>Ga0208957_1000269_pt1 | contig 45181 bp, 62 predicted proteins | sample RifOxyA1_FD_184029 | JGI IMG/M metagenome (GOLD analysis project Ga0208957, IMG submission 184029) | Groundwater microbial communities from Rifle, Colorado - Rifle Oxygen_injection A1 (SPAdes) | ecosystem: Environmental > Aquatic > Deep subsurface > Groundwater | place: Rifle, Colorado, United... | reverse complement strand
TATCTCCGACCTTAGGGGGGAGAGTTCTACTAATACTGATGCTAATAGAATTAGGGCAGTATCACGGGCTAATCAGGACTTTGCCCGCAGGAAGTTCTGGAAGTTCTATCTTAAACCCGACCAGACCACAGTAGGTTCAGCAGTAAACGACTACACGATAGGTTCATCAACTTATCCCATGAGATTTAAGGGCTTGACTGAAGTATTTGTCGCCAAAACCTCCGACACAGTCAAAACATTGGAGTCAATGAGACATACAATAATTGATTTCAACACCTACAAGAACCTTTACAACCAATCTAACTCCGTACAGATAGTTTATGAGTGGTTTGACAGTGCTAACGACTTATGGAAGATGCACATAAACCCTGCCCCGGCTGCTACTGATACGATAACCTACTCATTTTACTGGGAACCCCCGGAAATTACCCTGGCTTCAGAGTACGTCATTTGTCCCAATACGAGAATAATTGCTTATTTAGCTTTAGCTGAGATTTACGATGGGGAAGATGAAGGGGACCTCGCAGACAAGAGGAGAATAGAGGCAGAACAATTAATCGCAGAGGTAATAGGTCAGGACAACGCTCCCGCAGTAAACCAGTTAATTACTATGTATCCCATTGAGAGTGCAACAACCTCAACCGGGATAGGCACATATTGAATGAATGAGACAATATCAAAGACCCAAGAAAAAACAAGAACTTCTAATCTCTAAACAGGGAAAGTGGATTCGTGGCCTTAACACCCTTGTTTCAAACACCCAGATACGCCCCGATGAACTGGCCGAAGCTACTGACATAATGTTAGTAGAAGATGGAAAGATACAATGCCCCCGTGATGGTCAAGCCTATTATGGGAACGAAAGCGGAGATCGGGTTTCAGGATTATTTGCTTACTACAACTCACGGGGAACAAGGGAGCTTCTAAGAATATGCCAGTCTAACTTACAGAAGTTTAATACATCTACGGAGGATTGGGATAATATATCTGGTAAAACTTATGCTGTTACTTCAATCTCACCGAGTATTTCGCCTTCTAGCTCAATCTCACCCTCGGTATCGGTAAGTCCTTCGGTATCGTTGAGTCCTTCAAAGTCGCCATCAGTCTCTCCTAGTGTCAGCTTATCACCTTCAGTCAGTCCTTCGGTAAGCCCTTCTGTTTCTGTGAGTCCGTCCTTATCACCCTCAATCAGCCCAAGCGTTTCTCCAAGTGTTTCACTTTCTCCTTCCTTATCGCCTAGTTTATCACCTTCATTAAGTCCGTCAGTAAGCCCTAGTGTTTCGCTTTCTCCAAGTTTATCACCTTCACTTAGTCCCAGTGTCAGTCCAAGTGTTTCACTTTCGCCATCTTTAAGTCCTAGCTTATCGCCATCAGTTTCACCTAGTGTTTCAATCTCACCGAGTGTGAGTATTTCTCCATCTCTTAGTCCGAGTTTCTCGCCTTCCGTAAGTCCATCAGTGGAAGATGCATCTACTAAATACTTATTACATTTCAACGGAGTTGACGGATCAACTACTTTCACTGATACAGAAGGCCATAGTCCAACAGCTCTGGGAAATGGTCAACTGGATACAGCCCAATATAAATTCGGGACAGCCAGCTTGTTATGTGATGGTGATGGAGATGGTGCAACTTTACCTACTGACGCAGATTTGGCTATAGGAACTCAGGCTTTTACGATTGATTGGTGGGTAATGATAGATACTGCGGACGCATCAAATGCTTTGTGTTCTCATGGAGGAAGTAATGTTAATTTTAGTGTTTTTTATGAAGCTGATAATAAACTCGGTCTATATGCTCCTTCTTCTGTAAAAATTATATCTGCGAGTGGTACAACTTTGGATGTTTGGCATCATGTTGCGATAGTTGGTAATGGTGCTGGGGCAGGAGCAAGAAATGTAAAACTATATGAAGATGGTATTCAAATCGGCAGCACTTGGACTGTAGATTATAACTTTGCTCAAGCTGCTTTTTCGATTGGATATAACATTTCTGCTACTACTCAATGTTTATTCGGCTGGATTGATGAGTTCAGATTTTCATTAGGAATTGAGAGATGGACTTCTAACTTTACTCCATCTCCTTTTGAATATACAGAATAATTATGGCAGATTTAAAAATTACACAATTAACTGAACTAACTTCTCCTTTAATTAGCGATATATTACCTATCGTTGATGACCCATCGGGAAGTCCTGTTACTAAGAAAATAACCCTTTCCAATCTACTCGCTCAAAAAACTATAGTAACAGTAAGTACAAGTGATGGGGCTGATTATGTTTGTGATGGTGCAAACGATGAAGTCCAGATAAACCAGGCTATAACTGCAGTGGCTACTGCCGGAGGCGGAATAGTTTATCTTAAGGAAGGAACTTATGAACTCGGAAATGCTGATTTGGCTGCATTTTGGTCTCCTACTTTATATGGCGGAGTAATAATGAAGGACAAAGTCACTCTAAAAGGTGAAGGGATAAATAAAACTATTTTAAATTTAACTACTATGCCTTCTAGTCCCACAACTGGAACACGCTATATAGCAGTGGCTATGGATTTACAAACCAATAACGACATGGTAGTTGAGGATTTATCCATCACTTTACCGGCAGGAACACAGGGAGGTTCAGGTTATTGGGCGACAGGAATAGTTTTTACAGGTTCCAGGTGTGTCATCAGGAATGTTCATATAACCAACGGAGATTGGGGTTTTATCGGAGTTTCCTGCTCTTTTAATACCACGACTAAGGAAATAACTACTGATACGACTAATTGTCTGGCTGATAACGTGATTACGACAGGCAATACCGCTTCCTGTTCTATCCGTAAGGCGACAGATTGTACTGTTAGACAATGCAGGTTCTACAGTTTCCATGATGACGCTTTTTTGGCTGCCGTAGCTCTGCAGAGGATAACTTTCATAGATAATGTTTTTGACGGGGAAGGTACGACTGGTGGTTCTTCCAACGGGGCTTTATATATAGTCAATGACGCTGCTATAGATACGGATTTATTTACAGTCAGCGATATTAAAATAATCGGTAATACTTTTAGAAGGCATCAGCTATCTTCAAATAGTGGTGGAATAGCTTTAAATACGGCCAAAAATATTATTATTCAGGGAAATATTATTGAGAAATGTAAAGGTGACGGCATAAACAATACAGGCGGGACGACTTTAAGGAATATAACGATTACGGATAATATCATTAGGTTAAATGAAGGTGACGGTATAGATTTACAATCTACAGCCGGAAGCGAAGGAATGAATATTATTATCCAGGGAAACAGGATTTACAATAATACCAGCCGGGCAATCAACCTCACTAATCAGACTAACGGCCTTTATGACGGGATTACCATTCAGGGTAATGAGATTTGGGACGATCAGGGGGCTTCTGATACTCAAACTACAGGCATCAGGTTTCTTTCAACTGGGTCAGGGGTAGATACGGCCAATATCAAAATTGAAGGCAATAATATTTATGATACAGACACTCCTATAGATGTTTCCACTTCAGGCGGGGCTACTTTCAGCAATCTAAACGTCAGGAATAATACCGGCTTTATAACCGAAGCCACAGGTACAGGAACGATTCTCAATGGGGCGACTTCAGCTACGATTACTCATGGTCTTTCATGGACTCCGACTTTAAGCGAGATCACTATAACTGGAGGAGAAAACCCGACTGCCGATATAGGAACTATTTGGGTAGATACGATAGGGGCAACTACTTTTAAAGTTAATTGTGAGGTTGATCCTAGTACAAGCGGCTTTGACTTTGGTTGGAAAGTAACAATATTAAGGACAACCCTTTGAGCTGACTATGTAAATTATGATATGGCTGAATATTTATTACAAGAAACTGGAGATTTTTTATACCAAGAAGACGGAAATCATATTATTTTACAGGAGATTACCAGTCTCTCTCCTTCCGTCTCGATCAGCCCGTCTATGTCAGTAAGCCCATCAATAAGTCCATCTACATCGCCAAGTGTGAGCTTGTCTCCTTCCTTATCTCCTTCCCGTAGTCCTTCGTTATCACCTTCCCTCTCGCCTAGTGTCTCTCCAAGCCTTGCCGACTCTCTAAATACTGACTCGGTTATGGCTTATGACAGGCTTTACTTAGTAAACGGATCAGACCCTCTCACATATTATGACGGATCAGTCATCCAGACATTTACCGCTATAAGTGCCCCGACCGTTCCTACTTGTACCAGAACAGGAGGAGGGACAGGAAATTATACTTTCTCATATAAGGTAACCGCAGTCACAGGACAGGGTGAGACTGACCCTACTTCAGCAGCTTCTACTACGTTAAATCAGGAAGAACTTTCCGAAACAGTTTATATGACTGTCGGATGGACAATCTCCGCTAGCGCTACGGGTTACAACATCTATGGACGGACAGACGGATACTGGAGGTTCCTTCACTATGTCGAAGGGCAGGCAGTCAACTCATGGATAGATTATGGAACAGACTCACCAAGCGAAGTCTTTACCCCTCCGGAAGGCAACTCAACAGGAGGGCCGATAGGAACCAATATTGAACTATATAAAGACTCCTTATTCATTATAGGCGATCCGGATAATCCTTCACGCTTATACTACTCAGGAGGAGGGGATAGGATAAATGACTTTTCAGTCAGTAATGGGGGAGGGTTTATAGACATTAACAAGAATGACGGGCAAAGGGGAACTGGTTTAATCGTATTTAAAAATACCCTTCTTGTTTTTAAAGAAGATGCAATCTACCAGTTTCAATTTACGACTTCAGGACTACCACAAACTACTCAAATTAACGCTGCTGTAGGGTGTATTGCTCCACGTTCGATAGTAGCAGTTGAGAATGATATCTTCTTTGCTTCACGTAGAGGAATATTCTCCATAGGGAATGAACCGGGCTTTGCTTTTGACGTCCTTCGCACGAACGAGATATCTGCCCGTGTCCGTTCAATCTTTCAGTCTATTCAGTCAGAATACATGAAAAATATTTCAGCCGTATATGCTACTAAGTCTAATATAAATGTAGTCATCTTCGCTTACACACCCTCCGGGGGGACGTGGAATAGTGAAGCTCTTATTTATGACCGTGAGAGGCTGGCTTGGTATAAATGGACTAATATAAGAGCTAACTGCTGGCTGAACTATATAGAGACTGACGGAACGACTCATGTGCTTTACGGGGATGACTATTCAGGATATGTCAAGGAAATTTTAACTGGTAGCGATGATTTCGGCTCAGCTATTCAAGGAACATTCAAGCTAAAAGCCGAAGATTTCAAGGAAGGGCTTACAAGGTACAAGAAGCTCAAAGACCTATCTGTAGTCTTACGTGAGCCTGTAGGATCGGTCACAATGACCATTCTAAGGGACGGGCTGGAAACTGCCACAATAATGAACATCTCTACCGTCTCACCTACGATAAACTTCGGACACTACCTTATAGCAAGATTCTTATTCGGTGTTTCTTACGGGACAGGGGCGATCACTTCTTCAGATGATATTGTCCTTCGGGTAAAAAAGAACTTGGGTCTTGCTGAAGCTAAAGCCTACCAGTTATCCTTCACCAACGGTTCTTCAGGAGCACACTTCACTCTACTTCAGACACAAATGATAGCCAAACCTAAAGGAATCAGATTTGCGAAAACATCGGATATTGTAAGTTGATATTTTTCTTGACTTACTTATTATTTGGTGTTTTAATCTTTTTCAGTTATCAACGTTATCGTTGCAGACACCCAAGAGGTGTCTTTTTTTTATGAATGAACTTGAAGGACACGGATATAAGAATATTACAGTAGCCCAGACTACTTATCTTGCTGATACCTATGGAATTCTTATCGGAATTTGTGTGAATACCAATGGCGCTACGGTTACAGTTTATGATTCCACTACGGCTTCAGGTGATTCTATAGGAATTATTGCTACTGACGCTCCCGAAGATACATACCTTAAAGGTATAAGATTTAATAAAGGCCTCACGGTAGTTACGAGTGGTACCTGTAATATTACTGTTGTTTATGATACAGCAGTTACATTTACAGCTACATCAGTTTCACCGTCAGCTTCACCTTCACTTTCACCGTCTCTCTCACCTTCAGTATCGCCTTCGGTATCTTTGAGTCCTTCAGCCTCCCCTTCGGTCTCGCCTAGCGTCTCTATAAGCCCGTCAGCTTCACCTTCGGTAAGCCCATCGGTTTCACTTAGTCCGTCCTTGAGTCCTTCCGTGAGTCCATCAGTATCTTTGAGTCCTAGCTTATCTCCAAGTTTGAGTCCGTCACTTTCGCCTAGCTTGAGTCCTTCTGTTTCGCCTAGTGTCTCCGTGAGTCCAAGTAAGAGCCCATCATTATCGCCAAGCGTATCGCCATCAGTATCTCCGAGCCTCCAGCTTTGAGATAGTTATAGTTTGATCTAGGGGGAGAGAAATCCCCCGGAGCTAAGAGCATTCCATAGTTAGGCGGCCGCCGACACTATAAAAGCTCTCCCTGGATCAGGCTATAAACCTGAATTGAAATTCGAGACCGCCAACGGGCCAGTCTCACTCGAAAGAGATATTCGGAAATAAAGAGACTCTACAGTTGGCCTGACCGACCGACCGACGACGGATAGATCAAGAGGGCGAGCCCTCACTGAATATAAGTTAGGTTCTTGATTAAGACTTTTATTTATAGGGCTGTCTGAGGAGCTATCCAGAGGAGGGAGGGAGAGAAGGAAGGAATGTTTTAGCTCTTGAAACCCCAGAAGGGGCAATATAAGAGAGAGTCAATACTGGGTTAAGAAGATTTGGAATGTTTATCTAGCCAACGGATAAATAAGACAGCAATAGAGAACATAAACATAAAAATAGGAATAAGAAGCCAATAACCTTGTCCGTCAGGAATAGCCAGAGAAGTAAATATAAAAAATAATATAAATAGAAATGGCGTCAGAACAAGCTTTATTAACATTTACTATATTATAACAAACTAAAGCAAATATGGCATCAATGTTTTCTACATTACTAAGCGGGTCACATCCAGGATCATGGAAAATACCTGGAACGAATATTGCTTTACCTGACTTTGGATTTACGGAACAGGCAGCCCAAGCATTAGGTAGACCAACCACTTATCAAGGTGGAAGTAATTTATTCGGGCCACAGCCTCAAGCTAATACTGGTTCTACTTTAGGTACCCAAAACCAATACCAACCTCCTCAAAGTCCGGTCAATCCTCCTTATAGTCCTACTTTATCGGGAACTAATCCTACTAATAACAATGCTGGTTCCCAGCAAATTCAAGGTCTACCTCAACAGGTTCCCCAACAGGATAACGGAATAAACGACTGGCAGAACCAGGCAGGAGGTGCCGCCAGTAACCAAGCTAAAGCAGAGTTAGAAGCTGCCATGAACGAATACTCCCGTCAGGAAGAATTGGGAAACCAGCAGATAGGCCAGTACCAGCAGGAAGAAGCAAGTACCCTCTCAGACATAAATACTATGAGGGGCAGGGTAGGGACTGAAGCAACCACAGCTAAAACAGATGCAGAGAGCGCCACACTCAAAGAAAAAGGTAAAGCCCTCTCAACGGCCCAAGATACCCAAAGAACCAATAGGAACATTCTAAGGGCATTAGGTATCCTCTCAAGCAGTGCTGCCGGTGAGATGCTAACTAAGCCCATGACCCAATACGGACAGGTATCAGGAGAATTAGGAACCCAATTAGTTAAGAGAAAACAACAGGTAGACCAGTGGCTTATGGAAAGGAATCAGGATTTCGATTCACAGGTTACGCAAATCCAAAACCAGTATAGAGGATTGGTAGACAGGATAAGGACTGATCTCAGATATAACGGTGAGCAGAGAGCAACAGCAGTCAAAGCAGCCAGCGCAGCCCTGCAACAGAGGATGGCTGATATTCAACAGACAGCCATGCAGTACCAACAGGCGGCCAGAGAATACAACAATAACATACTAGGCCAGATAGCCCAGATACAGCTCTACCAGAACCCTCAAGCTGACGTATCTTCAATTCTAAGTACAATGTTAAATCCGGGTGCACAAAGGCCGCAAGGTTCAACAGCAGCCATCTATGAAGACCCAAGAAAAAGGAATCAAACGCTCTCCGGTCTATCTTAATCATGGAAAACTCTAAAAAAAAAATACTAATTGGAATAAATGGAGAATAAAAAATCCTTTAAAACATAAAGAATTAAGTTGTAAGTGGAAACAAGAACACCCCGATAATCTTCGTCTTCATTGGAAAATATATAGAGAAAATCATAGAGAACAAAGAAGATTAATAAGTCAAAAATATCATAAATCTGTTAAGGGTAGGTATTATGACCATAAGCGAGGATCACAAAGAAGAAATATCGAAAATCAACTAACCTTCAAAGATTATTCTTTTCTTATTCAATCTCCTTGTGCATATTGTGGATTAGCTCCTTACGAAGGCTATTGGAATGGAGTAGATAGAAAAGATAGTAATAAAGGATACCTCTTAGATAATTGTTTGCCTTGTTGTAGGAGATGTAATGTGGCTAAACACACTAGAGATTATGAAGATTGGAGACAATGGATTCTTAGTATAAGAAATTGTTCTACTGAAATATAATTTATGGCACTAAACTTTAATACACTCTTAGAAGGATATAAGAAGAAACTCTCGGCACTTCCCCAGACTTTAAATTCTATTGCCCAAAAAGGGATTAGTTCAGCCTATCCCCAAAAGGAAGCCCCTAAGTTCATTCCCAAACCTTTAACTATTCCTTATAAGATTTCTCAAGCTACTGGTGGGGTGGCCAAAGGCCTACTTTCTAATTTTGTAAGGGAAGCAACTGTAGAACCTCCTCAATCTAAAAAAGACTTCTTTGAAAACTTCCTTAAACCTAAAACACCCATACAACAACAGAAATTCAATATCGCTTCAAATAAGATTGGTGAGGATATTGCTCTTGGATTCATGGGGGGAATGAGAAATATTACCGGTAAAGAACCTTTGGCGGTCAATATGGTCAATGAATTAAGAAGAAGCCGGTGGAATCTATTGGAAAAAGCCAAAACAGCCCCAACCGATAAACTAAGGTCCCAATTCTCCAAAGCTATCTCTAATGTAGAGAAAAATATAGACGATCTCTATAAACAGGCGGGGATAACAAACAGGTCTTCTTATCTTAAAGGCGGAGAAGTGGCTACAGCAGGGACACAATTTGCTAAAAGGGGAACTGTACCTACTACAGTCGCTCAGAAAGCCAGCGCCATAAGTAAATTAGAAGGGCAAACCAAGCCCCAAAAATTAGTCCAAGAGTCACTACAAAAAAAGGTATTGCCAGAAGAAAGTATTTTCCAAAAAACAGATAGGGTGCGGCAAGCAGGCATAGGATCAGGAAAACTGCCTCGTGACGTTCCATCTCTAGACGATAGTATAAGGCGGTCTGATATAGATGTCAAAAGTAAGGTAGGAATACTGGATAAATTAAGGACTCCTGACAGGGTTCTTAAAAAGATAGGGCTTGAGAAAGAAGCTAATCTGCTTCGGACACAATACGACAAATATCTTAAAGAACTTCCGGTAGAGATAAACAAAATAACAGATTGGAGTAAGAAAGTATCACCACAGTCTAATCAGAGGATATTCCAATACCTAGACGGAAAACCAGTTCAACTTGACCAGAACGAATTAAAAGTAGCTGGGGAGATTAAAGATTACCTGTCAGAGTGGGCTACTAAACTTAAACTCCCGGCTGATAAAAGAATATCACACTACATAACTCACATTTTCGAGAAGGACTTTATCAAAAAAGAGTTTGACCCTGATTTTGCAAAGTTAATCCAAAATAAAGTACCGGGATCGGTTTATGATCCCTTCTTGGAGCAAAGATTGGGTAAGTTAGGTTTTGTAGAGGACACATGGAGAGCGTTAGACGCTTACGTTAAACGTGCAACTAGAAAATATAATATAGATGTAGCTCTTGAACCGATTAAAAAGAGAGCCGAGAGCTTGGAACTCTCCCAATATAATTATGTAAAATCCTATATAGACAGGATAAATTTAAGGCCGACTAATATTGATAATGATATCGACAACACGATTAAACAGCTTTTTGGATATAAGTATGGACAACGGCCTACGGCCTCTCTTACCCGTGCAGGACGGCAGATGGTCTATAGAGGAACATTAGGACTTAACCCTGGTACTGCACTTAAAAACCTCACTCAGGGAGCCAATACTTACGCTAAATTAGGAGAAAAATACACCATAACCGGATATATTAAAAACGCAATAAAAATGGCTTCCGGTGACGATGAACTTCAAAGGGTAGGAATACTGAAAGACGAGTTTATTCAGGATAGAACGATAAATGCCACTAAGAAATTCTGGGAGAAAATAGACAAAGGATTATTCGTATTCTTCGATACTGCCGAGAAGATAAACAGGGGAGCTGCCTACTTCGGAGCCAAATCCAAAGCACTTGCCGAAGGTCTGCCGGAGGATAGGGCTATAGAATACGCCAAAAAAGTAGTCAGGGATACACAATTCACTTTCGGATCAATAGATACCCCTCCTATACTTCAAAGTGACATTGGTAAACTTCTGGGCCAGTTTCAGTCCTTCTCGTTAAAACAAGGCGAGTTTCTGGGTGAGATGTTGCAAAAAGGTGAAGTGGCGGGATTAGCAAGATACGCTTTGGCAGCGACAGTTATGGCAACAACAGTCGGAAAACTGATTGGAATGGAATGGAAAGACTTTATACCTTCATTCAGGTTTGGATTGCCGCCAACACTTCAAGCTCCTATTGATATAACCAAGAATATTTTGGGCTACCCGGACAAATACGGAAATATACCTGATACTACAGAGAGGGTAGAGAATATAGGTAAGTCTTTAATTCCGTTTATTCCTGCCGGGACACAAATTAGAAAGACTATTGAAGGGTTAGGAACAGTCAATAAGGGTTATTCCGAAAGCAGGACAGGAAGGGTAAGGACTCCGGTAGATCAAAGCATGGGAAGTAAAATTAAAGGTGCTTTATTCGGACAACACAATCTTCCTGAACTTCAGGAATACTACGATAAGAAGTTAGACGTATTAGGCCCGGAACAAAGTGAAATATTCAAACAACTGACCCCTGAAGAACAGAGAGAATACTTTAATCTTATCCAGGAAGACAGGCAGTTAAACAAGGAAGAACAGTCAGCCTTAGACAGTGTAGAGGCTGCTGATAGACCGGGAAAATATATGGAACTTCAGGAAAAAGTATTCAAAAAGAAATTTGAACTGTCTAATCAGACTGAAGCTGAATTTAACGGTAAGGTCTATATCAGGAATGAAGACGGAGATATAAAGACAATTAAACTTGCTGAATATGAACGCCAAAAGAGTGACGCCCAGTATTCTTATTATTCCGACCAATTCAAAGATAAAGGAGATATAACTAATTGGGCCTCAATTACAGAACAATATATCAACTACCTAAAAGAACAGAAACTTGACCTTACGGGTAAATATGATGAGGTTGATCGGATTAAACTGGACAAGAAAATAGGCGATCTGGAACAGTCATTATCCAAGTATAGGGGCCAGGGCGGCTTCAAGAAGAAAGCCAAAATCACAATCAAGAAAGTCTCAATGCGTAAAGTCATTCCTACTTCTGTTAAAAAAATATCTATTCCCGCTCCCCGTTATAGAAAGATAAAAGGATACACTATTACAGCCAAAATAGTAACCAAGCCTAAGATAACGGCAACTAAACTGGATAAATGGACTCCAAAAGCTGAGACTAAGTTTACAAAGATGAAGTAAATTGACTTGATTAGGCTTTCATAGTAAAAGTAGTTGTCTATCGTTAATACGCAGGACTCACAAGAGTTCTGTTTTTTTAAGGAGGATTTATGGCCGCTGATTATTTAAAATATGCCTCGGGTAATGCTGCTAGTACAACTCTGAGCGTTGCGATGAGCAATAGTGATACTTCTTGTACGATTACTAGCGACACTAATTTCGCAGCTGCTGACGGAGAGGGAATGGTCATAATAGATGAAGATCAAGATACCGAAGAATACGCCTATGCCACAGGTAAAACCTCAAATACTCTTACAATTCCTTTAGTTAATCGAGGTTTGGAAGGGGGATCAGCCCAAGCCCACGCAATCAACGCTTCAATAAAAGGAATCTTCACCGCCGGTATGTTAAATAATATGGTTGATGCTTTATGTAATGTAGTTCTTAAAACTACAGGCGCACTAGACACCACAAAAGTCGTTGACCTTACAACCGCCCAAACTTTAACTAATAAGAACCTGACAAGTGCTACAAATACCTTTCCAACCTCTGTAGTTACCCTTACAGGTACCCAAACCCTAACTAATAAGAGAGTTACAAGGCGTGTAGTTACTGTTACACAATCCGCTACTCCTACCATAAATACAGACAATACAGATGTCGCTTATATTACAGGTCTGGCTCAAGCTATCACATCTTTTACAACTAATCTTTCAGGGACTCCAGTCAATGGGGACTCTTTAATTATAAGTATTACTGATGACGGTACAGGAAGGGCCATTACTTGGGGAGCTTCTTTTGAATCTTCTGGAAATGTGACTCTACCTACAACCACAGTTGCCTCTACCCGTCTCGATATAGGATTTTTATACAACACAGTTACAAGTAAATGGAGATGTATCGCAAGTGCATGATAAGACCTCTATTCAAAAAATACCAGAAAGAACTCCTAAAGTTCTGTAATACTGACAATGGCAGATCATTTCTACTTGATAATTGGGGCGGTAAGGTTGATGGACAGATAATTAAAGTAACCCCTGATAGCTTTCACGAAGTCAAAGATTCATACGAAGATAAGTTAATCGTTCAAGCTACCTTCTTTCCCCATTCACCCTACATTAAAAAGTTTGCCGATATGCTTACTTATCTCGATATCATGGGACAAACTGATATTCCACTAAATGAACTGGGAAGGTATATTTATCTAACTTCTCCTGAAACTTTTAACCCGGATGCTGACACAGAAACAACGAGTGTTGATGGTTTTACCAGACATCTATTAACAACGGATTGGGCGACTTTACGGGCTGCTGCCGGAAATGGCAGTACAGATACAGCGACTAATGATAATGCTTGCCGTATTTACATTGATGGAACCAACTTTAACTTTATTTCACGGGGTATATGGTTGTTTGATACTTCAGCCCTTCCAGATTCAGCAACAATATCCTCAGCCGTTTTCAGCTTATATGGGACTGATAAAGGCGATGTTCTTTCCCAAAGCGTGGGCGTAGTTAGTTCTAGTCCAGCTATTAATACTGCTGTTGCTGCTTCTGATTATGCCATAGCGAATTTTGGAACTGCAACCCGGTATGCAACTGATAAGACGATAACCTCTCTCTCTACTTCAGGTTATAATGATTGGACTCTTAATGCTTCCGGAATAGCTATTGTTTCTAAAACCGGAATTACCAAGTTAGCCACTTTAATGTCTGGGGATATTGATAATTCAGCCCCTTCAACAACACCAAATTCCAACTGTTACTTTAATGTTTACCACTCCGATAACGGATCAAACAAACCGAAACTCGTAATTACTTATACATTACCAACCGGAGGCTTTATAGGAATTTTATAAAAACCATTATGGCATTATCAGGACTGGCAGGATCAGGAGGTTTTCTAAGCGCAGGAGACGTCAAGAGATATGACGATGCTCTCCAACAGGCTATACAAGGCGGTGGCCCTTTACCGGGAATAAGTGACTTTCAAAACCAGGACCCTTTATGGAATTTTGACGGAAGCTCTGTCCCTCCAACTCCCCAGCCTACACCCACTCCTACACAGCCTTCTTACTCGAACACGCCTTCTTACAGTGTTAAATCGGTTTCTCCAACCTCAACAACCCCGCAACCGAGAATAGGTAATGAGGTCTATGTAAACGGAACGCTTCAGACTTCAGGAGGAGGATTTGCTCCTGATGGTTCGTATTCGGCAGGGTATAGAACCGGTGGGGGGCCGGCAAAAGGCGGGGGAGGACCGTTCGGAACCGGCCCTAATATGGGACCGATGGTAAATGGAACAATCCAAACCGGAGGGGGAGGATTCACACCAGAGGGTTACTACTCAACAGGATATCACGGATCAGGAGAACACCCCGAGATTACAGGAGAGAGTACACCCGGAGTTTATAAGTCTGGTTCTTTTGGTTCAGTTACTAAGCCTGATCTGTCAAATAGTGCAAAAGTGGGAGATTTTTTAAACTATGTAGGACAAATGGGATATGACATTTCTAAAGTTGATAAAAATGATTTAGTGCAGCAATACCATAAAAGCGGAGGGAATTTTGACGGAGTAGGTTATTTAAGAACCCTACCTCAAGCAAATCAAAATAAGACTGATCTTCTTTCACAAATAGTAGGAAATCCCATGATGGCTACCGCCGCTATGTACCAACTTTTAGGCGGAAGGGGATTCGGCAGCTTATTTGCCCAAAACCCCATGTTAAGCTCCGCTCAACCGGCTACTCAAGCCCAAGCAGTCCCTACATTAAGCACACCCAGGATAGGCGGGGCACAACCCCAAGAAGAACAGGCCAATCCTTTAGGTATGTATAACTTCCAGCTATTAAGTTCAGGAGCAGCCCCATCCTCATACTATGACGATCCTCTAAGGAAGAAAAAAGAAGAAGAAGTAAGTAAGTTCATTACATAACATTATAAATTATGAAATCTAACAACTTATCATACCGTGTCATACAGCTTGAGAAACAATACGAAAAGATAGACAATAACTTGGAAAAACTGATGACCAATGACCTGCCGCATTTAAGGGAAGATATTATTACCCTGACAACAAGGGTGAATGTGCTTACTGCGGTTAATATCGGGGCGGTTATCCTCGGAATAATCGTCAGTAAGATTTTATGAAGTGCTTGGCGATGATAAAAAACAATAACATAAGAAGAAATTACAGTCTTTCCAAGATAATATTAGGATTGGCTTTTTTAAGTTTTGGATTTATTCTCTACCTCTTGTTTTACCCTCTTAAACCAGTTGAGCTTTTTCCGCCTTTCCCAATAAAAACTAAAACAGTCAAAAGGGGAAATAACCTGATCTATACAGCCAGTTATTGCAGACATACGGAATTATCAGGTAGGGTAGCCAGGACTCTAATCAATGATTTGGTCTGGGTTCTGCCTGAATTTGTTACGGTTAATGCCCCTAAAGGCTGTGGAAAGGTAGATATTGCCCTCAAAATTCCTGAAGAAATATCTGCGGGAAAATATTATATGCGTATCAAAGCAACTTATGTAATGAACGCTTTTAGAACTTATGCGGTGAATGCTTATACTGATTCCTTTGAAGTAATAGAATGAAAGAAGCTCTATTCCCAGACCCGACTCTTTATCCGCCACTTGATCCTTTTAATCCTGATGGAGAGATTTGGTCTAACCCTGCACCTTACAGAGTTCCTCAAGGCCCTATAGCCCCGCCCAGACCCGTTGAAAGACCCCAGTCTGTCCCTCCTATCAGGCAACCTGATGTGGCTAAAAAACACATACCAAAGACAGGAAAATGACGCTCTCAGAATTTTTAGAGAAATTTAATGGAGAATTTGTCGAGGTAGCCGGATCACCCGGAGCAATCAACCAATGTGTTGACCTTGCTAACGCTTATATCCGTGATGTACTGGGCCAACCTATTATAGAGTGGACAAACGCTATAGATTTCCCCTCAAAAGCAGGAGATAAATATGATTACTTTCTTAACACTCCAACCGGGATTCCAAAAGAAGGCGATCTCATTATATTTGGCGGGACTAAAGTAGGCCATATATCAATCTTTATTGAAGGAAATGCAGACACTTTTAGATCACTCGACCAGAATTATCCTACAGGATCAAATACTCACGTTCAAAACCACAATTATCTAAAACCTCCCGTATTAGGCTGGTTACGTTTTAAAGGGCAAATACCCAACACTTCACTTGAAGAATGTAGAGTTCAACTCGAACAGGAAATTACCAAAAAGAATGAAACTTACAGTGAACTTCAGGAAGTTAAGAATGACTTGGATGGGGTAAAGAAACAGCAGGAGTTTCTGGATAACGTCATCAAACAGTATGCCAATATGTTAGGAATTGCTCCTGATACTGCTTTGATAGCAGGAGAAATTCAGAAGTTTATCAACATTCAGGATGAATTAAGACAGAAAGACAAGAAGATTGATGAATTAGAAACAGCCGTCAGGGAGTGTAATAGGCTATTCGAGGAGAAGGAAGAGATGTACCAGGAGTCAATAAGACAGCATCAAGCCGATTTGAAGGTACTACACGGTCTCGAGGAGAAATATAAAGGGCTTGAGGGAATCTACAACAAACTCCACAATGCTTATGAGGATTTGAAAGAAGATCAGAAGTTTAATTACAAGCATTTAATTTTCGGACTTTATATAAGGGAGGTGTTTAAAAAATGAAAAAAGTAGATAGAACAGCAATTTTAGAAGGGTTGAAACAGGGAGCGAGAATATTTCTTATGGGTGCTGTGCCGTTGATTTTGGTTGATCTGAAAGGTGGCGAGTTTAATTTTCAGACTTGGTTGTTAGCCGGATTAGTAGCAGTTTTAGCAGCAGTTGATAGATGGCTTCATAAAAAAGATACAGGTGTTCTCGGAAATGGTTTAACAGGATTCTGAGTGATTGAAAGAAATATATCAAACAGGACAAATTATCTTAGAAGAATGGAGACTTGACCTGAACATAGCTAGACAGATGGCTGATCTTTTTGTTCACGACCCCCAACTTTCCCAAATTTACAAATCCAGAGCAGGATACTTACAAGGACTTTTAACTCATGGAATCATCTTCCAAAGAACCCTAAACGAAGCCGATATGATGCAATACTATGAGACGTTAGGCGACCCGGAAATCAAATAACTATAAGCTAAAAGGTTGATATAGTATGATATAATAATAAAACTTCTAATTCTGCCCAGGATTGGAGGTTTTTTTATGTTTAAATATTATCGTAAAATGGCGATGGTTTTTAAATACCGTGAAGATGACACCGGGAACTATAAGAAGAAAGCAGTCTTTACTTTATTAAGAGGGTTGTTTGAGGCGTTAATGTATTTGAGTATATAATTGGGGCTTGACAAGTCGTTCAGGAGTGTGATATAAGATGAGTATGAAGCAGATGTCGCAAAAGAATTATTTAGAGAATACAGCCTTAGAACAATCCAAAACCTATACACTCCCAGAATTGGCTAAGAAATTCAACATTAACTACTGGAGAATTTATCGTTGGTTGGAAAGGGGACACATAGAGGGAGAACAGGATGAGAAAGGCCAATGGCATATTTTAGAGACAGAACTTCCCACTTTCGAAAGAAGGTTAAAAGGTTGGGAGCTTTTGTTTGGAGGTGATAAATCATGAGGTTTAACATTTCAAACTTTACCAAAGAAGCAAGAATTTATTTAAGAGTTTACTGGACTACGTTTATAGCAGTAGCAGTCTTTTTCTTTGCTTGGACATTGGTTTCTTATTTTACAGGCCATGAAGTTTTAATCGTTAATAAGTTACAAAATCCGGTTGTTGAGGCAACCAAATAAAAAAGCCCCGATCTGAGCGAAAGAGGCTTTGAAAGAATAATATGAAAAATTTAATAACAAGTCAAGACCTAACTCCTGGATTCGGGGATGTCTATAACTTAATCCAGAAATCCATAGGCTCTTCCAAGAGGATAGATACCAAGAGGGAGAGAATCCTTCAGGCAGCTGAGGAACAAATCAACTGGCTGTGTAAAGAAGGGTTTTTAGAACCGGGAGATATTGAGGATTGGGATGATTTTAAAAAGATTGATTTTTACAGGAGGGGAATATGAACGGAGATTCTAAGAAGTTTCAGTGGACCGGACAGTGGACCAGACAGGAGAACGGAGTGGCTATTTCAGAGAACTTTACCTTCCGGTCCGATAACTATGCGGAGGTTCTGGAGAAAAGGCTGGATGTGTTAGAAACCAAAGTCCCCAGCGGTAAGAGTTTTCCTGATGATGAAGGACCGGCTGCCAAACAGGCAACCCAACCTTCCCATCCGGTTTGCAAGGTACACGGCAATACCATGAGTCTGAGACCGGCGGGGACATCAAAGAAAACAGGTAAGCCTTATCCGGCTTTCTGGGCCTGTACTTTTAAAGACGTTAATGGAGCTTATTGTCGGGAGACAGTAAATAACTGATATGAACCAAGAACAATATAACGAACAACAGGCAGACCAATTTGAAGGTTGCTCATATTGTGGATGGACTGATAGGCATGAATGTGAATGTGGTCAAGAGTTGCCCCAAAAGGAATGTCAAGAAAATTCAGCATTATGTGAATCGTGTTTATTTTTAATTAAGAGATAACTATGTGGGAAGATCGGCCTGAATACATGATAAGCGTACCTAAAAGAGATGACTATTACTCTGAAGGAGAGATATACGCCCCTTTCTGGAATCAAGAGGGGCATCCAAACAAAGAGCGGGCTAACGATACGGTTACAGAGGCGACAATTTAGGTTGTCTCCCTCTGAGGCTGTCTAGGTTAACGCTTAGACAGCATCACAGGGAAACAATATGACTGCCGACAAATATTGGGGAACACCAGTTAAAAGATATAAAGACCATTGGGAAGTTTTTATAAGAAAAGTTTTTATCCAGAAGGACCAGCCTTTAAGAGTAGGCGTGAACGAGAAACTTCTTTTGGCGGCCCAGGATAATGATCTTCATGTTAGGGTCGAAGATAAAGGGATTGAATTTGAAGCAACTCCCCAGGACTTTTTAAACTCCAAAGAAATCCACTATGAACCTTCAAGGATATATCCCTTGATGTTTTTCCGGGTGTTTCTTCTTCCGATTCCAAGTGATGCTAAAAGGAACTTTGAAGTCACTCCTCTCCCGGATTTAAATGATGAAGATAATCAGAATAGAGAAGAACACTATAGGTTTCATCAAAGATAACGATGGAAGATTTAAGTTGGATCAAATTATATAGAAAAGCAAAACAGAACGATATTATGCGTGATCCGGTAGCATGGCTTTTATTCAGTTGGATTCTATTATCAGTTAATAAAGAAACAGGAGAATGGAAAATTGCCCGTAGCGTTCTTGCTGAACTTACAGGACTAAAACAATCTACAATTTATGACGGATTAAAAAGGTTAGAGGAAAAGTTCAAGCTGACAACAGCTATACCGACAGCTAACTATACTAAGATTAGAGTGTCCAAATGGTCTGTTTACCAACCTAACAAAGATATAACCGACAGGTCAACCGACAGCAGACCGACATCTAACCGACAGCAGACCGACACATATCAAGATAAGAGAATAGAGAATAAAGAAATAATATCTAAAGATATTACTGAAAGTACCTCTTTTGGAGATAAAAATATCAATGAATTGATAGTCTACTTCAAAGAAAAGTTTAATCTCCCCTTACTGGATGGGACCGAAAAACAGAATCGAAGGTATTGTTGGCTATGTCTTAAAAAGTTCGGGTCCGTTGACAAGATCAAGTTGTTAATAGATGCCGCCGTTTTAAATTCCTTCTGGGCTACCAGGATTACTTCCTTCCCACAGCTTTACTACAAGGGCGTGAATATCATTTCATCAAGCCGAGATTATAAGTTTTCCGTATTACAGCTATGAAAATATACAAACTAGAGTTATCTAATAAAGAGCAATTTCAAATAAACGAGGATGAAAAACAGGCTATTTTAAAGTCCAATAGCCAATTCGTCCAACTAAAAACCGGAGAAGTCATAAATAAATCTTTCATCGTGAGTATGACCTTGAATTATGAAGAAATGAATTATATGGCTATGAAAGAGAGAGATAAAAAGTTATTGGAGAACTAACTATGGAACCAAATGACGAAGAATACAAACTACTAGAGATAGCAAACCAGACAAAAAAATGGGGTCATCTTAGAAGTTGGAAAGAACTTTATCTTTTCCAAAGGTATATCGGGACCCCGGAACAGAATAAAGAGATCGGTAAGGTTGCCAAAAGGAATAGAGCCGGGGAGAAAATAACCCTGCCCTTCATGGATCATAAAGGCACTCCGGTTGATACAAGTCACTTGCCGAGTTTGTTCAAAATGACGCTAATATGAAATACTTTCTAATTCTAATCTCAATCTTATTTGGAATTTATCTAGGTATAAACAACCCAAGAGAAGTATATCAAGATACGCCAGTAAAGGATGTTTCTAGTATATCGCAACCTACCAGTGCTCCAAGTCCGACACCGACACCGGACACAAAAGAAGTCATAGATGAAATTACGGAAGTCTGGAAGGATGAGAAGAAGTCTGACATTATAAGGGCCATAAATTGCGGATATGGAGAATCGGGGCTTCGTATCAATGCAATTAACATAAATACCAACGGCACAAGAGATCATTCTGTCTTCCAGGTAAATGATGTCCACACAAAAAGATACGGCCAAGAGTTTAAAAACGACTGGAAAACTAATATTAGAGTCGCTTATCAAATATTCAAGAACCGGGGCTGGGATGCCTGGTATGCACGATCATGTATCGAATAATTCGGGGTTCTAAATATGGGAATGTAAAAAAAATATTCGGTGGCCGTGCCTTTGCGTCAAAGAAGGAAGCACGATACGCTCAGGAGCTTGAACTCCGGCGAAAGGCCAAAGATATTAAGAGTTGGAAACCACAGGTAAGAATAGATTTACAGAGTAACGGACAGCATATTTGTAATTACTACATAGACTTTGAAATAGAGCATAATGACGGCCTTATAGAATATGTGGAAGTCAAAGGATTTGCAACCGAAGTATGGCGGCTTAAATGGAAAATATTTGAAAGCATATATGGAAGCAATCCAAATTATAAATTAACAATAGTCCGTTAGCTTATCAGGTATAGAGAGGATTATATGAAAATGGAAATGCTAAAAATGAGTTGGGAAAGGCCGATTGAAATTGCCTTGTTGGAATTTGTAAGGCACATGAAGCGGTCAATGGAGGAACAAGTTGAAAAGAGGAATGATAAATTCTTATGGATTGACCTTGATAAAGACATTCGGGAAAAAGCTCGATGTTATGTAAATGCCTATGAAACTGTGGAAAAAGCTATTTTAAGAGAAATGGAAATAAGAAAGTCTAGTCCAGAGAAGTTAAATATTAATAAACATTCGGCAAAAAGAGGTTTAGAGAGATAGAAAAGGAGAATTATGGAAAAAATAAGTCACAGGGAAAAATTAAGAATAGCAAGAAGAAATATGTCTAAAGAGGAACGGAAGAAAAATAATCATGTTTCGCCTTTTCAAAGTAAGGCGTGGGAGTTTAGAAAACAGGGAATTAAGAATAGAGTTAATAAAACAATCAAGCGTCAACAGGAGGTCGCCAAAAAGAAAAGTCTAGCCTCCCTAAAAGATATAAAAAGGTAAATAGAAGAATATGATTTATCAACCCTTAACCCAAAAGGAGAAGAATGAAGATACTTAACTTATATTCTGGCATAGGAGGCAACCGTAAATTGTGGGGAGATGAACACGAGATAGTGGCGGTTGAATGGGATAAGGATATTGCCGAAGTCTATAATCTGTTTTTCCCTAAAGACAAAGTTATAGTCACAGACGCCCATAAATTCCTGTTAGATCATCACAAAGAATTTGATCTTATATGGAGTTCCCCGCCTTGTCCTACTCATTCCGATATAAGGCGAGTAGGGGTCCAGAAGGGGCAATACAAGGCGCTTTACCCTGAAATGAGTTTATACCAGGAAATAATCTTATTGGACAATTTCGCACCTTTAACTGCTAAGTTTGTAGTTGAGAATGTAAAGCCATATTATGAGCCTTTAATCCAGCCAACTGCTATGCTTCACAGGCATTACTTCTGGGCTAACTTCCCGATAAGACAATTTGAAGTCAAAGACGATAGGAAACACCAGGATATTACGGGATCGTCCATCGTATACGGGTTTGATTTAAAGGATATTGGAATAAAAGACAAACGGAAATTATTGAGAAACATAGTTGATCCGGAACTAGGACTTCACATCTTAAACGAAGCCCTAAATAAAACAGAAATTATAGGAAATCAGTTAAATTTTGTCTAACCCAAAAGGAGAAAGTAAATGGAAAGTAAAGAGAAGAAAATAACGGGCGTGAATTTAATAAAACACGCTCTACGGAAGGAAAAAACATGGATAACTTTCTAAACGATGAAGAATATAACGCTTTGCAAGCCTGTTGTATTAAGGGCGGGGCTGATAGTAGGGCTTTGCCACATTATATCAAAGCCCTTACTAAAAAAGCCTATTCAGAAGGCTATACCGAAGGCTTCTCAAAGGCCCAAGATTATTATTTGAAGCCCATATCTAAAAAGAAGATGGATAAGGAAATTAAGAAGATAATAAATACTTCATCTTTTAGGGTTGGGCTGTGGTAGCCATACCAGACGTGTATAGGCGAAAGTCTATTGCTGCCCAACCGTAAGGGATTAAGAAATGAATATGAGTGCCTTTATTGATTCAAAACCAGTCTGTATGAAAAAGTATTACGAAATGAATAAGGATAGATGGTTTATGTGGGATGATAAGGGAAAGAAAATAGAGGATAGACCCTGGTGGGAGTTCTATTGTCCGTTACATAGGAAGAAGCATGGAAAACAAAGATGAAAAAAATATTTATCTGTCCTATATGCGGCCATAAAGAAAAATGGCACTCACATAAAAAATATTGTAAAGTATGCAGTGATATAAAAAGATCAGAAAATTTAAGAAAGTACGATAGGAATAAATGACAGACTTAACTATTAAACAAAGAAAATGGATTAGAGTCTATATTGATACCGGCAACGCAACAGAAGCGGCTATGCAAGTCTATGATTGCAAGGATAGGGATGTAGCAAAGAGCATAGGTTCAGAAAACCTTTCTAAACTTGACTATACAGACTTTATGGAAGAAGCGGGTATTACTGATAAGCTATTACAGCAAAAGATAATGGAGGGGTTAGATGCAACCAGGACAGTTAGTGCGGTTAATACAAATAAGAACGCTACCGCAGATTCAACTGATTTTATAGATGTGCCTGATTTTATGGCACGGCATAAATACTTGGAAACAGCACTTAAACTAAAAAAGAGAATGGGAACAGAACTACAGGGAAATGTTTATGTTGATAAAGTTATTGCTATTTTAGGAGGGATAAGTGTTTCAGAAAGTCACAGCAACGGAGAAGCTCCTGAAGTTAAAAAAGAGGATTAGAGGAGTAGCAGGGGGTACAAGCGCATCTAAAACTATCTCTATTCTTTTGTGGTTAATTGACTATGCCCAAACTTTAAAAGGGCAAACCATAAGCGTTGTATCAGAGACATTTCCCCATCTTAAAAGAGGTGCTATAAGGGATTTTCTGATGATAATGCAGGAACATAAATACTTTCAGGATAAGAGATGGAACAAGACTGATTATATTTATGAATATGAAACTGGAAGTAAAATAGAGTTCTTTTCAGCAGACCAGCCGGGAAAAGTAAGAGGCCCAAGACGTAATGTTCTTTTTATCAACGAAGCCAATAACATAAGCTATGAAGTCTATACGATGTTGGAAGTAAGGACTAAGGATATTATTTGGTTAGACTGGAATCCGGTATCAGAGTTTTGGTGGTATGAAGAAGTATTAGGAAAGCAGGATGTGGATTTTCTCACGCTTAATTATAAAGATAACGAAGCATTAGACCCAAAGATAATCCAAGCGATAGAAGTCAGAAAGAATAATAAGAACTGGTGGAAAGTATATGGGTTGGGTGAATTGGGAGAGGCGGAAGGCAGGATATTTACAGGTTGGCAGTTATTAGATGAGATACCCCATGAAGCAAGGCTTGAAAGATACGGATTAGACTTCGGATATTCTAACGATCCCAGTGCTATTATAGCGATTTACTATTACAACGGGGGTTATATCTTAGACGAGATTACTTACCAAAAAGGACTCTCAAATAAACAACTATCAGATATCCTGGTTAATTCTCCACGAGCTTTAGTAATGGCTGACAGCGCAGAGCCCAAGAGTATAGATGAGATTAAGAGTTATGGAGTAAACGTACTTCCGGCTCAAAAAGGACAAGGAAGCGTTTTACAGGGTATCCAGTACGTCCAGGACCAGCGTATATCAGTGACTAAGCAATCACTAAACCTTTTAAAAGAATACCGCAATTACCTATGGCAGACTGATAAGGATGGAAAGATAATCAACGAGCCGGAAGTTATTTTCAATCATTGTATGGATGCCATCAGGTATGGGATGGAAAGCCTGAAACCATCACAGCCGATTGACTGGGATAAGTTGCCGAAGTATAAGCCTTTAGATTCTGTAATCGGTATATGAACAACACGCCTGCCACAACTGCTGAAGACTTTGTTAAATACATAGCAGAGAATAAGCCCCATTTAATTGAGATAGAGGAGGAGATACAGCAATACTGCCGGGGAACATCAGAAGGTAAACTTATCATTGAAGTCCATGTCAGAGGCCACAACCCCGTTAAAGTCCGCTTCCTTCCCCAAAGAGAATGGAGTCGTAAATTGACTTGATTAACTTAATATAGTAAGTATTAGTTGTCCATCATTTCGATGCAGGACGCCTATAGGGCGTCTATTTTTATGGCAAAATTAAAAGACCAAGACCTTCTGACAGAGATGAGCCAGCAGTATGACTTGTCTAAACGTTACCTCGACCCCGTACATGACAGAATGAACTCACAGGAGGAACTCTACCGGTGTTTCATAGACTCACAGAACTATCCCCACTCAGCTAAAGTATTTGATCCACGCATATTCAGAGTAATTGAGACTATAACCCCACGAATGGTAGCTAACGAACCCACAGGGAGCTTCTATCCCACAGAGGAAGGGGACGTGGCAACTAACCAGATACTTAATGCCCTTATTAAATACGACTGGCGTAGAGCAGTGATGTTTCCCAAGCTCGTCATGTTTGTTAAAAGTATGCTCTTATTCGGTACGGCCTTCGGAAGAACCTATTGGGACTTCCGGGAGTGCGAGAAGACGAGAATGGAGCCCAAGACTATTAACGGTAAGACAGTCTGGACCCCTAAAAGCACCAAAAAGTTCACTTACACAGAGTATGACGGGCCCAACTTTGAGATATTGAACATCTACGACTGCTTCCCCGATCCCAATGCTACGAGTTTAGACAACATGAGGTGGTTTATATACAGGACTTTCAAGACTTTAGACGAGATGGAGAAGGAAAATGATGCCAGAGGAGGAGAATATTGGAAGAACCTGTCAGAGTTAAGGGCTGCGGTTAAAGACAGTAAGGACAAAGATAAACAAAAGAGAGGCGCACAGCCCCAAGATATCAACTACAGAGAACACAGAAGGGTCATGTTATCCACTCAAGAGCTTCATGGAGAGGATATCAGTAACCCTGAGTTTGTTGTCCTTATAAGATATGAGAAAGACAGATGGGTTTTTAGTGTACCTGAATATGGAATAGTCATAAGAGATGTTGAGAACCCTTACTTTCACGGCCAACTGCCAATAGTGTACGGAGTTGACTATCCTTATCCCGGTGAACTCTATGGCATGGGTGAGATTGAACCGATTGACCGTATTCAAAGAGCCATCAACGCCGTATTGAACCAGAGATTGGATAACGTGCAATTGGTTTTAAGGAATATGTGGAAGGTCAAGAAGAACTCAGGGGTTGACCTTCATACTCTTGTCTCCGCTCCGGGAAACATAGTCACAACTGACGATATGGAAGCGGTAGATACAATAAACGTTCCCGATGTCACTGGGGGGACTTTCGTCCAGACAATGAACTACCTTACCGCAGCCATGCAGAACGGCTCAGGGATAACAGACTATACGATGGGAATCAACACAGGAGCCAACACAGCTAATGAAACCGCAACCGGAACCAGACTTATTCAACAGGAAGCAAACGCACAATTCAAATTAAAGATACAGCTCTTTAACGCTATGGTTATTGAGAGAATAGCTAACCAGTGGAAAGACCTAAGGATTCAATACACCACTGAAAAACAGAAAGTAAGGATTATCGGCAGAAACGAAGTCAAATACATGAGGGACAAAACAGAGCTGGGAAGAACAGATATGATGGGTGAGCCTATCATGCCGGGAGACCTTGAGACACAGGCCAAGATGGTTGTAGGAGAGGATGATAACTTTGCCTTCCTCACTCTCTTGCCTGAAGACATCCAACCTTCTGTGGTAGGGGACTATGACTTTATCGCAGCTCCCTCTAGCGAACAGTTAAGCGACCCCATAGCCATGCAGGAGAACTTCTTTATAGCTCTTGAGAAAGTATCTAACCCCGCTTGGGTACAGGGATTGGCTTCATCAGGTAAGAAACTAAACTATGCCGAAATGACTGAAAAGGTATTCGAGAAACTCAACTTAGGTATTGAGTTAAATGACGTATTGGAAGATTTGCAACCCGCCCAACCCGGAATGGGTGTAGATATGGGCGGGGAAATGTTAGGAGGTGAAGTCGGTGGATTTGACGAAGGAGCAGCAGGAGGCATACCAGCAGTCCCTTCAGCGGGGATCGGACTACCAGGTAATGGTCAGGGGCCGGGGATGGGAATGGGTTAAGAAGTATTACCAGAGCAAGGTACAGGTATTCGCCTCAAACCTGCTTTTAAACGAAAAGAAAAAGATAGAGGAGTTTGAAGGTGAAAGGCACGAGTTAATAGGGATTAAAAAGTTATTAGGATCAATAGAGAACGATATCAAGGCAGTAGAAGATGAACAAAATAAGCCCGTTGCCAAAAAGTGATGATTACATATTCGAAGGTGGGGAACACTATACGAGTATCCCTATACCTTTACCGCTTTGTAATCATAAGGACTATATGAAAGGGACGTACATGGACAACAATGACGGGACGGCATCATGCACTAAGTGTTCTTGGGGGTTCAGAGTACCGGGATACATGAGGATACTCGATGGCAAGGTTTTTGATTTGAGACGGAAGTAGGCCTGCCCCTATTTCCATCCCAGGCCAAAAGCCTGCTTAAAAAGCAAACGGGAAGTTCTTGGTCTTTATAAACCATGCGAAAGGGGGTGATTATATGTCACCCGATGAATTAGATGCCCTTAACCGTCAGGTAACTGACGGGGAAGGAAATATAGCAGAGGACACTGCTCCCGAGGAGTCATCAACTCAAGAACAAACCACTGTTGAAGAAGGTGCAACGGCAGAGAAGTCGGCGGAAACCAAAGAGTCTGTCCCAACAGACACTAAGGGGACCGAAAACGAACCAGAGATGGTCGAAACCGCATCCGATGAGACAGGAAAAAGGTATGTACCTGAGAGCCGATTTAAGGAAGTCTATGCTAAGTGGAAATCAGCTGAAAGGGAAAGAGCGCAGAAACCTAATTACGTTCCTACGCCTCCTCCCGCTCAAGCTCCTTTAAACAAGACAGAAGCTCTTGAAACCGAACTCTTAAAAGGTACATTGCCTCAGTTTAACCCGGATAGCCCGGACTACAGTTTAGAGATGGACGAATTGGGTTATTCCATCTATGAGGGTTCAAAAGACCCCAAAGGGAATTACGCAATAACCCGTCTTGAAGCTGCACGAAAGGCTTTACAAATGGCTAAGAAGATAACTTCAAAGCTGGCGGATGTGAAACTTGAGGCCCGGTCTGTGAAAGCCCAACAGTCCGACCAGGGGATTACTAATAGAGTTCTTAACAGGGAAGGCACAAAAGCCGATCCTGAAAAGATGACGATTGAAGAAAAAGAAGAGTGGCTGAAATCGCAAGGGTTGTGGGATACAACTTAAGGCTATTAGTAATACTTTAAAGGGGGTGAAATTACTATGGCTTTAACTACAGCATCAACATTAACCACCCATACAACGGGTGCGGGTTTAGCGATCAAAAACCGTTACTATGACGAACTGTTCTTAAGACAAGCTGATAAAAAGCTGGTTCTAGTGAGCCCATATATGGAGTAATTTATATATGAATCTCCTCTGAATAACGGGAAACTCCAGAACGGACAACCCGATGGAAGAGGAACTTGCACATTAACATTTAGCATGATAGAATAGTTGCGTATGGAAGCAACTAGGATAGCTTATTTATCAGGATTATTTGACGGAGAAGGATATATTCGAGTGAATAAATCGCAATCGAAGAAATCACTTAAATCTATGCAACGTATTACTCCTGATTTTGATCTTACTGTTGGAATAACAAATTCTGTTTTAGAAGTAGTAGAACCATTCAAGGAAAATTGGGGCGGTTACATATACGCTAATAAAAGAGATAACAGAAAAATAATATTTCAATGGATTAGATATGGTCAAAAGGCGGAAGAAATGATTAGATTATTCCAGCCATATTTAATTATAAAACAGAAAAAAGCTATTCTTGCTCTTGAATATCAAGAATACTATAACTCTACAAAGTCTCGTGGTAAGACAAAAGCACCAGAGATAGTTAAAAAATTAGATGAGTATTATTGGAAATTTAGAGAGCTAAATGCTAAAGGTAGTCAATGGCTTGTTTCTCACCAGCAGAGACTAAGTGAGGAGCTTCAATCTGTAGAAAGAAAATATAAAATCTACAAATTGAATGAAGCGATAGTCCGAACTACACGGGAACGTGTAGAGGCTAGCAGAAATGCCTAGCCCTAGTAACAAAATTGTCACAAACAGTTGGGTCAGTTGAACAGGAAAGTTGCATCAGGTGAAGGCGGATATGGCTCACAAGTCCTTTACTGGACGAAATGGGTCAATCTGGACAATATCACTTCAGGAACAGGAGAGGGAGTACCAACAACCACGGTAGCCTTTTCTGCAATGAATGTGACAGGTTCTACCGCACAGTATGACAACGCAGTCGGTATATCTGACATTCTGGCTTATGCCTCAATGGGAGATATCATGAAGGCAGCGATAGAGAGGCTTGCATACAATGCAGGCGTTTCTATTGATACACTCGTCAGGAATGTTATCGCAACAGCGATGACGCAACAGAGCGCTTCCGCCACAGCCTACTGGTCAGCCGTTCCAGCCGGAGCTAACTTAATAATTAGCGAGGTCAGGAAAGCTGCCAGAACGCTTCAGAGGAATGACGCCTTCCAACAGGAAGACGGTAACTGGGTAGCGGTAGCACATCCTGATTCAATCTACGATTTGACGGGAGATGCCTCAACAGGAGGCTGGATAGATGCCAACAAATACACCGAGGGTAATGCTACGAAACTTATGACCGGTGAAGTCGGGAAACTGTATGGAGTTCGCTTCTTACAGTCTTCCAACGGCTACACAAGGGGAAGTTCGTACGCAACTACGTCGGCGGTTGTTGCTTCAACCACGATCTATGTCACATCCGTGTTTGGTAAGGATGCGTTCGGCGTTTCCGAACTCCAGAATCTTAAGACTTATATCAAGCCTTTCGGTTCCGGTGGAGTCGGAGACCCGACAGACAAAATTGCAACGGCAGGATGGAAAACTTTGTTTGGCACTAACGTGCTGAATTCTGCTTTCGCCGTAAACATTAATCACACAGTCAGTTCAACTGCCTAAGGTGATTAAGTTGTTCCAATAGCCCGGCGCAAGTCGGGCTTGTTGGTATTGACTTGATGTGATATATTGATACAGTTAATCCCGCAAGGGCAGACCCCACAAGGGTCTTTTTTTATGGGCAAATGGATTTATTATAGTCCTAACCAGTACAAATACGTCAGTGATGATGACCCACGCCCCGAAATCAAACTCAAAACCCGTGAAATAGGAGATACTTATGTTAAGTTCGTTCCTTCATGGAAGAAATACGAGCCTGACATATTAAATGTTGACAGGAAAGAAGACTTCAAAAGAAATGATGCTTTCCTTGCAGAAAGGGAACACGAAATCAAGACCGACCCCAAAGCAAGACGGTGGGAGGAGTCACGTAAGCAGGAGTGGGCCAGAAACAAGCCAGCATGGAGAAAACAGATGATGAGGGAGGGCTTAATATGATTTCGATAGTAATGTCGAGTTATAACAGGCCTAAAAAGCTGAAAAGGGCCATAGATTCTGTTATAAATCAGACTTTTACCGATTGGGAGCTTGTCATAGTGGATGATAACTCAAAAGAAGACACTCAAGCTGTTGCAGAGGCATTCAAAGACCCCAGAATACGCTACATAAAGCGCAAGAAGAACTTCGGTAATGATACAAGGCCTAAAAATGAGGGTATATTAGCCTCAAAGGGCGAATTTATATGTTTCTTAGACGATGATAACGAATATAGACCAGATCACCTTGCTATTTTACTCAAAGAGATTCAAAAAGACGATAAACTGGATGTAGTTTACGGCGATAGATGGATAATTTCAGATAAAGACAATCCTCACCCAATCAAAGACCAGCCGGGATTCATGTCAGACTTCGATCCGGCACTTCTGATGGAGAGAAACTTCATAGACTCATCAGACATCATAGTTAAACGTCAGGCTCTATTCGACATAGGAGGGTTCGATGAGAGGTACAAGAAGTATATTGATTGGAATGTATATATCAGGTTGACCAAGTACGGCAAGAAGTTCAAGAGAGTGCCTATGTTCATAACCAACTACCATATACACGGGGACATGAAGTCCATAAGAGTCAAGACTAAAGGCGACAGCCAGACAGCTTTCGTTCCTGAATGGGACCCTTACAACCTTGAGATTGAGCTTCCCTATTTAAACACGTCAGCCAGAACCCAGCCGAGAGTGGCGGTATTTAGTATAACTTATGATCGGCTGGGATATACAAAGAAATCCTTTAAAAGTCTGCATGATACTGCTGGATATCCTTATGATCATTTTATTATTGATAATGGATCGACTGATGGAACTTTTGAATACTTACAGGAGAGAATGAAAAATATCCAATGGGGATATTTTAATAAAAAGAATGTAGGAATTTCTAAAGCCTCTAATCAGGCCATAGATTTAATTAAAAGCTCGATTCCTAAGTATGACATCATAATTAAATGGGATAATGACTGTTTTGGACTCACTCCAGGTTGGCTTGCTAAGATGGTTGAGATATGGAAATGTCACCACATGCTAGCCATGTCCTGTTACGTTCAGGGTTTAGTCGATAATCCCGGCGGTTCACCACGAATGGGCTATGGAACTATAAAAGGTGAACTTATAGGCATGACCCAGCACTTAGGAGGGATATGTCACTTCGTAGACGCCCACGCTTACGACAAATTCAGGTGGGATGATAATTCATTCTTACACGGAGTACAGGATATGGAGATGTCCCAGTTCTTAAAGTTCAATGGGTATATGCTTTGCTACTTAGAAAATTACTTCGTATCTCATGGACCTTCTGGGACTGACCAACAGAAAAAAGACTTTCCTTCTTACTTTGAAAGACGCAAGTTAGACAAGCAAACTCGCTATGCAGAGAACAAATAATCCTCAGACGAATACTAGAATTTATTGGAACTATATCTATACTACTCCGGCTAAAGCTAAAGATTATTGGAGCAAGACACACCGCTTCCCCTTAGCTGTAACTTACGTCAAAGACGGAGATAAGTTCATAGATTTAGGTTGCGGGGTGGGGATACCTGGACGGACGATAAAGAAAGAACGCAAGGGTTGTGAGATATGGGGAGTCGATATTTCAGATGAGGTAATTGAGAACAATAAGAAAGACGACCCGGATATCCATTATTTTCAGGGGTATATAGGTAATTTAGGTTTCCTTCCGATCAATCACTTTGATGTAGTCTTTTGCGGTGAGACTATAGAGCATTTAGACACTCCTTCAGATTTATTTGAGGAAGCCTTTTCTATTCTTAAACCCGGAGGGAAACTAATAATAACAACTCCTCTTAAAGACCATATAAATTCTCCCGAGCATATGTGGATTTATACAAAGGAAGACGTGGAGAAACTATACAGGGATGCAGGGTTTTCAAAAGTTGAGTTTAAGGACTTACCTGATACCGAGCATTTAGTAATTATTTTTGCAGTTGGTACAAAATGAAGACAATATCACTTGATCTGGATGATTTCAGTATTTTGAACAACCGCATGGACTTGCTTATGCAATTAAAAGAGTCCTATCCCAAACTAAAAGTCTCACTCTTTACCATCCCCTATGACTTTGCTTATGAAACACTGCCGGAAGGACAAATACTAAGGGATAAGACCCTCGCCATGATTAAAACCCAACTGGACTGGATAGAACTCATACCTCATGGACTGGTTCACTTTCCCAAAGAGTTCGAGAAGTGTGACTACAAGACCATGAAGCTAAAAGTATTCCCGGCCATAGAGGAAGCGTTTAAGAAGGACTGCCTGCCTTACGTTAAAGGTTTCAAAGCTCCTTACTGGTTGTGGAATGAGGAAGTAGTCAGAGCTTTAGACGAGGAGGGCTGGTGGGGAGCGATAGATAAAGGCGCACAACTTAAGACTAAGAAATACTTTGAATACACTCATGGAATAGATGAGATTTTTTGGGAGAGTACATTCGACACTCTTAAATTACACGGACATATAACCAACGATAACAATAACGCTATTGCCAAATGTTTTACTAATTTATTCAAAATGCCTACAGATGCGGAGTTTCGCTTCGCTTCTGAACTTTTAAATGAGACCAATTAGAATATGCGCCTACGGAAATCCGTCCGGAAGTAAATTCTGGCGTCTCATTGATCCTTTAAAGTATCTTCGCAAGAAAGGCTTTGATGCGTATGTATCAGATAACGGAATAAACGAGTTAGAAGCTGACTGGGCTGATATTATAATCGTCCAAAGCTGTACCGATAAGAAAGGATTAGCTCTTTTATACCAATTCCAGCAGGAGAAGGAAAAAAAGATCGTAGTTGAGGTTGATGATTTTCTGGAATTGAACGAGGACTCGCCTTTCAAACATGCACATAATGTCTTTGAGGCACAGTTTGTCATCTCACGCACAATGCAGGTAGCTGATGCGGTAACAACGACTACCGACTTTTTAGCTTTACAACTGGCAAGGTACAACAAAAATGTAAAGGTGCTTCCTAACTATATAGATGAGGACAGATGGAATCTTCCTAACCTTCCAAATACGACCGATAGAATTAGAATAGGCTGGGCGGGATCAATAACCCATGTAGAAGACGTAAGGATGATTGAGCGGCCTATACGTCTTATTTGTAAAGAGTTTCCCCAAGTCCAGTTAATTATCGTAGGTGATCCCAGAGTTGCGGAGATATTCAAAGGACTTCCGGTAGACAACCAGCTAGGCGTTCCCTTTGAGGCTTGGCCTTCCAAGTTACGTTCTTTAAGGTTAGATATAGGTTTGGCTCCGCTTCGTAAAACTCTATTCAACCAATGCAAATCTAATATTAAATGGATTGAGTATTCAATAGCAGGAATCCCCGGAGTTTATTCTCCTACGATTTACAACGATATTGGGACAAAGCATTTTGACGGCATTTACGGGATGATAGCGGAGAATCAGGAGCAGTGGTACAGGTGTATCAAGAATTACATAATATCCCCGGAGTTAAGAGAAGATATAGCAGGAAGGGCTTTATCTTGTGTAACTACAGGCTACACTCTCAAAACAGGGATCAAGAAGTGGGTAAAGTTTTATAGGCAGTTGATTTCAAAGGAAAATAGTGATATAAAAAGTGAGTTACCGGCGCAAGCCGCAAACACCTGAAAGGGTGTTTTTTTATGGAAGATAACGTAACATTTAGAGAAGCCCCGGTTCCTACTATAGAGCAACCAAAGGTTGATATTCCCGAACCTGTAAAAGACAACACTGCTACAGAAACAGGGGAAAGCGACAGGGAACCTATAGAACTTCGGGACACCAACGGCAGAAGCGTGGTACTGGACGCTCTTGGTATATCAGAGAACACAAACTCCCTCCCCGCAGAGGATAAGGCCAACTTAAATGAAGTCAAAGACTATGTTTTAAGTATAGTCAAAGCCAAAGGTCTTTCACCAACAGTATCAGCTTTCACTAAAACACTTAATAGTTTAAAGGGTGAGATGGGGCTTAATGAGGAGTCGGAACCTTCAATCGTACTTGATAGGATAGCCGGAGTAGTCAAGGCATGGCGCAACCTCTCTTTTATCAAAGACCCAGCCGAAAAGAAAAAGATATTTTATAAGTTAGCACGCCTTAATTCTTCAATAGAGATGAACAAGGAAGTATTCAAGTTGATGGAGGATCACCAGATATGGCAGTAGCAAATCCAACTCACAGAAAACTGACAAAAACACTCCAGTACATGGAGAATATGAGCTTTGATCCCGACCATGAGGTTCTAACCCGTATTCCTCTGACATTGAACCCGGTATCAGGAGCTTTAGAGCGTCCTACCGCTATTCAGGGTAACCAGTCAATGGCTTTGACTTATGACGGGAGTGGTAATTTAACCCAACTGGATAAGACGATAGGAGCTGTAACTTACAGGAAAACCTTTACATGGGATACGGGTAGATTAACTGCAATCTCAACTTGGTCTCAAGTATGAAAGTTGCTGTAATTGGTACAGGATGGGTGGGTAAAGCCATGCATCAGCTTTTTCCTGATGCCTACCTCTACTCATCGAGTACAGGCTACAAAGAGGATGTCAATAAATGTGATGTAGCTTTTGTTTGTGTACCGACTCCCAGCATAGATGAGGGAAAACTTGATATCTCTATTGTTGAAGATGTAGTTTCCTGGTGTGAGTGTTCTCTTATTGTTATCCGCTCAACAGTCAATCCCAGTACAACAGACTATCTTAAAAAGAAATACAAGAAAAGAATAGTACATCAGCCGGAATATTTGGGTGAGACTCCCCAACATCCCATGCTTGATCCCAAGACTAGGCCATTCTTAATTATTGGCGGTGATCCTGACGACAGGAGACAGCTTATTGAGTTGTACCAGACAGTTTACAACGCCAACATTACGATCAGACAGGTCACGGCATATGAGTCAGAACTAATCAAACTGACTGAAAATAGAGCTATTGCGTTCAAAGTAGCTCAATGTCAGGAACTCTACGATGCCTGTAAAACGGCTGGAATTGACTATTACACTATTAGAGATGCCGTGTACGGAGATGACCCCCGGTTCAACCTTTGGTGGACTTTCGTGTTTGAAAGTAATCGAGGTTTTAATTCTAAATGCTTACCAAAGGATGTTTATGCTTGGGCAGCTTGGTCAGAATCAGTTGGATATAATCCTAAGATTACAAAAGCTATTCTATCAAAAAATCAGGAGTGGATTAATGAAAAAGATTAAATTAACACAAGGAAAGTTTGCTTTGGTAGATGATGGAGATTATCAATGGTTGAATCAATGGAAGTGGCATTATTCGGGTGGTAGAGCAGTAAGAATAATCTGGATAGGTAAAGGTCATAAGAATAGAAAAGCTAATACGATATTAATGCATCGTTTAATAAATAAAACACCACATAATTTTGATACAGATCATATAGACAGAAATCCTCTAAACAATCAGAAAAATAATTTAAGAACTTTAACGCATAGTCAAAATCTACATAATAGGCCAAAACAAAAAAACAATAGATCTGGATTCAAGGATATTTTTTTTGATAAACAAACTGGTAAATGGAGAGTGCAGATATGTATTAATGGTAAGAAAATTTCTTTTGGTAGATTTACTGATATTAAATTGGCAGTTATTCAAAGAAATAAAAAATGGTTAAGTTAAGTTGTATTCTCCCTTCTTACAAAGACCCTCTTTTAATAAAGACAATAGATAACCTTCTACTTAACTCCGAGTTAGGAGATCAGCTAGAAATAATAGCTGTATTTGATGGGTACTGGCCCACATTCGAGTTAAGGGGCGATCCAAGAGTTGAATACATACACTTGGGAAAGAATGCAGGGATGAGGGGGGCGATCAATGCAGGAGTAAACGCTTCTCAAGGTGAGTTTATCTTGCGGACCGATGAGCATTGTATGTTCGGTAAGGGTTATGACCGGATTCTTACTTCTACCTGTCGTCCTGACTGGATTGTCACCGCTACAAGATACTTTCTGGACCCTGTTAAGTGGGAAAGAATGGATATCCCCCCGGTCAATTACGAAAAATTAGTCATTCAAGAGGGAAAGAAGTTTGCCGGAGTCAGGTGGAAGGAGAGAGACGAATCAAACAAACACAAGATAATAGACCAAACTATGGCTATGCAAGGCTCTATGTGGGTTATGAGTCGTAAGTGGTGGGATGAAGTTATAGGTGAGTTACAAACTGAAGGTTACGGCCCTTCCTATCAGGACAGCCACGAGATGATATTCAAGACCTGGAAAGCAGGAGGAAAGATGGTATTAAATAAGAATACATGGTTTGCGCATAAGCATAGGTCATTCCCCAGAACCCATCAGGAAGGCTCACCTGAGAACCCCTCTAAACGTGAAGATAGTTGGGCTTATGCCTTGAAAGTGTGGAGGGATTACTACGAAAAGGAAGTGAGGCCTAAGTGGGGAATATGATTTTACACGTTGGTTGTGCCAATCGTTACTATGAAGGGTTTGTAAACTCCGACAAGGTTGAAGTCTGGAAGGGAAAGAAAAGGAAACTGGATTTAGTCATGGATTTAGGCAAGTCCTGGCCTTATAAAGATGAAAGTGTGGATGGGATAGTAGGGATGCACGTATTCCAGCAACTCACATGGAGGGAGCTAATCGTAGCTTTCAGCGAGGCTAAAAGGGTGCTTAAAAAGGGCGGAGTGTTAAGAATGGGTTGTCCTATGATCGAGATAGATAAGCCTCTGGAATATTTATTGGGATGGAGAAATATCAATTTGTTCAGTTTAGACCTTCTTAAACAGGTTTTGGTTGACCGGATAGGTTTCAGACGGTTCAGGGAGAGGGGATATAAAAGATCATGGTTGCCTATTCTTACTATCGCAGATAACCGTCAGCATAGAGGAACATTATATATGGATGTAGTCAAATGACCGATATTACGATTATCTTTCTTACGGTCAACAGAGTCCCTGAGAAATGGGCCGAGTATCAAAAGGAAGTCCTACTTGAAGCTATTGGGGATACTCCGGTCATTACCATCTCTAAAATACCTTTAGACTGGGGGACTAACCTGATTCAAGAAGAAGAACCCAGTATGCAGAATATCTACAGACAGATATTAAGGGGAGCTAAACTCGCCACTACTCCATATATAGCAATCGCTGAGGACGACTGCTTATACCAGAGGGAACACTTCGAGTTTAGGCCTCCTCTTGATACCTATGCCTACGATTACCACAGGTGGGGGCTTATGACTTGGCCCGTATCCGACAGACAGTCGTTTTATTATAACGACAGGTTTTCCAACTCAACTCTAATTGCTCCTAGAGAACTTGCTATTTCATCATTAGAAGAAAGATTCCTTAAGTATCCTGACAACAGAATAGGAGAATTAGGAAGGGAGATCGGTACGATACTCGATAGGAAGAATGTTATCCGTTATTGTCCACAGTCTTCCAACGTATTTTTAAGCCATGTAAATGCCATAGACCCTTACGAACAGAAGATGAAAAAAAGGAGGGGATTTGTCCGGGCTTACGAGATACCCCACTGGGGAAGGCCGGAGGACATTCTTAAACATTTCATATGAGAGTAACACTTGATCTTCACGACTTTTCGGTGGTCAACAATAGATTACTCTGGCTGTTGGGACTAAAACAGCACTTCACTAATTTCAAAGTATCATTATTTACTGTTCCTTTCGACAAGAAAGAAGATTGGGGACCATCACTTATTGGGGATGACTTTTTGATTGAAATTAAAAAAAACCTTGATTGGATTCAGTTAATACCTCATGGCTTATACCATAACGGATCAGAGATGAGTAATTGTGACTACCCGACTTTCAAAGAGAAGATCATGCCTGAAATTACAGACGCTTTTGATTCCAAAGGGCTTCCCTATGTTAAGGGATTCTGCGCTCCACATTGGAGATGGACAGATGGAGTAGTGAAGGCTCTTGACGAAGCTGGGTGGTGGGGGGCTGTAGATCGGGACAAGCAAATGCCCTATACAAAAAGGTACTACAGATACAACTTCCTCTTAAACGAACCGTTCTGGGAGTCTAAAGAGGATTTAAAACTTCACGGTCACATCTATGGGACTAAGAACGACATAGGGAGATGCTTTGACAACTTATTAAAATTACCTAAAGATACAGAGTGGGTGTTTGCATCAGACTGCCTTGAAAGCCTTTAATATTTACCAGCATCTAGAAGGGACGGAAATGACCGACAGGGACAAAAAGGAGATCGGCAGTAAGTTCTGGAACAAGGGGAAGTGGGATAACTTTGTCCTTCCGTTTCTAAAAGAGAGAGGGACGTTTGTAGATATGGGGTGTAATGCGGGGTTGTTTCTTTTGTTTGCCCAGCAGGAAGGATTCGATAGGATTATAGGTGTTGATTCAGATGAGGGAGCGGTTAAACGTGGTTTAGAGTGGCGGGACAGTCATGGAGGCAAGTACGACATCGTCTTAAAGAGGATGGAGGAGTGTATAGACGACCTTCCCGTAGCAGACTACACTGTTTTTGCCAACGCACACTACTACTTCACTATAAACGACTGGCTGGACTATTTAGACAAGCTCCAATACAAAACCCGTTATTGCATTATAGTTACAGCCGAGAAAAGACACGGTAACAGATGCTGGGCACAGGCCCACGTCCCAGATATACGAAATTACTTTAAGACTTGGAAAGAAGAAGGTTTTATTGACGAGCTACCATTAGAAGGCGACCCCATGCCCCGAAGGCTGTGGGGACTTCTCTTTAAAAGCCCACATCTTGAGAAAGTCCCTATCGGTAGTTTGGACTGTGGAAACCACGTACAAGACCAGTTTTACGCAGAGATAGATAAAGGCGTCCCTTATCAAAAGACAAGATACTACAGAATACTCAAACCCTATCGCAAGAAGTGGAGTGAGGACAGGCTGAACAAATGGGTTGAGGAACGTATCAGAGTATATCAGGATTTAAAGAAGAACGGATTAAAAAAGCCTTTAATTATCAATTCAAGTAATCTCATCCTTGACGGAAACCATAGATACTCAATGATGAAACATTTAGGTTATAAGGAGGTAATAGTACGCAGGACTTAACCGTCATCTATATTTCATCAAACAGGGAAAAGCCTGAATTTGAGGCTAAAATAACGGTTGATTTAGTTAAAAAGTCTCAAGGGCTTCCCATTATCAGCGTTACCCAGAAACCGATGGATTTAGGACAAAATATCTGCGTGGGAGATGTGGGAGCTTCTGGGTATAACTTTTTACGCCAAGTCCAGATAGCTTGCCAGAACGCCTTGACTCCTTTTGTCATTCACGCTGAAAGTGACTGTCTTTATCCCCCGGACTACTTCACGTTTACCCCGCCCAAATTGGATATCCCTTACAGGAACACAAATATCTACGTCCAGAAGTATAGGAAGGACTATTTTTGCAAGAAGAACAATTCAACTTTCTCTCAAATAGTAGGGAAAGACTTTTATCTTAAAAGGTTACATGAGTTATTCGGATATCAGCCGATATGGAATATACAATATAAGAACTTCCCCAAAGAAATCAAAAAGAACCTTTTTGACAAGTTTGAATACTTTAATACCAAAAACTCCTGTATCTCATTCAAGACAGGACAGGGAATGAGAAAGCACAGTAATTGCGATGAAATCCCCGTTTATAAGTTGCCGTACTGGGGGGATGTGCGGGAGTTGAGGAGAAATTATGAAGATTAGTGAAGGATTGAAACTAAAGGGGCGTCCGGCTGAAATCCCTGATTGCGGAAGGAATGACCTTCCCGGGTTTTTCAAGGAGATGGGCTTTAAGAGAGGTATAGAGGTTGGTGTGTTTCAGGGTGAATATACCGAAGTCTTAGCAAAGTCAGAACTTGAGATATACGGAATAGACCCCTGGTTGCAATATGAAGGGTATGTCTATAGTACCGGAAAGACAAAGGTGTATTTTAACGAAATGTACGAAAAGGCTAAAGAAAGATTGTCTCCATATAATAACGTCAAGTTAATAAGGAAAATGTCTATGGACGCCTTAAAGGACTTCAAAGATGAAAGCCTTGATTTTGTTTATATAGACGCAAACCATACTTTCAAGTATATAGCCGAGGATATGTATTACTGGAGTTATAAGATAAAAGACGGAGGGATATTATGCGGCCACGACTACGCTTATTTCAGACACAGATATATAGGCGGTGGCTGTCAGGTCAAGGAGATTGTCAATGCTTTTTCCTTTTCTTATGATCTTGATTTCTGGGTATTGGGCAGGAACAAAAAGATAAAAGGAGAGATAAGGGATGACTACCGGAGCTGGATGTTTATTAAGGATAAGAATTGGATACCCAAGTGACCAAAGGGATACTTTATTACACCAACAACAGATTAGACGACAGGATATTCAAGGTAGTCCAGAAGCAACTATTGACGATTGGACTGCCCATAGTCAGCGTGTCTTTGAAGCCGATAGATTTCGGCCAGAATATAGTAATGGACCTTCCGACAGGACTCGTAACTTTGACAAAGCAGATTCTAAAAGGTCTGGAAACTATTACGACTGATGTGGTGTTTTTTGCCGAGTGTGATGTTTTATACAACCAGTCACACTTTAAGATAGAACTCGGAAAGAAAGACGCCTTTTATTACAACAATAATATCCTGCGGTGGGACTATCCAAAAGACAGGTTTGTATCCTTTAAAGCCCAAGTTGCGTTATTGGGTATGTGCGCCTACAGGACTTTATTGCTTAGCCATTACACCCAAAAACTTAAATACATAACTGATAAGGGATTTGATAATAGGGATGGGGATTCGGGATGGATGAGGTATATAGGCCATGAGCCGGGAAAGAGTGTAAAAGCGGGCGGCTTATCTAACGATCCCAGGATAACATGGCAGTCAGAATATCCACTTATAGATATACGCCACGATCAGACTCTAACCCGAAGGTTGGTTGATCGAAGCGAGTTCAAGCGTACTCCTTCTAATTGGAAAGAGATTACCAAAAACGAATTACCTGAATATAATGACCAAATCAATCATATATTACACGGATAACAATATAGACGATGAGATACTTTTAAGGGTTCAGAGCCAACTGGTAAAGTCCGGCCTCCCTATTGTGAGTGTCTCTTTAAGACCTATTAATTTCGGAGAGAATATAGTTTTGGATAAGTTGACAAGAAGCTATCCCACTATGGTTACACAAATAGTCACAGCGTTGGAACACTCTAATTCAGAGATTGTTTTCTTTTGTGAGCATGACGTCCTTTATCATCCGTCAAGGTTTGACTTCACTCCCGCCCGTAAGGACATCTACTACTACAATTCAAACATCTGGCGATGGGACTACCCTTATGATAGGGTTATACGATATGACAGGCTTATTTCTTTGTCAGGACTTTGTGTTTACAGGGAACTTGTTCTTGCCCACTATTGGAAAAGACTTAAGAGAATACAACTGATAAAAGCTAAAAATGATGGAGGTGAGCCTTCATGGGTGCGTAAGATGGGTTATGAGCCGGGGACGAAGAAGAAGAAAAGAGGAGGGTTTTCGGATGAAGATTTTGAGACATGGAGTTCAAAATACCCCGATATAGATATAAGGCATAAAGGGACGTTTTCTCCTCCTAAAGTAACTCTTGAGAGCTTTAAACATCTTCCTACAGGTTGGCAGGAAAAGAAAGCATCGGAGGTACTATGGAACTAAGCATATTGATCCCGGCCCGTAATGAAATCTTCTTAAAGAACACAATAGAAGATGCCCTTAAGAATATAGAAGCTGAGACGGAGATAATCGCAGTTTTAGATGAGGCGTGGGCCGAACCTCGTGTATCTCAACATGAGAGGGTGACGGTAATCAAAACCCCTAAAGCGATAGGCCAGAGGGCGGCTACTAATTTAGCTTGTAAACTGGCCAAAGGAAAGTATGTAATGAAGCTGGATGCCCACTGTTCTTTTGATAAGGGCTTTGACAGGAAGATGCTGGAGTTTTTCAAGGAAGTTGGCGATAACGTAACGGGAGTGCCAATTATGCGAAACTTATGGGCTTTTGACTGGAAGTGCTACAAGTGCGGTTGGAAGAAGTATCAGGGGCCGACTCCTACTTGTCCTAACTGCGGCCCTAAGAAAGCCCATAGGATGCACCGCAAAATGATGTGGGTGGGAAAGCATAATCCCCAGTCAACCTCGTTTTGTTTTGACAGTGAGCCGCATTTTCAATATTTCGAGGACTGGAAACATCGAGAGCCTTACTTAACTGACAAGAAAACCAAAAGATACACAGAGACAATGAGCCTTCAGGGTAGTTGTTTCATGCTAACTCGTGAGAATTACTGGAAGTGGGAGGTGTGTGATGAGGATGCCGGAAGCTGGGGCGGGCAAGGAATGGAAGTCGCTCTAGCAACTTGGTTGTCTGGTGGTCGGGTTCTAGTAAATCATAAAAGTTGGTATGGGCATATGTTTCGCACACAAGGTCAAGACTTCAGTTTTCCATACCCACAGTCAGGTCGAGAGGTTAAAAAAACAAAGGATTACATTAGAAATAAGTTTTGGAAAAATCAACATCCTACGCAGATTCATAAAGTATCTTGGTTATTGGATAAATTCTGGCCTATTCGTGGTTGGACTGAAAAACAATTACAAGACCTTAAATCTGTCGGGAGTTAAATTATGAACTCGTCAACATGAAGATAAAAATAGACTTACTTAACTTTTAGTGCTTTAATAAGTTCGTCTATCAATTTGCAGGACGCACGTGGCGTCCTTTTATTATGGCGATAAAAGTTCATGCAACAGAGGTCGTAATTATTTATGGCTTTCAAATAATATAATGGCAGATTACGCTGTTTCTTTTTCACAATCAGCAAACCAATATATAACTATACCTGGTTCGACTGATTTTAACTTTTCCGGTGATTTTACTTTAGAATGCTTCATTAAAGCAAATAGCACAGACAGTAATAGTGATACGGCTATCATGGGGAAATGCGCCAATCCCTATAGATATATGTTACGTTGGGGGAATGGTGCAGAAGCTGCAGGATCACCTTCCGCTTATGTGGATGCGTCCCAAAAAACTTATTTAGTCGAAAACATTAGAGATGATGCTTGGCATCATTTGGCATGGGTTAGAAGCGGAAATGACGGTTATCTTTATTTAGACGGGCAAAGGGTGGCTGAAGGTGATTTTTCCTCAGCCCCTACGGATGATGCTACTACCGCTTTCTTAATTGGAGCTTATTCAGGAGCCTCTTCACTTAAAGCCGTCATTGATGAAGTTAGAATATCTAATTCTGCAAGGTACACCACACCTTATGTGGCCGTTCCCCAATCTAAATTTGTTGACGATGCAAATACTATGGCTTTATATCATTTTGACGAAGGGGCAGATACTACGGCAGGAGATTCTTCGGGAAATGGTCACGATGGAACTTTAACTGGTAGCCCATCTTGGGTTACTGGATACACTTATACGATTTCCAGTCCTACAGCAAATCAACAATCTTATCTCTGTCAATCAGAGGGTGCTTCATATACCACATCTGGTGTTACTTGGGGTTCGTACGCCGATACTGGTGGATTGGAAGCAACGGACGGAAAAACAGGTATGTCTTATTCATCTGCTGAAGTATTTGGATCAAATGATGATGCTAATGCAGTTATCAGAATTGATTTAGCAACCGCAAAACCCGTAGCTGAATGTTGGGTGAATGCTACTACTATTGGGGGTTTTTATGCCGGTACAGGCGTATTGGTTGAATATAGTGATAATGATAGTGACTGGACCGAGGCGGGTGGCGATCAGACGTTTTCCGGTGCGTCAACTCCAGCAGAAATGAGAGTGTATAAAGTGGCTTTCACTGCTTCCTCACATAGATATTGGAGAGTGACCTTGACACATAATAGATCGGGTCAGGCAGACACTAATGTATATGGAGAAGTTAGGTTAATCGGCCCGGAAAATATAGGTTCTACATCACCTTCTCTCTCTCCGTCAATATCCCCTTCAATTTCTCCAAGTATCAGTCCTTCAGTATCAGTTTCTCCCTCAATGTCGGTAAGTCCTAGTGTATCGGTCAGTCCTAGCGTTAGTTTATCTCCATCATTGTCTCCATCCCTTTCTCCAAGTTTATCGCCTAGCGTTAGCCCGTCTGTTTCACCGAGCGTGAGCGTGTCACCTTCGCTTTCTCCAAGCATCTCTCCATCAGTATCGCCTAGCGTCAGTTTAAGTCCAAGTTTAAGTCCATCCCTCTCACCCTCAGTCTCCCCCAGTGTTTCAATTTCACCATCCGTCTCTTTGTCACCTAGTTTAAGTCCCAGCCTTAGTCCGTCTCTATCTCCCAGTCTTAGTCCCTCTATCTCTCCCTCTGTAAGTCCCAGCGTAAGCCTGTCTCCAAGTTTGTCTCCTTCTATTTCACCCAGCGTCTCCCCAAGCGTAAGTATAAGCCCCAGCCTGTCACCAAGTATCAGCCCGTCCGTTTCACCGTCAATCAGTCTCTCTCCGTCTCTATCTCCTAGCATATCTCCAAGTATTAGTTTAAGTCCCTCTATAAGTCCAAGCATAAGCCCCAGTGTGAGTCCCAGCGTATCTCTCTCACCCAGTATATCTCCGTCCGTTTCGCCTTCGGTTAGCTTATCTCCTTCATTGTCTCCGAGTTTAAGTCCGTCAGTTTCACCCTCTGTTGCTCTTGATTACTTTATGAACGGGCTGACCTTATTAAAAGAGGAAAATATCATTATACAGGCCAGTCCTACAAGAATGGCTACATGGAGTACGGATAATAGGCCCGGCTCTCCTGCTCCCGGTGAGTGGGGATTTAATGTTATTTTGGGTGCCAGAGAAGTCTACAATGGAACAACATGGGTAGCTTTTTAGTTTGACTTACTTCGAGACCTGAATTATAACTAGCTGGCTATCGTTTTAACGCAGGCACTTATATGTGTCTGTTTTTTTATGACTAATATTCGTACTTTAGTTTCAGATGTTTTAGAGATTATCTCCGACCTTAGGGGGGAGAGTTCTACTAATACTGATGCTAATAGAATTAGGGCAGTATCACGGGCTAATCAGGACTTTGCCCGCAGGAAGTTCTGGAAGTTCTATCTTAAACCCGACCAGACACAAGTCGGGGACGCTACCAACA
>Ga0208957_1000265_pt1 | contig 45645 bp, 69 predicted proteins | sample RifOxyA1_FD_184029 | JGI IMG/M metagenome (GOLD analysis project Ga0208957, IMG submission 184029) | Groundwater microbial communities from Rifle, Colorado - Rifle Oxygen_injection A1 (SPAdes) | ecosystem: Environmental > Aquatic > Deep subsurface > Groundwater | place: Rifle, Colorado, United... | reverse complement strand
TGGAACTATGGTGTATCCCAACTCGATGCAACAACCTTACAATTAACCGAAGGACACTTCGCAGACTTGAAGGGTGATGACGATGAGGTACTTGGAATGCAATTAACTCACATTGTAGTAAAGAGAGGTTCTCTTAACCACAAAGCAGCTAAAGAGCTTTCCAACTCACAGTTTACTATTGAAGCAAGTACATTTAAGGACAACATCTTTAAAGGTTCATTCAGTATTATACCTGTGGACTACGGATTCGGAACAACCGAATGGGCAGCACTCGACCTTTCACAAGGCGATATGAAGCCAATCAAGGTATTAAGCCACACAGTAAGTGCTGGATTTGATAATCTTGAATATACTCAACTTCTTGAGGATTCTGATACAGGATTCTGGAAAGACGAGTTCGCATTCGGAGTTTACGGTCGATTCGACTGGAATCCAGGCGACCCAAGAACTGCGTATCTTTATGGATCAAGTGCTTACTCTGTAGCAAGTACTGATCTTGAGAGATCTAGGGTCTTGAGAGCTAATGTCTAAAGCATTAGACTAGAAGGGGGGAAGAATAGCTCCCCTCTTTTAGAGGATTAAGTTAATAGCTGAAGCAATGAAGTACAAGATAACATACTACGACAATCCAGAGAGAACGATTGTAAAGACTAAGATAGAGGAAACAACATTGACTAGAAAACAGTTATTAGAGAATTTTCATGTAATAGCTGTTGAAGAGATAGAAGAAATTAAACCTAAACCAAAGAAGTAAATGTTGACAACACACGAGAAGATAAGACTTGAGTCTGGGTATCAACACAGATTCAGTCGCATATCTTTTTTAAACAATGCAGATGGTACAGGTACGGCTTTTCATGTAAGTACAGACGACCCTGTAAAGATAGTACCAAGTTTTTCAACGGGTAACACGGTAGCAGGAGTTAGTGATGTAGCGGTATGGTGGGGTTTATCTGGAGTCAATGGCTCTACAAGGGCGGTTATTTCCAGTATAGATCCTGAAATAGGAATGATTACTCTAGGAGTAACTCCTACTACAGGAGTTTCTTTGACAATAGACTATGCAAGTTCGCCTTTGAACTACAACGACATAGAGACTGTAAGACTACAGGCCGAAAGCATAGTGAATCAGAGACTAAGTCTTTGCTATGACCTGCCTATGAGTCCAGTACCTTCAGCATTAGATAGTATGGCTTCAAGACTAGGAGCAGCACTTCTTTTGATCAAAGATTATGGGGTTGGATCTAGAAGTACAAGTAAGGACGGGTACATGTTGTATGAGCAGTTAATGGGTAAACAACAATCGGCTTATGCTGAAACAGGAATTGGAGTGTTAGATGTGGGAGAAATAGGAATGATATGTAATCAAAACTACCAATTGGTAGACGATAACGGAAGTATTATACCTCGAAACGATGAGGATAATGTTACCGCTACTGTCTCGTATGTAGAGGGAGGTAGAGTGGCTGGAAGGCTTAACAACATAACTGATGAGAACATGAGGTTTAAAGAGCCACAGGTTGACGCCGACAGTAATCAAGCAGGATCAGGATATGACGGTACAGTTAAACAGCAAGGATGAATATTTATATAAAGATAGACAAAAGTAAGGTGGAAGGTTCTTTTAAAAAGTTGTTGAGTGACATTAAAACACGTGCAAACGAACCGTTAAAGGAGTCAGCACAGGTTTTAGTTGACGAAAGTATAAGGAATTTTGGTACACAGGGGTTCACCTTTGGTGAGGCTTGGAAGCCATTAAAACCTAGTACCGTGAAACATAGGGCTAGAATGGGACTTGGTGCAAGACCTATACTTATAGTTAGTGGTAGGCTTAAAAAGGGTGTGAAGATAAAGTCGGTCAGTAACACAAAGGCTGAAGTTGGAAATGATGTTCCCTACTATCCTTATCACCAATTAGGTACTAATAGAATGCCACAAAGACAGATTTTAAAGGAAACGGACAAAGCTAAAAAAGCTATACTTTTGATATTTAATAACTGGGTAAACAGGTTAATTAGAGGATTATGAATTACGCAATACCAAAGATAATTGAAGATTTAAGAGGGGTTATAAGTAAGAATGATGTTCAAACCTATATGTACGGGCGACCTTTAGAACTCGGTGATACTCTGGGGGGTATGGTGATCGTTAATCCAGTAAGTACAGAAATAAAACCTATTGCTACGGGGGTGTTGGATCAAGACGAAGACACGATAGAGATTATTCTAGTTAAGAGCTTTAAGACTTCTGTGTACCAGAACGCTAGTCAATCGGGTGATGTAGAGTTTTTAACTAGGGTAATGAGAGGCAAGGACGCTAACAACAACCTTTTGACAAACAGTATTGTGTATGTGGTTAGAAACAATTTTAGAAGTTATGGAATTAATCAGCCATCAATGACTATAAATTGGAGTGACAATAGGTTTAATAAAGAGGGAATAGTTGTAGCGACCTTAACGCTAAGACAGAACTCTATAGGAGACCAAAGTATAATTTAATAAATAAATAAAATGGCATATCAGGCAATATATAAGGATATTGGAATAGCAACAGAAGCCTCTTTTGGTACGTCTTTAGCGATGGCATCGAGGATTCATGTTAAAAGTTTTGGATTTGGTTTAAACCAAAACAAAGAACTTGTAGAAGACACAGTTTCTTCAAGTAGGGGTAGGGATAGGTTAATAAGAAGAAAGAACGTTATTGAAGGTGATATGAGTGGATACGCATCGCCTAGAGCTTTACACGAAATGCTAGAGCTGGTTAACGGAATGGAAGGTGTAACGACAGGAGTTTCCCTAATGGTTGTAACTTACGGACAAAATGTAAGTGGCACAATGATGACTAAGTCTTTATGGGCGGATAGAAACAACAGTACGGAAGCTTTCAATGGGGTTTATGCTACTTCACTTGAAATAACAGGTGCTGACGATTTACTTGAGTGGACAATGAGTGGTGGTGCTAAGACCAGGGGAGCTGGTGCTGCGATTGCAGACAATGTAATCGGAGAAACGGTACACGCTTATAACTTCTCGGATATCACGGTTACTATTCATAAAGGGGCTACCTATGGAGCACAACCTGTAACACACAAGGTTTCCGAGTGGTCAGTTAAGTATGATAACGGAACAGAGGCGACACATCTTTCTGGAAGCCCTGATGTAACAAGAATTGATCCTAAGATTCCAATGGTAGAAGGTAAGTTTAAGATATTCCACGAGGGTACAAGCTGGGTAGACGCTGCATACGGAGCTTCAGAGTTCTACTTGAGGTTTGACGGTAGTTTACCAAGTCAAGCTGGATTAATTGGTGGATTGACTCCTTACACACTACGAATCGATATTCCAAGAAGTCAATTGAAAACAAATGTAAGAAACTACGAACAGAACGAGTTTGCAGTTGAAGAGATTGAGTTTGTTGGTTTAATGGATTTGAGTCCAGTAGGAACGAGTGCTTTGTGGAAAGCAAGCATGACAGTACCTTTGGATTTTTAAGACAGAATGAGGGGGTTTAGTTCTGGCTATTCCTAGACCTCCTCAATTTGTTAAAATAGCCACGGCAATTGCCGCATAATATAGCTAAATTAATATAGTCAAGCAATGGAGAAACAAATTCCTACAATAGAAGTAGAAATAGGAAAGGGAGAGGATTTAAAGAAAGTAGTTCTTTATCAATGGCTTACTCAAGAAGAGGAAGACAAGTATAACTCGATTATGTTAGGAGATTTAGAACTTGATCCAGCACAGCTGAACAAAGCCTCAAAGGGCGAAATTCAAATGAAAGTATCGCTTCAAAGGGTTGGGGAAAGCAATAGATTTTTAATGCAGTCTTTGTGTAAAACTTCTTGGGAAGAAATCAACAGTTGGAAGCCAAGTATAAGAACAGATCTTTTAGAAAAGATACGAGAGATACGGGAAAAAAACTAATTCCCCCGATAGAATTTATTAAGTTCTGGGAAATGGGGGAAAAGACAAGTAACTCTGGATTAAGGGAGTTTGTAAACAGGACGAGAATAATGGAAATGTTCCATTGGGATTATCTAACTTTTTTGAAACAACCCTCGTATATTGTGGAAAATCTGAAAAGATACTTAGCAGCACAAAGCGAGTTTGAAACAAAGAAAAATGGCAACGTCAAATGATGTAATAGTAACTTTAAAACTAAATGGGTCTGATAGGTTTAAGTCAGATGTTAACTCTGCACTTGGCACGGTTTCAGAAGGATCAGCAACTGCAACTAAGAAAGCAAGTATGTTTGGTACTGTCGGAAGTGTTGCTTTTAAGGCGGTTGCAGCAGCAGCATTAGCAGTAACAGCGGCTATGGTGACGGTAATTTCCAAATCGACTATGGTTGCAGCAAGAACAGAGACGTTGGGCGTGGCGATGGAGGCGGTTGCAAAGGCTACAGGAACATCTTTAGAAGCGTTGAAAGAACAAGAAAAGATACTAAAGAAGCAAGGAATTACTACTCAGGAGTCTAGAAGAATACTTATGTTGTTTATGCAGTCTCAATTAGACGTAGCTGACGCTACAAAGATAGCAAGGGTAGCTCAAGACTTAGCGGTAATTTCAGGAGAAAACTCCTCACAAACAGCAGCAACTTTAACCGAAGCTATTGCAAACCAGAATGTAATGATGCTAAGACAGTATGGAATTGTTACTACCTCTGATGGAGTGTTTAGACAGTACGCAGCAACTCTCGGCAAGACGGTTGAACAACTTACCGAAACCGAAAAAAGAACTGCGTTTATGAACACTATACTCGAACAGGGGTCTAGGGTGGCGGGTACTTACGAGATGGCAATGGAAACAGCTGGAAAGAAAATATCATCTCTTCCTCGTTTATTTGAGGAAGCAGCAAATGCTATCGGTACGGGTTTTCTTCCTATACTAGCAAGTGGAGTTGATATGTTGAGTAGCTTTTTGAAAATAATAACTCCAGAAAATGTAGCTAAAATATCAGAGGCGTTACAACCTTTTTTTGGCTACCTTGGGTCTCAGGTTGAACTCTTTAAAGCCTTGTTCAACGGACTTGGAGAGGGATTTATGTTTGTGTGGGACGCAATGAAGTTTGCTGTTGACGATTTTATGCAGACACTAAACACAACCTTTAACTTAGGGGCGGCAAATAGTGATAAGTTTAAGCTTAATATGCAGGTGCTCGGAAAAGCGATTGGAGTCATAGTAGCCGCAATAGTCATAGCAATACTGTCGGTGGCAGGGGCAATCTTAAAAATAAACAACGCCCTTCAGTGGATAATTGGCAAGGTGGCGGCAGCAAGAAACTCTATCTCAGGGGCTTTTAGTTCAATTGGTAGTTCTATAGCAACTTCCTTTAAGAACGCAATCAACTCAGCAATAAGTTTTATGAACACTGGTCTTAATAGAATCATAGGGGCTTATAACGCAATTCCGATACTTGGAAATATACCGTTTGTTAACATACCAAGATTCGCACAGGGTGGTATTGTAGGTGGGTCATCAACCTCTGGCGATAAAGTACTAGCTCGTGTAAACTCTGGAGAAATGGTACTAAACAAGAGTCAACAATCTAACCTATTCAACCTACTAAAAAATATGTCTATGAGTCAGAACATAGCATTTAACGCACCAATAAACTTTGCAGGACAATCAAGTCCTATGCAACAAGAAAACCAATTTGTTAACTTACTTATGAACATAGCAAGATAATGCCATTAATCAATCCATACAGGGGTGTATTGTTAGAAGGAAAATACTACGGTTACGACACTAGCTCTTTTAGAGAGTCTTTAAAACTGAAAAATCAAGTACACGAAACACAAACAAGTAGAACGGCTACGGCTATGGGAAAGTCAAAAGAAACCTTTACACTATCACTTTCGTTAGACAGCTCGTACAATGTGTACGCTGGGTCTTCCTTTGTGGGGGCTACGGTCTGGGTTGGACTGTCTAGGCTTGTAGATTTTAAGTCTTTTGTAGGAGCAAACGGAGATTCACTACCCTTGACGCTGGTTGTTCCTTATGGTGTTACATACTCGGTTATACCTGTTGGATCTTTAGATATAGGGATATTTAATCCCGAAAATCCTAGTGATTCCACAAATGGAACAGAGTTTAGAGTTTCGCTAACTTTAGAAGTACTTTAATGATAGCAGGGGCAACCAACTACGTATCCAATATAAACAACAAACCTTTAGGGGTGTCCCTAGAGGTATATTTATCATCAGGCAGGGTATTAAGCGGACAAAGGATTGTCCCGAAACTGGCCAGTGATGTTATTAATTTTAAGGATAGTGTGGTGTATTGGGGAAGAACGGGGTCTGTTGCTAATATAGTAAGTATGGATGTGAGCGGAACCACTATTTTGGGAATTGGGGCCTCGTTTAACTCAAACAACCCATTTTATATACTGGATGTGAAATTTGTGAATACTGGGGGGACACTAGAACTTTACTACTGTACCGATGGAGCATCGAGAACAAAGGGGTCAACTATTAACCGCATAATATCCTCGGACGGGGTGAATTGGGGGTCTACATCGACTATATATGGGGGTAGTTACATTTCCGCATTTACAATGGTAGGGTCGAGTAAGCTTTATTTCTATGAAGGGCTTACTTACAAAGACAACAGTACCACGGAAATAGCGATAGTAAATCTTTACTCGTTAGTTAACGATGGGGCCACATGGAGGAAAAATCAACTTTCAAAAACCCCAGTGTTTTCGGATCAATTATCTAATTCTTATGGAAAAATGGTGGGGTTTGGGAAGGATAATGAACTAGACGAAGTATTTACAAGGGGAATTAGAGGGGCCACCGTGCAAGCATTTGAAAGCAACGCCACTGGAGAGGGATCGGTGGAAGACATCATTTATTACCAATCAGACGGTTATAATCTCTATAAGGAGGAAGAGTTTCTAAAGACAGAGGGGGCAATACAGAACGTAAAAACCTCTTATATAAGAACGCTGTTGCTGAACTCTAATTTTGGTGTAAGTAGTAGTTATCGGGCGTTTGGGGTACATCTCAAGGCGTACAAAGAGTCTATGGACTCATACCCGCTACCCTCCACAGATTTGGGGTGCTTTGTTTCGTATTCCAAAAACTTTGGGGAATGGTCTCTGCTGTCACAAGGCACAACCTTCGAGGGCATTTTTCCTGGACTAACTACCGACCAATTTCTCTTGACTTATAACTTTGGACAGGGTACTACGACCGCCTCAAGATGGAGTTTTGTGAGTGAAACGGGGCAAACCCGTTACAATATCGGGCCTTTGGTACAAAACTATAGTAGCGAAGACAACCGTAGAATAACATTAACGTTAGGCAACGCATTATGATAACACAGCAAATATTTGGACAATCTGCCTTGTACGGGGCGTCTTACCTGCCTTTGGCCAGTAACATAGAGGTTGTGGAGTCTGTTGCGTTAGGTGGGTCAGTATACACGAACACACTCGGAAAATTTAATATTGAGTCGTTTACTCTACCAACTCAGAACAACGAAAGAATAACATTGTCGGCCAACCACTTGTTTGACAAAATATTTACAGACAGGGCCTATGGGTCGAGGCTTATTAAATCGGGCAAAGTTATAACGGCTAAGTTTCGGGATGGGGATTCTATAGACGGAAACCTGTTTTTTGGAAATTATTCTGGACTAAGTAGGCAATTCGGATACTGGATTACTGGAGAGGCCATAGAAAACGCTTATTTAGGAAACCAGTTTGAATTTCAAGATGTTTACATGAGTTCAAAGTTTAAAGTTGGGTATCCCATTTTTGTTGGGGCGTCTGTTGACAGCGTTGTATACGGATCAACTTTTGGAAATTTTTTTGGACACCTAATAAGATCAAGTGACGCCTCAGACCCCACGGGACAAAAAGGGTATGTGGTTGGGCTAATAGGGGCTACTCAAAACTTATTTATAATTGGGAAACTAACTGGGACTACAAGCATAACCATACTAAATAGTGTTGGATTTACTCCTCTACCAACTGCGGGAGAGTATGACTTGGTTACATATGCGGAGAGGGACAAAATATACGGAGCAATTGCTGGAAGAAGCTTTGCTAACAATTATTTTAACACCGACTATGGGGACGTGCAGGGAGTAACATTCAGCACACGACTTTTTGCGTCAGATACGTCCTATAGGGGGGGGGACATGGGGTTCTACGCCAACTCAGTTGTTGGACGCACTGTTTTAAATAACACCCTTGCCGAAGTCGGAACCGTCAGGGTTTCAACACTGGACGCACCAATCACCTATGAAGACGCAATTAGGTCTTCTCTTTATCTGGCAGACACTCAGTTGAAATTTACTGCAAAATCGGATCAGATCGACGCTAGGAACTATATAAGCAACGGGTCGTGGACTGTGGGGGTTTCAGAGTTTGGTTTTGCCAACCTTGCTGTGACATCGGGGGGATCTCTGTTGTCTGTGTTGTTTGCTACCACAGGGGTGGGCTTTAGGTTGGAGGCAGAAATGAAGGGGGCCTCTGGGGTTCAAGGTGGTCTTGTTGTGGGGTCTTCAAGTTCATTTTATGGTATGGTCAACACAATAGGGTCTACCAATCCAAACAACATAGTATATAAAAGCGGTAACACATGGAAAACCTATCAAAACGGGAATCCGTTCTTACAACTTGCCCCTAACGTGTGGCATAAGTGTACAGTAGATAAGAGTGCGACTAGCGTGGCTTTTTATGTGAACGGAAGGTTGTCTAATTACATAACGACAACGACTGATTCTAATTTCGTACCGTTGTCATGGGGAGGGGTGTTAAGTTTACAGAACGGAGTAAGCGGGGGTACACTTATGTTTAAAAACATCAGGGCACACTTAATACCAACCGTTACAGACAGCTTATCTATTTCTAGCGCTGAAAGCACATCATCAATAATGCAGAGGTTCAAGCCCGATAATTACGATTATATCTTAGGAAACTCGGTTGTTGTTTTTGAGAGGCTTGGAATCTCAAAATCTTTATTGGGGATAACAAATGTGTACGTAAACAATTCTGGCAGACAAGCGGTTAGGGGAATGGCCACAATGGCTATTTCCAGGGGAGAAGTTTTCCTTGATATGTCGAGAAAAAGCAACCTACTGATAGATAGGCTATCGCTTGAAAACAGGGGGGTTGTTGTGGATATGGACACAAATATCAAACAAGAGTCGGATTTAGATATGATTGGGGACAACCGTATTGCAGATGAGTTAACTCGAAGCAAAGAGGTAAACTTTACTACGGTAGGACTGCCTCTTACAGAAAAACTAGATCATATAAGCTTTAGGGACTCTACGACTGGAGTAACCATAAATGGGCAGGTAATTTCTTTCAACAGAAGTGCAGACTTCACAACGGGAAGCTATACGGAAGATATAAACCTAATAACTAACCTAGATAATATAGATTAATGAACCCTAACGATTTTAAAAGGGCTTTTAGAAAGGCCACAACAGAAAACATTCCTGAATATAACAGGCAGGCCAAAGAGAACATTCGGTTGGCTACTGTTACCGAGATTAGCAACACACTAAATAGTTGTAGCGTGAGGGTTATTGGTACTGGGGAACAGCTGGCGACCGTGAGAATACCTAGGGGAACTGTTAATATTAGCGTGGGCGATACTGCGGTAATTATATGTCCAGACATAAAGAACAGTTTACAAAACTACATATTGGGAACGTACAACTCGCAACCCTCGTTTATCGACTACCGCACATCAACAATAAACGACCCTAATATTATAGGCGGAACGTGGCAGTCATTTACTCCTTCCTGGACTAATCTAACCATAGGGAGTGCCACAGTAGAAGCCGCATACAAAAAGGTGGGCAAGACGGTTAATTATAGGGTTTCTATCACCTTTGCCGCCGACACCTCTATTAGTGGAGAGCCAATATTCTCACTTCCAGTACCGTCTATAACATACTCTTCAACGGTGCATCCGATAGGGACGGCCAATCTGAGAGATACTGGTACAACATCCTATATGGGATATGTTTTTTGGGCAACAACAACAACGGCAAAATTTGTGGTTCAAAGGGGAGACTTAACCTACACTAATATTGCGGGTATAAGTTCAACAATTCCTATGACTTGGACAACGGGGGATATTATCCTCGCTTTTGGGTGTTATGAGGCGGCTTAAATCAACGAATTGCTTAAATTAAAATGGTATGCTAATTTAGAGTGAGAAATATATAAAATGGCAATAGGATTAAACGTTATACAAACAAAACTAGACTATATTACATCTGAAGTCTCCGAAATCAAGAGTGACGTTAAAGACCTAAAGAATAGAGCGGTTTTAAAAGATGACTTAAAGGATATCAAAACAGAAATAGAAACTAAAGTAGACAAAGTAGAATTTGCTACGGTGAAGAATCTAACTTATGGATTTGCAGGGCTTGTGCTTACTGTGGTTGTGATAGCTTTACTGTCGTTGGTGATAATAAGATAAGTTTAGGTTTAATAAAATGGCAATAAAACCTTGTGTAAAGAAACTGACAGTTACCCAATGGAAACACAGTATTCCCAATCAAGGACAAGATGCTATAGACTTATCACCCAGAGGATTTACAGATTGGAGAATACACGCACCACTTAAAGGAACGATAACATACATTCAGAAAGCAGTTAAAGTTGGTAAGAAAATAGACCCGTACTTTATTTTTACTATTTCTGGCGGGTATAGAATGTTTTTTGTACATTGTGAAATTAATGTAAAGATTGTTGTTGGTTTTCAAACTAAGCAGGGTGGTAATATTGGAGATATTGCCAAATCAAACCCAAGCGGAGTTCCTTCGCACATTCATTTTTTTATACTAGATAACAGAGGTAAACCAGTTGATGTTTTAAGGTTCTTTACTTCTAAAGGGTTATATCCTAATGATTGGCTTAAAGACCCTGACAAACTGATTCCTAAAGGTTATGTAATGAGCAAACCTGTACCACCCGTGGTAGTACCACCTGTCGTTGTACCAATTCCTATCCCAACGCCCGTTCCAGACCCCGTAGAGCCCGTCACAAACGATTGTAGTGAGGAGTTAGCTAAGATAGAACAACTTACCATAGAATTAAACAACAGAGATTTGGCATTAAAGGCCAAGTCACTGAACATTGAAAACCTAAATAGTCGATTGAAAGACTATGAGAGGTGGGCTTTTATTGTAGACATTCTTAATAGATTGTTTCCAGTAAAGGAATAAATTAATAGGAATCTTTAATGGATATACAACACCTCGCAAGGGGGGTAGTCCGAGAAGAGTATAGTAAACAAAAACGGGCAATGGAAATATTTTGGAATATAGTTCAGACTTTAGTGGTAGTGCTAATAGCAGTGAATTTTATTCTAAATATTTGGTTTAGTTAATTTTATTAGTAATTAATATGAAGAAAGGTTCTATAAGTCCAAAAGTGAGAGCTAAGTTTACAGCATCTAAGGTTGTAGGCGCTCTTAAATGGATCGTTGTGTCAGGTGTAGCCACTTACGCATTAATCGAGTTATCGAAGTTTGTAGACCTACTCCAGCTCGCCAAGGAGTACTCCACACTCATCTACATGATTATAAATATTCTGACATTCGCAATAGCGAAGTACGTTGAGGGAGAAGACAAATAATTTTATTAAAAGGAAAAAGTCATGTTAGTAGTTAGATTATTGAATGTGTTTGGAATAGTCTAGTAGTTAGTTTCTAGGTTCTTGCCGAAGTTATCGGCTATTTAAGTTGTTACCATTAAACTATGGCTCAGTTAATCGTAGACGGACAGGGAACAGTTAGGGGTGTAGAAGGATTAGGCGGACAGGAGAGAGAGCCAAATACCCATCAGGACTTCTCATGGCAAGAGCACGGGTTAGAACATGCCAGAAGGCAGTCATTTAGAGAGGCTCAAAGTGATAACGTAAGAGAAGTTAATCTTTGGATTCCTAGCGAGGAATGGGGACTGATTGTTTTAAGTGGTGATAAACACATAGGAGCTCCAGGATTTGATTGGGCTAGATTTCAGTACGATAGTGAGTTAATTATCAATACTCCAAATGTTTGGGAAGCCGACATGGGTGATATCTGTGACAACCTGTTCTTTCACGCTGACGAGGAGACCTTTAACCTTGAAGAGCAGTTGAAGATGTTGAACGCTTGGGCTAAGGCTATGGTGGACAATGGAAAAATGCTCACGACCATTGGGGGTAATCATACCGAATGGATGAGTAAAATAGGCGTTCCATTTTGGATGCTAGTATCAGGCATGAATGGGCTAGTTCCCTATATGAGAGATGGTGGGTTTCTCAACTTGAAGTTCGGAGATGCGAAGTACAAGTTTAGACTAGACCATAAGACTAAATATAACTCCGACTTAAATCCCCATCATACAAATCACAGAACGTTCTGGATGAACGCACAACAAGCAGACATAATTGCTTCTGCACATACCCATTCTAATTCGGTAGAACAGTGGAACTTGAGAGACGAACATGACGTACCGAGAACAGTGACTTTTCTTAAAACAGGTAGTATGAAGAAGAGAGACGCTTATAAAGACCAAAATGGATTTATACCTGACTGGCAGACAGGAAGTCCTTGTGTACTGCTAAATCCAAGGAAGAAAGAAGTATTAACAGCAAGTAACGTACAACAAGGAGTAGACCTACTTAACAAGCTCAATCAAAAGTAGTAGATTAAATCAAAACTATCCTATTGCAAAATATCTTCAAATGATCTAGTTTATAGTAACGGGTGGTGTCAAGAGAAGTAACTCGTGAGGTAAGCTTAAGGCTTAAATATACACGAACTATTAAACCCTTTAGTGAAAAATACCAGGTCTATTACGGTATGGTTAGCCACCATAGACAGACACCACTCTATAAGGTATTGACTTATTATTTTAAGAGGTATAAGGTTAGTATATATAAATTATAATTATAACTGTATGAATGAGAAATTAATTCTCTTCGAGTTTTTTCACAAACTCAAAAACTTCACAACCTCTAGTTACTCTGCTAAAAAGCTTCAAGATTTACTTGAGGAGGCTCTTAGCCGTGACGATTTTGATTTAAGTGAGATTAATGAGTGGATTGCGACTTGGAGGTCAACTAGGTTGGATATAGATAAGTCCTTAGATGAGATAGAAGACGTGCTTAATAAAGTTACATTTAAAACTAAAGTAGGTCTTAATGGCTAATATAAATTATAACTATAACAATAATGAAGACAAGGATCGTTCACACGAAGGTCTGGAAAGACCAATGGTTTGTCAAACTATCTAAAGGAGCTAAGTTTCTTTGGTTATACCTACTAACAAATGACAAGATAAATATTTCAGGTGTTTTTGAATTAAGCGATAGGGAAATCCTGTTCGATACTAGTATAGATAGTAGTATACTTAGTAGTATACAAGAAGAGTTGAAGCCTAAGGCCGTCTTTAAAGATGGGTGGGTCAAGGTTTGTAATGTTGAAAAGTACAATAAGTACCTCAATAGTCCTCTTAATGTTACTTCTTGTTTAAAAGAAGTTTCTTATATACCAGAGGTTTTGAAGAAAGATTTTAATATACTCCTCGATACTAGTATAGATACTCCTATAAATAAGGAATCAGGAATAATAAACAGTAAATTTAAAATTATAAAACAGGATCAAGAAACAGAGGAAGAGAAAAGAGATAGGATTCGGGTTGCTAAGGAAGCTTTATATAATAAAATGGGATGGAAGATATGAGGGGTAAACCTTTAACAGATAAACAACTAGAAGAAATAAGACTAAACTACATTAGACTAAGATCTACTAGAAAATTGGCAGAGTATTATAAAATGAGTAAATCGTGGGGCGGTTACATAAAAGCGAAGTATTTTAAAACATTGAAAGGACTTAACAAGTATGATAGATTTAAGTGACCTAGATCCACGACACGGCAGTTGTCAGCTAGGTTCATATCCTTTCAAAGAGGGGGCTTCATTGCTCCCTTTTTGTTTATTACGCAAAATTGTTACAGGCTATTTACATTCTTCCGTTGTTAGGTTATACTCACAATAGAGTTAAGTTAAACATATAAAGGATATGAGTAATTTAAGAGTTAGGGAAATTATATCAAGTTTAGAGGGAAGGTTTGGAGATCACGGTGAGGCGGTATACAAGCCGTTGGGAAAGCACCCTTCAATAGAAGATATGATACAAGGAATAGAGGATCAGATTAAAGGACATACAATACTTGATGAAATAGATTCACAGACTAAATTATACCTAGACGCTTATAATCAAGGAGAGATATCACAGAATGAGTTAGAACATACTTTAAATCAATTAAGAAGATCAGAGAGGTTTGTAAAAAAGTTTAAGTCTGTAAACGGGTATTTGCCAAAGTGTAGTGTAAAGGAATTAAGTTTTAATTGTATATTACAATGATGGACTTTTTATACGAGGAGAGTAGCGGTTGTTGTGGGGCTAGAATAATTGAGCCAGATATTTGTGGCGAGTGCGGAGAGCATTGCCCGATTATAAGGCACATGCCTGAACCCACATTTGTAGATTACGCAATGGCTTTAAGAGAAATGAGAAACGAAGTAAGTAGGGTGTATCACAATCTACAGGACTCAATGGATTTCAAGGACGCTGGAGAGAGAAAGAAGTGGACTCAAGACGCTATAGACGGATTAAAAACACAGTACAACAAGACAACTAAATTAATACAGTACAAGTTATGAAAAGTATAAACATACAGGGCAAGGAATATATAATGGTACACGAAAGGATTTTGGAGTTTCATAAGCGTTACCCAAAGGGATATATAGTAACGGAAATACTGTCGCCTCTTGATTCAGATATGGTTGTTATGCGAGCAACTGTAGAACCAAATGATACTGAAAACGATAGACCGTTTATAGCCCATTCACAAGCGAGTTGGAACGACACAAAGAGTAAAGTAAACAGTACAAGTGCTTTGGAAAACTGCGAAACAAGTGCCGTTGGACGTGCCTTAGGATTTCTAGGCGTTGGAATAGTAGAAGGTTTTGCAAGTGCTGATGAGGTTGTTAAGGCTCAAAACACTACACCTTGGGATCAAAGACCAGCAAGTGAAAAGCAAGTGAAACTGATTGAAGGATTGGTGTCGAGAAAAGAATTACCAGACCAATGGTTGAAAGCACATAACTTGGAAAAGTTTGAGGATATTAAGTTTAGGGACGTAAATAAATTATTAGCTGAATTAAAGGAATGACACCAAAGGAATTTATAAAAAAATATGAGGAGTCTACTGACGAGGAGCAATTAAAACTAATTGAGGATTTCCCCGCCCTTGCAAGTGCTTTTATAGAAATTAAAAGCTTGGAAGTAAGGGTACGTATAACAGAAATAGATAGGATTGGATTGCAGTTGTCTTATATAATAAGTAAAAGTAAAAAACAGAATGGAAATTGACCAGAAGCTACAAGTCGGTATCAAAAGGCGTCTATATAACGCCTCTATGAGAAAAGTTAGGATACAGCTTGGTATGTCTCAAAAGGAACTGTCTGAGGCCTGCGGTATGAGTATTGTAAAAATAGGGGAGTTTGAGTCCTTAAAACGAGTGCCAACCCCTGATGAGGCAGGCCGTATTGCTGATATGCTAGAGGTTTCGGTAGAGGATATATTTCCAATGGATTTGTACCAAAGGGTGGTTGACAAGGTTAAGGGTATTAAATCTGAGGTGTTTTTTGATATAACTCCACTTACATTGAAGTCAAGCGAGAGTTTGCTACTTTCAAATGGAGAGGATATAGAATCAATTGATCGCAATGAGGGGTCTAAAATGTTGGTAGATAAGTATATTGACCAATTGCAAACCAGAGAAAAAGCGGTGCTATCTTTGAGGTTTGGTATGCAGGACGGAGTAACCAGAACACTTGAGGATGTTGCTAAAGAGTTTGGAGTTACAAGGGAAAGAGTAAGGCAAATAGAAGATCGTGGGTTACACAGGCTAAAAAATTTAATGAAGGTGGATGGAGTTAATATGAGCAATTTTATATAAATGAAGGGATTTACAGTACAAGCACAACTTACCTCGGTAAAACCACTTTTAGGCGATATCTTTGGATTAAACTTCCATACTGCAATAGTAATGGCAGACTCCGAGAAGCTAGAACTTATAAACGCAATGGGTCAAGAAGGCTACCTGTTATTTAAAGAGAAAGAGATTCAGGAAGAAGAAGTGCCAAAAGACGAAGCAGACTTTGAGGGTAAAACTCCGAGTCAAAGACAACGATCAATTCTATTTTCTATATGGAAACAAGGAATAGAGGGTAAAGATATGGACTGGAGAACTTACTACAACTTTAAAATGGACGAAATAGCTAGTGTATTAAAGAGAAAGTTTGATTAACTTGACATCTTAGTTAATATATACTAACATGGGGGTAAGATATAAATTAAGTACTGCTAGAGTGAAGATTATAAACATAAAGGATGGTGAGATAAGTTTTGAAAAGGCAAGTAGGATAGTGTTAGTTGTTACTTTAGGAATAATTTTATTTTCATACAGTCATGCAAGGACAATATATGGGTATTATGAGGAGATATCTAAATCTCAAAAAGAGGTGCAGGGGTTTAAACGAGATATTGTTGACGAAAAAATCAACAGTTACCTCAAGCCACAGATTACAAGTAATGAAGAACCGTTTAGAGTCGGCAGGGTTTCGGATGGTGTTATTGAGGGTAAGAATGAGATTGTTAGCAAGAAAGAGTTGGTTTCTAAGGTTGGCAAATCTGATAGCGATCTAAGATCAATTCTAGAGGGCTACGGTAGGGCAGGAAGCCCCTTTGGTAGATCTAAGATAGCATTTGTATACAGTGAGGCAAAGAAAAGGAATTTGAACGCTAAGTTGGTACTTGCGGTTATGGCTAAAGAATCGGGTTGGGGCAAAAGCTATTATTGTATGAACAAGGGCAACTGTTTTGGATATGGGTACACTGATAGCGGAAAGGTTGGAAATTATGAGGGTTCTTTTAAAGAAACCACTGAGAAGATATTAGATGCTTATAAGAGACAGGGTTATGGAAAGACCACTGCACAGGACATGGCAAGTAGGGGTTATAATTTCCACAAAGAATGGGTAATAGGGGTTAATAGTATAATTGGATCTTTTAAATAATTGATTAACAGTAGGGGGTTGGCTACAGTACCGAGAGGCGAATGGATTGAATCCTAGTAGCAACAGGGAGTGCAGGGAAATAGCCGTAAACCGAAAGCCCTTCGGGGTGAGTGGGCGGGTAATCCGTAAATATCGAAGGAGACTCTGAGGTTCGACCCTAGGTTGCTCCCTACTGTTAGTTAATTTAAATTTATCGATATACTTAAAATGGAAAAAGTAATAGGGTTAGTTGAAGGTAGAATTAAAATGGTAAAAAGGCTAGTAAAAGATTTGAAGGAGATGGCGCTTGGCATTGGTGGTAGTTTATTTAGAGACGGTCAGGTAGCAACACTTAATCACGAACTAGAGTTCTTAGAGGATTTGGTCGAAGTTTTAAAATTAAAAATCTAACTAACTATGGAAGCATCAGTAAAGAAAATAGAAAAGACAGTAAACGGGTATTTGAAAATTTGGGAGAGTGCGAAGACTTTCGGTATCAAAGTAAAACCTTCAATCAAAAGGGAAGTATGTCAGCATAGGAATAAACAATACGCACTTGTTGACGGGGAAAGAATAGGAGGAAAGAATAAAAATTATTCTATGCCGTATTGCGAAGATTGTGGCAAAGCTTTTCCAACAGAAGGTCGTTTCAGATGCGTCATCATTCCTATTTCAACCTAATTAAATTATAACTATAGTAAGAGATGACACCAAATTATAGAGAGCTAACTGATAGAGGAACATATTATTTTGCAACAACATCTGAACCTAGAAAGTACTCTAAAAGAGAATTAGAAGATAGGGTATTACAATTAGGTGAAAAGACAGAAACTGAATATGCAAGGGGAATGATAAATGGAATATGGGTAGGAGTTTTGTTTTGTGTAGTGTTTGTAATTGTATTAAAGATATTGTTAGTTTAATTTTAACAAGTAGGGTATAAGCATATGAAGAAATACAAATTATTAAAAAATGAATACAAAGAGTATGGAGAACTGAAACTCTACCGTATTCAAGCACTTATGGATTTCGGGAATGTAAGCAAAGGAGATAAGGGTGGTTATATAGAGAAAAAGGAGAACCTTTCGGAAGATGGTAATGCTTGGGTCTATGGTTATGCTGGGGTCTCTGGTAATGCTGAGGTCTATGGTTATGCTGGGGTCTCTGGTAATGCTTGGGTCTATGGTTATGCTAGGGTCTATGGTAATGCTGAGGTCTATGGTTATGCTAGGGTCTATGGTAATGCTGAGGTCTATGGTGATGCTGAGGTCTCTGGTAAGGCTAGGGTCTCTGGTAATGCTGAGGTCTCTGGTAAGGCTAGGGTCTATGGTGATGCTGTTATTAAAACGACTAAAGGATGCTTGCAGATTGGTCCTCTTGGAGAAAATAGATATATAACTATCACTAAATCAGACGGTATGGTGTGTGCAGGGTGCTTTAGAGGGACATTAAGTGAATTTAAGAAAGCAGTAAGAAAAAAGTATCCTAAAGGAACTGATTATAACTGGTTTTTTAGTGCAGTGAGTAAGTATCTAAAATCTAAAGACTAAATAGAAATGAAAGAAGAAGTAAAGAAAAGTAAAATTGATATGATAATCAATTCGCTAATAGGCAGAATTAGTTATGGAATGGATAGTGAGGATAGTATAGAGATTAGCTATAAGAATAATAACGGGGTAGAGGTTATATATGATGATTTATATGATTTTGTATCGGACTTATTGAATGATGTTTTTGAGGTTAAACCAGATACTAATATGGAAAAGAAAGAAGAATATAATATACGAGCAACTGTAAATGATAATGGAATAGATGTTAAAGTTAGAAAGATGGATGCAGACGAAATGCCAGATGATGGGATAACTTATTATTGTGAAGAAAGCGGTCAAATATATACAGAAGTTGAATTAGAATTGGTAGAGAAACTCTACACTCAATCAGAAGTAGATAAATTACTTTTAGAGGAGCGTAAGAAAACATTAGAAGAGGTGTTAAAGAATATGTCTCACAAAAACACAGAACACTTGGAATTGAATTTAATAAATATAAGATATATTGAGAAAGAACTATCTAATTTTAAGACTAAATAGAAATGAAAGAAGAATGTAAACATTTAAGATGCACACAAACACTAGTGTATTGGACAGGGGAAGGTAAAAACCCAAACATCACTAAATGTATAGACTGTGGAAAAGTGCTGTCAGAAGAACTTGAAGTTGAACCAGATACTAATATAGAAAGTGATAGAGATTTTCAACACGCAGAGGAAACCATGGACTTTATACTATCGAGAGGACTGTATAAGAAGCTCCATACTCCCGAAGTTGATACTAATATAGAAGATTGGAATGGGGCAGATTGGAGTAGGGAGGATTTTACAAACTATTTAGTTAATAAATTTGGAGAACAGTTGCGAACAAACAAAGGATTGCTAGAAGTTGTAGACAAAGTTCAATCCCTACTAGAAAGAGAGAGGAAAAAAGCATTAGAAGAAGTAGAGAAGTTATTCGATGACGAAGATATGTGTCTATATAACGACTATGGTAGCAAAGGGCTTTGGGATGTGTGCTACAAAGAATGGTTATCTAAATTAAAGTAAATAAGTATGAATTGGTTTAGTAAATTAACACAACAACAGAGGGGGAAGTATATAGGTGATATTACAGAGATAATGGCGTATAACAGTACATCACTAGAGCACCCTAACTATAAAGATAAACGACTACTATTTTTGAAGGTTAAGTGGATTTGGTTACAGATTAAGTGGAGGATAATTAGTTATTTTAATTAAAGTAAATAGAACATGAAGAGCAAGCACATACAAGAAGTAGAGGTTACTATTCTGAACGACCAGTATAAGGTTTATCTTTTTATTTGTGATGAGGAGTATATAAGGAAATATGTCTTGGGATACTTTGGAGATGACTTCGACTTTTCATCGGTTAACACTCAACAACAAGGACTTACCTTTTATAGGTGGGGACTTCACCCTGTTATCTGGATTAGGAAGGGAGTTAAAGTGAAATACTCTGTTTTGGCTCATGAGGCGGTACACGCCATCAATTTTATATGGGAGTACATCAAAGAAGAGACTAAGGACGAAGTATACGCACACTCGATTGAAGCAATAGTTCGGGCATTAGAAACAATTAAATTAACTAGAAAATAAATGGACAAGAAAATAACGAAACTTCCGAGTCCAACGACCCTTGCGAACATAGGATACAAGGAAAAAGATAACTATTTTTCAATAATGGAGGAAATGATTTTGATATATATAATTCTATTTTGACTAAAGTATTTAAACTAACTTTTCTAATAAAGAAATGAGAAACATAAAATTTAGGGCATGGAACAAAGGGCAAAAAAGAATGATTATGGACATACAATATATGTATGACGGCTTTGTTGATGATGATTCTGAGGTTGTCAAAAAGTGGGTTGACAATCACGGACAGGAGGTTGACTTTTATAGAAAAGATTGTGATTGGGAAAACCAGATGCCTAATCGTTCCTTTGGAGAGTTCTTAAACAACCCAAAGATAGTTGTTATGCAATACACAGGGTTAAAGGATAAGAATGGAGTAAAGGTGTATGAAGGAGATGTTATACGGATAAGGTTTCTAAATGGTGTCGGCGTTTATAAGGAGGGAATAATCTTTAGTTTCGAGAATGTTGAAACTATTAGAACTGGGGAAATTGTGTTTGATGAACTAAGAGTTTCTTATCTTTTGAAGTGGTTTTGTGAAGAAGATGATGAATTTGCTTTAGATACCGTACATAATGGAGAAGAGTTTGAGGTGTTGGGCAATATTTATGAGAATCCTAATTTAATATCTAAGAAATAAGGTATGAAGAAAATAAAAAAGTTAGACTTATATATAAACCCCATAAGAACCGTTGAGGCTAAGATTAACGAACTAGTAGACGCTGTAAATAAGTTGATAGTAAAATCAAAGACTGAAATAGTAGTCACTACGGGGTTTGGCTTTCCAGAGAGTGAGGAAATGAAGCAAATGAAGGTCAAGTGGGAAAACGAAGATATTAAATCTAAGTTGACAAAGAAGTAGATATCTGTTAGTATGTATTAACTTAGAAGCTTGATCCCCGCCTGAGGAAAGTTGAAAACGATCGTTGGGTGCGGATTAGGTTTTTAAACAAGGAATATGACAATTAAAGAACAGGTAAAGGATCTATTAGAAAAGAATGTAAGTCTTAGGGATTCGGATAAGAAGCTTATCTGGGCTTACTGGATTGTATACGATGGAATAGTCGAGCCAGACAAGAAGACTTTAAGATTAGAAAGGTATATGGATGGGACTCCTAGCGAGTCAATTACACGGGCTAGAAGGCAGGTACAAGAAGACAATCCTAGTCTAAGGGGTTCTGAGTGGGTGCAAGAACAGAGAGCCTTGAAAGAGGCTACGAAGGGTAGGTTTATAAATGAGCCTGTGGGAGTTGATGAGGCTTTTAAACAGATGGAGGAAAAACCTGTAGAGAGTCGACCCACTTATTCAGAGCAAATTAAATTAATAAGGCAGGAGTCTTTATTTAGAACAAGCATATGAAATATTTAACACAAAAAGAATTGATCGGAGTTTTAAAGGGGTTAGGATTGCCTCTAACAGAGCAGAGGATAATCAGTAATAGGCAGAACGGTAGATTGCCAGGTCCTGATGTGCTAGCGAGTAGACCGTATCCTGTAAAGTATTACCTACCTACGGTGAGAAAGATAATTAAGATAATGTCAGAGAGGAGAAAGATCGAGGTCTTAGAGGTCGACTTCCAGAAGGTGTTAGCGGAAGCGTGGTCTAAGCGGGTGTTTAGCTATTAACTAAGTTTAGTAACTAAAAAATGAAACTGCCAGAATGGAAACTGTACGATGACGGTTATTATAACCGAGTAGGGGTTTACATTATGTACCTTAAAAATAGAGAGCAAAGATGGATACTTGAGATATGGGAGGATAACAAGTATAACGATCAACAGAAGCTACTTACAGAGTACCACTTTATTACACAAGAACTTGATAGTTTAAAGAGAGTAGCGTTTGATTGTTTAAGTAATATATTGAAACAGATACGATGACAAAGGATCAGCAATTGTGCAAGCCAAAGAGGGGAAAAAGCATGAAGTCGTTAGACAAGAAGTTAGATAAGTTATGGACAAGTGCGGTGTTACATACGGGGTGTCATAAGTGTTTAATATGTGGAGCTACAGAGAAGTTGAACGCCCATCATATAGTAGGGAGAAGGAACTTGAGACTAAGGTGGGAAGTATTTAATGGGGTTGTTTTGTGTACATTACATCATGTATTTGGTAGACAATCAGCACACCAGAATCCAGAGTGGATGCATTACGAGATGGAAGACAAAAATTGGGAAAACTTACAGAAGATAGTATGTGTAATGAATGAAGAGAAGCATTGGACTGCTTTTGACAAAGAGCAGAGGATTAAAGAGTTAGAGGATTATATAAGTTTATTAGAATAGCTAATATGAAAAAGATATTAGAGTATGTGATGGTAGGGTTGGTAACAATTTCAACCTTATTTATAGGACTCCTGTTTTATGGAGTAGTTCAAGCGTCAGGCGGTAAGTCTGAAGACTGGGACAAATCAAGTTTGAGTTTTGTAGGTAGTTGTGATGAAACCTGCCAGAAGAGCAAAGTAAAAGTCTGTAACGGATCAGACAGTCAAGATATGCAAGGATCGGTTAATTACAATGTGTACTACGCTGTTAGTGGAAACGCTAAGAACGGATCAGTTGTAGAGAGTGGTGTTATACCTGCACTGAAGAGTGGCGAGTGCTTTACAATAGAGTTTGATAGTACGACTACAGGTAATTACATGGTACAGGCGTATCAAAGAGACGGGCATCCAGGTACTGGACGGTTGTGGTCGGAGGCTTGCACATTAGTATGTGAAGTACCAGAAGAAGAAGAAGAGGAAGAACCACCAGTTGAAGAATGTCCTGCAACAGTCGTGGTAGACAAATGCGAATATACTTTAGTCAAGCCAAGTTAATGAAAAAGATTCTGTGGGCGATTGGACTGAATGCTTTCCTGTTTGTGTTATTTGCCTGTGGCATGGTAATGGTCAATCGTGGACAAAGACCAGAGGTTCAGGATCAACCGTTCCCTGTATACAACACGATAGTAATGAATAAGATTAATGAAACAAGGGAAACTGCGGGATTGAAGTCCTTAGTTGAAAGTGCTACATTGGTAGAGAGCAGTAAGTTAAAAGCAGAACAAATAGAAAGAACTTGTAAATTTGCTCACGATATAGAAAGTAATAACGATTGGGTTGAAACCTTTACACAGGCTAGAGTAAAGAGTTCAACTCGAGGTGAGATACTAGCTCGATGGTTTAAGACTCCAGAAGGAGCTGTAAACGGTTGGATTAAGAGTCCAACGCACTACGAGATCATGGTAGGCAAGGAGTACAAACACCTCGGTATCTACACATGGGAAAGTAAGTGTGACAATAAAATTTATGTAGTGGGACACTTTAGCGATTAGCTTATAGTGAGCCCATAACTAGCAAAATATGGTTGATACACAAGGAAGCACAAAAGAGAAAGTAATAGGAGCGATAAGTAAAGAAGCTTTATTAGAGCTATATGATAGGCAAGACCTAGTTAAAGACTATACGAACATAAGAGAGAGGCTGGACAATCCAGCATTAAATACTAGAGATTTCACGGCATTGCTTAAACTGGTGTGGGACTTTATACTAGAGAAGCCAAAGACTACCAGTGAGGTAAAAGTTAATGGTGGGCTTAGTGCTATGAAGGACGAAGAATTAGACTCAATAGTTAAAAAGTTTCATATAAATGACGAAGGAAGCCACGCTGAACTGGATAAAGATAAAGAAGAAGCTACGCAAGGATCGTAAGTTTTTCTTTGAATTTATACTCGGTCACTATATAAAGACCGATGGAATTAACCAACTTCATAGTGAGTGGTTTGACCTACTCTCAACAGAAAGAAAGTTAGGCATTATTGCTCCGAGAGGACACGCAAAATCGACAATTATCAATATAGCAGACAATCTATTCGATATATGTAACGGATACGAACCGTACATAGTTATATTTTCAGACACTCCAGAACAGGCAACGGAACACTTAGGAGCTATGGTAGAAGAGCTAGAAGGTAATGAAAGAATACTAGAGTTTTATGGTGAGTTGTATACGGCTAGACAGGTAGGAAACAAACTGAAGGAGAAATGGACACAATCGGCTATTATCACTAACAACGGTGTAAAGGTAGAGGCAAAGGGTTGGAGAAGTAAGACTAGAGGTATGCGATGGAAAGAGTATAGACCTAGTAAGATAGTAATTGATGATATCGAGAATGATGAAGACGTTATGTCTACCTTAATGCGTACCAAACTGAAGGCTACATTTGAAAAGAAGATATTAAACTTAGGAGAACCAGAGGCTAAGTACAGGTTTGTAGGTACGATACTACACTTCGATTCCCTGTTACAGAACGAGTTTAAAGCACCTAGAGAGGGTTGGACTTGGAAAATGTATAAAGCGTACAAGGATAACAGCGAACCGTTATGGCCTGAATGGTGGACAAGGGAAAGGCTAGAAGCTAGAAGAAGGGAAATAGGAGAAATACCTTTCAATCAGGAGTTTATGAATAACCCGTTAGATCCTAGTACGCAGATATTTAAGCCTGTTGAATTTTACGAAAGTGTGGATTTGACAATGGTGGAGTGTTATGGTTATATTGATTTAGCGATTAGTGAGAAAGAGACGGCTGATTACACGTCAATCGTTACTATTGGAAAGCACAAGGTAACGGGTAAATTGTATGTAATAGAGCCTGTTAGAATGAGGGGATCTATTAGCGAACAGTTGCAACGGGTCTTTGATATGAACTTGAAGTACCACTACAAAACCTTCGGGGTTGAGAGTGTGGCGTACCAAAAAGCGTTTGCTCAGGTACTGAAGGAAAAGAGTAGCGAGAAGAAGATATACATACCTGTTATAGAGGTGATGATTGATAAAGACAAAGTACGAAGGGCTATAGAAATAACTCCTCATGTAGAGAATGGCACGGTATTATTTAATGCTTCGTATCAAGAATTTATGGCAGAATTAGTACAGTTTCCAAAAGCAGACCATGACGATTATGTAGACGCATTTGTTGGTGCAATGAAAATAGCTCTCCAGAGTGCAATCGGTAGTTATTCCGTGAGTACAATGGGAAATTCAATTTATCCTAAAGAGTTATAATGGACGAGAACATAGTTACTTCCTTGTTTAGAAGCATAGCCAGAACATTTACCCCTAAAGAGATTAAACTTGCGGACTCCAGCCCTGTACAGGGTGGGTCTAAAGACAAATTCAAAGAAATAGGTGTTAAAGGAGAACAAATGATAAAGAGTCAGGGACTTAACTTGGCTAATTCGTTAATAAGTGAGGAAATACGACAGGACAACTTGAAGATAACTGATTACAGGAGAATGTTTGACAATGACGGTCAAGTACAAATGCTTGTTAATGCAGTGTTTAATACTATACTTGCTCCAGGCATTGCGATAGTAGACGACCCAGAGTACGAGGCCGAAGAAGATTCTGAAGAGAAGATATTTATTGAGAAGAACCTACTTTCCCCACAATGGAAGGGCGGAATGGAAATGAGTATGGAATTGACTAACCGATACGCTTTAAGGGCGTTTATTGAGGGGTATAGATTGTTCGAGATTGTATACAGACTAGATCCAGACGGTAAGATATACTTGAGAAAGCTAGCACCAAGAGCTGGTGGTGATGACTTTGAAATGAAGGTACTTGTTGACGATAACGGGAACTTCATGGGATACAAACAGAGAATGTCTTTTGGTAAGAAGGCTGTTGATGTAAGTGTAATAAATGACGGTGGTATTAAAAAGGTGCATAGAGTAGCTTTCGGTCAGGAGTTTGGATCATTATACGGCAGGAGCGGATTAAGAGCTGCGTGGTATCACTACGACAAGGCACACAAGGGATTGTTCTTGAATCATGTAGGACACGAGCTTGGAGTTATAAAACCTCGATTGATTTATACCATTGGTAACACACAAGAAACAGACAGAACTAATGTATTAAAGGCGTTTGATCGTATTCATATGGAATCGTCTATCATGTTGCCTTCGGAGTCTTACAAAGTAGAGTTTCCAGAGACTACGGACTCAGGGGTAATGTCAGAGGGTCGTGAGACCGTAAACCTACACTACTCGTTGATGGCTAAGAGCATACTTGCACAGTTTGTTGATTTAGGATCAAGTGTGAGTAACACGGGAAGCAGGGCGTTAGGTGAGAGCCAGGTTGATTTCTTTAAACAGGGATTAATGGCTATTGCAAAGACTCTGATTGAAGATCCGTGGAATGAGATTGTCGCAGACCTTATAAAGATAAACTTTGGAAGCGAAGTGTATCCTTCTTTGAAAGTAAATCCTATTGAGGACGCTACGGCAGAACTTATTTATAACATGCTACTCGAGTTAACAAAGGGCGGAAACATACCAGACGTACTAAAGAGTAGAATCATAACTACGGGTGCGGATAAGCTAGGTATAGAAGTGAGTGAAGAAGAGATTGAGGCCGAAGCCGAGGAGAAGAAGAAAGAGGCCGAAGATATGGCAAATCAGGTTCAAGCACAGGCCAATATGAAGGCAAGTGGGGAGAAAGAAATGATGGCTAAAAGGGACATGGCAATGAAGAAAGAAAAGGAAACTAAGACTAAGACGCAAAAGCTGTCCGAAGTGACGCACAAACGCTTAGATCTTGGGGACGGGACAGAACCTGTTTTAATAGACCCTGTTGTTAGGCCTTTGTATCCAGACGAAAACAAGATCAAGTTTAGTGATATTAAAATGAAACTTGACGACTCAAGGGTTAGGGCGGAGTTTATACTCAAGAACAAACTCATGACTGAAAAGGAAAGAATAATCAATGCTTATACAATGGCATTACGAGAGGGCAGACAAGCGGTTAAGAAGGTAGAAGTAGACCTAGCGGAAGGAGAGACTACCTATAAGGAAGAGTTGAGAGAGCTTGGAAGTGATATTTACGAGTACGGAAAGAGAATGGCTGCTAACGAAATTGGTAAGAGTGTGCCGTCTACACCAAAGAGCGAGGCAGTAAGAATTGCCGAAGGCACAGATATAGTCGCTGAAGAGCAGGAAGAAAGACTTAAACTTAAACTAAGAAGTGTGGCTAATTCTGCATTAGAGGGTGGTATAGCCGAGAATGATGCTAAGTTAATGCTAGAACAAGAGTACGATTCTTTCTGGGATAAGATACTTATACCTACGGTTGGGCTACTTGTTTCTAAGATGTTTAACAGCGGTAGAAAGATTGCATTTGAAAAGAACGCACAAGAGATTTTTGCCTTCAGGTATACAGCGGTTTTAGATGCTAGAACGACTCAATACTGTAGAGACTTAGACGGTAAGGTGTTTCAGGCGGTTGACGCTAATTACGCACTATTAACCCCGCCTAACCACTACGGATGCAGGTCTTTCTGGACGCCAATACTTCAGAACGAGTCAGAGGGTATAGAAGTGGAGGGCAAGCCTTTCGATATGCCTGTATATTCAAGTGTGGATACGTTCAAAGATGTTAAATAATGATAAAAGAGGTTTTTCTAAAAAAATACTTTGAAACTCAGAATAAAAAGCGAGAGGCCTTGAAGTTGGCAGAATTGGAGAAAAAGAGACGAGCCAGAATAACCAAAAAGAAACAAGAGCTTGAGGACAGGTTAGAAGGGTTAAAAGTAGAACTTCAAGACGCAGTGATAGATAGAAACGGATTAGTAAGCGTTGACGATTATAAAGACTCGCTAGAAAGGCTTGGAAGGTTAGACGCTTCTATATCAGAACTTACCAAACTCCAAGACACTTCTGTAGAAAGTATATCAGGATTGATTGACGAGATTAACGCTAGACTAGTGGACTTTGATAAAAAGATAAAAGAGACTAAAGAGTCTGTGCCTAGTTTAAACGATTTCCGAATTGAAACAAACAAGAGAATAAATGATGCTATAGAGCAATTAGGTAAAAGGATTGGAAGTATAAAGGTGTCTGATCTTTCCCCAGAGATTAAAGAGATTAAGGGGGAATTAAAAAGGAAAGCCGATAGGACTGAGATACCTAAAGAAATAGAGATAAGAGGAGAGGTCGTAGGGCAGGTAGTAAGAATAGATTATCCTAAGAAGACAGTTTATAAAATAAATAGAGACAGGCAAAGCCTTGCCATAATTCGAGGATCTGGAGGAGCTACCACTGGGTCTACTGTGTATGCGGGAGTGGGTATAAACATAAGTGGGTCTACAATTACAAACACAATGCCTGGTGTTTCGCTACAAGCAGGTAATAATATAGCCATTAACGGAGTCACCATTTCATCAACAGGTAGTGCAGGGTCAACTATATACGCTGGTAATGGTATTAATATAACAGGACTGACGGTCAGTAACACGCTCGGATTTGTAGGCACAGGAGGGGTGTCTGTATTATTAACTGGTGGCACATACACATTGTACGGAGCCTCTACAAAAGTAAACACAAACGAGACAACAGAAGGGGGTAGCGGGTTATACTATTCGGCCTCTAGATTCTCCACTGATTTTAGTACTAAAACAACAAACGATTTAAGCGAGGGAGTGAGTAACTTTTACTACAAAACTTCTCGCTTCGTGGGATTGGGTGGAGCCTCGGTATCTGTAAACGGGTTAACAACAACAATATTTTCACAGGGGCAATCAAACTTTTTGTCAAGAACAGGTGATACTGTTGCTGGCAGTCTTCATGTCATGGATGGGGTGCTTTCTTTAGGGAACACGTCATCGTCCGAGACCCAACCGCTAAGGTTTGCTCCAGACTCGCAGACACCGATTAATATTTATCAGAGATCTACCGTGCTTACTATTGGTACTGGATCAGGAACAAACAACAGAATCATTGGGTTTAACTATGTAAGCTCTAGTGGAAGTATAACTCCTTACGGGGCCGCTGCGGAGATATATCCGATTGACAGTACTGGTACGCCGAACTTGGGTAGGGTTGGCAACAGGTGGAATATGTTTGCTTCGAGTTTAGGGGTAGGAAATACCTTTTTAATAAACGCATTAGGTACTTCTGGAATACTTAGAAGTGGACTGTCTGGTCAAGTATATAATGCCACGACTTTAAATACCCAAGAAGTGACGGAGGGTGCGTCTAATTTTTACTATATGCCAGCGAGGTTTGTAGGAACTGGTGGGGTGTCGGTATCAAATACGGGGGCGACACTCACTATTTATGGGTCGTCTATGGGAACAATGGGAATACAAAACTCTAACGGTGTATCTATAACTGGTGGGGCCATAACAAACGTTTCCGCACTGAGCGCCGCTGGTTTTTTCACGTTTCTTCGTACTAACGAAACGATAGCAACGGGGGTAATTACGGCAACGTCCTCTTTTATTGCCGTTGACACCGAGGGCGCGGCTGCTTCAGACGATTTGGTAACTATTAACGGACAAGCGGCGGGAAGGGTGTTAATTCTCCAGTCTACCTCCAGTGCTAGAGACATAACGGTTAAAACAACGGGGAATATAAAACTTCCCGCAGACAGAGTTTTGAATAACGGTGCAGACAAACTATTTTTAATTGCAGATAACACCAACTGGTACGAGTTGGCGTTTGCAGATAATGGAGCATAAATATGAGTGAATATATAGATACAACGACCTTAGTAAGAAACACGGATAATGTAGTACCAATGTTGGTAGATTTAACTTCCGCTGAGGAAAAATGGGTGTTAATAAGAAAATCGAGGGATTCTCTTTTAGAACGAACTGATTGGCTTATAGCCGCTATAGTCGAAAAGACTAAGATTATTCCTATAGACTGGGTCACTTATAGGCAGGCGTTGAGGGACATACCAGAGACCTATACTAATCCAGGGGACGTTATTTTTCCTCCCCCTCCTACCGCTATAGTAGACGTTGATTTGCTAGAAGACAATACTTCTGGTGGTACCCCTACTTGGGGTGGGATAGCGGGAACATTGTCATCACAAACAGACCTACAGAATGCTTTAAATGCAAAAGAAGCGAGTAACTCTAATATTCAGGCTCATGTGACTTCTGCACACGCACCTTCTGGAGCTCAAGTAAATGCTGACATAACAAAAGCCGAAATAGAAGCCAAACTCACAGGAGCCATATCTTCTCACTCTCATTCTGGCGGTGCGGACCCATTTACTGCTAAACTTGTTTTAGCTGCGGACAAGCCTACTGGTGCAAACACTACTCCTGTAACAACTGGATTGAGTTTCAGCTTTGAGGCTAATTCTAAGTATGTAATTGATATTTTTGGTATGGTTGCCCCGACCGCCGCCACAACTGGATGTGGTATTCTTATTGACACTTCGGTTGCTGTTACTTATGTGGGTGTTTTTGTAAGTCACTCACTAGCTTTAACAGGTACACTATCTGGAGCTACAAGTGTAGGTGGCGCTGGTGCGACTGCAAACGGAATATCTTCAGGCATGCCAGGTACCGCTACCTATCCTGTGATTGGTGGTGGAATATTAATTAGTACAACCAACGCGGGAACAGCTACATTCTTTTTCCGTTCAGAAACTACGGCAGTAACAACATTAAAAGCAGGAACAATGATTAGGGTAATGAAAATGGCTTAGAGACAAAGAAAACAGTCCATTTACAAAGTAGATTAATTTTAGTAGTCTGAAGTAGCCAATAATAAATTTATTCAATTAATATGAATCCATCAACACAGAGAGTAACGATGAAGCCAACGCAGGCACTTAGAATGGCTAATGTGGCTATTGCTAGTAACACAGTAGGGACACTATGTTCGGCTAGTGATGAGAGGCAGTTTGTTATTATAGAGAACACGGGTCTTTCTAGTATTTGGCTAGGAGTTTCTAGTAATGTAACTGTAGGAGCTACAGGAACAGCATTTGGAACGATTGCTACGGGATCGGTTAAAGTTATAGAAGGATTTGGTGGGGCATTGTATGGAACATTCACAGGATTGTCTCACGCCACAGCTCATGTAGTAAAAGTATTGGAGTATTAAGTTTAACAATTTAAAACGCAATGAAGAAAGTCAAAGTAGCCCTTTGCGTGATTGCTAAAGACAGGGAAAGGCAATTACTAAGAACGCTTAACTCAACACAAGGAGTATTCGATGGATACTTCCTTCAAGACACAGGATCAAAAGACGGTACTGTAGAAATGTTTGAGAAATGGTGTAAAGACAACAAGAAACCATTTAAAACCTCAAAGAAATTCATAGGAAAAGATTATAAATCAGTCATGGTAGAAGACCGTGAATGGCTTGGCGACTTCGGAAGGGCCAGAAATGATAGTTTTGCTCTAGCTAAGGGGTATGACTATGCTTTCTGGATTGATTCAGACGATGTGCTTGTAAACCCTCAATTAGTACCAGAGATAGCTGAAAGACTAGATAAAGAAGGTGTTAATCTTGGACTTGTAACTTATGTATACGCTAAGAGTTCCGATGGACTGAAGCCTGTTGTACAGAAAAGGGAAAGGTTTATAGATTTAAGGATTGAAGGAGAATGGAAAGACAGAGTACATGAAACTTACGAAATAGTGCCACCTCACAAGATGGTAGACATACCCTTGTTGTCGGTTGAACACGAGAGGACTTCACACGAAGCCATTGCTACAGGCAGGAGAAACAATATCATTATGACTAGACAGTTAGAAGAAGACGGTCTTGAGAAGTTTAGTAATAAAATGCTTCATAACCTAGCCTTTGACCATTGGGAACACAGAGAGTTTAAACCTTCCTTAAAGTACTACAGAATACTTACAAAGAGACTAAAAGAGTCTAACGACTTAGAGGGAATGTATAACTCCTACCTGAAAATGGGTTTTGCGTATATGTCTATGAACAAGCCTTACACAGCTCTCATGGTACTTTTAAAGGCAAGTAATATACCGAGAGTGCTTAATCAGCCAGATAGAGCAGAGCCGTATGTAACCATTGCACAGAGTTACGCTATGCTTAATCGGTGGGAAGAAGCAGCTACTTATGCACAAAAGGTTTTGCAAATAGGAATGCCTAATACAACCGCACCAATTAATGAGTACGACTATTTAATAACTCCACGAAAGATACTTGAACAGGCTTATATGTTTAAGGGTATGAATGCCGAGGCTTTAGCAATGGCTGACGAAATAATTAAGTTATCCCCACTTCCAGGGCATAAGAACGACAAAAGAAATATACTAAGCGAAGTAACTAAACAGGAAGCGATGAAGGGATTGGCTCAAGTAACTAAGTATATTATTAGCACAAACGATGTGCCTATGTTTGACAGGTTAAAGACAGCTATTCCCCTACCACTAAAAGAAGAAAGGTATGTGCAACAAATTATTAAAGAAGTAACGGATAACTACTCCAGGAAAGGTGTACAGACCATACTAAAGGGAAAAAAGTCTATTGTTATATTTGTAGGGGGTCACTACGAACCTTGGGATGGCAATTCAGACAAGGAAAAGGGAATCGGTGGTAGTGAGGGAATGTGTATTCAAATGAGTAGAGAACTTGCTGCGATTGGTAACGAGGTGTATGTATACAACGAATGTGGGGAGTCAGACGGGAAAGTCATAGACGGGGTTACTTACATGGATTGGAAGAAGTTTAATGCAGGCATGAAGTGTGACGTTTTGGTGGTAATGAGAAGGCCTGATATGTTTAACCAAGTGTATAGGGCGACTAAACAGTATTTGTGGCTACACGACACAGAGTATGGAAACGAGTTAGAATTGGGTCATTTTTACGCTCCTAACAAGGTATTCGTATTAAGTGAGTCACACAAACAGGTGATTAAAGAGAACCACGGGGTGTTAGACGATAAGCAGTTTTGGGTTACTAGAAACGGATTGAATCCAATTGCGATGGCGTATGCAGATGAACACGCAGGTGAGAGAGATAAGAATAAGTTTATTTATGCTTCAAGCTACGACAGAGGACTTGATAACGTGTTGAGTATGTGGCCCTCTATTAAAGAGAAGCACCCTGAAGCGACTTTGGATATTTACTACGGTTGGAATACTTATGACGCTATGATGAACGCAAGACAAGGTACTCCACAAGGCAATTATATGAGAGACTACAAGAATCGGATAGTCGGTATGATGACGCAATTAGCACCTTTAGGGGTCAGAGAAGTAGGTAGAGTTTCACAAAATGAGCTGTACAAGGCTTTTAAGGAAGCTAGTATATGGTTGTATCCTACAGAATTTTACGAGATATCGTGTATTAACGCTATGACAGCACAGGCAATGGGTTGTGTGCCTGTATGTACTCCGTTTGCAGCACTTAATGAGACAGTCAATGGAGAGTTTGGTATTAAGGCGGAATTAAACGAGATACCAGAGGCTTGTGTTTACTTACTAGACAATCCAGAAGAACTTGAAAAAAGAAGAAAACCTATGATGAAGTGGGCTAGAAAGCAATTTGATATGGAAAAATTAGCTTTGGAGTGGGATAAGTTTTTCGATTCTAATTAGGGTGGAGTGTATAAAGATAAAGGCTTTATTGCCGTACTACATAACAAATAAAGAACAACAGGAAATGACTGACAAGTCTAGAAAGTCTTTAATGTCGTTTGAACACTGTTTAAAGGTCTATGAGGATGGCAGAAGGTACGAAACGAAGGTTGCGGGCGTATGGAATCATTTTTTTAGGCAATGGATGGGTAAAGAATACGATTACCTACTTATCACCGCTAATGACGTGGAGCACGACCCTATGATGGTGGACTTTCTTGTAAGGTGTGCAGAGGAGAACCCAAAAGGAGGGGCTATTTCCTGTAAAGTTACCAGAGACTACGAGGGTTTTAAAAAGAACTTCGGTCAAAGAAGTTATACGGAACGGCTTACCACTCACAAACCTAAAGATCCTGCTACGTTTTTGTTACGCAAAGGGGTTTTAGAGGCGGTAGGATACGCTGACGAACAGTTTCCGTGTGAATTTGTGGAGAGGGATTTTCTTTATAGGGCGAGGGTGTGTGGTTTTGAGTGGATACAACCCGATATGGAGTTAGAATATCATCCTCCTTACTCTGGAACGATAGGAAACGATGCCGAGAGGCTTGACAGGGCTTATAAGAGATATATTCAAAAGTGGGGTGGGGATGCCAATGAAGAAAAGTTTTTACATCCTTACAACGATTTAACTTTACCAATAACTTACTGTGAAAAATAAACTGCACTTAGCAAACGGAACGGTCTACCTAACTCCAGGATATACAAATATAGACGTTTCATTGCCCGAAGCCTTTTTAGCAAAAGACAGACCTGATTTAGTGGAAAAGAATACGACAACATTAGATAGCTACTATAAGGAGTATGTTGATAGGGATATATTCTTGAGCGGGTCTTTACAACACAAGGAGAACGTTTGCGACTTGTTTGCTGATATACGAGAATTGCCTTACGAGAAAGAAAGTGTTGACGAAATACTTGGAGTTCAGGTATTTGAGCACTTTTCGTTTGTAGAGGGTCGGGAGGTACTAGAGTATTGGGTTTCACTTCTAAAACACGGAGGGTTTGTCCATTTAGATGTGCCAGACCTAGATAGAACGGTGGAAATATATAGAACCGACCCTGTGTGGGGAACAAGGCTTTTGTACGGATCGCAGAAGAACGAGTACGGCGTTCACAAGGCAATGTACAACAAAAAGACATTAAGGAAGCTGTTTCAAGATGTGGGACTTGTGGATATTAAATTATATCCGAATATGCACACCTACCCTGCATTCGGAATGAGAGGGACAAAGGCATGAAAACACTACTAGATTGGTTAACGGTGAAACTTCTTAAAAGGTTAAGGCCTGGGTTTTTACCAGAGCCTATCTTCTTTGAAATGCAAAGGATTAACCACCAGCTCTCTGTGGAGTTACTTATGTATAAGGGTATGGGCAAACATAAAAAATACTGTTTAGTAAAAAGAAGAGTTGATGATAAATTTTGGCCTAGTAAGTACCATATACCTGGCACTATGGTAAGAGGAAATGAGACGGTGAAAAAGGCGATAGAAAGACTTTTTTTAGACGACTTTTCCTCCTTCAAACCAGTCGAGGCGGAATTGTTTGATGTTTACACGGCGGAAACTAAGAGGGGAACTATAACTCATCTGCTCTATAAGGCAAGGTATGTGAAGGGTAATGGTGAGGTTGGTTTGTTTTATTCAAAAGATGAACTACCAGGGAATATGATTAATTACCATAGAAAGCTAATACAAAACTTATGAAGTTTATTGTTGTGGGGTACCTGGGACAATACGGGTCTATGGGACAGTGGGTTGTAGACGGTTTACGCCAGATTGGGCACGAGGTCGAAGCCTATGACCGCAACGAAAGAATACCTGTTAAGAAGGGGGTTTACTTCTTTGTCGATTGTAGCGAGGACTTTACCGCTAATATACCAGAGATTAAGTATCCAAAAGTGTGTTGGCTAATGGATTCTCATATGCCAGGGGGTCTTGATAGGGGTTGTAACCTAGCTAGAAAGTGCGAACTAGTGATTAGTAGTAATTATGAACACGGAGCAAAGCTTCTCGAATTAAACGGAATAGAAAGCTACTTAGTACCGATTACATACCGTGAGGAGTACTTTAAGCCTATAGAAAAGAAGTATGACGTTGTTATGATAGGAAACGCTAATAGTCAGGAAAGAATACGATTGTGGGAAGTTTTAAAGGGATATAATAGTTATTGTGGCAGAATTGAAGACTTGGAGACCTATTCCGAGGTCATGAGCTCCGCCAAAATAGTTATTAACCAACCTACAGAGCCTTGGGACATTATACTTAACAATAGATTCTTTGAAGCAATGGGAAGTAACTCGTTATTATTACAGAAGAGACTACAAACTTCCCTAATCGAGAAGCTAGGATTTGAGAACGGCAGGCAGTTCATATATTGGAACAGGCTAAGTGATTTGCCCACACAACTGGACGCTGTACTGAAGGATTACGACAGCTATAAGGACATTATAGAGAGTGGATACCTAAAGGTTAAAAAGTACGAAATGAAAGAGCAATTACTAAAAATTGAGTCATTGATTCTCTCTAAGTTTTATGATAGTTTGTAACAAATGAGTAGCCAAATACGAATTGATCCTTCAACGCCTGTACACGGCAGAGAAGAGGTCGAAGCAGCACAAAGAGCAGCCGAGCAATGGTGGAATGTCGAGGGTGAACCTACTGAAGAGTTTGAAAGGGCTTTGAGTGGGTTTATTGGCATGAAACACGTTGAATTAGTCAACAGCGGTACGAGTGCAAACTTCGCAGCCTTAATGGCACTAACTACCGACTACATTCCTGTTAATAGAAGATTGAACAAGGGTGACGAAGTAATAACCACTGCATTAAGTTTTCCAACTACCGTAAGTCCCATAGCCTATTCGGGTGCGATACCTGTGTTTGTTGATGTGGAAAGGAATACTTGGAACATAAGCCCTGGACAAGTTAGGGAAATGATAACCGATAAAACAAAGGCTATCATGGTGGCTCACGCTTTGGGAAACCCATTTAATTTGGAAGAGATAATGGCTATTTGTGAAGAAGAAGGAATAACCTTGATTGAGGATAACTGCGACTGCTTAGGCGGGACGTGGAACGGTAGAAAGACTGGTAGCTTTGGTCATTTAAGTACTTTGTCCTTTTATCCTGCACACCATATATCTACAGGCGAAGGCGGTGCTGTAATGACAAACAACTTTCAGCTTCAAAGGGGATTAAATGCAATGATCAATTGGGGTAGAGATTGCTATTGCCCTCCAGGGCAGGACAACACTTGCGGTGCTAGGTACGGACAAAAGCACGGTGAACTACCAAAGGGGTACGACCATAAGAACACGTACACGGAGTTCGGGTTTAATTTTAAAATGAGCCAGATACAAGCTGCGATTGGAGTAGAGCAAATGAAAAGGCTACCAGGATTTATTAGAGACAGGCAATTTAACCACAAGTTTCTAACTGCGGTGTTCAGTCAGTACAAGGAATGGTTTGAACCTACACTAGCGTATGACGGTGCCGAAATGAGTCCTTTCGGGTATGTTATAAAACTAAACGATAAAGCTCCGTTTACTAAAAGAGAGTTTGAGCAGTTCCTAGATGAACAGGGTATCAGGAGTAGGGCTTTCTTTTGTGGTAACATTACTAAACAACCCGTACTTTCTAGGGGTGGCAAGTGGGCATTCAGAAAACACCCCGACCTAAGTGTAAGTGATGACATAATGGACAATAGCTTCTGGATAGGGGTACACCCTGGTATAAAAGAAGAACAGAGGGCGTATATGAAGGAGAAGATACTTGAGTTCTTGGGAAGGTATAAATAAATTGAACATACTCTCCCCCACTCCGCTTTTCACACAGTAGGGGAGGGGAAAAGCGTTGATTTAACAGGGTTTGTGAAAATAGGGTGGCGAGAGGGGTTGAATAGGGGAGTAGTATAAATTAATTGAACATTACGTGAATACAAGGGTAGCAATAACGGGAGTTTCTGGGTTTGTAGGTGCTCATGTACTTGAGTACTTTTTGCATACTACTGATTGGGAAATTGTGTGCCTTGTGCGAATGAGTAGGGCGGGTAACTTGAACCGTTTAGAATCGATTGTGGAGGGCTACAACCTACCTAAAAGAGTACAGATTATCAGACACGATCTAATAGACCCGTTGGATTCTGTACACCGTCATATAGGGGAAGTTGATTACATTGTACACGTAGCTGCGGACAGTCATGTTGATGATTCTATTACTAGACCTAGAGAGGTGTTTGTTAACAATTCTTTGTCTACAATCTCGATGTTAGATTACGCAAGGAAGTATCAGACTAGATTAAAGAGGTTTATTTACTATTCTACAGACGAGGTATACGGAGACGCTGAAGTCGGATCAAAGTTTAAGGAGACAGACGCTTTAAATCCTAGAAATCCTTACAGTGCTGGGAAAGCTTCTGGAGAAATGATAGCGAATGCCTATATGGAAACGTATGGATTGCCGATTACCATAATGCGTACTATGAATATGTTCGGAGAAAGACAAGATCCTGAAAAGTTTGTGCCTAAGATAGTTGGACATATACTTAGAGGGGAAAAAGTACCTATACATCATACAGGCGGGGTAGTAGGTAGCCGATACTGGTTATACGCTAAGAATAGTGCAAGTGCTATATTGTATATGCTAGAACAGAATGAGAAGAAGATTAATGTAGGAAGCGAAGTAGAATTGAGTAACTTAGAAATGGCTCAAAAGGTAGCGGATATTATGGGTCAAGAATTGAAGTATGAAATGGTAGAGGCCAAATCAATTAGACCAGGGTATGATAGAAGATACTCAATAGACTATAGTAAGATACTGGAGTTGGGTTGGAGACCACCATTCGACTTTGACAATGCGTTAGAGCAGACAGTTAAATTTAGTATGAATAATCCAGAATGGGTAAAATAGGTATAACGGGGTCAACAGGGTTTGTAGGTAAGCACGTGAGTAAGTATTTATACGATCTTGGGTACGAGGTTACTTTGATAACTAGAGGCGAGTTTATGAATCAGGAATGGTCGGTACTTGAGGGTTTGGACACGGTTATTCACTGTGCGTGGTGTACGGACAAGGACTTACAGTCTATAGAACACTTAGAGTTTGCTGAATGGACTTGTAACTTCTTTAATGAGTGTAAAAAGAGGGGTATTCGAGTTATTAACATAGGTAGCTCAAGTGAGTACGGTGTTAAATACGAGCCTATGAAAGAAGATATGGTATGCGAGCCTGTGAATGCTTACGGGATTGCAAAGTTATCGGTGACTTTGTATGCTAAGTTGCTTGGTTACAACACGCTAAGAATATTCAGTCCTTACGGAGAGGGTGGTAAGAACTTTGTGTCTAGATTTAAAAAAGCTTTGAAGTACGGAAACCCAAAGGATTGTAGAGACTATTTCCCTGTAGAGTTGGTTTCTTATGCGGTTGAGAGGCTACTACACGCCAAGCACCTGTACGGAGAAATAATAAACGTTTGCGAGGGAGAGTCCCTTGAGAACGGGGACTTTATATTAAACGGTAAGGACAATAAAAAGTGGCACAAATACAAGCAAAATCAGTACGAACCTAGTGTTTGGGTAGGAAACCCAATTAAAATGAAGAAACTATTAAATCTATGACAGAGAAACAAAAAACTAAAAGACTAAAAGAGATTAAAGCCATAACCCGTAAAGTACAGGATAGAATAATGAGAATAGGACTTGAAACGGGTTGTGGTCATGTAGCTTCGGCAATGACAGTTGCTCCTATACTAGTAGCTACTTATTATGACGACCCGAAGGCTATTGTTATTCTTTCAAAGGGACATGGTGCGTTGGCACAGTATGTTTGTTTAAACGAAGCAGGTGTTATAAGCAATGAGATGTTAAAGAGTTATTACAAAGACGATGGGCTATCAGGGCACGCCACACTAGACATAGAACACGGCATATACGCTTCTACAGGGTCGTTAGGACATGGATTGCCTATCGGTATAGGTTGGGCGATAGCTAATCCAGACCGTAAGGTGGTTGTTATTATGAGTGACGGGGAATGTCAAGAAGGGTCTACACTTGAATCGTTACAGATTATTAGAAGACTGGAAATAAGAAACATAGTACCTGTTGTTGATGTGAATGGCTTCGGTGGTTTTCAGGAGTTAAGTGAGGGTCAAATACCCTACAACACATTTAAGTTCTATTCTACTAAGGGTGAGGGTTGGGGTGAGTTGGAAAATACTTTGGCCAGTCATTACCAGAAGGTAGATAAGGAAATATATAAGTTATATAAAAAGAACAATGGGATTAATAGACGAGGCTTGGCAAGTTAATCCAGACGCTAAAATGAGTTGGGACGAACTTGAGTGGCTTATTGATAGATTTAGAGAGCTTAATAAAGGTGGTAATTCGCTAGAAATAGGAGCTTACAAGGGAATGTTGACTTATGTATGTTGTGCAATAGCAAAGGAAAAGGGTGGTAAGCATACTGTAGTGGACACGTTTGATATCCCTATAGACGAAGACGAAGCCAAGACGCATATTTACGGAGAACACACGGAGGAATCAATGAAAGCGAGTCTCAAAGAGTTGGCGGATTGCGTGAGAACTGTAAGGAGTAAGTCTTTAGATTGGACGGGTGCTATGGCTATTATAGACAACACCTACGAATACTGTTTTATAGACGGGGATCATAGAGACCCTATTGTGTATCTTGAGCTATGTTTATGTAAGCATTCGGTAAAGCATATTCTAGGACACGATTACGGGTGGCCAGGAGTAACTTTGTCTGTAGACAGGTTTGCTAAAGAGAACGGATTTAAGGTTTATCAACCTATAGGTGGTAGAGGAGTATTTGAGCTTATAAAAAAATAATGGATTTTACAATGAGAACTAAAATAGTAGACACACTACTAAAAATAAATGACGATAATACCTACTTTTTGACGGCAGACGTTGGCTACAACGTTCTTGAGCCACTTAAAGAAAAGATGGGTAATAGGTTTATTAATGTGGGATTGGCTGAACAGAGTATGGTTGGTATCGCTTCAGGATTAGCGTTAGCGGGAAAGAAGGTGTTTACATATACTATGTGTGCCTTCTACTTGAGGGCTTTTGAACAGATTAAGCTAGACCTGTGCTACCAGAATTCACCAGTTACGATGATCGGGGTGGGTACTAACTTTGATTACGCATACTTAGGGAGTACCCACTTTGCATTTGATGATGATAAGGCTATTGGACAGTTGTTAAACATAGACATTTACACACCAGAAACCCAGGAAGAACTTGATAAGCTATTAAGGGAAACCCCTACTAGGCCTCGGTATATAAGAGTTGGTGGGTATAAAGAGAATCCAGAGATTGAAATAGACTTGGACAAGTTAAAAGAATATCCAAAAACTGGGGGGAGTAAAGAATATTTTATAAAGAAATATGGAAAAGATTAGCAATTTTATAACTTGGTTAGACTATTACACCTTTGATTTTTATCAGAGGACGGGGTTGCCTCGTGAAATAATGATTGAAGAAATGACTGAAAGTAATGAGAGAATAATGTCGTTTATAGATTTATTTTTTAGACAGTTTGATAAAAAGTTTGGGTTTACTTCGGATTATTTAGAGTTCTTGAGGGCTTATATTCGGAGAATTAATTTTAGTTAGAATAGCAATGAAAACAAAAAACAAAAAGTATCTGGACAAGGATAAGAACAAAGAATACTACGCCAAGAGTGACGGCAACTTCATGCCATTAGAAAACTGTACACAAGCCCATAAGGTGATAGACCGTATAGCATGGCTAGTAGAGAAGGTACACGAGTTAGACGGTAGAACTCATATAGCTGTGGGTTGCAAAGACGGTTACGAATGTCTAACACTCCAAGCGATGGGGGTTGATTGTGTTGGTATAGACCCAAGTGAGGATTCTATACTTGAGGCAAGACACAAGGCCGATCAATTAGGTTGGGACGGTAGAAAAATGTTTCAAAAAGGATTTGCTGAAGATATGCCAGAGGGTCTTCACGCGGACACGGTCAGTTGTTTAGAAGTTATAGAACACGTAGTAGACGAGAACGCCTTGTTGAAGGTGTTAAGTCGGTTAGGTACTTATGTAATGGTATCTACGCCAGACGCTAATGGTAGACACGGACTAGAAGACGCCAAGAGAAATGAAGAACACGTTAGAATGTTTACTAAAGAAGAGTTTGAAAAACTGATTGCTAAGTACGGAGAGATTAAAGAAAGTGTCGTTAGAGACGACCAACTGCTAATTTTATACAGACCAATATGAACCCAAAGAAGAAGATACACTTTTACACAAACCTAGTTAAAGAAGGTTGGAGTGCTAAGTCACTTGAAACAGGGGTAGGCGGAAGTGAAGAAAAACTAATTGAACTTGCTAGAGGACTTTCTAAAGACTACGATGTAACCATTTACCATAACGGAGAACACGGGGACTTTGACGGGGTGCATTATAGAGACCATTTAGAGTTTAAAGGATTCATGACTAGGGACGTTTTTGTTTCCTTCAAGACCAGAGAAATGTTTCAAAAGAGTATTGGTGCTAGAAAGAGGTTTCATTGGACAACGGATATTGAAGGAGAGTGGTTGCCCTACGAGTTAGGAAACGTAGATAAGGTAATAACTATAAGCAACTACCACACCTCTAGGATGGCCACGAAAGACGTAAAGATTCAACCAATGTACTTGTGGGCGGATTTAAACAGATTAGACGAAAATAAGGTAGCGAAAGAGGAGGGGTCTATGCTCTACTGTTCAAGTTACGACAGGGGGCTTGAGGACTTACTATCGAAGTGGGGTACAGTTAAAGAGAAGTTAAAACTTAAAAAGCTATACATAACCTACGGATGGGACTTTATAGACAAGGTAATTGCCTTTAACCCTTCTATGGCGGACTGGAAGAAGAAAATAATGAAACTAACGGAGCAGGAAGGAATAGAGCTCTTAGGCAGGCTTTCTTTTGCCCAAATGAGTGAAATGTACTGGAGGTCTGAGTACTGGTGTCTTCCGTGTAACAATCCAGACGGAGAATTGTTTTGTATGAATGCAATAAAGGCTCAATACTGCGGGGCAATTCCCGTTGTAAGGAGAATAGGTGGGTTACAGGAAACAGTCAACGAGTTTATAGACTTTGATTCCCTTGTTGGACAAAAGGTGGGAGTGTCTACTTTTAAAGGTAAGGGGTCTTTAGATAGAAACAAAAAGCACGCTGAAAAGTTTAGTTTAGAAAAAGGGGTAAGTGAATGGAAACAATTGATAGAAGGATAGCACAGCTTAAGTTTTATAAGAGCCTATTTGAGACACTTAAAAAAGACCTTGTTAGAACAATTGGTTTTGAACAGATACTAACTCCAGAAACCTTGGGCTACTTATTTGGGCTTTATGAATTAGGAATGAGGTTTAACGATATTGTTGAACTGGCTAGAGAACATTGCCCACTAGAGAACGACAGGGTTTGTAAAAGCGAGGCAGGCGTGGAAATATTTATAGACATATTTAATAACTTAACAACATTATGCAAGAAACAAACAGGAGCAGTTTAAAAAATTTAGAGGATCTTCTACAGATAAAGTATAAGGATTTCGTACTTGCTAGGTGGGAGGAGTGCATAACAAAAAGGCTTCAAACACGCCTAGTTATTAGTTTTGAGGGGGGCAAGGTTACAAGTGTGCAGGATCAAGCTATTATTGCAGGAAGTTCGGTGCTTGACATTTATTCTAAAAGAGTGGTAGATTGGAATACAATCGAATAAGACTAAGTTAATAAAACACAAAGTCGCTAGTTTTGGTGCATTCAGCATCTTAACAAGGCGGCCTTTTTCATTATGATAAGAAAATACAAAAAAGAAATACTGAGAGCTGGTAAGTGGATGCACCCTAATGCACCTAAAGGGATACTAGAGGTAACCACAGACTACTTAAAGGAGTTAATGGACAATTTTAAGATTACTCCGTTTGTACCTGTTCTTAGGGGCCACATTTCAAACTTAGAAGCCGAAAAGAATCCTGCATTAATACTAAATAAGAACATTAATAAACTATCCATAGAGGGTGAAAAACTATTTGCCGAAATGGAAATTGAGGAGAAAGAACTTGATAAGTATAACGATGTTAGTGTTTCAATCGATCCAGAGTATATAGACAAAGAGAGTGGAAAGAATGTTGGTGCGGTATTAAGACACGTTGCCGCAGTTATGAACCCTTATATTAAAGGTATGGAGGGATTTACTATGTTATCGGAGAACGATAAAAACTATTTAATTAATTTGTCAGAAATACAAAGCATGGCAAAAACAAAAGACCCTATTACACCAGTGGTGGAACTAGAGGAAGTTAAGGTTGAAGAGACCAAGACGGAATCTGAGGAAGCAATAGTGGAAAAGGTAACGACTGAAGAAGTCGAGCCAAAAGTTTCTGAGGAATCTAAGAAGGAAGTTGCTGAAACTCCCGAAGCGGTGGAAACACCTGCCGAGGCGGTAGAAGAGGTTGTAGAAACCCCTGCTGAAGTAGTTGAGGAAGTTCCAGCTGAGGACTCCGAGAAAAAAGAGGAGATTGAAGCCTCTGAACTAAGTGAAACATCTGAAATTCAAAAACTTCAAATAGAGCTAGCGGAACTAAAGGCTACACTCAAAGGTGAGGAAGCAGAGAAGGCATTTAATGTGCTTTTATCTGAGGGTAGAATACTACCGTCTCAAAAGGAAGGATTTATCCTTGCTCATAAAGAAGGTGGTGCTACTGTCGACCTTGCAGAGGGTGCAGTTTCATTGTCTGAGGTTCTAGTTGGTTTGTTCCAAAAGAATCCAGTCTTAATTAACTTAGAGGAAGTCGGTGTCAACGAAGTTGATGCAGAGCCTTCTGAAGAGGACAAGATTAAGGCAGAGATTAAAGCACTTCCAACTCACGCTAAAAAGAGTGATGAGGAATGGGCTATTTTCTGGGAGAAGTATGGAAAAAAGGCGATAGAAGACTATAAAAAGTCTAAAGCAAAGTAATTTATTTAATTAAGCAATAACATGGCAGCAGCAAACGCAAACAGAGACGCACAAAGACAGACAGGAGAATTATTGCACTTTACAGGAGCAAGCGGGTATAAGTACTACAAAGGTACTCTACTTATGAAAACAGGAGCTTCAGGTGCAAGAGTAATTCCTTTGACTTCCGCAGGTGCATCAAACGGTTATTTCTTAGGAGTTGTCGAGAACCTTGTTGATTTAACAGCAGGACTTGGTGCCTCTCAAGCAATAATTGACGTCTGGTCAAAAGGAGAATTTACTTTTGAAGCAAACGGAACAGGTGTAAGTGCTCATATTGGACAATGGGCTTATGGTCTTGATGATCAAACAGTCGGTGTTTCAATACAGATCAACGCACTTCCAGTAGGAGTAATTACTGGTTTCCCTTCAACCTCTAAGTATAGAGTGTTGATAGATCCAGCAATCGGTTCTAGAGGTATTTCGTTATTTGCGAACTACAACATTTAATTTAAGCGATAACTAAAAATGTTAACAAGAGACAATTTTCCTCAATCGCTCAAAACCGATTTAAAAATCGCATACCAAGAAGGTAGAGATGCTTTCACAGGTGCGGAATATCGGGAAATGATCCAAGTTGTTCCAACGACCTCTTCAGCTAAGATTGAAGTGTTCTATGGTAACAAGGGAAAACTTGAGAGATTTAGAGGAGAGAGACAACCAAAGATCTTTAATGAGTACAAACAGACTCTAACTTTGGACAAGTGGGAGCTAACAACCACTACTAAAAGAGAAGTGTTAGATGACGATCAGTCAGGTGGATTACTTAGAAGAAAAGTACAAGACTTCGGAAACGCAGTCGAAAGATCACTTAAAGAAGAAACCGAAAGATTCCTTCGAGATGGTGTATCAGTAATTTGTTTCGATGGTACTCCTTTCTTCGGCCAAGCCCATGTCTATACAGACTCAAGTGGTGTAACTAGAGGAACTGCATGGTCTAACTG
>Ga0208957_1000259_pt1 | contig 46000 bp, 56 predicted proteins | sample RifOxyA1_FD_184029 | JGI IMG/M metagenome (GOLD analysis project Ga0208957, IMG submission 184029) | Groundwater microbial communities from Rifle, Colorado - Rifle Oxygen_injection A1 (SPAdes) | ecosystem: Environmental > Aquatic > Deep subsurface > Groundwater | place: Rifle, Colorado, United... | reverse complement strand
GGGTGACACTGCCGCTGCGGGTGCGCTTCGAGGGGGCGGTTCTGACCGAAGAGGAGTGCGTGAAGCTGCTGGCGGCCGCCCTCGATGACACCTACGGGCTGCTGATCCTTCTGGGGCTGGGCCTGGGGCTGCGGCTCGGGGAAGCGCTGGGGCTGCGGTGGGGCGACGTCGACCTGGTCGGCGGCCAGGTCACGGTGCGGCGGTCGATGCAGGCGATCGACCGCTCGGTGAAGGACACCAAGAGCGGGCGCATCCGGCAGATCCCGCTGCCGCGGTTCGTCGGGGAGCACCTGCGGGGCGAGCAGGCCCGCCACGAGGGCGAGCGGCGCGCGATGGGGCCGGGGTGGAACCCCGAGGGATACCTGATCGTTGGGCGCAAGGGCCGGCCGGTGGCGATCCGCTCAACTGAGATCATGCACCGGGTGTGCAAGCGCGCCGGCGTGCGGCAGGTGCGGCTGCACGACCTACGGCACACGCACGCAACGCTGCTGCTGAGCAAGGGCGAGGACGTGAAGGCGGTGTCGGAGCAGCTCGGGCACGCTGACGTGCGGATCACCTTGATGGTCTATCACCACGTGCAGCCGGCGGCCCGCCAGGGCCTGGCGGATCGGCTGGACGATGCCTTCCGCAAGCCCTGATCTACCCCCTCGTTTGCATTTCGTTTGCAGCCGTCGACCACACCCGTTGCGTCCCTAAGGCGCGAGGCCCCGGAACCGTAGAACTGCAAGTTCTACGGCGGGCCTGCATGGGGTGGTGTGGGGGCGCACGGGCCCTACGGTTTCTGCATGCGCTGTGACCGCGTTGCAAACGGATTGGCACGGTTCGTTTGCAGATCCGTTTGCAACTGCTCCTGGCTGGCCATGTAGGCTTCGAGGGATGAGCGGCGGACGAGCAGCCTGCTGCGCACACGGAAGCTGGGGAGCTCGCCCGTCCGGGCCATCGCGTAGGCCAGGGATGTGCTGACCCGGAGGATCCGGGCCGCCTCGGGGATCGTGTAGACAACAGGCTGCTCGTCCATCGTGTGGCCCGTCTGGATGCCCGGTCAGGGACGTTGCCCCGGGGTCTCAGGCATCATCTCACAATCGTCGCACTCACAGTCCAGCAGCCCGCACCGCGGGCACGGCGCTTCCTCACCCGTGCCGCGGCAATACGGGCACCTACACTGCTCCAGCGGATCGTCCACATCCCATCCGCTGCCATTGCACTCTCTGCAGATCACGGCTCACGCCCGGGCGAGGGCGGCGCTGCAGCCGGTGCAGGCGTAGGAGAGCTCGGGCTCCGGGAGGGCCGCCAGGCCGGCACTCCGGCGAGCGGCAGCCCGGGCGGCGCGGCGGGGTGCGTCGGACCGGGCGTAGCTCTTGCGCATCTCCGCATCGTCGGTGTCGTGCGCGATACCGCCCCACCAGCGCAACGTCCGCGTGTTGGTATGGGTGTAGCTGTTGGGTGAGGCGGCGCAGGCACGCTCGGCGGCCAGGATGGCCGTGGCCGCCAGGCGCAGGAGCGTGGCCTCGGACAGCTCGGAGAGGAGCTGCAGCAGCTCGGCCGGTGTCGCGATGGGATCGTAGGATGGTGCGGTGAAGAGCGCGTCGTTCCAGGGGAGCTTCACCGCCTTGAGGCCCGCTGCCGGATCCGCAGCTTGCGACTGCAGGGCGTGCAGGGCCAGCGGGGCCAGGAGCCGGCAGCGGGCCGCCTCGCCGGCCAGGTCGGCATCGATGGCCAGCCGGGCCTTTGCCTCGAGGGCGTCGGCAGCCGCCTTGCGCGCGGCCGCGGCGGCCTGCTCGGCATCCTTCGTCAGGCGCTTGTAACAGGCGGGGTCGGTGCAGGCCCGGGCCGGCTCGCCGTTGTAGCGGCCCTGCACCAGGTGCGGGCACTCATCGAGCCGGCAGCCCGGGGGGAGCGAGATCTCCGAGTAGCCGGACACCCACTTGCCCACGACCAGGGCCAGTGAGGCATCGATCCGCTCGAGGTGATCGAGGGGATCCTCTGCCGCGGGGGGCGGCTCGCCGGGCGCGGCTTCGGTCTGCGGTACGGGGCCGGCTGCGCTCGCGGCCGGCGACGCCTGTGGCTGCCGGGCCACGGCCTGGCTGAAGCGCTCGGCGAGGGTGCGCGCCGCTTCCGCTTTGGCGGCGGCGGCCGCCGTAGCAAGCTCCGCGTAGCACTCGGGCCGGAAGCAGTAGCCGGTCCAGTCGTTGTGCCCGCGGTAGGCCCCGTGGGGGCAGCCGTCGCGGCAGATGGTCTGCCAGTCGACGGGCGAGCCGTCGCGGAGGGTGACGAGCAGCTTCGCGCGCTCCGCATCCCAGGACCAGGGCACCGCGTCACCCTCGATCTGCGCTACCGTGACAGACTGCGACACGCAGTAGCGCGCGACGAAGAGCGTGTAGGCGGGGGAGAGATCCGACCACCTCACCAGGACGCGGCCGTGGGATGCGCTGAGCTGGCCAGAGGCGATGAACTGCTGCACGGCCTCCGGGAGGCGCAGGAGCGCCAAGGCGCTGGCCACGGCCGGCTGGGAGATGCCCAGGCGCGCGGCGATCTGCGTCTGGCGCAGGCCGGCCGTGGCCAGCGCCCGGAAGCCGGAGGCTAGCTCGATGGGGTTGAGGTCGGCGCGCTGGAGGTTCTCGCTCATCATGGCGGCGAGGGCATCGGTCTCCGTCAGGTCGTCGCGGACGATGACGGGCACGCTGGCGCAGCCCGGCCACTCGGGGCGTAGGACGGCGCCCGTGTCGTCGGCCAGGGCGGGCAGGGTGATCTGCGCGGCGCGCCAGCGGCGCTCGCCGGCGACGAGCTGATAGCGGGATGGGGTATCGGACGGATCGGGCGAATCGGGCAGGGGCAGGGAGCGGACCACCAGGGGCTGCAGGATGCCGCGGATGGAGATGTCGGCGGCCAGCTCGGCGAGCTTGGCCGCGTCGAAGCTCTTCCGCGGGTTGGCCGGGTGGGGCTCGATGGCCGTGGGCGGCACGTGCAGGATCTGCAGCGCGCCGGTATTCGGCGTGGAATAAGACGGATCGGGCGAATCGGGCAAATCGGGTGGTTTGGTGAAGGTGTCCATCATCTCTCCTAGCTGCAACTGCGCCGCGGCGGGCCCGGGTGCGGGCTCCGGCCGCTCGATGTGCTCCGGGGGCACCACGCACACGGTGCCCCCGTTGACAGGCTGCACGGCCAGCCAGGCGCGGCCCTGCGGCATCGGCACCAGGCCGGTGACGCGCACGGGTTCGCCGGCGCGGGCACTCCAGGTGCTGGCCTTCAGGACGGCCAGGTCGCCGATGCGCATGGGTGCCTCCTACTGGCCGGCGAAGGGGTCGTCGTCCGTGGTGGGTGCGACGCCGGCGCCCTGGCCGTCGTCCTTCGGGCGGTCGAGGCCCAGGACTTCGTCGCAGACGACCTCGGTGAAGTACTTCGTGGTGCCGCCCTGGTCCTGGTACTTCCGGATCTGCAGGCGGCCGGCCACGGCGACCAGGCGGCCCTTGCCGAGGTAGTTCCCGCAGAACTCGGCCGAGTGGCGCCAGGCGAGGCAGTTGATGAAGTCGCACTCCTTCTTGCCCTCGTCGTCGGCCTTGGTGTTGCGATCGACGGCGAGGGTGAACTTGGCGACGGCCACGCCCTGGGGCGTGTAGCTGAGATCGGGGTCCTTCGTCATCCTGCCAATGAGGCAAATGCGGTTAAGCGACATCGGGGCTCCCTCCAAAGTGGACGGTGAAGTGGACGGCGACCCGGCCGCCGACGAAGATGCGGCCGACGCGCGTGCTGGTGTTGTAGAGCGCGCAGCCCCGGCAAAACAGGCAGACGCAGGCAGCCTCGTAGCGGATGGCGCCCAGGTCGAGGGTGGCGAATGCCTTCGACCAGGACTGCTTTCGGCCTTCCGCTTCGTGGAAGTCTACGGTCACCGGGCCGGCGGCGTCAGGCATGGGCGTCTCCTCGGGCCTCGGCGGCGACCGCCTCCGCGAAGGCCACGAGCCGGGGCACGAGGTCCTCGACGAAGGTGACGATGCAGCGGCCGGCGGTCGGGTGCAGGGACTCGGCCAGAGCACGGGCGCGCGGCTCGTGGCGGCTAGCTCCACTGCGTTCCGCGGCGCTGGCGGGGATGACGTACAACAGCTCCGGGTCTACCATCTCGGCCACAGCAGCTCCGTCCCAGCGGACGAGGAGCATGCCGCCGTTCGTTCGGCCCGTCACGGTGCCCGTGTGGCCACTCATCACCATCACGCGGGATTGCGCCTGCGTATCGAGGGTCGCGACGGCCAGGGGGTCGGCGACGGCGCCGCTACCGGACGGCGCGTCGAACGCGCCGGGGGCGGGCAGGCCGGCGCCATCCGGGTAGGCGGGGCACTCCTCTTCCATGCAGGGGGCGCCCAGGGCCAGGACCTTGCACTCCGGGCCGACGATGTGGGGGCAGGTGGTGTTCATCCGTGGCTCCTCTCTACCAGCCGGCGGAAGAGAGCCTCCCGGGCCTGGTCGAGGTACGGCTTGAGGCACCGCGCGTGGCGGGCGTGGAAGGCGGCGATCTGGCGCATGACCGCCTGGCGGTCGTTGCCCACCAGCGCCTCGGCCGCGCCGCACTTCGGGCAGTGCAGGCCGGCGCCGTCGTGGGTGACCTGGGCCAGCAGCCGGGGCTGCTTCCCATTCTTGCGGGTGACGAGGGCCATCTACGCTCCTTCGTGCACGGCCGCCGGCGCGGGCAGCGGCTTCACCACGTATAGCGAGCGCTCCTCGCCATACTCCCAGTTGATGTAGCCCATCGCTTTGAGGGCGAGTAGATGCAGGCGGGTGCGCGTATTGGTCATGCACACGCGCCGGGCCACCATGGACTGCGAGGGTGGCCGGTGCAGCTTGTCTTCCTTGGTCAGGGCAACGATGGCGCCGTAGATCTCGCGCCGCTTGTCGTTCAGCTCCTTCTGCCTGCTCATGGGGTAGCTCTCCAACCAAACGTTGCCCAATTATAGCACACACGGGTTTGCACGACAACGTGTTTGTGTGAACACGGGTTCGCGCGAACCCGTGTTCACACAAACACCTCCCGCTTTTGGCCGGATGGGTGTATAGTGTCCCGCAAGCTGCACAGCTACCCCTCGTGGGGGATGCCCCTTCTCAGACCAGGGGTGGGATCCCCGGCAAATCCCGCGTGCCGCCTTCTGCCCCGGCGCACAGCTGGGGAGATCGGACGGATCGGCCGGATCGGACGGATCGGACGGATCGGACGGCATGCTCCACTGCCGGGTGATAGAGGGCAGCCGCCCCTGCCGCGACCGTCTCCGGTGCGTCCTTGGACGTATCCCCTGCTCTTACAGGGGCGGGCTGCCGATCCGCGTGGCCACCGAGGCGGCGGCCATTCCCGCCCGGCCCTATTGCCGGAGGGGCGCCGCTCGGTGAGCACGCTTCTAGATACCATTATAACCGTTGTTACGGTTGGTGTCAATAGGGCAGGCGGGTGAGGTGCAACAGTTGGAGGGTCAGGGGGATGGTGCGACCGCGGCGGACGCGTCTCGGGCGGTTACTCTGGCTGGTCTTGGCCTTCGCGGACGCCCGACCATTTGCGGTCGGACTCGTCGCGCAGCGCCTCCACAGCCGCTCGGCTGAACCGGGCCTGGCCCTTCGGCGTGTAGCCGGCGGGCTTGAGGGTGCCGCTCTTCACGTAGCGCCAGATGGTCTGCCTGCTAACACGCAGGATCAGGGCAGCATCCTTGGCGCTGATATACTCGCCCTCGGGCATCAGGGGTTCCCTTCCGACCTTGTATGGTATCACGTTTGGAACCCCTTGGGCAAGCGTGGCACATGCGTTCGCTGAAACACCCATGACTGTTATCCTAATCCTTCCGAAAGTGACGCATGTTACAGTATTGACAGTTCGCCGGGCCTATGTTATACTAGCGTCAGGTGCAACGGTTGCGACCATTATACCACCTGATACGCATTGGCGCAACAGGCGGGCGTGGGGAGGCTCCCCCAGGGCGGCCCGGGGGAGCAGAGGCGTTCAGGAGACGTGCATCAGGCGGAGGAAGAGGGCCCACCAGAACTCAAGGGAGAGCGGGCCGAACTCCTGGCCGCAGCGCCGGCAGTAGCAGACGCCGGCGTATAGGCGGAAGACGGGGCGATGGCGACAGGGGGTCACCGCAGTTCCTTGACACCAACGGCATAAGGCTGGGTGGCGGAGATGTCCAGGTAGTAGGTGCCGGCCGCGTGCTGGTAGCTCTGGTCGGTATCCGCGCCCATGACGTTCGCGGCAAGCGCGTGGTAGGCGCCTGAGGGCCTGTGGACCTCGACGGCGAAGGTGCCGTCGCCCTGGGTATCCCACTGGATTACCCACCGGCTTCCGACTGTGAACTGCTCGGTGGTCTTCGTGCCGCGACCCTTCCAAGACGCGATCTTGCGCCATTGCGGCGGCTTCGGGGGCGCGACTGGCTTCGGAGTCGCTTGTTGTGGGGCGGCGGGGGCTTTGGCCGGAGTGGGGTCCTCTCGCGGGAACGTCGCGATGAGGCATATGATGAGGATCACCCACAGCGCCGCGCACCCGGCCCCGGATGTCAGGGGCTGTTGGGGCGTAGGCGACAGGCGGTGACCGCAGCGGATGCAGTGTTCGCTGTCGTCCGGTGTATCACGCTTGCATTTCGGACAGTTCACGGGCGCACCTCCTTTCGGTGCGCCGATGTTCGGCAATCAGGCGCGGAGTCCTTCCGCATGGAGAGGAGAGGACCTTGGACACCGAGACACAGCAGACGGACGTTATGCCCGACCTGACGGCGCTGCGCTGCCTTCGCGGGCCGGATGACATCTGGTGGCAGACGCCGGACCGGATGCACGCCCAGTATAACCGGCTGGTCGAGCGCGGCCTGGTGGAGAGGCTTCGCGATCGCGGCCTGACGCTCTACAAGCTGAGCGCGGCCGGCCGGGAGGAAGCCGAGATTGGCGAGGGCCCGCTGCCCCGCGCGTGAAGGTGTGACCCGGGGGAATAGGCCGGGCTGCCGGCAGAGAGAGGAGAGACCATGAAGCTGAGTATGGAGGACCTGAAGGAGCTGCTGGTGGGGAACGCCGCGCAGGCGCCGCTGGCGGCGGACGGCGAGCAGGTGGTCGTGGTGCTGCAGCGGGGGTGGGTGGCGGTGGGGAAGTGGCACCAGGCGGGCGCGCTGGTGGAGCTGCGCGAGGCGAGTGTGGTCCGCCACTGGGGGACCACCGGGGGGCTGGGCGAGCTGGCCGAGAAGGGCCCGCTGCCGGAGACGGTGCTCGACCCGGCGCCGCAGGGGATGCGCTTCCACGTGCTGAGCGTGGTGGCGCTGTTCCCGTGCGCGGCGGCCTGGAGTGGGCGGTGATCGCCCAGATCGACGGCTACGGCTCCGGCTACGGCTACGGCTCCGGCTACGGCGACGGCTACGGCTACGGCGACGGCGACGGCGACGGCGACGGCTCCGGCTACGGCTACGGCTACGGCGACGGCGACGGCGACGGCGACGGCTCCGGCTACGGCTCCGGCTACGGCGACGGCTCCGGCTACGGCTACGGCTCCGGCTACGGCGACGGCTACGGCTACGGCGACGGCTCCGGCTACGGCTCCGGCTACGGCTACGGCTACGGCTCCGGCTAACCTGACAACGCGTCACAGGGGAGCAGAAGGAGGACCCTGCGATGGAGACTTCGTGTGAAGCCCCCAAAGGGCGCTACGCGGCTGAGGTGGCCTACGAGGCGCGCAGGCGGGAAGCGCGGAAGCGGGATCCCGAGATGGTGCGCGACAGGGATGCGGCGCTGGGCGACATCGACCGGAAGCAGCAGTGGGGGCCCAACGGGCTGCCCGCCCACCTGCGCACGGACGAGGCCGCCATCCGGGAGTATGCCCGGGCGAGGGCCCACAAACCGGCCTGCCCCAGCTCTTCAAGCGGACGCCGGTGGCGGGCGGGTGGTTACACTATTGGGTTAGCCCGGATGGTCGGGAGCGCCGGGTGCGCGTGCCGGCCTACTGAGGGGGGATCGGACGGATCGGAGAAAGGAGAAGGCCATGCAGAGCAGCAAGGGTTTGGACACTCGCTCAGCACAGCCTTTTGCACAGTGTAACACAGACGGCGAGGTGCAGTCAAGCTTGAGGAAGCGGCTGGAGCAGACATTCATCTGCCGGCGGTGCGGCGGAAGCCGGGTGCAGAGCGCCGTGGAGTGGCGGGGGCGCGGGAACTTCGCCCACGGCGGGGCGCACTACGGCGCGTCGGGGCTGGAGGAGCTGACGCCGGAGCGGCACTGCTGCTGCCCGGGGAGCGCGCTGTGGGAGCGGCTCTACGCGCAGGCGCCGCCGGATGAGCGGGCGGCGATGAAGACGGCCTGGCGGCGATGGGACCGGGCCATCCTGGACCACGCGCCGCTGCAGGTGGAGATCGGCCTGCCGGACGGCACGACGGCGGTGATGACGCCGGCGGAGTGGCGGGCCGTGTGCCGGGAGAGGTGGGTGGCGTGATGGCCAGCTACGAGGTGGCAGACGCGACCCTGCCCGGCGACGCCTTCCCCGTCTACCAGGTGCTGCGCACCGACCTGGTGCCGGCGCCAGGGAGCCGGCGAAAGCCGCCGCCGATCGCCTGCCGCTACTACCAGGCGACGGTGGATGCCCAGACGGGCGACCTGCTGGTGAAGCGGATCGGGAAGCTGAGCGACGTGAAGGCCGAGCCGCACGTGAGGCACGTGCGGAAGCTGGCGAACCACCCCGGTCTGTGGTGCTCGTGCGGCTACACGGACACGTGCCCGCACCGGCGGGTGTGGCACGCGATGGGGATGGGAGGCGGGAATGTCAGTAGTTGATAGCGCCGTCGAGTGGGCAAGGCACAATTTCGACATCGAGCCGGATGTGTGGAAGCGGCTGGTGTCCGGAGAAACAGAGGCATCCCCCCGAACCGCCTGGACGGCCTGGGTGCCTCTCGGGATCCTGATGGAATGGGCCACGCTCTCCGAGCGGGAGCGGGCGGTGGCCGTAGCGGTGGGCCACCACTGCAATTGGCATGCCGATGTGGCTTGACGAGTTGTCGGCGCAGCGGTCGCAGGTCGACCCGGACGCGGACGATCCGTTCGCGCCGCCGGACCCGCGGGTGGGCACGATCTACCTGATCCACCTGCGCAAGAGGATGGGGCACGCTCAGCACTACTGCGGGTTCACGACCGACCTGAAGCGGCGCATCAAGACGCACAAGGCGGGCGGGGTGCATGCCGCCCGCCTGCTGGCCGCGGCGAAGGACGCCGGCATCACGTGGTCCGTGGTGGCCACCTGGACGGGCACCCGGGAAGACGAGCGCCGCATGAAGCGGAACAACGACCTGGCGCGGACGTGCCCGAAGTGCCGGGAGAAGGTGCTGCGGCGCAAGGCGGCGCAGCAGCGGCGGGTGTATGCCGCCAGGAAGGCAGCGGAGGAATGCGTCCCGGTCTCCACATAGGGGATGATGCCGGCGATGCTCGGCTGCAGATCGCCGCGGCCGCGGTGGAAGTGCCGACGTCGCCGGAGGTGCTGTGCATGATGCCCTCGGCGATGGAGGGTATGCTGGCCTTCGGCAACCACACCCTGGCGCTGGCACTGCGGCACGAGGCCGGCAACCCCCGGCACGCCCTGGAGCTGACGACGGCCGGCCTGGCGAGGCTGGAGCCGCTGCCGGGGTATCAGGCCCGCGAGCTGAGGGAGAAGCTGAGCCGGCTGTTCCACCGCCTGCGCCGGCGCATCGCCGCCGAGAAGAACGGCGTCGCGGCCGTGGTGGTGGATGCCGAGCCGGAGGCCGGGCACCTGGGCCCGGTGTCTGCCCGCTGCAGTGAGTGCGACGAAGAGTTCGCGGCGCCGCATGGGAAGGGCGCCCCGCAGCCGACGACGTGCCCGAGGTGCCGGCGGCTGGCGCGACCGGGCGCCGCACCAGGGGAGGAGACACCGATGGGAGATGCCTTGAAGGAGACGCCGGCGGGGCCGGGCGGCGGCCTTGCCCGGCCGGGGCCGGCGCCGCAACCTACTCAGAAATGCCGCGTGTGTGGGGGCGAGAAGCCGCTGGATGCCTATCAGAAGAACCACACCTACTTGAACGGGCACGAGTCAATATGCAAGGAGTGCCGCGCCGCCCGGTATCAGGCACGCAAGGCAGACCGGGCGCAGGCGCCTGCTGTGGCGCCGGGAGACCTGCGGGTCTGCACGGAGTGCCACGAGGCGAAGCCCGCGACGGATTTCGCCAGGCACTCGTACAGCAAGGACGGGCTGAGCCACAAGTGCCGGGCGTGCATGTCCGCGATCCTGTCCGCGGGGAAGCGCCGGGCGGGGGTGTCTGCTCCGGTGCCTGATGAGGTTGCACCAACTTGCACCAACTTGCACCAAACTGCACCGGACCCGCCGCTCCTGCCGATGCGCGTGCCCGTCGACCTGGTGGAGATGGCGGCCGCCGGGAGCGATGCCCCCGCAGTGCGCCCGGGGAACTGGGCGGCGCTGGCAGCGCCGGTGCTGCTGGGCGCGGGGGTGCTGGCCCTGGGGGCGTACCTCCTGGGGCGCGTGCTCCGACAGTAGGATGGATCCCTCCGCGGGAGTATTCGGCGCCGAATAATGAGGACCCCGATGGATACCCAGAGATACACGGTCGAGTTGGCGAGTGGGGATGTGCTCTGCACGGTACGCGCGTCGACCCCGGAGGGGGCGCGCCGCCAGGCGGAGGGGATCCTGTCCGGCAGCCGGTTGATGATGGACTGGCTGGCAGCCGGCCAGCTCGTATTGCCCGCGGCACCATCGCCTCGACGCACCGCCCGCCGCGCAACAACAACAACCGCTTGAGATCCGGGAGCACCTAATGCCCCTGCTGCCGCAACATGCCGCGCAGCTCGAGGCCTCGGGCATCCCGCCCGAGGTGATCGAGGAGCGCGGGTATCGGTCGTCGGAGTCCGCGTCCGACCTGGCCCGGCTTGGGTTCGGTCGGACGCAGACCCGGCACCCCGCCCTGGTGGTCCCCCTGCGCGACGCGCGCGGGGAGATCGTCTCTTACCAGATCCGGCCGGATGATCCCCGGATCAACCATGACGGCAACGCGATCCGCTACGAGAGCCCCACCGGGGCCCACGCGATGGTCGACGTGCCGCCGCGGGCCGCCCCTATGCTGAGCGACCCGCAGATCCCACTCCTGATTACGGAGGGCGCCAAAAAGGCCGACGCGGCCGCGTCACTCGGGCTGTGCTGCGTGAACGTAACGGGGGTGTGGAGCTGGCGGGGGAGCAACGGCCTGGCCGGGCGGACGGCGCTGGCTGACTGGGAGTACATCGCCCTGAACAGCGGCCGGCACGTCTACCTGGTATTCGACAGCGACGTGACGCTGAAGCGCGAGGTACACGCGGCGCTGGCCCGGCTGAGGGAGTTCCTGGCGGGGCGCGGCGCGGTGGTGCGCATCGTCTACCTGCCGCCGGGGGCCCACGCCGAGAAGTGCGGCCTCGACGACTACCTGGCCGCGGGGCACACGGCGCAGGAGCTGCTGGCGCTGGCCAGCGACGAGCTGCGGGAAGTGCCCCGGGATGAGGGCGAGGAGAGCGGCGAGGGAGAGCTGCCTTACCAGGTCCGCAACGGGATGATCTGGTGGAAGCAGACGACCCAGGACGGCGGGGAGCGGTGGCGGCCCATCGCCCGGTTCGCGGCGCGGGTGACACGGAACATCCTCGAGGACGACGGCAGCGGGCAGCCGGTGTCGCTCTTCGAGGTGGAAGCACGGCAAGGCGGACGGCAGATCACCACCACGCTCAGCCCGGAGAAGTTCGAGGCGCTGCACTGGCCGGCGGAGCTGCTGGGCGCCGGCGCGAGCATCTACCCCGGGCAGAACGTCCGCGACCACGTGCGGTTCGCGATCCGGCGGCTGAGCGGGGATCCGGAGTGGCACCAGGTGTACACCCACACCGGCTGGCGGAAGCTGCCGGAGCGGGGGTGGGTCTACCTGCACACGGACGGAGGGATCGCGGGTGAGGGCCACGTACGCGACGTGGAGGTCCGGCCTTCCCTGGGGATGGAGCGCTACCGGCTGCCGGACGCCGGCGACGTGGATGCACAGCGGGAGGCCGTGCGCCGATCGCTCGGGATGCTGGAGGTGGCGGACGAGCGGGCGATGCTGCCCCTGCTGGCAGCCGTCTACACGGCGCCGCTGGGGGAGCTGCTGCAAACCGACTGGGTGATGTGGCTATACGGGGAGAGCGGGAGCCGCAAGAGCACGATCGCGGCGCTGGCCCTCTCCCACTTCGGGCAGTTCACGCGCAGCCGGCTGCCGGCCAACTTCACGTCGACCGTCAATGCCATCGAGACGATGCTGCACGCCGCCAAGGATGCCCTGATCGTCATCGATGACTACGCGCCGCCGGCGGATCGGCGGGCCCGGGAGCAGATGGATGGCGTGGTCCATCGCCTGCTACGCGCCGTGGGAGACAACCGCGGGCGGCAGCGCCTGACGGCCGACGCGAAGCTGAAGGGCGAGAAGCCTGCCCGGGGCCTGCCGCTGGTGACCGCCGAGCTGCGGCCCGCCGGCGTGCAGAGCGCGGAGGCGCGGACCTTCGAGGTGCAGCTCGTGCGCGAGGCGGTGGACCTGGACAAGCTGACGGCGGCGCAGGAGCAGGACGCCCCCCACTACGCCCGGGCGATGGCGGGGTACCTGCAGTGGCTGGCTCCCCAACTGGACGCGCTGCGCGAGACACTGCCGGGCTGGGTGCGCACCACCGGGCGCAATCTGGCCGGCCGGAGCGGGATCTCCCACGGGCGCGTCGCTGAGACCGGGGCGAAGCTGCTGGCGGGGTTCGGGGCGTTCGTGGGCTACGCTGCCGCAATCGAGGCCGTGACGCCCGAGGAAGCCGAGGCGCTGATGGGCCGGGCTTCGCGGGCGGTGCTCGCCGGGGCGAGGCGCACCAGCGGCCACCAGGCCGAGAAGCGAGCCAGCTCCATCTTCTTCAACTACTTGCAGACCGTGCTCGCGCAGCGTCTCGGCTACATGCGCGACCGCGCGACCAACCGCACCCCGGACGCCGAGGATGCCAGCCAGTGGGGCTACGACCTGCGCAGCACCTCCTATGAGGGGCAGACCACCCACGAGGTGGTCGCCGACGTGCGCGCGGAACAGCTTGGCTGGGTGGACGGCGACTACGTGTACCTGCTGACGCTGGCCGCCCACCGGGCCGTGGTCCGCTACGCGCAGACCGCCGGCCAGCACTACCCCGCGACGCGCGAGGATCTGGCGGATGCGCTGCAGCGCGAGGGCCTGCTCGTGGGGTGCGACCGCGGGCGGACGTCCGCGCGGGTGAGCATCGGGGGCACGGATCACCGCGTCTGGCGCATCCGCCGCGCCGACTTCCTGCGCGACCCGGAAGAGGAGGAGCCCCCGCCGGATCTGCCGCTCCCGCCGGGAGCCGGGCCTCCTGGCGACAATGGACCCGAACTCCGACCGCTCCGACCGCTCGATCACGCCTCCGGTCGGAGCAGCGGTCGGAGCGAAAGCGTTGCGGCAGTAGGAGAGTCGGGCACTCCGACCGATCCGACCGCCGATACAACAGACACTCTACATGTAGGGGTGCAGAGCACAAGCGAGGCAGGGGAGTGTGCTCGCACCCCCCATATATATGATGATGATGATTCTTGCGGTCGGATCGGTCGGAGTACTATACAGCCCTACTCCCACAACGGTTTAGCTCCGACCGCACCTCCGACCGCTGCCCCTTCGGAGCGGTCGGAGCGGTCGGAGGGAGTGCTGCCCATCCAGGTAGGAGCCGCGCTGGCCGTGCCCCTGACGGTGGTGACCGCCGAGGAGCAGGTGCCGGGGATGCTGGCGGCACTGGCAGCGGCGCCGCTGGTGGGCCTGGACCTGGAGACGACCGGCCTGAACCCGCGGAAGGATCGGGCGCGGTTGATCTCGCTGGCCACCGGCGCGGGCACGTGGGTGGTCGACCTGGCCACAGTGCCGGCGGAGGCCGTGCTTGCTCCCCTGCGGTCCGCGGCGCTAGTAACGCACAACGGGAAGTTCGACCTGGGCTTCCTGATGGAGCTGGGCTTCGAGCCAGGGCATGCAGCCGATACGATGCTGATGTCTCAGCTCTTGCACGCCGGGCAGCCGGCGCCGAAGGGCACGCACACGCTGGCCAGCGTGGCAAAGCGGTGGCTGGGCGTGGAGCTGCCCAAGGAGCTGCAGAAGAGCCGATGGGATGGCGTGCTCACACAGGAGCAGATCGATTACGCGGCGAGGGATGCCGCGGTGCTGCTGCCCCTGCACGAGCGGCTGGCGGCGGCCGCCGCGGAGGCGGGGATTGAGCGCGCGGTCGAGATCGAGCACCGGGCGCTGCCGGCCATCGTCTGGATGGGCCAGGCGGGCGTGCCGCTGGACCGGGAAGCGTGGGTGGCCCTGGCCGGAGCCGCGGCGGAGCGGCAGGCGGCGCTGGAAGCGGAGATGAACGCCATCGCGCCGCCGCCCCCGGGCCTGGACCTGGGCATGCCGTGGCAGTGGGGCAACCCCGCCATCGTGAAGCGGGTGTTCGAGGCGATGGGGATCGAGATGGCCTCGACCGGTGACGAAGTGCTGGCCGCGATCGAGCATCCGCTGGCGGAGCTGGTGCGAAAGCACCGCAAGGAGGGCAAGCTCCTCTCCACCTACGGGGAGAGCTGGCCGGAGGGCTGGGCGGACGGCCGGATCTACCCCGACTGGCAGCAGCTCGGCGCCGAGGCGACCGGGCGGATGAGCTGCCGAGGCTGCAACGTGCAGCAGATGCCGCGGCAGGACGGGTATCGGCAGTGCGTGGTGGCACCCCCGGGCCGGATGCTGGTGACGGCGGACTACAGCCAGATCGAGCTGCGCATCGCGGCGACGGTGGCAGGGGAGCGGAAGATGCTGGCTGCCTACCAGGCCGGCGAGGATCTGCACAAGCTGACGGCATCCGTGCTGCTGGGGAAGAGCATGGAGGCTGTGACCAAACAGGATCGGCAGCTCGCAAAGTCGTGCTTTTCGGGAGACACGGAGATCTTGACGCCTGCCGGGTGGGTGCGCTTCGATGAGTATGACGGCGTAACCCCCGTCGCCCAGTATCACCTCCCGGAGGGGCTAAGCTACAATCCGAGCAGGGCCCCGGGCAACCGGTGGCATGGGGCAGCGAAGCGGCCCTGGAAGGGGCACGGCGGCGGTATCGAGTTCGCGCAGCCGATTGCCTTCAAGAGCTACGATGACCGGGAAGTGCTTCACCACGAGGACAGGAGCACAGACCTGCTGCTGACCGGTGACCACGATGTCATCTACATCGATAACAACGGGCGGCCGCGGAAGACGCCGGCGGCAGACGTGATTGGCGGAAATGCGCGCTACCTGGTAGCAGCGGGCACACACCCCCACGGCATGCGAGCGGGCGCCGCGGAGACGCGCCTGCTGGCTATGGTTGTGGCGGACGGGTCTTTCTCCTCCGGGAACACGATCCGGCTCGGCTTCAGCAAGGGGCGGAAGGTGGAGCGCTGCCGCAGTGTGTTGCGTGCGTGTGGGATAGTCTATCGCGAGCACACGTATGGGAGGGTCACGCACTTCGCCTTTGCCAACGAGGCGGCGCGGCGGTGGCTTCTGCGCTACACGACGGAGAAGAAGGATCTGCGGTGGGAGTGTCTATTGGACCTCAACGGGGAGATCTACCTAGATGAAGCGGCGCACTGGGATGGCTGGCAGATCCCATCGGGGCGTAAGCGCGTCGGCTTCACTACCACCCGGAAGCAGACAGCCGACGTGATGCAGGCCATGGCGGCGCTGAGCGGGATCCCCTCGGTGCAGCGGGTCGAGCGTGACTATCCGGGAGCAGCGGAGGCCCTCTACGGGCTATCCTACCGCCTGGAGGATGCCCCTGTGTGGCGATCCTCGTGGGATCTGCAGCCGGCAGGTCGGATGCGCGTCTACTGCGTGCAGGTGCCCTCGGGAGCCATCCTCATCCGGCGCAACGGTAAGGTCTGCGTGATGGGTAACTGCAACTTCGGGCTCCTCTACGGGATGGGGGCGCCGAGTTACCAGGTGTACGCCTGGACGAACTACGGGGTGCGGCTGACGCCCCAGCAGGCGACCCACTATCGGGCGCTGTTCTTGATGGAGCTGTATCCCGGGCTGCAGGCCTGGCACGAGCGGGTGAGGCGGGAGCACGCCCCGGAGGCACGCACGCTGGCGGGGCGGCGGCGGGTGTTCAGCGGGGCGGATGCAGACACGAAGCGGCTGAACACGCCGGTGCAGGGCACGGGCGCGGATGGGCTGAAGCGCGCCCTCGGCCTGCTGTGGGAGCGGCGCGACGAATGCCCGGGCGCCGTGCCGATCATCGCCTGCCACGATGAGATCGTGGTGGAATGCCCGGCGGAAGACGCCGAGGCGGCACGGGACTGGGTGTGGTGTGCCATGATGGACGGCATCCGCAACCTGATCGCCCCCGTGCCGGTGGAAGTCGAGCCCGTGATAGGAGCGCGCTGGGAGAAGTAGGGGTGCCGCTTGCTCCCCTACGGTTCGCGGCGCTGACAGGAGAGGACGGAGAACCATGCCCGCAGTGAAGCCCGAGTACATTATCCAGTTGCAGGGTCGGCCGTGCGCGCTGTATCGGGGGGTGCTCGACCTGGCCCACGAGATCGGCCTGGAGGGCATCCGGACGAAGCTGCTGCAGCCACCGGACGCGGCGAACGGCGATACGGCGATCGTCGAGGCGGAGGTGCGCATGAAGGACGGCCGGGTCTTCGCGGACATCGGCGACGCATCCCCCAAGAATGTGAACGCCAAGATCGCCACCGCCATCATTCGGATGGCATCCACGAGGGCCAAGGGGCGCGCGCTGCGCGACGCCGTGAACATCGGGGAAGCGCTTGTGGAAGAGATGCCGGACGCGGAACCGGATGCGGGCCCGCAGGCCACCGACCACCGACCATCGACGCCGGCCGCCCCGAGGCCCGCGGCACCAGCGCACCCGGCAGCGGCGCCGGCGGCACCCCCGGCGCCCCCGCCCCCCGCGGCCGCGTCGGGCAGCTACGTGTGCACCGAGGTGGGCTGTGGGCGTGCGCTGACCCAGGGGCAGCAGACTACCAGCACGCGGGAGTTTGGGCAGGGGCTATGCCCGGCGTGCCAGAGGAAGCGGAAAGCGGGAAACCCTCCCGAATGCAGCGGCGCGAGGCCGTGATGCTCACGCCGGAGGGATCGGTCTACTGGCAGCAGGGTTGGTGGCTAACAGGGCTACCAGGCGCCGCGTCGGACGCGCCGGGCCCGGACGAGGGGCCCTACCCGACCCTGCGGGATTTGGTCGCGGAGCTGCGGAGGAGAGATGGTGGTCGGCGTGGGAGGTGCTGACGTGAGACAGACAGGATTGCGGATCACAGGCCAGGACGAGAGCGGGCTGCTGCGCCTTGCGCCCGGCAGCGGTCAAAGAGAGGCATCGGTGGCGGGGCTGCTGCCGGCAATTGCGGCCGTCGCGCTGGCGGCATTTATCGCATTGGCGCTGGCTGGCGCAGGGGCGCTGCTGCACTGGCTGGCAGGGCACGTGCCACCCCCTCCTGCGTGGCTGACGGCAGCCGGGCGGCAGCCGGGGGTGATCTGGGTCGGGTGCCTGGCGGGTGCCGTGGGGATCGGCCTGGTGCTCGCTCTGGGCCGGATGCAGTACCGGGAGGTGGCCGGGCAGGCTGCCGACCGGCGGGAGATGAGTGGGTCGGAAGACTGGTGCTTCCTGGACGAGGAAGACGACGAAGGTGAGGGCTATCCGTATGACTACTCCCTCTTCGACTGAGCCGGTGGTACACATCCTGCGCGCGGAGGACGGGAGCCTGACCGTACCACTCGAGGATCTGCCGCTGGTGCGCACGGTGCGCAAGGTGCGCGGCCATGCCCCGAAGCTGTGTCTGAGCTACGACCAGGCGCGGCTGCTGGCGGGGCAGTGCGTCCGGGCGGGGCTGGCGGTCGTGGTGGAGATCTGAGGCGTGGATGACGCGAGCCTGGCAGCGTACCTGGCGGAGTGCCGTGACGCGGGATGCACCCCGAGGCAGCTCGAGGTGCTAGCTCTGCACGCACACGGCGAAACGCAGGAGCAGATCGCCGAGGCGCTCGGCATCCGGCAGCAGGTGGTAGCGCGGCACCTGGCGCGCGTACGCCGGCACCTGGCCCGGCAGGAGGATGTAATGGTGCTGCAGCACGAGATCTGCCACCTGGTGGAACAAGACATCGAAGAGGTGGTGTGCCGGGGTGTCGATGACGAGGAGGACACGGTATCGTGCTGGCGGGATGCGACCCTCGCGCACGGCAAGAGCAACCTCGGCGTGATGAAGCCGACGCGGAGGCGGCGGAAGCAGCCCCAGGGATAGGGGTGCGAGCGGGTGTTCGCCCTGCCCCTTGACAGCAGGCGGGGGAGGGTGTATATTACAGGTGGGGAAGGTGTCTCTCCGACTCCAGCATGGTCACCTTCGGGCAGGAAGGGCCGGTCCCCGGGCAGGGATCGGCCCTTTTCTATTCGGCCGGCGCTCTATTCCACGTGAAATAATCCGATGGCACGCGGCAAAGCACATAGCGACACCCTGAAGGCGGCTGTGATGGCAGCGCTCCTCGCTGGCCAGGGGGTGGATAAGGTCGCGGCTGAGTATCATCTCCCGGTCAGCACCGTCAAGGCTTGGCGCCGGCGCGCCGGGGAGTTCGCCCAGGTTAATCCCGAAAAAAGGGACGAGTTGGGGGAACTGGTGGGTGAGTATCTCCGTGAGCTCCTCGTTACGCTTAAGGCTCAGGTCATCCACATGCGGAGCCCAGGGTTCCTCGGCATCGCGCACGCCGACTCTCTTGCAGTCAACCACGGCGTGCTTGCGGACAAAGCGTTTCGCCTTCTCGAGGCAGCCGAGCGCGCCGAAGAGCGGCAGCCTGACCTTCCGTGAGTTCGTCGGCATCGTCCGGCCCGGGTATCGGTGGTATCGGCACTGCGAGGTTCTGGCCGATGTGCTGCAGCGTGTCGCGGACGGCGACCTGCAGCGGGTGGCAATCTTCGAGCCGCCTCGGCATGGGAAGAGCGAGGAGGTCTCCCGCCTCTTCACGGCCTACTACCTGCACCGGCATCCGGGGCGATGGGTCGGGATTAACTCTTACGCCGCCGAGCTGGCCTATACACTCAGCCGGGCGGCACGAGACAACTACCTGCAGGCCGGCGGGGAGATCCGGCGAGACGCGGCCGCGGTCCGGCACTGGCAGACCCCGGCGGGCGGTGGTATGTGGGCCGCCGGCGTGGGCGGGCCCATCACGGGCAAGGGTTTCCACCTGGGGATTATCGACGACCCGGTGAAGAATGCCGAGGACGCGGCCAGCGAGGCGATCCGGGAGAAGCAGAAGGAGTGGTATCGCTCTACCTTCAGCACTCGGGAAGAGCCGGGCGGCGCCGTCATCCTCATCCAGACGCGCTGGCACGAGGACGACCTGGCGGGGTTCGTGTTGGCGCAAGAAGCGGACGAGGAGCCAGAGCGCTGGCACATCGTATGCCTGCCGGCCATTGCTGAGGAGGAGACGCCCCAGTTCCCCGAGAGCTGCTCGGTGGAGCCGGACTGGCGGCAGCCGGGCGAGCCCCTCTGCCCGGAGCGGTATCCCATCGAGCGACTGCAGAAGCTGTCGAGGCGGCTGGGGAGCTACTTCTGGACGGCGCTCTTCCAACAGCGGCCGTCGCTGCAAGAGGGCAACCTCTTCAAGGCGGCATGGTTCGCCGGCCGTTACCGCAGCCTCACCGACGTGGTCGAAGTGTGGGTCACCTGGGATACGGCGCTCAAGGAGGCGGAGAGCAACGACCAGTCGGCCTATGTGGCGTGGGCCCAGAAGGCGAGCGGCGAGGTGTGCATCCTTGACGCCCGGCGAGGGCACTGGTCTACCCCGGACCTGGAGCAGTTCCTCTGCCAGCAGGCGGACTGGCTCATCAAGGTCTATGGGCGCGCCTTCCGCGGTGTCTACATCGAGGACAAGGTTTCGGGGACCACGCTCATCCGCTACATCCGGCGCAATCGGCCGGACCTGGCGGTCATCCCTGTGCCGGCGGAGGCGGACAAGGTCGCCCGGGCCCAGGGGGTGACCCCGATCTGCGAGGCGGGGCGGATCTTGCTGCCGGACGCGACCATCTACCCTGAGACGCGGGGGTGGGTCGAGGATCTGCTTTATGTGCTGGCAGTCTTCCCGAAGGGGCGCTGGAAGGACCTGGTCGACGCGTTCGTGTATGGGTGCATGCGCGTGATGGGCACAATCGGCGGGCGAAAGAGCCGGAGAGGCAAGCGTGGCGGTTATGCGTAAGGACATGGGCGGGCAGGGCGGGCAGGCCGGGATGCCGGCGAAGATGAAGCGGATGGGCGGCGAGCACAGCCCCACCGATTGCATGCCCCGCATGCAGAAAGCCGCCGACCCCCCGCAGCCGGGCGAGAAGTCGAAGGGAAAGGGCAAGGGCGGTGGATAGTGACGTGGCGGCGATGGCCGCCAACCTCATCAACACGCGCCACCTCCCCGCGGGCCTGCCGGCCGTGCAGGCCACGGCGGCGGAGGCGTGGGCCTACCACCGACTCGACCCCTACCCCGAGCACTACTTCGGTGGGTGGAAAGCGGAGGACCGCGGGCCGCTGCCCAAGTGCCTGCCCATCGCGCGGAGCATTGTGCGCCGCGGCGCCCGGTGGCTCTTCGGGCAGGGCGTGCAGATCGAGTGCGCCCAGAACGAGGAGCTGGAGGTCTTCCTGCGCGGCGTGTGGCAGGCCAACCGGATGAGGGCGCGGATGCGGGCGCGGGCTGTCCACGGCGGGGTCGAGGGCGGGATCGTGCTCAAGTTCGCCTGGGCCGGCCCGGACGCGCCGGTGCCGGCGCCCATCTCCACCCTGAGCGTGTGCGAGGAGTGCCGGCTCTACTACCACCCCCATGACCGCGACCGAATCCTGATGGCGCGCATCCAGTATCCCTACACCGAGCAGAGCACCGGCGAGCAGTGGTACTACCGCGAGGAGTGGACGGACGCGCAGGAGGTGCATTACCGGCCCGTCAGGGGAGCCGACCTGGCGGCGGCACGGGCCACGCCGGACAACTTCGAGGGGTGGCAGATCGCTAGCCAGGAGGCCAACCCGTTCGGGGAGATCCCCCTGGTGCACATCCGGAACACCGACACGGATCAGGTGTGGGGCGAGGGCGACCTCTGGGGGCTCTACCGGGTGCTCGACCGGGTACACCTGTGCTATCACCTGATGGACCGCAGCAACCAGTTCGACAGCGACACGAACCCCATCTACATCGACGCCGAGCTGGAAGGCGACGACATCGACAAGCCGCTACAGCCCGGGCAGCCGGTGCTCCTCAAGAGCGACGGCGCTGGCGAGGGGCGGCAGGCCAAGGTGCAATTCCCGCCGGCGGGCAACGCCCTGCGGCCGCAGATGATGGAGTACGCCCGCGACCTTCGCAAGCAGGTGTTGGCAGCGGCCTCGTCATCCGAGATCGACACGGCGGAGGTGACCAACCGGGGGAACCTGACGCAGGCGGTGTTGACCCAGCTCTACCTGCCGCAGATCGAGGCGACCGAGGACAAGCGGATCAGCTACGGCGAGGACGGGATCGCCCGACTCCTCGAGCTGATGGCCCGCTGCCTGGCGCGGATCGGCGCCCTGGATGGCGTGTCTCCGGACGACCCCGAGAGCTACGGGGTGGAGTTGGTCTGGCCGGCCTACTTCGAGCTGACCCAGGAGGAGCGGACAGCCCTGACCGGGCGCCTGCAGGAGCAGGAGCTGCAGGGCTACGTCACCCACACTCGGGCGGTGCGCGAGGTAGCGGAGGCCGAGGGCCGCGATCCGGACGCGGTCGAGGAAGAGTTGGAGAAGGAGCCGCCCCCGCCGCGGGCGGCGCCGGCGGAGACGGACCCGCGGGCGGCGCGGGAGCAGATGGGCGAGGAGCTGGAGGACGCGGATGGCGGCGAAGCGTAGGACGCACTTCCAGGTGCTCCAGGACACCACGCGCCCCCTGACCGCTACGGAGCGTCGGCAGGTGATGGACGCTAAGGCCGTCTGGCACCATGGGCCGAAGGGGGCCGAGTCGCCGGCGGTGCGCAAGGCCGTCGATCCTAGGACCGGGGAGACGACCTACTACAGCAGCACCCACCGGGTCTACCAGCAGAGTAAGACGCAGGATGGCGCCATTCGACAGTTCCACCGAGTCGTGAAGGGGACCGCGTAGATGGCGAAGCCACTACCGGACTGGGTCGTGCCCTACGTCCGCGAGATCGCCGACCAGGTTGGCCTGAGGGACTGGACCATCATGTGTGAGCGAGGTTCGCGCAACGAGGGCATCTACGCCGAGGTGGAGGTGATCTACGGCCGGAAGCTCGCCCACATCACAATTCGACCGCCCTTCTTCGCGGCCACCCCCGAGGGGCAACGCAACACCGTGGTTCACGAGTGCCTGCACTGCCACGCAGATCGCGTTCGGGGCGCCTTCGATGACGTTGTACGAGACTCCCACCTGTTGACACAGGCCGTCTTTGACGCCGCTTTCAACGGTATGCGCCGTGCGGGCGAGGAAGCAGTGGACGGGATCGCGGCGGCCATCAGCAAGTTCTTCCCGCTGCCGCCAGACCCTAACCAGTAAGGCTGCGTGGCTATACGGATCGGCCGTTTCGGTAAACAGATGGCTGCGTGGCTATACGGATCGGCCGTTTCGGTAAACAGATGGAGCCTGGATGCGCCCGACTCGTGAGCTGGACAGCGCCTGGCGCGAGTATGAGGCGCTGGTGGGGTGGACGCGCCGGCAGCAGGTGCGCCAGGTGGCCGGCGCCGTGCAGGCCATCGAGGAGGTCCTGCGGGAGACGGCCGGCCGGCTGCGGCAGGAGATCCGAACCATCCCCCGGGGCATCGAGGGCGACCGCTACAAGCGTGAGCTGCTGGGCTCGGTGGAGCGCGAGCTGGAGAGGTTCCGGGCGCGCTACCAGGGGGAGCTGGACAAGAGCATCGTGGACGCCGCTCGGCTCGTCGCGGAGCGCGAGACCGCGGCGCTCGATGTCCTGCTCCGAGCCCGGCACGCGCTGCCGGCCGATCAGGCGCTGACGCTCCTGACCGAGGCCGGCCAGGCCCGGGCGCGCTTCGGGTCCGTGCCTGCGCGGGTGCTGGAGCGGGCGTACCTGCGGCTCTACCCAAGGCACCAGCGACTTGCGGGGATCCTCACGAACCTGAGCACCGAGGGCGGGGCACGCATCCGGCGGGGCATCCTGGAGGCGCTCGCACGTGGCGAGGGGCCGCGCAAGGCGATGCTTCCCATCCGAGACGAGCTCCTACGCGACGGCGTTGACAATGCCCGCTACCGAGCAGAGCGCATCGCCCGGACGGAGATCAACACCGCATACCGGGAGGCCCACGTCGCCGGCGTCACGCGCGAGGACGGGAGCCTGGTGCCGTGGGTGACGGCGGTCGGGTGGCGGCTCTCGAGCGCCCATAGGCGGCCCGACATCTGCGACGTGTGGGCGTCACAGGACCAGGACGGCCTCGGGGCGGGGAATTACCTGCCGCAGAATGTGCCGGCAGACCACCCGAACGGGTTTTGCTTCACGGTCTCAGTTTTGGCGGCCTTCCCTGGAAGGCAGTTCGCTGGGAGCGTGAGGCCCCAGCCGGACAAGGTGCCGGAGAGCCAGCGGCGATATTACGGCGTGGAGGCGGCGGCGTAATGCCGGCGTGCCCGTAGAGGAGCAAGACGATGCCTGTAGCAGCTTACGAGGTGACCAGCGGTTCGACCAAGAGCCGGCGCCACGTGTCCCCAGAGACGCCGCTACCTGCCGGGCTGCCGGCGGCGACTCCCGCATCCACGACCGGGGGCGCCAATGCGGCGGCCACGGCGACGCGCGCGGCAGTGGCGGGGAAGCGGCACCTGATTACGGCGATCTCCATTTCGGTGACAGGGCAGAACGCGTCGACCACGTGGGCGGTCAAGGACGGCAGCACCACGATCTGGACGGGGCACCTGGGGGCGCTGATCGCGGGCTCCATTCCGGAGAGCAACCACGCGGAGCAGTTCAACCCGCCTATTCAGGGAAGTGTGGGGAACGCAGTGTCGATCACCGCGACGGCACCGGGCGACGGCTGCGTCGCGACGGTGAACATCGCGTCCTACACGGGCGAGTAGGGCCGATAGGGCGAAGAGGGAGTGGTTGTCGGGGCCGCGCGGGAGACCGTGGCGGCCCCTTGCGATTCCTGGGTGCGGAAGGAGCATCATGGACGAGGCCGAGATCGAGAAGCGGTTTACCTATCACCCGCCGCAGGCCGCCCAGATCCCCCGGTTCGCGATGCTGCGAGCGACAGGGCGCCTGATGGCCGAGGAGATCGTCAAGCACACGCCCCCGAGCAGGGAGCAGTCTTTGGCGCTGACCGCCCTGGAGGAGTGCGTGATGTGGGCGAACGCGGCCATCGCGCGCAACGAGTAGAGGGCCGCAACTACCCGGGCCGCCGGGTGCACAGGCGGCACTTACCCTCGGGAGAGGTGACGAATGGCAGAACCTACGAACCCGCCGGCCAACCCGCCGGCGCCGGGAGTGGACCCGGGGAACCCCCCGGTGAACAACCAGGACCCGCCGGCCAACCCGGCGGCGAACAACGACGCGAACGCGCAGCGGCGGATCATCGAGACGCTGCAGCGCAAGATCGAGGAGATCGAGAAGCGGGTGCCGGGCAAGCCGGCGGACCCGCCCGCGGGCGACCCCAAGCCGGGCGACCCCAAGCAGGGCGACCCGCCTCCGGCCGACAAGGCGCTCCTGGAGCGGCTCGCCGCCATCGAGCGCGAGCTGGTTGCCAGCAAGACCGAGGCGCTGCGCAACCGGATCGCCGCCGAGGCGGGGATCCCCGCGGAGCACATCGACCTGATCGAGGGGGCGGACGAGGCCGCCATGCGGGAGCGGGCCAAGCGCCTGGCGCCCCTGGTGGCCAATGCCCCCAAGCCGCCCGCGCCGCCCGCCGGCACCGTGACCAAACCCGCGAACGCCGGGGGGCCGACCGTAGAACAACGCCTCGTCGAGGCGGAGAAGGCCGGGGATACCTACGCCATCATCCGCATCAAGCGCGAGGCCGCGGGGCTCACCCAGCCCGCCGAGTGACCAACCAGGCGCCGGCCGGTGAGCTGAGAGGAAACCAACCATGGCACAGACGAAGGCGAACGCGGCCGATTACCTCGGCCTGCTGTTCCTCACCGGGAAGCGCCCGAACGCACTGCTCCGCCAGCTCGGCGGCCTGACCGGCGGGATGCTGCGGACCACGTCCCGGACGTTCCCGACGGGGACCTTCTACTCGCTGACGGCGCCGAGCCAGCCGGCGCGCCTGGAGGGCGCCAACGCCCCCACGGCGATCACCACGGCGGTGACCCAGGCGGTCAACGCCGTGCAGATCTTCCACGAGAGCATCGACGTGACCTACCTGGCCGAGGGGGAGCACGCCGTCTCGGGTGTCGTGCCCATCCCCCAGGGGGCCGCGCAGCGCACGCCGGCGAACCCGCGGACGCCGGAGTTCCAGGTGGCCCGGGCGCTGGAGAAGGTCGCCCAGGACCTGAACTACTCTATCCTGCAGGGCGTCTACTCCAACCCGGCGGACCCCGCCGCCAACGCGCTGGCCACGCGGGGCCTGCTGACCTGCGTGACCACCAACGCGGTGGACAAGAGCGCCGAGGCCGCGCCGGACGCCGAGACCTACAAGAGCTGGGTCGAGGAGCTGGTGCGGACCATCGTGATCGCGACTGGGTACCAGGTGGACAACACCTGGACGCTGTTCGTGGACGCCACGCAGTTCAACAACTGCCAGGCGGCCTACGAGGGCTACACCCAGGCGCCGATCTCCGTGACGGTCGCGGGTCTGCAGATCCTCACCCTCCGGACCCGCATGGGTCTACTCAACCTGGTGCTGGAGCCGGATATGACCGCCAACAAGCTCCTCGTGGCCAACCTGGGGGTGTGTGCCCTGGTGGGCATGGAGGTTCCGAGCAAGGGCATCCTCTTCGAGGAGCCCCTCGACAAGACCGGGTCTTCGAGTAAGACCCAGATCTACGGGCAGATGGGCATCGACCACGGGCCCGAGTGGCACCACGGCACGCTGGATGTGCCCGCTGTGACGCTCGCCTGAGCGTAGGTCCTGACCGGGGTGGGGGGCGCCGTGATGGCGCCCCCACCCTCTCTGGAGGGTGTATGGCCAAGGTAATCAGCACGAAGTTCGACACCTGGCAGTGCCCGGTGACCGGGGCGCGCTTTGAGCCCATCCTCGACCAGCGGACGGGGCGCTTCGTCGGGGTGGCCGACGTGGACGCCAAGGGGGCCGCCTACTTCAAGGGGCGCCCGGGCTTCGCGGTCGTCACCGACAAGGAGCTGCAGGCGATGACCTCTCGGGCCCCGGCGCCTGCGCCCGAGAGGGTGACGGGGGAGCCGCTGGCGGACGCCGCCCAGGCAGCGGGTGCCGGGATGCCGCCGGAGCCCCCGAAGGGATAAGCGATGGCCACCTACACCGCATGGCCGACGAGCGACGACGTCGACGCGAGCCTGGCCGACATCGGGGTGACGCTGCGGGCCACCGGGGCGCAGGCTACGGCCCTGAAGGCGCGCGTCAAGGCCGCGGTGGAGGCCGAGGTCGGCACGCGCACCGGCCGGCAGTGGCTGGCCGACTCCGTGGATGCCGTCCGCTACTTCGACGGCAGCGGCACCCAGGAGCAAGAGGTGGACGAGATGATCTCGCTCACCTCGGTGACGGTCTTGGGGCCGCCCACCGAGACCCTGGAGACGCTCTCCAACGTGGTGCTCCGCACCGACCAGGGGCTCCCCTACACGCGCATCATCCGGCTCCGGGGGAGCATCCCGGGGTTACAGACCGACTACGTTTTTCCCGTCGGCCGGCAGAACGTCGGGGTGACTGGGAAGTGGGGCTACGCGGCCTCCATTCCCGCCGACCTTTGGGAGGCCGCGGCGGGCGAGCAGGCGTTCCGGGCGGCAAAGCGCGTGGGGTGGCGGCCGACCGGGCGCATCAAGGGGCGGACCATCGGGGATACCCGGGTGGATTACGCGAACGTCGAGGCAGAGGTGACCGGCCTCCACGACCAATTCGAGGCGGCGGTGGCGCGCTACACCCGGCCGGCGGGCCGGCGGCTGCGCAATCTGCGGCCGCGGATGATTTAGGATCTCGGCTCCGGGAGGGCCGAGCGGAGGGAACGAGAGATGGCACGGACACTGAGGGGCGACTGGCACGTCAAGGGGAAGCTGACCGCCGACGGGATGCCGGTAGACATCGGCACGAGCATCGAGGCGGCGCCTACAGCCAGCCAGGTGCTGTTGCGCTTCGCGGCGCACAAGCCGCTGAAGATCAAGGCGGACAGCTCGCTGGTCAAGGCGCTTGCGGGGGTCGCCGCCACGGCCCAGACGGATCTTTCGCTGCAGAAGGTGTTGGCGGCCGATCCCGCGGGGGTCGGCACCGAGTTCGCCGTGCTCCGCTTCGCCGCGGCCGGCAAGGTGGCGACGCTGACTAGCGCCACCGAGACTACCCTCGCGGTCGGGGATCAGCTCCTGATCGTGGCGCCGGCCTACGCCGACGACACGCTGGCCAAGATCGCCGTGACGATCCGGGCGCTGCCCAACTAAGGGGTCGGCCGATGATCCACGTGAGCGTGCGGCCCGTGGCGGGGTCGGCCGATGGGCCGCGGCTCGTGGCCGGGAAGCCCGGGGCGCGGGAGCGTATCCTGGTGCGCCGGTGGGCGTCCCTGGGGGATGTCCTGATGGCGCTGCCGGCGCTGCGGGCCGTGCGACGAAGCCGGCCGGGGGCGTGGGTGCACCTCCAGTGCGCGCCGCCCTTCGCCCGCCTGCTGCAGGGCAGCGCGGACGCCGACCTGGTGAGCAGCGAGCCGGACCCTGGGGGCTACACGCGGATCATCGACCTGGACGGCGCTTACGAGCGGCAGGCGCGGGCGGGGCGCTGGCAGCACCCCGCCGAGGCGTTTGCGTCGGCCGCGGGGGTCTCGCTGCCGCGGATGCGCTATCCGGTGCCCCCGGCCGCCGATTTGGCTGCGTGGGCTGCAGAGCGGCTTCCGGTTGGGCCGCTCTACGTGGCCTGCGGGCTGCGCAGCATGTGCCGGCCGAAGGCGCAGTGGCACGAGGCCGGGTGGGTGGCCCAGGCGCGGGCGCTGCCGGACGTGACGTTTGTGGCCATGGACCCGCAGCCGCGGCCGCCGCTGGGCGCCGATGGGAAGCCGGCGAGGATGTTCTATCGGCTGCCGAACGTGGTGGACCTGACGGGGCAGACGCAGGACCTGCGGCAGGCGTTCGCCATCCTGGGGCGGTGCCGGGCGTGCGTGTCGGTGGACACCGGGCTATATCACCTCGGGAACGCTGCGGGCCTGCCGGTCCTTGGGCTCTTCGCCGGCGTGCCCTCCGGCGCCCGGGAGCCGCTGGCAGGGCCCTGCCTCTCCATCGACGGGGAAGCCGAGTGCTCGCCGTGCCTTGATTGGTCGCGGTGCGCGCGGGGCGGCAACTGCCTGGGCGGGGTGACGGGCAAGCGGGCGGCCGCGGGTCTGAGTGAGCTGCTGTATTGGACGCGGGGCGCTGACATCTCGGTGGTAGTGCTTTGCTACAACCGCTGCGAGATGACGGCCGACTGCCTGCGGTCCCTTCGGGCCGACGTGCCGGACGCCGAGATCGTCCTGGTAGACAACGGCAGTTGGGAGCCGATGGGCGCGGCGCACGAGCTGGCGACTCGGGTGGTTGTGCTCCGGGATAACGTGGGGGTGACCCGGGGCTTCAACGCCGGCCTGCGGGAGGCCTCGGCCGACGTCATCTGCATGCTGGGCAACGACACGATCATCCACCCCGGTGGCATGCAGGCGCTGGCCGAGGCCGCCAGGCGAACGGGCATCAGCTCCTACCTGGGCGGGATCCTCGATGCGAACCTGCTGTTTGCCGGTTACACGACGGACCCGGCGGAAAGCACCTACCCGGACGGCACCAGCCTGACGGCCAGGCGCGACGTGTGGGAGCGGGTCGGCTGGCTCGATGAGGTGTGGAGCCCGGGCTTCTGCGAGGACTCCGACTGGGGGCTGCGCGCGCGGTCGATGGGCTATGACTGGGAGATCGTGCCCGACGTCCTGACGCACCTGGGGTCGCAGACGGTGCGCGGCGACGCCGGCCTGGCGGAGTCCGCCAAGCGCAACGTCCGGCTGCTGCGGGAGCGGTGGCAGGGCTGGGTGCCCATCCGGCACCGCGACGACGCCGCTTACCGCGAGCACTACCAGAACCACTGCCAGGGCGACACCCGGCCCCAGATGGACCCGGGGAACTACGAGCACCCGCGGATCGCCTGGCTGATGGAGCGGGCCGCCGGCCGCGTCCTGGATGTGGGGTGCTGCACGGGCGACCTGGTCGGTGCGCTGGCAGCCGCCGGCCTGGACGTGACCGGGGCGGACCCCGGAGAGGTGCACATCCGGATCGCCCGGGAGCGTTACCCGGGGGTGCGGTTCGTGCAGGGCTTCGCCGAGGACCTGGGGGGCGAGTGGGATACCGTGCTGGCAGGTGACGTGATAGAGCACGTGCTCTATCACGTCACCTTCCTGCGCTGCCTTGTGGGCCTGGGCGCCCGGGTGCTGCTCACGACCCCGAACGGCGAGTGGCCGTCCCCGGAGCACCAGCGGGTCTATACGCCCGAGAGCGCCGCGGCGTTGGTGGCACCCTATGGCGGCACGGTGGAGCTCATCCCGGACCGCGATGGCCGGCCGCGGTGGCTGGGGATCGATGTGAGGCGACCATGCGAGTCTTCTTGACCGGCGCCGGCGGCTTCATCGGCCGGCACACGCTGCATGCGCTGGCAACCGCCGGGCACGAGGTGCTGGCGCTCGAGCGGGATCGTCCGGTGGAAGGCGGGCCGTGCGAGGTGCTGCGCGGCGACCTGGCCGACCTGGGGTCGATCCGCGACATCCTGCAGCGCTGGCGTCCGGAGGCGTGTATCCACCTGGCGTGGTACGTGGAGCCGGGGGTCTACCTGGACTCAGCGGACAACGTGGCGATGCTGCAGCAGAGCCTGGAGCTGCTGCAGGTGCTCCTGGAGACCGGCTGCCGGCAGGTGGTGACGGCCGGCACGTGCGCCGAGTACGACGCCGAAGCCGGATGGCTGCGCGAGGGTGGGCCGACGCGGCCGGAGACGCTCTACGCCGCCTGCAAGCTGTCTCTTGGGGAGGTAGGCCGGCAGATGGCACTCGCCGCGGGCGTGCGCCTCTCCCACGTGCGGATCTTCTACCCCTACGGGCCCGGGGAAGACCGGCGCCGGATGGTGCCGGCGCTGGCCCTGGCGCTGCTGGGAGGCCAGGCGTTCCCGGCATCCCATGGCCTGCAGGTGCGCGACTACATCCACGTGGGCGACGTGGCCGAGGGCCTGCGGGTGCTGGCCGAGGCCGGCGCCGAGGGCATCTACAACGTGGCATCCGGGGCGCCGGTGACGGTCCGGGGCCTGATGGAGACGGTGGGCGAGATCGCCGGCGGCGGGCACCTGATCCGGTTCGGCGAGAAGCCTCCTCGGAAGTGGGAGCCGCCCTTCATCGGCGGCGACCCCAGCCGTTTGCGGGCTCTGGGGTGGGCGCCGAAGCGCGCGCTGCACGAGGGCCTGGCTGAGACGGTGGATTGGTGGCGCGGCAATGCCGACTGATCCCCTCGATGCCTACGGGAGCAGTGACCTCCTCGACGCCGACGCGAGCGCGGCCCTGGCGCCGCTGCTGACCGGCAGCGGGCAGGTGCAGCGGGCGACGCGTACCCGCGACGCCGCCGGCGGTTGGTCGGACGCGTGGGCAGCAACCGCCACCGTGGCCTGCCACGTGTGGGCGAGCCAGGCGCAGGCCTTCGAGCGCAGCCCCGAGGGGCGGGTCGAGGCGGCGCAGACGTGGTATGCGGCCGTTCCGGTGGCCACCGACGTGACGCCCAAGGACCGCTTCGTGACCGGCGGGGTCACCTTCGAGGTGACGGACACGGACGGCGGGCGCACGGGCGCCGGCGTGCTGGTGCTGCAACTTCGGAGGATCACCTGATGGCCAGGGTATCGAGCGACCGGACGTATGCCCGGGTGGAGCTGGTCTATGACAACTTCCCGCAGGTCGCCGGCGACATCCGGGACGCGGTCTCCGCGGTGATTGGGCAGACGGCGGAGCTGATCGCCAGCTCCGCCAAGGAGCTGATCAACACCGGGCCCAAGACGGGCATCGTCTACCACCGCCGGGGGCGGCCGGACCACCAGGCGAGCGCGCCGGGCGAGGCGCCTGCGGCGGACCTGAACGCCCTGGCGAACAGCATCCAGACGGACCGGGTCGATGACCTCGAGGTGGATGTCCTGGTAGGCGCCGAGCAGGGGGCGGCCCTGGAGTTCGGGCGGCGGGATGGCACCATTGCGCCGCGGCCCTACATGACGCCGGCGGCCGAAGAGGCGCGGGATGATTTCCAGGAGGCGCTGGCGAGGGCGATCCGCGGAGCGGCGGGGTAGTCCGCTTGCTCCACTACGTTCCGCGGCGCTGAGTTATTCCACGTGTGATAGGAGGCTGGGGTGAGGCTCTACATTGGGCAGGAGGTTCGGCTGGCGGGGCACCGGGGCACCGTGGTGGCCATCGAGGGGAACACCGTGGAGCTGGCGCGCCCCGGCGCGGCGAACGTGCGGGTGACGCTCTGCCCGGCGCCGGTGAAGGTGCGGCGGCCGCGGCCCGAGGGAACCCCTCGTGGCCAATGAGACCCTGGGGGCGGCGGCCTACATCAAGGCGCGGCTGGATGCCGATGCGGCACTGGTGGCCGTCGTGAGCACGCGCGTCTATCAGGGCGTCGCCCCCCAGGGGGATACTTACCCGCTGGTGGTCTACAGCCTGCAGGCGTCGCGCGACATCAACGCCCTCGGGGGCCTGCGGGTGTGCACCTGGCCGCTGTGGCTGGTCAAGGTGATCGGCAGCAACGGTCCGGCGGCCCTGCAGGGGGCGGCGGACCGCATCGACGCGGCGCTGGTGAGCCGGACGGTGGTAGAGACCACCATCGGCGGGGTGACGTACGAGACGCAGTGCATCCGGGAGGCGACGGTCGCCTACCAGGACGTGAGCGACGGGCGGCGCTACGACCACATCGGCGGTCTCTACCGGCTGTGGTGCCGGGTGAAGCCGTAGGAGGAACGAAATGCGAGCACGGGTATTCGACAGGACCTACTTCGGCGTAGAGAGCACCGAGGGCACGCCGGTCGGCACGACCAAGATCCTGCAAGGGCTCAACTGGGTGCCCCGGCCCGACATCCCGATGGAGCCGGTGGAGGTGCAGGGCTACAGCGTCCCCATCGACCTGCAGCGCTTCAAAGAGAGCTGCGGCGGCGAGCTGCAGGCGGCGCTGGCGGTGAACGAGCTGGCCTACCTGCTGGCGTCGCTCCTGGAGGAGCCGGCCATCACCACCCCGTCGACGGACGGCATCTACGCGCTCAACCTGGACTCGCCGGATTCGGGCACCTTCACCCTGACCTTCGGCGGCCAGACGACCACTGCCATCGCCTACAACGCCAACGCGGCCGCCATTCAGGCGGCGCTGGTAGCGCTCTCGACGATCGGCACCGGCAACGTGCGGGTGGATGCCATCGCGGGCACGACGGACAGCTTCCAGGTCACCTTCCAGGCGGCCCTGGAGCGGACCACCAGCGCGCTGACCGGCACCTTCGCGAGCCTGGTAGGGGCGGCGGGCGCCGGCCTGGGCACCACCGCGGCGAGCGCCGCCCGGCGGTGGACCTACACCCCGAGCGGCTCGGCGGCCAACACCGGCAAGACCTACACCTTCGCGGGTGGGTCGGCGGATGGCGCAGTTCGGGTGGCGGGGTGCAAAGTCGCCGAGCTGACGCTGTCGCTGCAGCCGCGGCAGGCGTGCGAGGTGACGGCGCGCCACCTGGGGCGGGTGTATGAGGCCGGCTACCAGGTGCAGACGCTCTACCTGTCCGGCAGCCCCGCGGGCGGCACCTACACCCTGACCTACTCGGGGCAGACGACGGCCGCCATCGCCTACGACGCGACCGCCGCGACCGTGCAGGCCGCCCTGGAGAGCCTCTCCAACGTGGGGATCGGCGACGTGCAGTGCGTGGCCGGCACGGGGTGCATCCACATCGCCTTCCTGATCAACGGCCCCAACGCCCTGACGCCGGCGCTCCTGACGGCGGACGGCACCGGCCTGACCGGCGGGAGCACGCCGGCGGCGGACATCGGCAACGCTGTGCAGGGCTACACGGCGACGGAGCTGGCGCACGCGCTCATCAACCCACCGTCGATCGACGTCTACGTGGGGAGCACGCTGCTCGGGCTCGCGAAGCTGAACACCGAACACTGCCTGCAGGCCACGCTGAACATCCCGGAGCGGCACGCCGGGGTGTTCGACCTCAACAGCGGCAACCCGAGCTACAGCGGCACGGTGGAGCGGCGGAACGCCCCCGCGGCGCAGCTCCTGGTGGAGGAGAACTCCACGACGAACGCCTACCTGGCGACCCTGCGGGCGCGGAGCAAGCGCTACTGCCGCATCGTGGGCACCGGCGGGAGCATCGAGAGCGGCTACGTCTACCGGTTCGAGATCACCTTCGCCTTCAAGTACGCAAACCCCGGGCCCGGGGAGAGCGATGGCCTGGGGGTGACCCAGTGGGACCTGCAGCTCGTGCATGACACCACCCTGGGGAGCTGGATCGAGGCGAAGCTGGATACAGCCCTGACGGCGCTGTAGCGGGGGATACGACCGAGAGGATGCGGGCACCCGCCCGCATCCGGGAGAGAGTATGGACCTGAAGAGAATCCGCGAGAAGAAGGTGCCGTTCGATGTGCAGTACCAGGGCGAGACCGTCCGGGGGGAGTGCTACCCGGGCCGGATGACCGGGAGCAAGGCGGCCGCGATCATGGGGGCTTCGATGGGCGAGACCCCCGGGGTGGTCTCGGAGATACTCCCGGACGTGATCGCCTGCTGGGACGTGACGTGCGGCGGCGAGCCGTATCCTCCCACGCCGGAGAACCTGCTTGAGCTGCCGGTCGAGCTGCTGACCGCGGTGGCCGGCGCCATTGTCGGGGGCGGCAGCCCAAACACCAAGAGCTCGTCCAGTTAGGGCGAGCGCTCGCCGGCATCGCGGGGGAGATCCCCGAGTGGTATCTGCAGGTGAGGGCGGCGCGCTACCTGGGCGTGCCGCCCTGGGCGCTTGATGACGCGCCACACTACTGGCAGGAGAGGGCCCTGGGGGCCATCTGGGCGGAGGCCCAAGCCAACAATTGGGTGCGTAAGTCGAAGACGAGGTGATCCGTGGGTCTGGACGTCGCACAGCTCCGCGTCAAAGTGAAGGCCGACTTGACCGAGCTGGACTCGGCCGCGGTGGAGAGCCGGCGGAAGCTGCGGCACCTGGCCGACGCCGTGACGCCGGTGGACAATAGCCTGCGGAAACTGGGTTCCACCGCGGAGCAGACGGCCTGGAAGCTGCGCTCGCGGGACTACGAGCGGTTCGGCGAGTGGGCACGTGGAACCGGCACCCGCCTGACCCAGGGAGTGACGCTGCCGCTGCTGGCGGTGGGGGCCGCGGCCATGAAGGTGGCCGGCGACTTCGACCAGTCGATGGCGAACGTCAACTCGCTGGTGAAGCTGAGTGACGAGCGGTTCGCGGCCCTCAAGGAGCAGGTCCTGGGAATGACCACCGACCGGCGGATCACCCAGGGGCCGCGCGACCTGGCGGCCGGCTTGTATGACGTGGTGAGCAGCGGCTTCAGCGGCCAGAAGGCCATGGACGTGCTGCGGCAGGCGGCGTACGGGGCGACCGCCGGCCTGACCGACACCGCGACGTCGGTGCGCGTCCTGGCCGCCGTCCTCAACAGCGGCATCAAGGGCGTCAACAGCGCCCGCGAGGCGATGGACATCCTCTTCCAAGAGGTCAACCTGGGCATCAACTCGTTCGAGGGCCTGGCGAACGCGCTGGGCGACGTGCTGCCCACGGCGGCGACCGCCGGGGTCTCGCTGCAAGAGGTGGCGGCCGGCCTGGCGGTGATGACCAAGGACGGGATCAGCGTCAACGAGTCGGTAACGGCCCTCAACCAGCTCCTCGTCCACATCATCAAGCCGTCCAACGACGCCGCCAAGGTGATGCAGAGCCTGGGGATCGAGTATGGGGCGGCGGCGCTGCAGAGCAAGGGCCTGGCGGGGTGGCTGAAGGATGTGGCCGCGAAGGCCGGCGACAACAAGCAGGCCCTGACCGAGATGATGCCCGAGATCCGGGCCATGAAGGGCCTCCTCTCGCTCACCAAGGGCGACGGCCGGGCGTTTGCCGAGATGATGCGCGAGATGGCGAAGGCGACCGAGAACGCCGGCGCCACTCAGGGGGCACTGAGCGAACAGCTCAAGGGCTTCAAGGCGCAGACCGCGATACTGAAGAAGGACATCGAAACGAGCCTGATCAAGGCGTTCGACGTGATGAAGCCGGTGGTCGAGGATCTGATCCAGAAGTTCGACGCGCTGGTGATCTACCTGGGGAAGATGTCGCCCGCCGCGCGGAAGTTCTGGGTGGAGATGGGCCTGGTGGCCGCGGCGCTCGGGCCGCTGCTGTTTGGCCTGGGCAACCTGGCGCGCGGGCTAGTGACGCTGATCGCCAACTGGGGTGCCGTGCGTGGGGTCATGGTGGCCGTGCGCGCGTTCATGCTGGGTCCCTGGGGCATCGCCCTGGGGGTGGCGGCCCTGGCGGTAACGGCCTACGCCAACAATTGGCTGGGCCTCAAAGACGTGGTGGACGAGGTTGCGGACTTCATCGGCGAGCGCATCCAGCGGATTGCGGATTGGTCACTGAAGCTGGCACCTATCTTCGGGATGCAGGCTCCGGGCTCGGGCGGCAAGACCTGGAAGGTGGGGGATGCCGTTCCGGCCGGCCTGAAGGCCATCGGCGAAGAGGGAATGGCGGCCCTGAAGGCGAGCGCTACGCCCGGTGGGGGCCGACGCGGAGGGGGCGCCCGCAGGCAGGCCCTGGTGGGCGCCGGGGGCCGACGCGGAGGGGGCGGCGGGGCCGGGGGCAGCGGCGCCAACCCCATCGACGCGGTGACCATCTCGGGCACGATGGGGCCGACGAAAGAAGACTGGGCGGCGTGGCTGTCAGAGCACAAGGGTCGTATGGATGCCGCGGTGGCCGAGGCGGTTGAGGCTACCGCGCAGACGCTGCAGTTTTTCGAGGACGTGAGCGCCGAGCTGATGGGGCAGCGAAAGCGGAAGCCTCTGGCACGGGGCGGCGGAAGCGCAAGCGCCGGCCTGGAAAGCGCCGCGCAGCTCCGGCGCGACCGGTTTGAAGGGGCCATGGGGGCAGAGTCGTCGATGGCGGCGCTGGTGGAGGGCATCCGCGCGAGCCAGGCGGTGGCCGCGCACGAGCGGCTTGCGGCGCTCGCCGGTGCCATAGACCCAACGGCCAACCTGTCCGGCGCGTTGGAGCGCGGCTTCGGCGCCATGGCGGACGAGCGGCTCGAGCAACAGCGGATGGCGCTCTCGGCGGCGGAAGCATCCGCGAAGGTGACCCGGCGCCTGGAGGAGGCGTTGGCAGACGCCCGCGAGGAATGGGCACAGGCGGCCGGCGCCGGCGATGCCTACCAGCAGGTGCTGAACCGGCTGAACATCGCATCCAGGGAGCTGACCAGCGGGCAGCAGGAGCTGGGCAAGGAGATCGCCCGCCTGGCCGAGGCGACGCGGATCGCGGCGACGGCCGGCGATGCCATCGGGGAGGCGTTCGGCAGCGCGCTGTTGGACACGACAGACGACTTCCTCACGAACCTCCGGCGCAACGTGGAGCGGGCCCTGATGCAGATGGCGGCGCAGATCGCGGCCTCGCAGGTCGGCTCACTGGTGACACAGGGCGTCGGGGCGCTGATCGGGGCGGTTGGGGGCGGGGGCTCGTCCGGAGGCGGGTGGGGGCCCGTGCTGGCTCCCCAGGGCCTGGCGGCCGGCGGTCCGGTCTCGCCCGGGCGGGCTTACCTGGTGGGCGAGCTGGGGCCGGAGCTCTTCGTGCCCCGGCAGGGCGGGCAGATCGTGCCGAGCGGCGCCGGCAACACCTACATCACCATGCACATCCAGACGCCGGACGTGGCCGGCTTCCGGGCGAGCCAGGCGCAGATCCTCCAGGACGCGCACCGGGAGGCCGCGCGGTTGGCCCGGCGGGGCGGGGGGTAGTCGATGGCGTTCGACGAAGTCCAATTCCCGGTGGCGATCTCGCTGGGGGCCGAGGGCGGGCCGCAGTTCAGCACTATCGTCATCACCACCGACAGCGGCGACGAGCAGCGGATCGCACAGTGGAGCCAGGCCAGGCGGCGCTGGAACGTGGCCCACGCCCTGAAGACGCCGGCGCAGCGCGACGAGCTGATCGCCTTCTTCGTGGCCCGGCAGGGGCGCGCCCGGGGGTTCCGGTTCAAGGACTGGGCCGACTACCAGGTGGCGACGGCCACGGCCACGGCCGTCCTGACAACCACCACCTTCCAGCTCCAGAAGATCTACACCTCCGGGGCGGTGACCCACACGCGGACCATCGCCAAGCCGGTAAGCGGCACGGTCCGGCTGTGGCACCCGAGCACCGGGGTGGAGATCACCACCGGGTGGAGTGTGGCCACGGCCACCGGGATCGTGACCTTCGGCTCGCCGCCGGGCTACACGCCCAACGCCACCTGCGACTTCGACGTGCCGGTCCGGTTCGATACCGACGCGCTGGCGTGGCGGCAGGATGACCCCAACGTGGGAGCCTGGGAGAGCATCCCCATCGTGGAAGTGAGGGTCTGATGGCACTCAGAGCGACGGGGATCGACCTGACGGCGGAAACGCTCACCCTGGCGGTGTGCGTGCGGATCGCGCGGGTAGACAGCACGTTGCTCGGGTTCACCAGCCACGACCGGGGCCTGACGGTGGGCGGGGAGGCATACGTGGCGGCCGGGTTCGTGCCCTCCGCGGTGCGCACCGAGGCCGGACCCACGGTCGATAACCTGGAGATCGTCGGGCTGTTGGACTCGGATGCCATCGTGGAGGCGGATCTGCGGGCGGGCCTCTACGACGGCGCCGAGATCCGCGTCTTCGTCGTGGACTGGAGCAACACGGCGCTCGCGCCGCTGAAGCTGGTCAAGGGCACGCTCGGGGATGTGCGGCACGGGAGCGGGCAGTTCGCCGCCGAGCTGCGCTCACTCAGCCAGCGCCTGGGGCAGCGTGTGGGAGACTTGATCTCGCCGCTGTGCCGGGTGGCTGCGCTCGGGGACGCGCAGTGCGGCGTGATATTGGCCGGCTACCAGACCGCCGTCACCGTGGCGAGCGTGGTTAGCGACGTCCGCTTCACGGTGATGCCTGGGGGGGCATTCGGCGACGGATACTTCAGCTACGGGCGAATCACCTTCACCTCGGGCGACAACGCTGGCCTCGTGCGGGAGATCAAGTCTCACGTGGACTCGGGCGACGAGGATCTGACACTGCAGCAGCCATTCCCTTACACCGTGCAGCCCGGAGACGCGGCGACGGTGGAGGCCGGGTGTGATCGGCGCCTGGAGACCTGCCGCGACAGGTTCAGCAACGTCGCGAACTTCCGCGGCGAGCCGCACGTACCTGGGAGTGATTACCTGATGCAGCGGGGGCTCCGCACGTGAGAGCGATGCTTGTCGCGGCGGCGCGCGCGCTGATCGGCGTGCCGTTCCGGTGGGGCGGCAGAGACCGGCGCGGGGTGGACTGCGCGGGGGTGATTGCCCTGGCGATGGAGGCGGCCGGGCTTCCGGGCCAGGTGCCCCCGTATGGGCGCACCCCGGACCCCGACTGGCTGCGCCGGCAGGTGGAGCTGCTGGCCGAGGAGATCCCGGTCGAGGATGCCGGCGCCGGCGACGTGCTACTGATCCGGGTAGGGCGGCAGGCGCAGCACCTGGCGATCCAGACGGAGCAGGGGCGCATCCTGCACGCCTACCAGGCGGCGGGCGTGGTGGCAGAGCACCCGCTGGACGAGCACTGGCGGCCACGCGTGGCCGCCGCTTATCGGATAAGGGGCCTCTGACATGGCGACTCTGGTTCTGGGAGCGGTCGGGGGCATAATCGGCGGTGCCCTGGGCGGGCCGCTTGGCGCACGCCTCGGGTTCGCCCTGGGGACCATGGCCGGGGCGGCCAATGACGCGCAGTTCGGCGGCCCAAGCGTGAGCCCGCCCCGATTGGACGATCTGCAGCGGCGGATCACAGGCTCCCAGTACGGCACGGCAATCCCGCAGGTGTGGGGCCTGTGCCGGGTTGGCGGCTCGGTGATCTGGGGCCAGGACCTGGATGAGCACGACCGAATCGGGGAGTCCCCCGCGGGGATCGCGTGGGGCATGTCCGGCGACTACTATTACACCGCGAACCTGGCGGTGGCGGTTTGCCGGGGGCCGATCACCCGCATCCGCAGGATCTGGGCGGGCGACCAGGTCATCTACGATTACACCGAGAGCCCGGAGAGTGATTACACGATCCGGATCTACCTGGGCACGGAGGTGCAGACCGCAGACAGCCTGATCTCCACCGCCGAAGGGGCCGCCAACACGCCGGCGTATCGGGGCCTGGCCTACGTAGTGTTCGAGGACCTCCCCCTGGACCGCTGGGGGAACGTGATCCCCAACTTCAGCTTCGAGGTGGAGGAGGGGGCCGCGACTGTTGGGGGCATCCTGGGCGACATCGCTGACCAGGTGGGGCTCGCTGCCGGCGACCGCGATTTCACCGCGGCCACAGCCGCGGTGACCGGCTGCCTGCGCGAGGGCCGGGTGGCGGCACGGGAGGCCATCTCCTCGCTGCTGCAGGTCTACGGTGTCGATCTGGCAGAGATAGACGACCAGGTGGTCGCGGTGCCAAGAGGCGGCGCGTCACTGGCCAGCATCGACGCGGACGACCTGGGGGCGCACGTCTACCAGGAGGGTGGGGAGCCGGTGCCGCCGGCGCAGACGACCCGGAGCCAGGAACTGGACCTGCCCGGGCGTGTGGACCTGACCTACCTGACGGACTCCGAGACGTATGACCGGCGGGTGCAGACCGCCTACCGGCACGGCTATACGGCGCAGGTGCAGGACCCGTGGACCATTACGGTGCCGATCGTGATGACGGCGGACTTGGCGCGGCAGACCGCAGAGCGCATCCTCTACGACGCGTGGAACGAGCGGCAGCGGATCTCGCTCCGGCTGCCGCCGCGATGGTGGACCGTGCCTCCGGCCGGTGTTATCACCGTGCCGATAGCCGGCACGAACACGCGCATGCGGGTGCGCTCGGCAGACATCGGCCTCTTCGGGGAGGTCCGCGCCGAGGCGGCCTTCGAGAGCGCGGACACCCTGACGCAAGGGGCATCCGGCGGGGAGCCTCCCTACACGCCCCCGGCATTGACGAGCCCGGTGCCGACCGTGTTCACGGCGTGGAGCGGCCCCGAGCAGGCGGACGAGGACGGGCTGCTCCCGGGCTTCTACGTGGCCGGTTACGGCGCCGATGGCTGGACAGGGGCGACGATCTACTACAGCCCGGACGGCGGCACCTCGTGGGTGATTGGCGGTGCATTGCAGTATCCGTCCATCTGGGGCACCACCGTGGGGGCGCTGGCCGATTGGGCAGACCCGAGCTCCTGGGATAACACCAACACCGTCGACGTGACGGTGGGCGGGGGCGTGCCGGGCTCGGTGAGCCAGACGGAGGTGCTCAACGGCCGCAATTACGCGCTGATCGGGAACGAGCAGGGCGGCTTCGCAACGGTGGCGGACCTGGGGGGCGGCACCTACCGACTCTCGGTGCTGCGCCGGGGCCGGCGCTCGACCGCGATGACCGGGCACGCGCCGGGGGATCGGTTCGTGGTCGTCACCTCCGCGGTGGCGCGGGTCTCGGTGGATGCCTCGCTGGTGGGGCAGGTGGTGCCCGTCAAGGTCGTCTCCTACGGGCAGGCCCTGGGCGACGTGACGGCCGTGAACGTCACCATCGCGGGCAACAACTACCCCTACGCCCCCGCCAACGACCAGGTGCTCTGGGGGCCCTTCTACGTGGGCCCGCTGGTGGCGGGGTTGCGCTATAACCTGCGCCTTGCCTTTGAAGATCCGGACACCCACGCCGCGCTTGGGGCATACCCCGACCGCAACTTCGCACAGGCCTGGTATTGCGACCAGGCGGACGTGGAGATCAACCCGGAGACCAACGGGCAGACAACCACCAGCGCCTCCGCCACCGCAGAGATCCACTCGGATGACGCCAGCGCGGGCTCATACGGCGACGAGTATAACCTGGAGGTCTGGTGCATCACTGAGGGCCCGGGGTGGACGGGCGACTCCGACGAGCTAATCGGCACGCTGACGGTGGACCCGATCCCGGCCCTGGTACCGGATCATGGCGACCTGACGGGCCTGGGCGACGACGACCACACGCAGTACCACAACGACGCCCGGGCGCTGACGTGGCACTCGTCGCTATCTGGCGCCCATGTCACGAACGGCGACAGCCACGACCACGCGGGGGGCGACGGGGCGCAGGTCGACCATGGCGGCCTGGGCGGCCTGGGGGATGACGACCACACGCAGTACGTGCGGCACAGCCTGGCGACGGCGGTCAGTGATTTCCTGGTGGCCAGCGGCGCAGGGGCGTGGGTGAAGAAGACGCTCGCCGAGGTGAAGACGATCCTGGGGCTCGGAAGTGCCGCCTACACGGCCAGCACAGACTACGCCCCGGCGGCGCAGGGGGTGACGAACGGAGACAGCCACGACCACGCCGGCGGCGACGGTGCGCAGGTAGACCACGGAGGCCTGGCCGGCCTGGGGGATGACGACCACACCGCTTACGCCAAGGTGGCGGGGAGGGCGAGCGAGAGCCAGACGGTGCAGGGTGACCTGGCTGTCAACGGCTACACAGCACACGGGTCCGGCAACACGGCAACGATGCGGAAGGTGCTGAGCCTCACGACTGCCGCCGCGGAGGGCGGCTACACGTCAGTGGCACACGGGGTGACGAGCACGAAGATCGTGGGGGTGACGGCGATCGTGTTCTGGGATACCGGCAAGGCCATTCTGCCGGGTTACGACACCGAAGCGGGCGTGGAATACAGCGTGAACTTCGACCTCACCAACGTAACCGTCGTCCTCTCGGCGGCCAACAGCGAGAGTATCCTGAGCAAGGCCGCGAAGATCGTGGTGGAATACACCGCGTAGGGGATAGGCCGGATAGGAGGCCGCGGGTGACTGACTACCGGGGGAAGAAGCGGGCGGGCCTGGTGATCCGGGCAGAGCGCGCGCAGGTGGCGTCACCGCTGGGCGCCATTGTGGACCGCTACATCGTGCGCTACCGTGATGGCGCCAAGGGCCCGATCATCACCGAGACGCTGCCGCCGGCGGCGGTGGATGCGCAGATCGCGCGCTACCGGGCGGCCGGGCGCGACGAGCTGGCCGACGACCTGGAGTCGGTCCGCACGGACTGCGAGGCGGGGCAGTGAGGCACATCCCCACGCCGATCGTCACCTACCCGGACCGCGGGGCCGTGGTGGCCGCCCGGGCGGCCATCGAGGGTGCGCTGGCATCGCCGCTTGCTCCCCTACGGTCCGCGGCGCCGGGCGTGCCCATGTGCATCTTGAGCGGGTGCGGGTGGCAAGACACGGGCGGCGCGCAGCGGCCGGTGGCACTGGCACGTGCCTTTGCGGCCGCGGGGCATCCGGTGATCTACTGCAGCAAACTGGACCACGGGGTGGCGGTGCGAGACGGGTGCCTGGTGACAGACCGGATGACGATGGCCGCCGCGGCTCCCGCGCTGCGCGGTGCCGGCGGGGTCGTCATCACCACCCTGCCGGACTGGACGCCCCTGGTGCAGCGCATCCAGGAGCAGGGCTGGCGGGTCGCCTACGACCTGATCGACGACTGGGATGGGTTCGTGGCCGGCGGTGATCTGGGTAGCGCGGCACTGCGACAGGAGCGGGAGCTGGTAGCCATGGCCGAGCTCGTGACGTGCTCGGCGCCGCGGCTGGTGGAGCGCGCGCAGCGCCTCGGGGCAAAGCGGACGGCGCTTATCTACAACGGAGGGCCGGAGGACCCATTCGAGCGGCCGGAGTGCCCGCCGTGTGACATGCTGCTAGGGTCCACGCAAGCAATCTACAGCGGCTACCTCTACGGGTCGTGGTTCGACTGGTCGATCCTCTGGCGGCTGACCGGGCGGAGGAGGTTGGCCACGACCGTGGTAGGGCGGTATAGCCGGGTGGATGCACTGCCGCGGGTGCGGTTCGTCGGTGAGCGCTCCTATGCCGACGCCATGCGCTACGTGGCCAGCGCGGACGTGGGGCTCGTGCCGTTCGCCGGTAGCCTGTGCCGGTCGGTGGACCCCATCAAGTACTACGACTACCTGGCTGCCGGGATCTGGACCGTGGCGACGCCGGACGTGAAGCCGCTGATCGGGCGGCCGTTCGTGGTGACGGCCCGGCCCGACGAGTGGCCCGACGCGGTGGCGAGCGCGGCGAGGCGGAAGGCGCGCCCGACGGCGGACGACGTGCGGGCGAACGCCTGGAGCGCGAGAGCACGGCAGATGACGGATGCACTGGGGATTTCGGAGTCGGGGGCCGGTGCCGGTGCCGAAGGGCTGCCGCCTGAGCGGTGGCCGCACGCGGCAGCGCTGGCGGCGCCGGAGGCATGGCCGGAGCGGCAGGTGTCGGAAGCGGATGCGCGCCTGCGGGTGACGTGGGAGGTGCCGGCGACGTGCCAGATGGCGCCGGCGTGCCCCTACTGCAACAACGCGGCCGGCCGGGCCGCGCTGCCGGCGCTCCCTGAGAACTGGGGCGGGATCGTCGCCGGGATCGAGCAGCTCGGTGAGGAGCGAGGGCCTCTATACCTGTCGGTCTGCTACGGGGAGCCGACGAGCCAGCCGGACGTGATCCGGGCGATCGGGCGGCTGGGCCGGCGGAACAAGGTGGACGTGAGCACCAATCTCCTGTTCAGGCCGCCCGACATCGCCGAGTGGCCGCGGAGCGGGAACATCCGGCTGGCGACGAGCTTCCACCCGCACGCCTGGGGAAGCGTGGGCGCCTTCGTGGCACGCCGGCGGGAGATCGAGGCGGCCGGGATCGAGTGCGGGGTGGCGTTGATCGTGGCGTGGCCGCCCTATGCAGAGCGGATCCCGGGGTGGCGGGCGGAAATGGAAGCCGCGGGGATCACCGTCGAGGTGCTGCCCTTCTGGGGGCGCTGGCGGGGCAAGAGCTATCCAGAGGCGGCCGGCGAAGGCGAGGAGAGCTGCCTGGGGCGGCCGTGCCGGGCCGGGGTCGATTACCTGTTCGTGGCCTTCGACGGCACGGCCCGGCGGTGCTACCTGCCGGACGCGGAGGTCTTGGGGCACGCCATCGGGGCAGGGGTGCGGATGCTGGATAAGCCGCAGCCGTGCGTGTCGCGGATATGCCCGTGCCCGGACATGTGGCGGTATCTCGTCTGACTGTTTGTCGGCCCGGGCGCCGGCGATGGAGACCACCGTGGGAGAATGCAGGATGCAAGCGGACTGCCCTGCGCTGGCAGTCCTATCGCACGAAGTGCAGACAGCGCGTGAGTGTGCGGACAAGGCAACTGATGCCATCGCCGACGAGCGTAAGGAGCGGGAGCAGAGCATCACGCGCATCCACACCCGACTAGACGATGTGAGCAAGGGGGTGGGCGAGGTCTACAAAGGGCTGCTCTTTGTGGTCATCCCCCTGGCCGGATCGCTGCTGCTGTGCGTCATCGGGGGCATCCTGGCGTACGCGCTGCGCAAGTGAGGGGGTGATCTGAATGGAGAAGCAGAAGCCGAACCTGGGTTGGAAGACAATCCTGGGCAGCCTGGCTGCCGGGGCGATCCTGGTGGTGAAGGGGCAGGGCTGGCTGGATGCCGGCACCGCTGACACCCTGCTGGGCTTTGCGCTGGCATTCGCGGGCTATGGGGCGCGCGTGGCCATCGCCAAGAGTGGAGGGGCGCAGTGAACACGCGGCTGGCCGCCGTAGCACTGGACCGCGCGGCGCGGGGCCTGGGCGAGCGAGAGCCCGGCTACTGCCAGCGCTGGGTGCGGCAGGCAGTGCAGGCCGCGCTCGGGCACCGCTACGACCGGTGGTTCCGCGCGAGCGCGGCGCTGTCTGCCGAGCGGTTCCAAGCCAGCCCGCCCCCCGGGGCGATCGTGCTCCGGACGCGCGATGTGCTGGACACGCGGCAGGGCGACCTGCTGTACTGCACGACCGGGCACGGCGGGTTCGGGCACGTGGGGATCCGGGTCGTGGGCAACCGGGTGGCTGAGAACAGCGTGGTAAACGATGGGGTGTTCGGGGCCATCGGGTTCCGGCCCCTCCGAGAGTTCGGGTTTGACGTGGTGGTGAGGCTGCCGGAGCCGTAGCGGGGATTATTCCACGCCGAATAATCCGAGGATGCCCCCGGGGAGACACTCTCCCCGGGGGCCTTTCGCATGTACGGGGCGGGCAGGAGCGGGTCAGGCGCGTCCCGAACAGGAGTGTGCTATGGCACGAGGGCACATTCGCCCGGCGCGGTCGGCACCGGGGCGCGAGGGCAAGGCGTGGACGATCCACTATCGGGATAGCGCAGGCGCCCAGCACCAGGAGACGGTGCAGGGAGGCAGGCGCGCGGCACAGCAGGCCCTGACGCAGCGGCTGCGCGCGGTGGACACCGGCACCCACGCGGCAGCCGGGGGCCTGACGGTGGAGGAGTATCTGCGGCGGTGGCTCGAGGACAGCGCGCGGCTGTCGCTGGCGCCGCAGAGCTACCGCAGCTACCGGTGCGCGGTGAACAATTGGGCGGCGGCCCTCGGGCGGCACCGCCTGGACCGGCTGTCGCCGCTGCACATCCAGGAGGCGATCCGGCTGGCCGAGGAGGCGGATCTCTCGCCGGTGACGATCCAGCGCTACCACGTGACGCTCCACCGGGCGCTGCGCCAGGCGGTGGAGTGGAACCTGATCCCCTTCAACCCGGCCGACCGGGTGACACTGCCGCGGCGGGTGCGCTTCGAGGGGGCGGTTCTGACCGAAGAGGAGTGCGTGAAGCTGCTGGCGGCCGCCCTCGATGACACCTACGGGCTGCTGATCCTTCTGGGGCTGGGCCTGGGGCTGCGGCTCGGGGA
>Ga0208957_1000257_pt1 | contig 46054 bp, 63 predicted proteins | sample RifOxyA1_FD_184029 | JGI IMG/M metagenome (GOLD analysis project Ga0208957, IMG submission 184029) | Groundwater microbial communities from Rifle, Colorado - Rifle Oxygen_injection A1 (SPAdes) | ecosystem: Environmental > Aquatic > Deep subsurface > Groundwater | place: Rifle, Colorado, United... | reverse complement strand
TCCGATCCCGCGCGCGCGGGATCGGACGCAATTTTTGGAAATGATTTTTGGTATTGGTTAAGCATGAGGATTTGTTCTTTTATATTTATTGTGCTATACTTTATGTATGGGTAGAAAGCACATTAGAGTTATTGTAGACGGCAAAGTATTTTGTAGTCGTTGTAAAATAAAGAGAAAGATTTCTTTGTTTTTCAGAGCGCCCGAACGCAAAAACGGCTATAGACAATGGTGCAAAATATGTATGCGTGAATACTCGCGTCAATACAAACACAAGGATGGGCAAAAAAGTTGGCAAGAGAAAACCAGAGGAACGCGTGTTGCTACAAAACTTGAAGTTTTTACTCACTATGGGAATAAATGTAAATGTTGTGGTGAAAGCAATATGGGGTTTTTAACTATTGACCATGTAAACAATGATGGTAAAAACTTCAAATTCAAAATAGGCAAAACAAGATTGCGCGGCCATTGGCTTTATAGGTTCTTAATCAAAAATAATTATCCTGACAATGTAATTATTTTGTGTTTTAACTGCAATATCGGTAGAGCAAATAATAAACAAATATGTCCTCACAAAAATAAAATCTCGCAAGCGCATTAAAAACTAAATATCTAAACTTATGAATGTAATAAAAAACATACGAGGCTTTTATACAGTCCTTGAAGTCTTTAAACAGCTTCACAAAATAGCTCACGGCGGCCGGGGATTGTTTTTTGGTGGTTGGTTTCCCCGGCCGGGCGCGAGGGCGTTATTTAGCGGCTTCGGTTATGAAAGTTAAAAGCTCGTTCACGCGGTCGGGGTCGTTGGTGTCCACTTCCGCGATTTTCTTTTCATTGAGCCAAAGAAAATAACGCGTAGCGTCCGCGCATACGGCGTAAAGTTTGCCGCGATTAAAGAAAGCGGCCAATACTCTATACATAGTTTGAGGTTTATGTTTTAATAAATGTTCTCGGCCTTTATCTTATTTTATCATATTTTATCAAGCGGTGAAAGCGTTGGGGTGGATAAGTTTTTAGTTGCTCGGTGTTTGTCCGGTTTCGGTTTTCTTTCGGTATCGCGGCGCGTTTAAATAAAAAAGCGGGCGCGTCCGCCCGTTTGGTTTGTGCTCTGTTTATTTTTTTTCTCCCCGCCCGCGCCCGCTTTCAATTTCTTCTTCCTTATTTTCCTTAAATCCTATCTTTTAGATTTTAATTTTAGGTTTAGGGGTAGCCCTACCCTCGCCAACCAATCTGCTACGAGTAGAGAAGTTTGCCCTCTCATAAAAAGGCATTTTTTTAAGACCTCTGCTTTAATTTTACCACCTCCAAGCTAAAATTTCCAAGCTCTTCCTGTGGATAAGCTTTTACATTGGCCTTATAGTGTTGAAATCAGATGTGTGTTATAGTGTCGGCATATGGCCATGCCGGTTGTTTTATCTTCAAATCGCGTCGTTTACTCCCCGCACTACGGAAAAATTTTGAGTGAGTACAATGCGCGCCTAGCCGCTTCCAAAAAACACAAAGTCAATGAGAAAAAATTCCATGAAGAAGTGCTCCAAGCGCTCATTCCAAATTATTCACTCGCCGCCTGGTATCAGTTTGTTGGCCGCTTTAAGACCACCGCCGGGCTTGTGGCCCAAAATGCCATGATTCTTCTCGGAGACAAGCCCATTCCCGGAATGGAGGAAGGAAAAATACTAGACAGTTTGATGTCGAACGAGGTGGCAACACAAGTGGGAATCCAGCGCGCGCTTAACATTGGGGCCAAGATGCTCTCCAAAGTTAACGAATCCCCGGAACTTATTCCCTTGAAGGACGCGGTGGAGCTTTTATTCAAAGCCATGAAGGCCCAGGATTCGCGGATCGCGGCTTTGGGCAAAGTACGCGCGGATAATCGCGAAACTTTGAAATTCGAGCGTGCGTTTGGACAGGCGGCTTATGAAGAAAACAATGAGGGGGCGGCTGTCCAAAATTGACAAGATGTCGGACGCGGAATTGGGGAAAGAATTCTCTCCGGAGCAGTTAAATTTTTTGGAACTCGTCAGGCGGGGCAGGAAAGATCCTGTTTTTTTTGCCGAATTTCTTTTGGGCGTCAAGCTTCACGACGGGCAGAAGCTCTGGCTGTGGATGACGACCGGACGCCGGCTGGATTTGGCGTTTGAACTCGGGCTTTCCCGCTCTTGCTGGAAATCCCGGGAGGAATTTGATGCCCTGCTCGCAAAAAATCCGGTGTTTTCTAAAAATATTCTTGTGCCTTCGAACCGCTGGGGCAAAACTTTGGTCACGTCCGTCAAGCATATCTGGTATAACTACTACAAAATCGGAGCGCGCGGCGCGGCGCGGGAGCTCCAGGCGCTGCGCTGCGGAACTTTGAATCTTTCTCCACATTCCAACCAATGCCAGGCCGGCTTTGACTACATCCTCGACATCCTCGCGTCGAAGTTCATCTACACTTTCGAGGGCAAAAGCTACAAGAACGAATGCAAAATCTCCGATTTTTATCTTTCCCATAATCTTCAAAAGCGCCAGATATTTTTCAAGAACTCGACTTTCTACCGGGCGGTGCCGACCGGCGAGGACCAGGCCTCCTCCCTTGCCGGCACTCCGTATCTTTACATCTCCTACGACGAATGCGCCCAGAGTTTGCATTTAAAATCCGAGTTGCCGGCGAAAATCATGTCGCGGCTTTTGGATTTCGGCGGGCCGTTGGACTTGGTTTCGACCCCGGAGGTGGACAAGCCCTCTCACCAATATTTTTTTCACGTCGCGAAAGAGGGCTTGAAAGGCGCCGGCGGCTGGTGGACGCTCATCGGCCAGATCTCGGATAACTTTTTTCTCGGGACGGAGGAAGTGAACCGCATCGCGGATTCCATCAAGCAGACCGATCCCGCGAAATACCGCCAGGTGGTTTACGGCGAGTTCGTCACCACCGGGAAAAAGATGTTCGATACTCTTTTGATCGAGCGGCTTTGGGACGGCTTCGCTCCTCCGCCGGTTCTCCACGAGCATAAGTATCTTTTGATCGCGGACTGGGGGTTTTCCGACACCGGCAACCCCACGGTTTTCTACGTTTTAGATTACACGGAATTTTTGGACGAAAGAATTGTAAAGCATTTGCGAAAAATCCGGGTTGCGTTTCGCGAATCCATCCGCGGCGGCTCTCCCTTCGCGGTCCTGGCCCGGGCGCGGATGCTGCAGCGGGACTGGAACGGCGCGAAGTTTCTGCATGATTCTTCCTCCATGGGCGGGGTGATCATAAAAAAAATGCTTTTGGAAATGCAGATGGGGGAGGTGATTGATTTCACTTCCTCCGGTCCTGGTCACGGCGGGAACAAGCCCGACATGCTTTTTTGCCTTCTTTTGGCCGTGTCCCAGAACCGCAAGACCGCCATCGACCCGGAGGGAAAGGTTTCGGAGTTAAACCCCGATTTCGGGGCCCTCCGCTCTTTTTACATTGCCGAACTCGAAGAACAGCTTGGTAATTATCAATACAATCCCGAAAAGGGCATAACCGACAAGCGCTTGGATCAGGACGAAGTGATGGCGCTGGGAATGGGGGTTTGGTGGCTGTGGCGCAAACTTGCGAAAAACGCCGTCAAGCAGATTGTTTTCAATCCCCTGGCGCCCACGCTTGAGCAGGTTATACCCGAAAAAGAGGCCCGGAAGATCGGAATGCGCGTTATCACCATCCCCGAAAAAAGGATTTTGTGATAAAATTAAGGACAAATAAACTATTTTCATGCCATTGACGAAAGGAGATTTGCAGGGACAGGCGCGAAGCAACTTCGAGTTTGAGCTTACGAAGGAATTTTTGCTTAATAAAAACGAAACCAAGCGCGACATGCAGACGCGGCTCGACGGAGTCGCGGCCAAGATGGGTTCGTCGGGCCTGCAGTTTGCCGGCTACACCAATCTCGAGCGTTTTTACCGCGGAGACCAATGGGGCCACGACGAGCAGCCCGGCGCTTCCCAGAAAACCGATAATTATTGCGCGGTAATCGTTGATAACCTCTCTTCGCTGGTTTTTGACGACATTCCTGAAATCAACTGCCCGACTGACGATCCCTCGGATGATCTTCTGGAACTGAAAGCCGAAGCTCGGGAGCGGCTCTTGATGCGGGCCTGGGAAGAAAACGATTTTGAGGTGGAATTTGACGAGTGGGCCAAAGTCGCCTCGACTTACGGCGACGGCTTCTTGAAAGGGCCCTGGATGGAAAAAGTTGATAAAAACGGGGAGCCGGTTTCTCTGGATTCCTCGGGGACGTGGAAAATCCGGTTCGCGCATGTGGAAAATCCCGGCGCGATCCGCCCGATATTCGCCGACGCTCAATACAAGCGCCTTTACGGCTACATCGATTCCCGCCGCATTTCCCTACAGGAAGCCGAGCGGATTTACGGCGCGGCCGCGCGCTCTCGCGGCATCAAGCTCGCCGCGACCCCGCAGTCCACTCAATCTTTCCAGTCTTCGCGCGACCCTTCCTCGAAAGTGCCCATGGTGGACATTGACGAATACTGGACCGCCAATAATTTTTCGGTTTTTATAAACGACAAGCTCCTCGATTATTATTTCCATAACTGGGGCTTCGTCACCCTGGAGCACATTAAAAACATCCACGTCCCGAATTATCCTTTCGGCAAATCCGACATCGAGGATTCGCTCGATCCCCAGCTTTCTCACAATCGCACCCATAACGATCTGGCGAATTTTTTGAGGTGGATTTCTTCCGTCAACCTTTGGGGCAAAAACGTGGAGGGCATGCAAGCCCTGGTCGCGGGTCTTTCCAGGATTTATTCCGTGCCGGAAGACGGGGAGCTCCACACTTTCGAGAAAGTCGGCGATCCCTACATCATGAACACTTACGTCCAGCAGCGCCGCTCTGCGATCATTGAGATCTCGGGCGTTTCGGAAGCGATGCTTTCTTCGGGCCAGCTGGCCGGCGCGTCCGGCCGCGCGCTCGCGCTCGCTTTCCAGGGCACGATCCGGAAATTGAATCCCCGCATTAAAAGATACGCTCTGGCTTTGCAGTCCCTGAACCGGAAGATTTTGAAGCTTTACGAGATGTATTATCCGGAAACCAAAGTGCTCATCGAGGGAGATTACCGCAATAAGATTTTTATTCCCTCCACGCTCCTGCGCCAGACCATCGAGACCATCAATAAGCTCCAATCCGGCATTATTTCCCTTGACACCGCCCAGCGCGAAGCGGGCGTTACGCAGCCGAAACTTGAGCAGAAACTTATCCGCAAGAATCTGGCCGACCCGGTGCTCGGTCCCCAGATTGCGCGCCAGCCGTCGCTTTTGCCCAGATTGACCGAAGACCAGAATCAGCCCGGCGAGACGCCGATGCCCGGTCCGGGAAACCGCGCGGCTTCTCCCGCGGGGGCGGTCGCGACCATTAATCAAAACGCTTCCGGCGCGGCGCCGGTGCCGAAATAACTATGGCTTACGAGCGCGTTTCAGATGTAAAAGTGCGGGGCGAGGGGCTGGATGTTTTCATCCAGAACCAGATGACGCTTTTCAAAAATCAGTTGGCGGCCCGCAACGCCGCGGACGAGCTTCGTTTCCATGAGGCGGTTTTGTCGGATAATCTGCCTTTGGCGGACCAACTCGCTTACCGTAAAAATCAATTAAAGCGCGTTTCGGACGATCCTGAGGAGCGCAAAAGAATCCGCCTGGAAATAGCCAATTTGAATAACCGTGCGGAGCAAGCTGATTTTACCGACCAATATCTGCAGGAACTTTCCGATCATGCGGCCGGCGTCACTTCCATTGATTCGATTATAACCTGGCTGGAAGATCAGCTGGCTGTAGCTACGGATGAAACTTTACAAAGCACCATTCAAGAGCAACTGGTCCAAAAAAGGAAAGAAAAATTTGCCGCCGCTAAGAATCTGGTTGAAAATCAGACAAAATTTGCCCTCGCGGATCGGACGGCGGAGATTTTGGACGGGCAGATCGGTCGCGTCTCCGCCGAGCGCACCAAGGCGCTTTTGGCCGACAACCAAGAATTGGTTTCGGTTTATGATCTCCAGATTCAATCTCTTACCAAGGCCAAAAACGAGAACGCGATTGAGAAAGATATTAAAAATTTCGCGGTCGCGACCATCACCGGATACGCTTCCGCGCTCAATCTTCTGGACGCCTACAATTCAAAAATTTCTTCGGCCGGCTCCGCGGGCTCCGTGAGAATTGGAGACATAACCTACGCTTCTCCAAAAGAATTTTGGACTTTCAAGCGCGATTCCTATCTCGCGGACGCCGGCGAGTCCGGTTTCTTTTCGCGCTATTCTTTGGAGAAGACTACGGACCTTAAAGTGAAGAATTCCCGGAACGCTTTGACGACGGATGATTTAAGGAGAGTTTCTGCGGATTATGATTCTCTTGCGGCGCGGCCGGAACTCGCCAATTATCAGTTTAAAATAACTTCTACTAAGCAGGATGCGATTCAGACCGGCGCCAATTTATTTTCCGCTTCGGTAATCAACCGCTACGCCCAGACACTTAATGTAAATGACGCTTTTGCTTCCATTAATTCTTTGAAAGCCGTGGGAGTGAATGTGGAAGACGCTTATACCAAAATCCTTTCGGCCGCGGCCGCGGTCAAGGAAACGCAGGTTTCAAATATTCTTAATTTGGCAAAAGATTTGACTAATCCTTTATCTCCTAACTACGATCCCAACTTAACAATGGAACAGGCCTTAAATAAAGCACTAGTTTCCGGCGCTGGTATTGTTCTTTCTCCAACTCAACTGGTTTCTAAAACCGAAGAAGAAATAACGACTGAACAAGCGAAAGGCGCGGCGGCCGGAGCCTTTACTCCAGAGACCCGGGCGACGGCCGCGCTTCCGAATCAGCCGGAGAATGTGCCGCCGGTGGTTCCCTCGGCGCCTTCTACGCCGGCCGCCGCTTCTTTGCCGACTCCCGCGATTTTAATAAATAAATCGCTTGACTTCGGAGTTCGCGATCCCCAAGTCAGGGAATTACAGAAATTCTTGAACAAGCAGGGATTTTTGGTGGCTTCTTCCGGGGAAGGCGCTCCGGGGGCGGAAACGGATTACTTCGGGCCGCTTACCCAGGCCGCGCTCAAGAAATTTCAGGCTTCCCAGGGTATTGTTTCTTCCGGAGATCCTTTGACGACCGGTTACGGGCGGGTTGGGCCCAAGACCTTAGCCAGAATTAGCGAGCTTTTGCAAAAATAACATGGCGGTATTTGACGTTTCATTCTTAAATCCAAAACTTCGTCCGGCTTCCAAGGACTACGGCTTTTTGATCGACCAGCTTTCCATTTTGGAAAATAAGCTTTCCTCCGACGGCAAGCTTGCTCCGGGCGATTACGAGATTTTGATTGGCGAAGCCAATAAGCTTTACGCTCATCCCGGCTTGACCAAAGACCAGCGCTCCAATGTTTCCGTAAAAATTTCCGCGTATGAGCGCGAAAGGAAAACTGACGCCTTGAAACAGAACCAAGACGTGGCGCGATTGAACCGGGAAGTGGAGGACGATTTTAACATCGGGACCATGACCTTGGCCGCGAATCCTCTAGCTTTTCTCCGTCAGCGCTCCGATGCGCTCCGCGTCAAAATAGACCAGCTTACTTCTTCCATAGAGCAACTGAATTCAGCCGGAGACGACGCGACTTTGCATGTGAATGAACTGACTTCCACTTTGAAGCAATATAAAAATGCGCTTGAGGCTTACGACGACACCAAAAAAGCGAAAAACGACGGCAAGCCCGGCTCGGGGCAAGTGGCTTTTATCACCACCAATTCCCGCGGCGAAATTACCGACCTTGCCATTGACCGCATTGGATCTAAAACCGGGTATCTTGAAACCAACGGCCTTTACGGCCCATTTCAGATTTATGGAAAAGCGAACCGCAAGGACGAAAACGGAAAACTGGTTTTCAGATTCGGTCCGAACTCTTTCTCCGCTCCCGACATAGTGACGCCCGATCCGACCAATCCGGGATCTTTTCGTTCTCCCAAATTAATTTCCGAATCCCAGCAAATTCCCACCGGGCCGTTTACCCGAACTGCTGGAGGGCAATTCCATCAAGTTAATCTGGACGAAGTTTCTCCGATGAATTCCATTGAAATCAACGACTATATTCAGGGTGACAAAGGTTTTATCTATAAACGGAATGCCAACGGGAAATTCACGAAATACGTGGGACAGACTCCGGAGCAACTTAATATCAGCCCGGCTGATTTAATGCGGGTTCCGAAATATCTTGAAGCCCAGATAATCGGAAACGTGGAAACTACGGTGGATCCGTCGGCTTCGACTTTCAGCCCCGCCGCTTTTCCGTCCGCTTCCATTCCTTCCGTTTCAGCTACTTCCACTCCGGCGCCTTCGGTCACCGCTCCCCCCGCAACTCCGCAGGCCGGTGGACCAGTTTCCACTCCTTCTCCTCAAACGCGCTCTCCGCAAAGCGCTTTGGGCTACGCCCGCGCTACGCTCGGGAAAGCCACTTCATTTCTGGGCAGCTTATTTAGAGGTGAGTAAAAAATATGGGCCTTTTATCCCAAGATTATTACCAAGAGCTTTTAAAAACTTCCGCGCCCAGCGCGCCTGTTTCAGCGCCGCCGACAGTTCCTTCTGTCGCTCCCTCGCCCGAGCCCGGCAGCATCACTAGATTTGGGCCGGACGTGAGTCCGGACATCCAGGCCTTACGCGCAAAATCCCGCGCCGAGCATCCCACCGCCACCGGACTTTCGCGCGGCGTTTATGAAATGCTGGGGATTCATTTGCCGGAGCCGGAAATTTTTGACAAGATGACCCGCACCGAACAAGTCGGAAGGATTGCCGGCGAGCTCACTGCCTTGCCGGTTCGCCTGGCTTTAGGGATTCCGAAAGTTATTGCCGCGGCGCTTCCTTCTTTTGCCGCGAATATTTATCCGATCGTGAAAGGCGGGTTTACCGGCAAACTTCCTTCCCAGGAAGAATTGGAAAAGCGCGAATTAAAACTTCCCATCGTCGGCCAAGTCCCAAATTATTTTGGGGAAGGACGCAAAGCTTACGACAACGCGCGGGCTTTCGGTTTCGGGCCGGTGGCTTCTTCGCTTTTTTACGGGGTGACGGCCGGGTCTTACGCTTTGGGGGATCTCGCGATTTTTGCGTCTTTGGTGGAGGCGATTGCGGCCGCGGCCAGTCCCCGGAAAGCTCTTAAAGAAGGCGAAACGATTAAAAATATTGAGCCGATTCGCCAGGTTCCGCCGGATGGCGGCGGAGGCGGCGCTGCCGGCGCGCTGATTTTAAAAAAATCCGGTTCCCATTCAGAGTATTATTCCGTTCCCAAGACTTTTGCCGCGACTCAAGCGGAGCGCTTTGCCGGCACCGGATTTTTAAAAGCTCCGGGTAATGTGTTTTTTAAGGTGACGCCGGCCGGCGAGGGCGCAGTGGAACTTTCTTTGGTTCAAAGAGTGCCTGGTCCGATTCAGGCCGGGGTGGAATATGTAAAAAATAAATTAGGAATTCCGACGAGAATTTATCGCGGTGATTTTGGGCCGGAAATTAAATTTTCTTCCCAAGTTGTTCCAGTTTCCGCGAATATCAGCGAAGCTTTGGGCCTTACAAAAAAAGTGCCGATTGCCGGCGATATTCAGCAAGCGGCCGCTTCTACTCTTGATCGTTTGATGCAATCGCAGGCCGGAGAGCGTTTATTTTTAGAAGCGGAAGTCGGCGGCGGTTCGCGCGTCGTTGGAGCTAAAACCACTTTCCCGGATTGGGTGCCGGAAGATTTGCGGAGCTCAAAGTTATTCGCTTCTACTGCGGAAAAGCTGACCACAGAAGGCGAGATAAAATTCACGCCGCGGGAGCAAAAAGTGGTGGATGTAATGCGCGAACAAATCGCGAAAGAAACGGGCCGGCCGGTGAGCGAAATTCCGGTTGAAGCATTTACGCAGGAATTTCAAACCATTAAGCTTCGGCGCCGGGACGAAGCCCAACTTTTGCCGCTTTCCGAAAAGCCGCTCAAAGGAAGAGAAAACGCGCCCATTACTCTGGAACAACTGGAAAACCTTGATCGGATTGGACGTGTGATCGGCCAGGACCCGGAGATGACGCGCGCGGTCGTGAAAATTGTCACCGGGAAAGATGCGGCTGGGGCTTTAACCCAGGCCGAATATCTGCAAGCCGCGAAAGCTTTTTCGCTTTTTCGGGATGTATTCGATCCCGGCTTTCCGATTTTAAATATCCGCCGTTATGTTTCTCCCCAGCGCCATTGGATGCGGACCCAGGAAGAAAAAAGCGGGGTTCCGCTTTACAGCGAAGTTTATGTGCCGATGGAAGACGCGGCGCGCGCCACCAAGGTTTTTGTGGACGCGGCTGAAAACCGCCTCGATCAGATTTTCGGAAAATACGGCGGAGCGAAATATGCGGAAGAGCGCCGGCTTTTGAAAAGTTATTTAGAGGGCGATGAAGGCGCGATTTTGGGAAACGCGACTTTGGACGCGGCGACTAAAAACGATTTAGTCGGGATCGGTCAAGCGCTTCGCGATTTTTACAATGAATTCGGCCCGAAAGTGGACGTGCCGGTGGAGGCGTTTTTGAAAGGCGAGTATCAGCCGCACATCTCGGATCTCGGCGGCATTTTTCAACTTTATAAAAAAGGCAGCGAATTGGGCATAGGAGAATTTTTTGCCAAACAGAAACGCGTCGGCAGTCTGTCGACGCAGGTTGATGACGCGCGGGCGCTCGCGTCCATTTACGTCCGGGCCGGCGCCAAGCGGGTTTTTTACAAACCGGTGGTAGAGCGCATCAAGGGTTTTATTGACGGCATGCCGGCCGCACTTCAAGATTCCACCAAATCGTATATTTTTGAAAAGCTTGGTTATGCCGGGGAGATGGAAAGAGCGTTGGATAACCTGGCGCTCGATCTCAACCGAAAAATGGGTTGGAATCTTCCGCCCGATATTGCGCGTCAGATTACAAATCAAGCTTTGAATACGGTTTACTCCGGAGCATTGGGCTTGAATCCGGCTTCCGCTTTTCGAAACCTTTTACAATATCCTTTTGTTGGCTATCCGCGGCTTGGTCCGAAATTCATGGCCGAAGCGATGCAAAAAGCTTTTACCAAAGAAGGCATTGGGCGCGTTCGCGACGCCGGATTCTTGGTTGATTTGGGCGTGCCTTACGGCGAGGAGCTTGCCAAATCCGCGAATGTGACCGGAAGAGTTTCTAATGCTTACCGCGCTACCACTCAAGCCACATTGATACCTTACGAGCGCGCGGATGTTTTGAATCGTACGGCTACTTGGTGGCAGACGAGGTTTCAATGGGAAGATGCTTTAGCTAGATACAACAGAGGTGAAATAACTTGGAAGCAGTTGGAAGGGAAAAGTTATCTGGATTTCGGCGCGCTTCATCCGGTGGACGCGAAAATAATTCGCCAACGACTTATTAACGGCGATTTAGAGGGGGGATTTAATCAATATGTGCGCGACGTTCTGGATGATACCCAGTTTCCTTATCGGCGCGGCGCTTCCGGACGCGTCACTTACGGCCTGGCCGGTAAACTTGGGACGACTTTTCTTCAATGGCCTTTGGAATTTTCTCATACGCTTGCGACTTGGGTTGGGCGCAGGCAATGGGATAAGCTGATGAGATTTTACGCGGTTTCGTCTGTGTTGAGGCGCGGATTGCAGCAGCAATTCGGTTTTGATTTTCAAAACGATCTTTATCTCGGGCCGATTAATCCTTCTCTTTCTCCGGCCGCCCGGAGCGCTTATGAACTCGTTGGCGCGATGGATGCTCTTTGGCAGGGCAACGATCAGGCGCTCGACGATCATAAGGACGCGCTTTACCGCCAGCTTTCTCTTGGAGTGCCGGCGGGTCTGGAAGGAAAACGCGTACTTTCTTTTAGGAAGTCCTATGAAGCCGGCGCCATCGGCCCGGGCGGGACTTATCCGGTTTACAGTTCCACCGGCCGGCTTTTGTATTACGCGTCTTTCCGGGATATTTTTTGGCAGATGCTCGGTTTTCCGACCAATGAAAAAGTGCGCCAGGCCCAGCTTCGCGAGGATTTGAGGCGCGCTAAGTTTAACACTACGCTTGCCAAGGAGAATGTGTTAAAATTATGGCAGCGGGAGAAGTATGATGAGGCCACGAAAATAATTGAGCAGTTCAATTTGACTTTCAGCGGCGAAACGCTGGAAAATGAATTGCGGAAGCACTATATTCCGGTAACCGAACAGCTTTATCAGAATCTTCCTATGGGCGTTAAACCTTATTTTACCGACCGGGTTTTTCCATCACAATAAATATTATGCCGTAAGTTTTCCACAATTTACGTTTGAAAATAATTTCTTTGGCAGATATGATTATTAAATGGGGAAACGTGGTCCTAAAACAGCAAATTTGCCACAGAAGAAAAATTGCGGTGTTTGTGGTAAAGAAATAGAAATTAGAATTACGCGCGATATAAAACGGAAAAAATATTGTTCTAGGCAGTGTATGGGTGTTGCTTTTGGTAGCTGGATTAAAGATTTTCAGAACAAAGGAGAAAAAAGTTTTTCTTGGAAAGGTGGAAAAATTACGACGGCGCAGGGATATGTTAAGATTTATCAAGGGATGGGTAGATATAAGTATGAGCATAGAGTAGTAATGGAAAATTTTTTAGGTCGAAAGCTCTATGATTTTGAATCTGTTCATCACCTTAATGGAAATCGCTCCGACAACAGAATTGAAAATCTTGAACTTTGGATGAAATCACAACCTTATGGAATTAGAGTTAAAGATTTTTTAAAGATTTATGCCAGCGAATTTTTTAAAATGTATTCGTGAAGGAGGAAAAGTTTTTACAGTAGCGGCCGGCGAGCATCACTATGTTCATGGCTGTAAGCCGAAAGGCGGTGGAAAAGCGGTTTATGGAGAGCGTAAAAAGAAAAAGGTCGCGTCCAAAAAATAAGAAATAATTTTTTATGCCTATTCCAATGATGAAATACAACGGCAAGATGGTGCCTGCCCGGAAGGATCCAAACGGCAGATGGGTGCCAATGGAAGATTCTGAACTTTCTTATGACGGCGAGCGTTTATCGGTCGTGGAAAAAACCGAACATGGCAAAGAAAAAGAAGAGGAAAATTAAAAAGCCGTCGTATTGATATGCGCCCTTTAGCTTCCACTGAGCTTCCGCCTTTGTCTTTTAATATTCGTCAGGGAGACGTTTCTAAAACTTTTCGTTTGCCTACCGGGAAAATCGGATGGCTGCACGGTTTGACTGATAAACGCGGCGCTAAATTTGATTTGAAAGTAAAAGACGCGCTCGGACGGGTTGTTTTGGAAAGACACGGCGTTGGAAACGAGACCGATAAATTCGGAGAATTGCTTAATTTTCAAGGCAGAATCGGGGAAGAGCTCGAAATTTTGGTGGAAAATGTGAGAGGGGCGGATAAGATTGATCTTTTCTTAAATTAAGTCAGTTATCCCCATGCTGGACAGAATTTTTAATATTGTGATATAGTACGGGCATATGGCAGATCTAAATCCGGGCCATCCCCTGCCGTCAGGCGGGCCACCCCCCGGTAGCGGCGCGCAAGTGCAACCTACTCCACCGGCTACGCCTTCCGCGACTCCTTCCGGAGAACCAGGGGGACAGCAAGATGGAAAGGTCACAATTTCGGCGAAGGAATATCGCGACCTTCAACGCGACCATGCGCGCGTGCTGTCGTTTGAAAAGCGGAAGGAATTCAATCGTTCTAGGAATAATCCTCCTTCTGCACCGACTTCAAGCGGCGAAGGCGGCCAAGACCCTGAACTTCTGGACGCTTTGCAAAAAGCCCAGGAGGAAAAGGCCACCGCCGAAACCAAGGCGATGAGGGCGGAAGTCAGAGAGAAGGTCCGGGATCTTCTTTCCAAGGACGAGTTTAAAACTCTTCCTGAATCGACCAAGGCTCTTATTTTAAAAAATCCTGTGATGTTGAGCGAAGCCGACAATGTCGAAGAGGCAATGTTGGATATCGAGGATTTCATCCGCGACGAGGTTGCGAAAATTGCGACTCCGGGCGCGAGTGCTCAACCGGGACCGGGCGGCGGGGGACAGCCTCAAAATCCGCCGGGCCACGAAACGCCCCCCAACATTGCTCCGGGCACTCCTACGCCCACCGATACCGGCGGCATGGAAGATGTCTCGAACTTGACCGGACCGGCTCGTTCTCGAGCCATCATCCGGAACAAGATGAAGGAAGCTCGAGTGGCGAAGGTTTAATCGATTTTTTAAGACCTTTTCTTTCTCATGGCATTAGCAAATGTATCTCAAGCTGCGTCTTTTGATCAGTCAGCTGTATATAAGCTTGACTTGTCGGAAGTTTTGGCTGCCATCCTTTTGGATGACACCGATTTCGTTTCGATGATCGGCATCTCGGGTGATACCGCGACTCAAACGAAACATTCGTGGGTGGAAGATGCGCTGAACGCCACCACGATTGCGCAGACCGGGGGCAACTCTTTCCTTTCAGGAACGACTGCCACCGTTATTGTTTTCAGCGCGAATATTGCCCGCATTACCGCTGGGACGTTGATGAAAGACAAACTTTCCGGCCGACGGGAAGTTGTGCAGGTTACGGCCATTAACGGCATATCGGCTACGGTTACGCGTGGCTTTGGATCTTCAAGCGCGATAGCTCACGTTTCTGGCGCTACTTGGGAAATTATCGCCCATCCTCGACCGCAGGGCATGGCCGGTCCCAAAGACGAGAGCACTACGCGATCTTTGAAACACAACTTCACGCAGATTTTCTCGAAAGGCGTTAAGATCACGGGCACGGCTCTTTCCATTGAGCATGCCGGGATTTCTGCGGAAGACGACTATCAGATTGACTTGCGTCTCCGTGAATTGAAACGCGAACTCGACCGCGCCTGCATTATGGGCATGCGCCAGGGCGAGCCCGCGGACGGCACTTACGGCGTAATCGGAAGCATTATTTATTGGACGAGCGTAGCCAACACCACGAACCGCGTTACCACGGCTGAAAGTTTGACGCCGGCGGTGTTGAACGATTTGGTCAAGAAATGCTGGGACATCGGGCTTTTCCCCGACACCGTTTTAGTGGGGGGAGTTCAGAAGCAGAAAATCTCGCTTTTTGACCAGGAATTCCGACGCTCGACTCTTGATTCCCGGCGCGCCGGCTACACGGTGGAAGAATTCGTTTCCGATCTCGGGGTAAATCTCCGGATAATCGTTGATCGCTGGGTTCCGAATGACGTCTGCGTGGTATTCGAACGCTCGCGCGTGAAAATCATGCCGCTCAAAGGCCGCGCTTTCTTCCTCGAGAAATTGGGCAAGACCGGAGACTCTGATGACTGGCAGATTGTTGGCGAGTATACGATGGAAATGCGGAACGCTGACGGCGCAGCTTATCACGATAATCTCAAGCAGTAATTTTCATGCCAGCTTCACGAGGACCAGCAATGTCGGCATACTTGCCGCCATTCAACCCCAAAACCAGCGCGAAAGTTTACGGAAACAATATCCAGTCCGGTGCGGTTACCTCGGCTCATATTGCAGACGGCACGATTGTTGCCGCTGACGTGGCGGCTGGGTCAATAACTTCCGCGAAGATTGGGACGGGCGCGGTAACGAGCGTGAAACTTGGAGCCGCTGCTGTAATTTCCGCAAAGATCGGTACGGGCGCCGTTCTCGCGGCGTCGTTGGGCGCCGGTGCGGTCACTTCGGCGAAAATCGGAAATAACGCGGTCGTGTCCGGGAAACTTGGCACTAACGCGGTTTTAGCCGCTTCTATCGCGGCGGGGGCCGTGACTTCCGCGAAAATCGGGACCGATGCGGTGACAAGCGTAAAAATCGGCGCGGCTGCGGTGATTTCCGCGAAGATCGGCACGGGCGCCGTTCTCGCGGCGTCATTGGGTGCTGGCGCGGTTACCTCGGCGAAAATCGGCGTGAGCGCGGTTGTAAACACGAATATTAAAGCGAACGCGATTCGTGCAGGGGCGATCAGCGCCCGCGCAGTCACTTCGGCTAAGATATTTGCCGCTTATCTTTCCGGTTCGATTGTTTCCGGAGGCGTGGTTTACGCCATAGCTCACGGCCTTGCGACAACCCCGAAGTTTGTGGCTGTCGGCATACGCGGAACGCTTGGGCAAATTACCGCGAAGCATACCGTCGCTCAAGCCGCTGCTTCCGCCGCGAGCTCCACCAATATTTATATTGCCGGCTCGCAGGCAGCTTCAACCGCGGCGAAATATTGGGCTTACGTTCAAGTTTGATTGTCTGTACTTCGGGAGGGTGCTTGTGACGCCCTCCTTATAGTCCGGATGATTAAAAAAAGATGAGGATACTTTTAGGAAATTACACTTTAGCCACTTTGGCCGGGAGCGAAACCTGGACTTATGCGCTGGCGCTCGAATTAAAAAGACAAGGACACGAGGTTTTTTGTTATAGCCCCACTCTCGGCATTTGGTCGAATCTTTTGAGAAAAGAAGGGATTTCTTCTTACTCCCGGATTTACGTTGAGGGAGCGAAGCCTTTTTCCATACTTCTTGAAGAAAAAATAAACCATGAATACGATGTCATCATTGCGAGCCATTACGAAATTACGCGCCATCTCCGCCGCGAATTTCCCAAAACTCCGATCATCGCGAATATCCACGGCATTCTGCATTTCGTGACGCTTGAAAATGGGGACCGGGTGCCGGCTCCGGAGCATCCCGCGCTGGACTCCGGCATAAATCAATTCACGACCGTTTCCGAGGAAGCGCAGAAAAAACTCAAGAACGATTATAACATTGACGCCGTTTTGGTGCGTAATTTCTTGGACATTTCGTTTTTTAAAAAGATAAAGAAACCTCGCCCGCAGCCAAAGCAGATTTTATTAAATACGAATTATGCCGGCAAGGATGACCCGGAAGTAGTTCCTTTGCGCGAAGCCGCTAAGGAGCTCGGCTTGAAGCTGGCTGCGATCGGAATCAATTTCGCTTCCACGCCCGACATCAAAAAAGCTCTCGAAGATTCTGACATCGTGGTGGGAATGGGACGAAGCGTTTTAGAAGGAGTGGCGGCCGGCCGGCTGGGGATAGTGCACGGGCGCTGGGGCACCGGAGGCGTTATTACCGAGAATACCGTGGAAGCGTTGAGAAAGGTGAATTTCTCCGGGCGCAATCCCGAGTCGAGTGAAAAATTGCCTTTTTGGACCAAGGAACAATTCATTGAAGCCATCAAGGAATTTTATCAGCCCTCGTTTTTAAATTGGGGCGGAGAATATATGGCGCGTGAGCATAATGTTGCCAAGGCCGCCCAAATATTTGTTCAAACGGCCCGCGAGCTTAAAGGCGAGTTTAATGTCAAGGCCGAATCCTCCGGATTGCGCCCTTATAGGAGAGCCAAAGATGTTGGAGCTTCCTAAAATCCGCGGGCTCACGAAAGTCCGCAACGAAGAGCACATAATTCTTGATACTCTCAAGAACTGGGCCGAGATCTGCACGGCCGGGATTTACGTATACGACGATGTTTCCACTGACAAGACGGTGCAAATCTGCAAAAATCACCCGGCCGTAAAAGCGGTGATCGAGGGGGATTTTTGGGATCCGGACCGCGAGAAAGCGGAGTGGTTCAACCGGCAGATGGTTTTAACGCGGGCGCAGCAGGACGCTGGCCCGGACGACTGGTTCGTTTATTTCGATGCCGACGAACATCTTTATAATTTTGAACAGTTTGAACTTTTATTTGACCCAAAAGTAAAAGCCGTTGCTTGCCGGCTTTATGATGTTTATATAACTCCGGCAGATTTGGACCAGCCCTATCACAAGCGCCATTGGATCGGCCCGGAATACCGCACCATTGTTTTCTTTTTCAGGAATTCGCCTTATTTGAAATATCACCTGCCGGACCAGAGAATAGTCAGTTTGGAGCCCGACATTCAGATTCCCATTCACGGCGACGTGAAGCATTATGGCAAGGGCTTTTCAGTAGAGCAATGGGAAAAAACCTGCGATTACTACTTGAAATTCTGGCCGAAATACGCCGATAAGTGGCGCATGCGCAAAGGTCAGGCAGTGCACGAGGGCTTTTCGGATTTTGGAAACAAGCTCGTGCACTGGAATGACCGACAAATGGGATTTTCTTTAGAAGATAAACCCTACGGAGGTTTATGATAATTCAAATCAGTCCGGTTAGAATTATAAAAGACGCCGTGACGGTCTGGCAGGAAGCGGGACCGGAAGTCGATATAATAATGGACGTAAAAAAGCTCACTTTCCGGCCGGGAAGTCTGGACGCGATTTACGCTTTTCACGTCCTGGACCATCTTTTTGAAAACGAATCCAAAATGGCGCTCGTCAACTGGAGAGAATGTTTGAAGAGCGGAGGGGAAGCGTATTTGGTGGTGGACGATTTTGAATTTGTCTGCCGCGGCTACGTCGGCGGCGATTTTTCCCTTAAAGAATTCAATCAGAAATTTTCTCATCCCTCCAATTACAATAAAGAAGTATTGATAGAACATCTGGTCCAGGCCGGTTTCAAAGAAGATCTGATGAGAATCTGGTTCGTGGACGTGCCGAATCTTTTTAAAAAAGAGGAATATGAGCTCGTAATCTCCGCCCAAAAACATGCCTAAACTGCCTAAAATACTTTTCATAGCGAGGGATGACGGCGGCTGCGGGCTTTTTCGCTGCGTGCAGCCGGCTAATTTCATGACGCGGGCCGGACTCGCCGAAGCCCGGGCCATTTTGCCAAACATGATAGGGGAACCGACTCCGGCGCAACTTTTTGAGGCGGATCTGGTTATCATGCAGGAAATGGGTTCATTGAAAGCCGAAGAGATATATCATTTTTGCCTCGAGCATAATATTCCTTTTCTCGCGGAGTTCGATGATTTCGTACAGCATGTCTCTCCGACCAATCTCGGCGGTTGGGGCGCCTGGAATCCGGGAACGCTTTACGTGCATCGGGCGATGCGCATGGCGCAATCCTCTTTCGGCATCACGGTTTCGACTCCTTGGCTCGCGCGCGAGTATTATCCTTACCATCCTTTTGTTTACGTAATTCCCAATTATCTTGACAAAGACCGCTGGGACAATCCGATCACCAAAAGGAATGACGGCAAGATCCGGATCGGCTGGATGGGCGGGAACGCCCACCGCGATGACTTGACCATGATTTCCGGCATTATTCAAAAATTGATTGAGGAAGGGAAAGGAAAAGTGGTTTTTGAAACCATCGGCATGACCGAAAACGAGCTCCACGGCGTTTTCCCGGGCCGGAGCATGCCGGAGGCCTGTCCTTCCTGCGGGTATGAAGGAGAAAGGCATCATTTCCCTGGAGAATCGTTTAATGATTACCCGGCGGTTTTAGCGTCGAAAGGATGGGATATGGCCGTGGCCCCGGTCATTGAAAACGCTTTTGGAAGCGCTAAATCAGACCTCAAAGTCAAGGAATACGCCGCGGCCGGCATTCCCATCGTCGCTTCGCCGATAGCGCCCTATAGGGATGCCGCCAAGAATAATGCACAGATTCGATTTGCGGACACTTTTGAGGAATGGTATGATAATCTCAAATCCCTTATAAGGAATCCCAAGAAAAGGGATGAGATTTCGCGCCAAAATAAGGAATGGGTTTCAAAATACTGGATTCAGGACAACATCGGAAAGATTTTTGAGGTTTATTCCCAGATCCTCGAGCGCGCGGAGCTCACTTTGGGGAAAAAGAAAAATAAGGTATAATGCGAATATGATTACACTTCAAGTAACGGTCAGCGGCACGGTCGGGAAACAGGTTTTTCCCACTCCCGCGAATCAAAGCACTACTACGCGGCCTTCCAAGGTTGTTTTGCGGGGGTTGAATCTATTGCCTCTTTCCGCGGCCGCTTACGTTCAGATCCGCGACGGCAACGCCTCCGGAGACGTGATTATAGAGCATAACTGCGTTACCAATGCCGGAAAGCCGATCATCTTTCCGAGCAAAATTTTATTTAATAACGGCATGCACGTTAAGGTGCTTGGCACCAGCGCGAAGTGCTATCTTTGGATAGATTGATATGACAAAAGTAAAGGACACGATTAAAGTCAGAGGATTTTTTAGGCTTCACATCACCGAGGACGGCAGAATAGTGGGTGATTCCGGCTGGCACCCGAACCAGGTGACCAACCTCGGTTTCGATCAATTTCTCGCGCAAACTCTCGGCGGCATGGCCGGTTCCAAGACCATCTCCCACGTAGCGCTCGGGACCGGAGGCGCGCCCGCGGCCGCCGACACTTCCTTGGCCGGCGAGATTATGTCTTCCACCCAGCGCAAAACGGTTTCACCTTCAACCATCGCTTCCAAGACCGTGCAGTTCACCGCCGCTTTCGCTTCTTCCGCTTCTTTTCTCACCGCGACCGCCAATCTTTCCAATATCGGGCTTTTTAACACTTCGTCCGGGGGAACGCTTTTCGCCGGCAACACTTACGCCTCAAGTTCCTGCGCCACTAACCAATCGGTCAACATCAGCTACCAAATTAGATTTTCGTGACATTGACACTTTGATTTGTTGTTTGTTATAATGGGGGTATATGATATACCCTCAACTTTCTAAAAAAAGATGGTTAAAAAATCAAATAAAGAAAAAACCGCTTCGCCAAATAGCTAAAGAAATTGGCTGTTCTTATGGCGGTGTTAGTTATGCTACCAGAAAATTTAAAATAAACGTTCCTCAAAGAAATAGACATAGAATTCCTTTTGAATGGAATCGTCGTTGTTCAGAAATGTATTATAAAAAATGGCCTAATGGAAGATTTGGTAAATTAGCAGCGAATTGGAAAGGAGGAAAAAGAAAAGGAGGAGAAAAAGGACAATATTGGTTAATTTATAGCCCAAAACATCCTAATACTACTCACGATGGTTACGTAATGGAACACCGTCTTGTAATGGAAAAATACTTAGGCCGTTATTTAAAAGATACAGAAATAGTTCACCATAAAAATGGTAATGGACATGATAATAGAATTGAAAATCTTGAATTAACTAATAAAAAGAAACACTTTCGAGCACACTTTTCTGCCGTTAAAGAAGTTGATAGATTAAAAAAAATTTTACAAGATAATAATATCAAATATTAAAAAAAAGATGAATAAAAGTATTAAATTACTTTTAAAAAAATATAATCAAGGTGTTAAACTCGATTTAGGCGGAGGCGCTAACCCTCAACCGGGTTTTATAAACATTGATTATAGAAAATTACCTCAAGTCGACATCATCCACGACCTTGAAACCTTTCCCTGGCCCCTGCCGGATAACTGCGCCTCGCTCGCCATGGCTTCCCATCTGGTTGAGCATATAAACCCCCACGGAGGGGTGTTTTTGCGCTTTATGGACGAAATTTGGAGGATAATGAAGCCAGAGGGGAGATTGATGATTGCGACGCCCTACGCGGGCTCTCCAGGCTACTGGCAGGATCCTACGCATTGTAACGGCTGCAATGAAGCAACTTGGGCCTATTTTGACCCTTTTGAAGCCGGCGGCTATCTTTACAAGATTTATAAGCCTAAGCCCTGGAAAATAGAATCCAGTTCATGGTCGCAGGTCGGCAACATGGAAGTGGTGCTTTCCAAACGCCGCGACGACAAATCTTTTCATGCCTAGAAAAAAAATAGAAACAAAATACATTCAGCCCGCCCATAATCTCATTTTAAAAAATCCGGGCGTTTGGAAAAATAAAATTCTGATTGGAACGCCTTCCACCGGCCTTGTCCGGATGGAGTGGGTGATGGCGCGCTTCGGACAAATCATCCCCGTAAACTGGTCTTCTACCGACGCGATTCAGTGGATCTCGACTTTCGCGCCCTTGCGGTATCTCGTCGCCGACGCCCAGAATCTCATCTGCCGCACCGTGGTGGAACAGGATTTTGAATGGCTTTTGCTGATTGAATCGGACAATGTTCTGCCTCCGGACGCTTTTTTGCGCATAAACGATTACATGCGCAAAGGAAAAATTCCGGTGGTCTCGGGCCTTTATTTCACCAAATCCGATCCGCCGGAACCGCTCTTATTCCGCAAGCGCGGAACTTCTTACTACGGGGACTGGAAAATGGGAGACCGGGTCTGGGTAGATGGAGTTCCCACCGGATTTGTTTTAATTCATGGAAGCATTATCAAAGCCATGTGGAAAGAATCGCCGGAATACATGCTCGGCGCCCAAATAACGCGAAGAATTTTCGAATGCCCGGAGAAAATCTGGCACGACCCCGAAACCGATTCCCGCCATGCCCTCATCGGCACTTCGGATTTAGCTTGGTGCGAACGGGTAATGAAAGAAGGATTTTTCAAAAAATCCGGCTGGCCGGAATTCCAAAAAAAGGAGTTTCCCTTCCTCGTAGACACCAATATTTTTCTCAAGCACATAGACGATTCCGGCCGGCAGTTCCCGCTGCAGGACCCGAAGTCCCTCGGTTTTTAGGGAAAAAGCGGTATAATGGGAACATGAAAGTTCTCAAAGCTAAAATCTGTATAACGCACAAGAACGGCGCTACGCAATATATCGGCTATCCCCAAATTTGGCTGGATAACAAGGAGAAAATCCCGATGATTCTTTATCCTAATGACAGAAGCGACGAGATTCTTAATCGTGAGGGAAAACTTTGTCAGATTGTTTTTCCAGTCGTGCCAGATGATTTGGCAATGGAATTATTAAAACTTCCTGATTTTGAACTGGCAAATAAACTGGAATTGGAGGCTTATGCGATGAAGCATATGCCCATTAAAGAAACAATTACTGACGAACAAAAAGTGCTTGCCATAACTGCTAAAGCCGCGAGAGGAGAAGTTTTGACTCAGCTTGAGAAAGACGCTTTAAATCCAGACCATCCAGAAAGAGGCATTAACAAATCCAAGTCGTTTGTAGAAATGTCCAAAAGCGACTATGGAGTTGTTTTCTAAAAAACCAAAAGTTCTCGTAGCGATTCTTCATCAGGGATATATCCGCCCCGAACTTTGCTCGATGGTCGGAATTATGAAAGGAGACCCTAGAGCGGAAGTTTCGGTTTTGTATTCTAATCAAAAACCTTCGGAGAACAACCGCAATTTTACTTCGCATCTTGCTTTGGAAAAGGGCTTTGATTATTTCATTACTATTGACCACGATGTTGTTCCGCTAAAAAATCCCATAGATTTGGTTTTATTAAAATTGGATGTGGTGGGATTTGCCGTTCCTCAATGGAATATGTCCGACCCCAAATTCCCGATTTATTTGGTGGGGATGGACAGAGTTCCTGATGGATATAAAGAGCATAAAAATAAAGAGGGACTGCAGGAAGTGGACGCGGTGGGGACAGGATGTCTGGTGCTCTCCAGAAAAGTTTTGGAAGCGGTGAAAGCTCCGTTTGTCAGAAAATGGAATGAGGAAGGAATGGCGATAACTGGTTTGGATTTTTACTTCTGCGAGAAAGCGAAAGAACTTGGTTTCAAGATTTACTGCCACTACGATTATTTGGCCAACCATTTCAAAGAAATTGGGCTTTTAGAAGTTTTGGATTTCAAAAATGGCTAATTTAATTTCTTGTAGAGAAAGCACAGTAGATAAAATTCGCCAACATAGCGGATTTTCAACCACTATTACTGATAGTTTTGCGGCGGCTGGAGCTTTTGCCGTTGTTTGGGACAATACGGATATTTTTTGGCAAAGAATTGATGCTACAAGAAAGGCATTTAGGGGAACGGGATTTTCTGCGACTATTCAAAACAGCTTTGCCCTTGATTTGGCTTATGACTTTGATATGGACACCTCTGGCAATCTTTTTACAGTCAGAGCTTCCGACAAAGTTTATAAGCATAGCGGATTTTCGGCAACAATCTCAGATAGCTTTGTTATCGGCACGAATAATAGAGGAGTTGCTTGGGATGGAACAAATGTTTATACCGTTCAGGTTGGTGTCAGAGCCAGAAAACATAGCGGATTCTCTGCAACTGTTTCAAATAGTTTCGTAGCGGCAGACCCAATTTTTAATGGGATACAAGGCACAAGCTGGGATGGAACAAACTTTTATGCGGCTGGCAGAGATGCCACCAATAAAATAGTTAAATACTCTGGATTTTCTTCCACTGTGTCCGATAGCTTGGCTTATGAGGCGAATGGGATAGATTGGGAGGGGTTTCCTGTTTCTGATCTTGCGATTAGCGTCAACGACGCGATCACGATTTCCGAGAATGTTTCTTTAGATCTACAACTTGACATCAGCGTTAACGACGCGATCACGATTTTAGAGAGCGTAAATGCAGAATTCCTTATTGATATATCGGTCAGCGACTCCGTGAGCGTTTCTGAAAATGTGCAAATCGAACTTGGAATAGATATCAACGTAAATGACCCGATTACGGTTTCCGAAAACGTTGAGATGGATAATTCCCAACTCGGGGGAATAGAAGTTAACGACGCGATCACGATTTCCGAAAACGTTTCTCTTGACTTGAATCTAGATATCAGCGCCAGCGAGTCAATCACTGTTTCAGAAAATATTGAAATGGATAATTCCCAACTCGGAGGAATTGAAGTAAACGACGCGATCACGATTTCCGAAAACATTTCTCTTGAGCTTGGGATTAACATCAGCGTAAATGACGCCGTCACGATTTCCGAAAATGTTTCTCTTGATCTGAATCTCGACATAAGCGCCAGCGACTCCGTAAGTATTACTGAAAACGTTTCTCTGGACCTAAATCTCGACATCAACGCCAGCGACTCCGTGAGCGTTTCCGAGAGTGTTTCCCTTGAGCTCGGAATCGATATTAGCGTAAGTGACGCTGTGGCCGTTGCCGAATCCGTCACTATCTATGTTCAAAAATTCGTCGGCTTTATAAGAATGCGCTCCCAGCAGCAATCCCGGCCTTTGGGACTGGATAAAAACAAGATCCAAGACATGGAATCCGACCAGCAGTCGCGTCCCTTGGGAATGGATGACAACTCAATTTTATGATAAAATTTAAGGAAACATGATTACTTCCGCTCTCATTTCCCAATGCCGCCGAGAGTTCGGCGACCTGAAAAAAAGCACCCAAGTAGTCCGGGACGGAGATGGTTCTGCCACGATTTTTAATGTTACGCATTTCCCGGTAATCGAAGGTTCCTATACCGTCACCAAGGGCACTTCGGCCCAAACCGAACCTACTCATTATTCCCTGGATCTGGATACCGGCGACTTAACCATCGTCACGGCCCCGGGATCCGGCGTCCAAGTGAAATCCGTCCATAAATACGCGCATTGGCGCGATCTTAACTGGGTGGAGGCCGTTAATCAAGCGATCTCGGACTTGAACGGCCGGGGATTTTTCAGGCAGGTGGTCCGGAATACCGCCATCATGCGAATTTCGGCCAATGTGAGAGTATACAGCGGTCCTTCCGCATGCATCGACCTTTACGAAGTGCTGGAATCCGACAACTATACGGTCTCGGGAGGATTCAGAAAAATGCAGGTAAACTGGTCTTATCAGCAGGACGCCAATAAAATGGTTTTGGGCAACAAGCCTTCCGTCGCGAACCGGCTCGCGATTTCATATTTAAGAAACCTTCAAACTTACAGCGCGACTTCGGCCACGCTCGATGTCTTGGCAGACTGGGTGGAGATGGTAAAAAAGCGCGCCGGAGCGATTTATTTCCGTTCCCTGGCGGCGAAGATTGCCAAGCAAGGCAACGCTTCCATAGACGAAGGCCATTTTTCTTTTACCAATCTCCGAACCATGGCCAACGATCTCGACAAAGATTTTGAAGTCATGGCTCTTCGTAAAAAGCCCACGCGGCCGGCCAAGGGTATTCAGTGGCATATTCCGGACGGCGGCGAGGCTTAAAATTTCATGGCGGTTCAGGTGCGCACAAGATATCACATAGGTATAAATAACAAAGGCTTCATGCTGCGCGGAGCTCCCGCGACTCCGCGCTATTTGAAAGAGGAAGCGCCCTCGCTCATAAACCAACTTGGAACGGGGGATTTGTCCTACAACCAATTAAACGGCTCCGGATGGAGTTATTGGGCCCAGACCGACTGGTCCGGCGGATTCCAGCAGATCAAATGGAAAGACAATGCCACTTTCAAGGACGGCCAGGCGGTGGACGTTTTAAAAAAGTTCGGGCAGATTACGCTTCAAAACGGATTCACTTCCGCCGTTTCAATTTCCGGCTCCCATAAATTCGGCGCGGCCGCGGTGCACGACGGCGACCAACTTTTCGGAACCATAAAATCAGGAACCGCCAAGATTTTTAAAATCACTTCCGCCCACAGCGTCAGCGCTCTTTCCGCATATGCCGGAATCTCCGCGGTCAATTCCATGTCGCGATTCGGCCAGGATACGCTGATCGGCCTCACCCGGACTTCCGGAACGCTCAAAACGCTGGTGCGCTACAATGGCTCGGCCGTTTCCGCTTTCCGCAGCACCAATCCTATCGTCCGGGCGGTCAAAGGCATCGGAATCCGCGCCTATATCGCGGAACGCGTCGCGTCGCTTTCCGGCGACGTTTTATATTACGCGACCAATCTTTCTGCTTTCACTTCGGCCTACCAGGCCGGGAGAAACCGCCAGATGCCGATTATAGAAGAACTCAACGGCGCTCCGTATTTTTTCATCAAAGAGGAAAAGCGCGTGGAAATGTTCCGCTGGGATGAGTTCGCGGAGCGGGCTTATCCAATCTATACCTGGGAAAATTTGACAAGTTTCGGGGTTACGCGCTTTTTGTCTTTTTTAATCATCACCGGCACCGCCAACAACAAAAGCGTGGCTTTCGCTTTCAACGGCGCGCGACTTTGGGAAATTTTTGACGATCAGGTTTTGGATACAAGCTACGATTTTTCCAAACCTTTCGTTTTTGAGGGGCGCGTTCAGACCAAGGGAGTTCAATACGACGGCGAGGCGTGGTTCCCGGGACTCTACGGCAAATTCGAGACCGTTCAATACACTCCCTATCTCAACTTCGCGAATCGGGCCTATGGCCATGCGCTCACCGCGACTCTTATAAAACTCGCCTACACCGACACCGCGAAATACGCTATCTCCGGACATGTGATTTCTTCTGAATTCGGCCACTCCATAGGGGGTGTGGATAAGCTTGTGAATTCTGTGCATATCAATGCCGACGCGCTCGCCGCGAACCAGACCATAGAAATTTTTCGCTCCACCGACGGAGGCACCACTTTTACTTCCATCGGAACCTTGAAACATTCCACCGACGGAGCCATCACCAAAAAAACTCTTTATTTCGCTTCCGGCTTCGTCACCAAGCTTTGGAATTACAAAGCCCAACTCGTCGGTCCCGGCACTTCGACTCCAATCGTCAAAGATATTTCTTTCCAGTACCGACCGACGCCGGATTTGAAAAGGCGCTGGACGCTTTCCGTTGATGCCGGCGACAATATTATTCTTCTGAACAAGCAAAAAGAGGAAAGAGACGGCAAAGCGCTGGTAAACGAACTTTGGCTGGAAAAAGAAGCCAAGCGCACGATTATTTTTGAAGACGTGGACGGATTCAACACCAATTTCGTTTCGGCCATGACTTCCGGAGGAACTTCCGCCCGGGTGGAAAGCACGCGGCTGATGCCGCCGAAAGGACGAATGCGCGTGGTAAAAAGCGGAGTTGCGGAAGAGATGACCTACACTTCGGCGGACGGAGACCGCGTTAAAGGCATTTCCCGCGGCCAGAAAGGAACGCTGGCCCGGGCCTACACGTCTGCGGACGTTATTGATAATTTTTATACCGCGCTCGTAGCAAACGTAAAAGAGCAGATTAATGACACCGATCAGGACACTACGGAAAGCGTCGCCCAAATAACTCTTTTGGAGGTATGACCAATCTTTATGATTTTGCGGAAGACAACGCATCATTAAAAGCAGCCATTCTGGCGCTTCGGAATGATTTTGAAGCCCATATCCATGATGGCATTTCTTCCCGCAGCTTCGAAACGCTCCGGGCCGAAGCCATAAGCGCCAGGAGTTTTTCCATCCGAAAAACTTTTTACACGGATGATACGGCCGGATTCTGGGCCGGACTGGTTTCGAACACTCCTAAAATATACATAGGAAACGCTTCTAATTTTTTTAAGTGGGATGGCTCTGCAGTGACGATAAAAGGCGACATTACGGCCGGCTCCATTAATATCAACAACAAATTCACAGTGAGTTCCGCCGGAGCGGTAGTGGCGAAATCCTACTCCCTGATCGCTCAATATATCGCCGGAGAAGCTTTAACCATAGGCAAACTGGGATGCTTTATCAATAAGGACGCGGTCTGGGGAAATGATACCGGAGCCGATAAAGAAACCGGCAACATTCTCTCAGCTTTTACCTACGTTGACCAGACAAATCCAACCGTAGCGACAGGAGAAGCACCAACACAAGTCCGGGTTGGAGAAGGAGAATATCAAGCTTTCGGAAAAATCGACTTAGCTGGCGCTCCGCCAGGACTGCCTGACTGGAGTGAAATTGAATCCGTTCGATTGCGAATTTACATAGAATTCACTTCCAACGGAGCGATGGGTTTTACGCTTTACCGACTTACATCTGCTTTTACAGAATCCACAATTACTTGGAATAACAAGCCCGCAGATGATAATATAGGATGGGCCGGCATGGCAGTAGCCACTGGATTTTTGGGTGAAGGTATGGCAGCCGGCGCCAATGGTCTTAGTGTCGGGTATGTGGAATTTGATATTACGGAGCTTTACCGGCTTTGGTCTTCGGACGCTTACACAAACAACGGATTCGTGATAAAGGCCAGCAGCATTAATGCCGGAGACAGCTATCTAAGATTCGCGGGCAGAACGCGAAATTCCGTCGGTTCAGTTTTGAAACTTGAACCCTATCTTGCGTCAGTCATCACGGTAGATAACCCGGGATCGGGGACTTCCATCATAGCCAATGACGGGAAAATATATTCGGCTTCTCACAATGAATATAGGAGAATCAAAAGTATTGCCGGTATCATTGGCGCGACAGTTTCGGCCGGAGAAACCATTGATGTTTATTCGCTGGCCGATAAAAGTATCATTCCTTCGAGTGTTCTTGCGGTAACCACCGGCAAGGTTTATTATCTTACCGGCATCGATGGAACTATTGGAACTTTAGCCAACGACATTATCGAAAGCGACAAATGGGATTTGAAAATCGGAGTCGGCACTCCGAACGGCCTGATGATTGATTTTGACAAGAAACCCGTTTTTATACGAGCTACATCTGTTCCCGGATCAGTCAATCCATCGGAAGCCGTACATCCTCCTCCGCACGCGCGAATAGCGGTAGTGAATGCCGTCTACGATACGGCGGTCGGAAGTTTTAGAGCTTTCCTGACTTTGGAAAAAAGCAGATTGGATAATGTTGTTCAGCAATGGGATGACAAAGATGCCGTGAATAAGAACCATAAAATCACCGTTGATTGGGCGACAGGAAGTTCCGGCAAACTGCAGGTGACGGCGACGGACACGGACGCGATAACGGCTTTAAGCGTGACGATTTATTGGTATGCTTAAGAGTGGTATAATTCAAACGCATGAGCTTAAGCCCCAGAATCCAGGAACCAAGCTTTGAACTAAGCAAATTTGACCGCATTCAAAACGCGGTGAAAAGATCGGTAGAAACATATTTCCACGATCCGCTTCATTATTTGCTGTATGGAGGGCTGGCGCTCGTCGGACTGGCCCTTCTGGCCGGCTGGTCTCTTCCTTGGCAGCTATACGCGCTTTTGGGAGGGATGGCGGCGGCTAAAATAATAATTTACTTATGGATTGGGCCCAACTCATCCTCCAAGTCGGAATAGCCGGAGCTACCCTTTACGTGCTCCAAGATTACCTGAAACGCACCGATGCGCGGATCGATATGCGCGACCAGGCATTTTTAAAATTCGTCAGTGAGCACAATGACAAAATGACGAAGCTGATAGTGGAATCGACGGATGCCATCAAGCAGTCAACCAAAGCGATCAGGGCCTCTTCGGAACTCATTTGCATCGCTTCAAAAGCGTTGGAAAAGACGAGCAATAAAATTTTTAACGGCGCAAAATAATATGTGGGAATGGTTTAAAAATCAGCTTTATAAAGTCCAGCGACAGGACGCGGAGGCCAAACAGATTGCCTTGCATCTTTCACGGGCCTTGTGCTATGAATGGGCAAAGGAGGAAATTTTATACCCTGATCTCCGGGATAAGTTTAAAGCGCTCTCCGCCGCGATGGCAGCGCTGGAGAAACCAATTATTCTTATAGAAGCTTTCCGGACCGTTAAAAAACAGCAGGAATATTACAACAAAGGTCGAGACCGGCCAGGGGCCATAATCACCAATGCCAAATCTTTTGAAAGCTACCATCAATACGCGCTGGCGTTTGACGTGGCCTTCAAGGATCTCTACTGGGCAGTGCCGAAAGAATGGTGGAATGTTCTGGGAGAAGAAGGGAAAAAGTTGGGCCTTATCTGGGGCGGCGATTGGGGCGACATCGATCATTTTGAATGGCATCCGGGCTTTTCTTATGAAGAATTAAAAAAATACTTCGAAATACCCAAATGAAACCTTACAGTTTTTTAAAAGGATTTTCGAAAGGGCTTATTTCTTTCGCTCTTTTTGTGATTCCTTTTTTTATCACGCATTTCGAGCCGGTGGCCAATCTGACCGTCGGAGCGGTGCTGATGATAGTCTATAATTTCTTGAAATTCAAGACCAACCGCTAGAACGACAAAATCCGCCCTTTGAGACGCTTAAAAACGGTTTAATCTTTTATCCGTTTGTCTCGAGGGCGGATTTTGTTTATTCGCCTGCTTCCTCTACTTTTTCCACTTTGCTACCGAGCTCCGTGGCTTTCTCGTCAGAAAGTTCGACTTCGGCGCCGACTTCTTGAGTCGCGCCTTCGAGTTCAAATGTTTCTAAAACTTTATATTTTGGCATGGGAATTTCTCCTCTCATTATAATCGACCTTTTTCTGTCGCTTGAACAGAAAAAACCAATAAAACGATCTTCTATCATTACTTCTGGTCCAAGATATTAACGATAAACAGCCCTTCTTTCAACGCTTCCAGATTGAAGCCGACCTCTTTCAGCCAAATATTTTCCGCTCCGCTGTCAGAAAGAAATTTACGGAAAGCGAAAAACATTTCCTGGGTCTTCATATTCATCGTAATCTCTTTCTGGGCCATTTTCAACGCTTCTTTGTTGAAATCCTCCCGGAGTTTTTCAACTTCTTTTGCGGCCGGCTCCAACTTAACCGGCAGAAATACCATCTGGCCGTTTGAATCCGCGACTACTTTTTTCCAATCTCTTTTTTCCATTTTAAGGTTTGTAATTAGTTATTAATATTTCTAGCCAATCTTCGTCCTGTACATTATTTTGCGGCCGTAATGCATGAGTTTTTTTCTGACTTTGCCCTTTTGGGACCACATCAACTTCGAGGATTGAGCGCGCAACGTGCTTAGGATCATCATCTTCGAGAACCCCAAGGGCACAAAGGGCATCCTCAAACATTTTAGCCAAAAGCGCAGTATTAAGGGTATCGAGAGGTCTTGTCCTAAAAAGGAATCGATAGCGGATTTCAACTGGGTATGATCCAACTTTTTGAACTGGTCTACAAAACGCTGTTGCATAACCAAGGACGCTATCTTTAGCTTCTCTGCGTTTGGTCCAGTGAATTCCCGCATAAATTTTATTTGTGGATATCTTCAAGCCTCCGATCGGGATGCAGTATCGAATCATAGTATTCCTGCACGTCCGCGGCCCGGAACATAATCTTTCCTTTTAGCCCGTATCCCGGAACGCAGGATACTTTTATTTTAGCATTCTTAATCAGGCGGTAAAGAGTCGGCACGCTGATTTCCATAAAACGCGCCACTTCCTTTACTGAATAAAGCTTTGGTTTTTTTATGTCATCAAGTTCCATTTCTTCTATTCATCCTCTTCCTCGACCTCAATCTCCTCGGGCTTTTCAACAAGCTCGCGGTCATGAATCGCTTTCTCGACGATTTTCCGGGCCTCGTCAAAGCTGTCGCAATTCACGACTTGCAATGTTTCCCGATCACCGCTTTTTTGTCCCTTGCGCTCGATGCTGAAATTATATTTTGCACTCATATCTCAAGCCACTTTTTATTTTTTAATGTCCAAAGAATCGTTTTTTCAAGCGACTCTTCGAAGTTAATGGGTAACGACCATCCCATCGCTTTCATTTTACTGCCGTCCAAAGCATATCGAAGATCATGCCCCGACCGGGAAGAATGAAAATCCACAAGCTCGTAGGAAAGCTGACGCCCCATAATGCTCGCGATCATCGCCGCCATCTCAAGGTTATCCATCTCGCGCTCGCCCACGATATTGAACTTGTCGGCATATTCCGGCCGCCAGTAAGTCGGCCGCGGCATCACTTCGCCCGGCTTTTCATGCTCGTATCTTTCCAAGAGAAAAAGAACAGCCGCCGCGACATTTCGAGCGTGAATCCACATCCGGGAGCCAGCCTTGGTCTTAGTTTTATTGGCATGAATCGGCACGGTCTCGCCTTTTAAAATGGAATTGATTACCTTGGGAATGAACTTTTCCGGATGCTGACGCTCTCCAAAAACGTTCATGGTATGGGTGATAAGAACCGGCAAACGATAGGTATTGGCATAAGCGAGCGCGAGCTCCTCTCCGCCGGCCTTAGAAGCCGCGTAAGGATTCCCGGAATTGTAGCGACTCCATTCTTGGTAATTTACGTCCACCGGCGCCGGGCCAAAAACTTCGTCGGTTGAGAAATAGAGAAAAGCCCTGAGAAGATTCTGAGTCTTCGCAAAATTGAGTACGTGCGTTGTCCCTAGGACGTTTGCCATGACGAACGGCTCCGGGTTTTCTATGGAGCGATCGACATGCGTCTCCGCGCCCATATGGACGATATAGTTAAACTGCCCGAGTTCTGAGGAAAGTCCCGCCTCAATCGGTTTAGTAAAGTCAGAGGTGAAAACCTTTACCCGTTTTATATTCACTCCAAAAACTTCTATATCCCGCAGACGATCGAAGCCCGAAGACGCGTAGTTCAGCCGGTCTAAAATGACAATTTCCCAATCGGTATTTTTAAGCAAGTGCTCAACCAAATGCGAACCAATGAACCCAGCCGCACCAGTAACGAGTATCCTTTTACTTGATTGTTTTTCCTCGATGGAGTTTATCATGTCGTTTTTTAGTAAAGACTTTTAAATTTTTAATCCTATTATCTGTTTTAATGCCATTTTTATGATGGATAACTTCGTTTGATTTGAGTTTCCTGCCTAATGATTTCTCCATCACTACTCTATGAATCCGTCGCATTTTCCCCTTAAATCTTCTGCGGATATATCCCTTAGTATCTGGTTTTATTTTCTTCTTTTTTTTAAACCACTTAGGATTTTTTACTTTTAAAATATATTTTAATCCCGTTGGTCGAATTCTATATTTATATTTACATCGTAGACTGCAATATCTGGGTTTTCCAAATCTACTTTTTCTATTTCTCCCACAGAAACTTTTGCCGCACTTGCAAAGAAAAGTCATTTTCTATGAGCCAATAAACAAGGAAATTTATTGCCGTGGCAAGCCCATCGACGCTGGATTTGCCGGCGGCGCTTCAATCTTTTTAAGCCGATTCCTTTATCCCTGCTCATCTTTGGTTTCCCGGAATTCAAGCTGTTCGACTTCAATATACTTGGCGACACCGGTAGCTTCCTGGCTGGCTTTCATTGTTTTTAAACTCTCCTCCAAATCTTTAACAAGATTGGTATAGGTCCAACGCTTGATTTTTTTGATTATAAAATTCCCTAAAGATGTCGGAAGTTTATCCAATTTCTCATCTAGCATCCCCTTTTTGATTTCGGGATTGAGTTCCTCGATCCGGGCCTTAATCTGCTTTTCCTGGATTTTGAGTTCAGCGTATTCTTTTAAGATTTCTTTTTTCATTTATTTATTTTATGTTGCTTGTCATGCCAATCTTCAAGAATCATCGACACTATCATCAAAACAACACTAAATACTATTATTCCTATAAAACCGCCGAAAATAAAATAAAATATATTCATAGTTCAATTTTTTCTCCCACAACCTTTTGATTATCTTTGCGGATACTGCGAATATAATCCAGCCCCCGGTTCGTCACTAGCATGGAGCGCGTGTAAACCGCCAATTTTCCCGGATGCTTCAAATCTTCAATTTGAAATGTCCCGACTTTTTTATCCAATTTGTTAATAAAACAGCGCGTCGGCCGGAGACCGGTGAGGCCGAAAAACATCGTGTAATAAAGAGCAACCTGGAAAAAATAATGATCCTTGAACTGGTTGGAGCTTTTAATGTCCATCAGCACGAGCTCGCGCTTCAAAGGATTGGTCCGATGGCGCATGGTACCGATATCGTCGAGCGTGCCGGCCACTTTGAGCTTGTGGGAATAAACGTAAAGCTCCGTCACTGCCGGCTCGTACTCCCATTCTTTCACAAATTTTTCAAGCCCCCGCAAAGCCGAAATAATGCGGATATCTTCCTGGCCTGTCGGAATAAAAGCTAAAATGTTCTCCGGGCGCTTGCCGCTTGATATCCATTCCTTGAAATAACGCTCCCGGATGTCGTGAATCTCGGTCCCGACGTCTCCGGCATCCTGAAAAATATCGGCCGAGGCTTGACCCGCGCGCTCGAGATGCTCCATCACATTCTCATCCGTAAAGGATTTGAAGTTCCCAAAAACATAATCGAGCGCGCGGTTCATTTTGAAGTTTATAATGGACTCGTCTTTCAGGATCTGGATCTTCCCGGTCACGGAAGGGTAAACCGGATTATTCACCCAAAGGCGCTGTTCCCAGTCCCAAACATTCTTTTCAACTACTTCGTAAAAGTGGCCGCGCTCGGTGTGCCGCGGGATCACTTTTCCCTCTGGGATCTTTTTTAAGATAATTTTCCTAAAAGCTTTCGCGTCCATCTTTTTTACTCCAAATCCCCTGCCTGTTCGCCGTGATAATCCGGGTCCATTTCCCCGAGATAAACCTTGATTATCTTGGTGGGATTATGGCCCGGGGTGCTCGGAGCTCGCTCTTCAACAAACCGAAGCCCCACCACTTGCCCAATTTTGGCGTTCTTCAGCTGGGCCTGAACAGCGCCTTTGGCGAAGTAAGACATGAAATCGTCCTTCACTATCGCGGTCGGTTCGGCCACCGCCACATACTTACCCGGGGTTTCCTCAACAATATTGTGGTAGGATCCACCCTTCATCTTAAACTCGTAGATGGTCTGCATCTCGTGCTTGGCGGAGAGCTTATTCTCAATCTGCCGGGTATTGTCGGTGATGGTTCCTTTGAACCAGTCCCCGGCCTTGCCGAATTTTACCTGCGGGCGCTTGGATTCCTCCATCCCCGCAAACGGATCAACGACATTTTCTTCTGCCATAAATGATTAGGATTAGGCTTATAATTATTTAACGGCCTTTTTCTCTTTTGAGCTTCTTCGACCTTTATTTACCGCGAAAAAAACCGTTGTCTTTGAAACATCCAGCTTCTTGCAGATTTCTTCCATGGTATAGCCAATCCGGTAAAGCGCCCGGATTTCCTTATTGCGGAGTTCTTTCCTTATTTTTACTGGAATTATTTGCTTATCCACAGTGGAACTTTTTAATACTTTCAGTATAGCGTGCTATGATTTGAATGTAAACAATATGATACTGTGGATAAAGTTTTAACGCCATTTTTAGGGATGCCGTCAAGGGGGTATGAAAGGTTTAAGACAGCCTGGCTCCGGATGGGGCTTTTTATGCGGGATCTGCCCTTGGAGGCCGAATGGGAAGAGCTTTTGGAGCAAGATTATCAACACGATTTCCACAATATTTCACCTACCGATCTCTTTGATGTCTTCCCGGAAGCGGCTAAAATTATCAAAGCCAGGCTGGTCGAAGCTTCCCGACGCTTGCGGGGAATGGAACCGCTCGCGAAACAAATTTTGGAAAAAGTATACGAAGGAATTTACGCCCAAAACGATACCAAACATGAGAAATTTTGGATAGATCTGGCGACTTCGATAATTTATCAAAAACCGCTTAATAATCTTCGGAAACAATATTTAAGGCTGGGGCGGCTTTATAGAATAATCAAATGGCAAAAACGTATTATTCCCAAACAGGCGGCATTAAGCCCGGAAGACGTGGAGCGAGCCAAGGAATTTCCTTTAACGCATTTCTTATCTCCTAGCCGCGCCGGCTTTGTGCTCTGTCCTTTCCACAATGAAAAAACTCCTTCCCTGAAAATTTATAAGGAACAGAACAAGTGGTGGTGTTTTGGCTGCCAACAGGGAGGGGATGTAATTAATTTTGTCATTAAAAAAGATAATTTATCATTCGCGGAGGCGGTAAGGTTTTTAAGATGAATGCTATTAAGGAAAAAAACTTTTTAAGAACAGCAACACTTGAAGAGCTTAAAATAAACAAACTTACGGTTATTTCTCTTTTTTCCGGATGCGGGGGAATGGATTTGGGGTTTTGCCAAGGCGGTTTTGAGATTCGGGCGATGATTGAATGGGATAAATCGGCTTGCGACACATTGCGCGCGAACTGGCATTATAAACCGAATAAGCCGCGACATAACTGGCATCAAAAACGAGAGCCGGTGATTTTAGAATCCGACATTACGAAATTATCTACGGAAGAAATTCTGAAAGCGGCGGACTTGAAAGTCGGCGAATGTGGAGTGGTGATAGGCGGATTTCCATGCCAAGGGTTTTCGCTGGTCGGCTCTAGGAAGGTGGATGATCCAAGAAATACGCTTTATAAGGAGTGCGTCCGGGTGGTGAAAGAAACCCTGCCTCAAATGTTCGTTTTTGAGAATGTGCCCGGGCTGGTCAGTATATCCAAGGGCAAAATTCTTATGAAGATTTGCGAGAATTTTGCGTTCATCGGTTATCAGGTGTCTTGGGATATTTTAAATGCCGCCGATTACGGCGTGCCACAGAACCGCAAAAGAATATTTTTTATCGGCAAAAGATGCGATGCGATGGGTTTTGACCTGAAAACCGGCCGAACGGGGTTGTATCTCGGCGCGATTAAGGGAGAAATTAAACATCCGGACTGGTTCAAAGCGCGATATAAACATCTTTTTAAATGAAAAAACCCAAGAAATTCTGCTTTATTCAAAATTGGGGCACCTACTCTAACGACACTTTCGTCTGTGTAGGAATGAACCACGATGAGATTATCCGGGCTATGAAGAAACTGAAAGTCAAAAAAAATATCACGACAGCCTTTGAACAGGAACGCGAAGAGCATAATAATCACTGGCTAGTTCCAAAAAATCATTCAGCCGTGCTGTGGTTTAATTCCGGAGCATCGGTATTATGGTTTCCTGATTGGAAAAGAAATTGGGGCCACATTAGCACCTTAATACACGAGCTTTACCATGCCGTCCATCGGATTCTACATAAAGACAAAAAGATGGCTGACGAAGATGAAGCTTGCGCTTACCAGTTGGAATTTTTATTTAAGGAGATAAGAAGAAAACTGGATAAGGAAGTTTTATAATATGACTTTCTAAAAAAAGATGGAAGATGAGATAAAAAAGGCCCAAGAGCGCGCCAAAAAACTCGCCGAACTTAACAAGCTGGACGCGATTGACTTTCCCGAACTTGAAAAAAAAATAAAAGAGTGGATGGTGGTGGACGATCCCTACATCATCCGCCTCATCTGCGCCGTTGTCCTTACCAATTCCTTTTCGGACAAGGGAATCTGGATGATGCTGATCGCACCCTCCGGAGGAGGCAAAAGCGCGCTTTTATCGGGACTTTCTTTTTTGGAAGAAATTTACGAAATCTCGTCCCTCACCCCGCAAACCCTTTTATCCGGCATGCCGGGGAGATCCGAAGCCTCGCTCCTGCCGCGGATCTCCGGCAAGGTGATGATTTTCAAGGATTGGACCACCATCATGTCGCTCCATAAGGACGCCCAGATGGAAATCATCAGCCAACTGCGTGAAATTTGGGACGGAAAGCTCGTAAAAGTATTCGGCAACGGCAAGACCATGCGCTGGGAAGGAAAAGTGAGCTTGCTCTGCGCTTCGACGCAGATGGTGGATCTGTTCCAGCAGCGCTTCACGTCGCTCGGAGAACGCTTTTTGAATTACCGGATAATAATGCCGGAGGGGAAAGACGCCGGGCGCCGGGCGCTTCGAAACCGGGCGCGTCAGAATGAGATGGAATGGGAAATCCAAAAAGCTTTCTTTGCTTTTTTTAAATGGATTAAAGAGCAAAAATCTTCCGCGTTGCCGGCCTTATCGGAAGATATCAATCAAAGCTTGATCGACTTAGCCGAGCTTGTGGTGAAAGCGCGCTCCGGAGTCATCCGGGAATATTCCTATCGGCAGGAAATAGTATTTGTGCCTGCCGCCGAACTTCCCACCCGCATTTTACAGCAACTGGCCGGCCTGACCGCGGCTTCCATGATTTTGAACGGCGGAGTTTTAAAGGACGAAGATTTAAAAATGACTTTCAAGACCGCGCTTGATTCCATTCCCCAAACGAATTACATGGTTTTGCACCAGCTGGCCCAGGGCGTGAATCAAACCACAAAGGAAATCGCGATCGCGCTCGGCTATCCTACCTCTCCCATCCATCGCTACCTTGAAAATCTTTCCATGCACGGACTCTGCCGCCGCGCGGCTGGCAAAGATACGGCGGAGGGCGGAGTAGAAGATCGCTGGTTTTTAAAAGAAGAATATCAAAACCTTATTTTACGCTATCACGGCATGCGGCCGCTGGAACTGGAAAAGTTGGAAGAAGAAATAAAAGAGGAAACCGATCCCCAAAAACTTTTACTGAACCCGGAATCAGAGCCGCAGAATAGCCTTGATATCGATTTCTGAAAGCCCGGCTTTTTCCAAACGCTCCAAATCCTGGAGAATATTCACCGAGGCTTTTTGTTTTTTATGAAGAACTTTCGCCACGTACTCATCGATCGTGCTCCGGGCCGCGATATTATAAACCGTCACCGGCCTGGTCTGGCCGATCCGGTGGGCCCGGTCCTCGCGCTGGGTGAGTTTAGACACCGACCAGGGCATATCGTAGTGGAAAACATAGGACGCCGCCTCCAGATTCAACCCAAAAGCGCCTGCTTCCGTCGAAATGAAGAGTTTTCGGGCAGGGTCGTCCCGGAAGTCGTTTACCGCGTTTTGGCGCTCCTGGGGGCTGATTTCGCCATAAATAAGCAACGGCGCGTAGCGGGAAAGCTTTTCGTATAAAATTTTCGCCATCTCCGCGAATTGGGTGAAGATCAACGCCTTGCCGCCACTCGCAACAATCGTTTCCAAAAGCTCCGCCAGCACCCCGAATTTGGAAGAAATAATTTTACTTCCCAGCAAAGCCGGGTCATCGGTCGCCTGCTTTAGCCGGAGCATTTTTACGGTAATAAGATTTAAGGTGTGGGGGTTGATGGTGAGTTTTTCAATTTCTTTCAGGATGCCTTTTTTAATCTCGGCGTAAAAATCTCTTTCATTTTCCGAAAGGTCAAACAGTACGTTCTCAAAAGTCTTCTTCGGAAAATCATCAAACACTTCCTCCTTGGCGCGACGCAGCATCACCGGCTCAAGCCGGCGCGCCAAGTCGTCCAGATTTTTGTAGCCCAAAATCTTTGAATGGAAAAAATCGTCCGTAATGAGATATTTGGAACGGAACTGGTAGTGGGTCCCGAGGGAGCGCGGATAGAGCCAATCCACCACCGAAAAAATATCCTCCGGGGAATTGGAAACCGGGGTGCCAGTGAGCGCTATTTTTTTAACGGTCCGAATCGCTTTAAGAGAGCGCGTCGTCTTGGATAAAGGGTTGGCGACCCGGGTAGCTTCATCCGCAATGATAGCTTCCCATGGTCCGTGGTCGGAAATATGTTTTTGTATAAGATCGAAATCGTGAAGCAAGAGCTCGTAATTGGCGATTTTCCATTTGGCGCCTGATTCCCACCCTATTCGGCGGCTCAACGGAGAACCGTCAATGACGGAAATAAGAGCGCCCGGCTCCCATTTTTCTATTTCCTCTTTCCAAGAATATTTCAAAGAAGCGGGGCAGAACACCAGAATATTTTGGTTGTTTTCCAGGGCGGCGATAGTCTGAATAGTTTTACCGAGGCCGGGCGCATCGGCCAGCAAAGCGGAATCAAGACGCTTCAAAAAAGCCGCCCCGATTTTTTGGAAGTTATAAAGCGGCAGTCGGCCATCGTAAAAAGCCGGAGAGCTTTTTATTTCGCGGACCGCGGCTTCTTCTTTTTGTTTTAAATCCACCAAAGCCAGCACGTCGGCATGGACCAAAAAACCGAGCGGCTTCAAAATTTCCACGCACTCCGGCGCGTTTTGAATCGGGACCTCCCAGCGCATGTTGTGTGAGTTCCAGCGCCGGCCGGGCACGGTTCGAATCACGTCCACGATCAGCGGATCGTAGTCAAAAGTAATGGCAAGCTTTTCCCCCCGAAGGTTGATGTGCATCTTTTTTTAAATCTTTTTTAATCAATCTTGGGCGGCATCCCCAGCCCGCGCGCCTTGACGGAAGTTTTCCAGTGATACCAGGCTTTCGCATCGTTCAGAAACATCTCCCGGGCCAGTTTTTTCTGGAATTCGCAGTCGTAAATCATGTTTTCTATCTCATGCGCTTCGGCCTCCGGCAGAAGATCGTACTCAAGAACTTCCTGAACGAAAGTTTGTTTCTGAAATTGGAGGCAAGAGTAGGAATACTTCCCGTTATCGTCCAGCCTCTTGTAATCAGGAGCGCATCCTTCGCACTCAAATATTTCCAGGCGGTCCAGCCAGGAATCGAGCGCGTCTTTGGGTTGGGAATAAAGTTCATTGCCATCGAAAATATGGAGCGAGGAAAAATTCTTCGATTGGACACCGGCCGCGACCGCCAATCCCAGCAGAATCGCCGCGGCCAGAATCACTCTCATTTTATTTGTCATAGACGGCGGACTGGGCAACCGCCATACCATCCGGCCCTGTCATAATCAGACGCCCCGGAGGGGGGAAATCACACCAAATTCATGATAAAAATGCGATTCCCGGCCCCTCCGGAGAGTCCGCCTTATGTATATATCATATCATATTCCCGGCCAATCGCTCAAAAGCCCCATCCTTTCTTTCCGCAATTTATAAAGCCTGATTTTTTCCCACTGATTTTTACCCAGCGGCCGGCGTCCTTTCCGGGAGCGATGCTCGCGGTGCGGCCGTCCGGAAGCTCCGTTGCGCGATCCATGAAAGAATGATTTTTGAATCCGGGCTGACATTGAAATTATGGATCAATAAATATCTGTTTTAATATAAAAAGCCAGTAAATAATTACAAGGACTCCCACTATATGATTTCTAAAATAAAATTTTTCATAAAAATTTGGGCGAGTGGGGACGAATCGTGAGACCCGTCCCGCACTCTAGTTGTCCCTCTTGGAGGGACTGGCGGGAGGCGATATGGACTGATGGGGACATTTTCCATAAAATCCTTTTGCTAAGTTGCAGTTATGACAGAGAATTTGTAGAATGTTGGGATAATTATGTTCTCTCGCCCACTGATATATTAATTTGCCTTTTATTATTTTGCGATGTTGTTTGCCATCGTTATTTTTATGGTCTACAGCCAAAAATTCTAAATGACATTCTCCGCAACAAACACATTTGCCTCCATAAAATTGTAAAACTTCGTATCTTAATTTGCGTTTTCTTATTCTACCTAATTCATTAGTTCTTTCCTGCATTTTACGAAATCTAATCGGGTCATTGGTGCGAATTTTCAATATCCGTTTTTTTGCACATTCATATTGTCGCTTTCCTATTGCAGGATTAAGTTTATATCGTAATCTATGACGGGCCTTATCTTTTTCTTTATCTTTATAAGGCATAACTAATTATAATGGAGAGAGAAAGCTAACACAAGGCTAGTTTTCTCTCCCCTATTATATTCTAAGGAGGTGTTATAATCCTTGTCCAAATCGTAATTATCTCTTCACCTCGGACGAGAAAAACCTCGTAGATGTCGCTGTTCAAGAAATACGGCCTGCCGTCCTTTTCCGTTCTGACCCGCACCAAAAGATAGTAAGGGCGGACATACACGGTTGCGAACTTGCGAATGTTTCCGTTCTCTTGAACTTCCAACACCGAGATTACATAGGCGGGCTGGGATTTAAGGCGTTCCAGAACCGCCATTGGAACCCCGTTGTAGCCGCCTGCGGTAAGAGCCGTGATAGTAAGGGCGAAAATCGCAGTCATCATCTTGTTCCTCCTTTCTGGGGCAGTAGTGTTTCTGTTTGTCCCCGACAGAATTGAAAGTTTTGCCGCAACGCGAGCAAAGATACACAGCATTTTCCCATAACTTACTCATTTCACGCCTCCTTCCTTGTCCGCTTGGAGCTTCTGGATAATCTTTTCCAGACGGATTTGCTGGCTCGCGTAGCGTCCCTCCGTCTCAACTAACAACAACGCCAGAGTGTCGGCATTTTTCTGTAAAACGACAACAAGTTCTTCAAACATATTCACCTCCCTATTTTGAGATTCGCTGATGGTGGAGCGCATCTAGGTGCTTCCCCTAGAAGACTATGGACTGGTTACCACGCCGCGCCCCCATCAGCGAACCTCTATTTTTTTAAAGAGCGCCCAAATCTATTTTAGCATTTTTCACTCATCCTCCTCAACTTCCGGTTCTTCTTCCTCTTTCTCCATTTCCTCATCCAACTCTCCATCTCTCCGCATTTTGGATTTTACCTGGTAAAGATAGGGCCGGGAGACGCCGAACTTGTCGACAATCTCGGAAAACGGCTCATCTTCCCGCAGCATTTTTTTTTATCTCATCAAATTGAGCCGGTTCCAAGCGACCTTTGCGCGGTGTGTAAAACTTTTTACCCTTTCCCCAGCGGCGTTTTAAATGCTTGTTGGGAACCGCCCGGCGCGGGGAATCTTCCGGGGGCGCGGCCGAAGAATTATCAGGAATTTGACCAATCTGAAAATGTGGAAGAACTGTCCGAAGCAGAAACCCTAACTTCTCCCCGGAGATCTTAGTGCGGAGATTTAAGATCCCGAACTCGCTGCCTTTGAAGGTTTTTAGAGTCAGAAGCGCTTGTCCGGACTTGGCACGCCGCATATATTTTCTTTTCATTTCCTCTTTCATATTATTGGAAAGTTATTTATTCCTACCTTCAAAGTAGAAAGTATCGCCTACCTCATCAATTCCGAGAGGGCAATCTCTTGGCGGCCTTGCTGTCCAGCAAATGTATGGCAGTTTCGACCATGAGAGGAGCGCTTGCCAGAAGCGTTGGTCTGGATTTTCAGAACAAAACTTCACGAAGCTACGGAGCGTTTCGCTGTTCCTAGTTTCTTTCGTTATTTTCTTTTCCTCTTTCATAGATTTATTGGGGGGTTAATCTCTTTTGATTTCTTCTAAATGGTCGGCAAAGGTTCCAGTATCTTCTTCTTGGTTATCTTCTAAAAGTTCTTTACGGAGGTCGGAGAGAGCTTCTAAAGCACCGACACGAAGAACAGAAAACACATCTCTGTCATTCCAATGTTGATATGCTTTCTCAATCGCCTTCTCCACTTTTTCTCGGCTGATACAATTTTTATGGGTTTCGGGATTAGCGAGGAGGGAACGAATAAAGGACTTAATGAGGTCAGAGGTGATAGCTTCTCTATTGTGAAAATCAGCAATAAGTTTTTTCCCATCTATTGTTTCTACAACGAAATTGTCATCAAACTCTTTCTCCCAGGTTTCTTTGGTCATATTTCTTGCTTTATAATTTCTTGCTTTCTAATTTCGCCGCATTTATGGCAGATGGCGTAGCCGACTTTACGAAAAGGATTTACTTCGTCTGCTATATGGGACAAAATGAAATAATGCTCGCACTTTTCGGATTTTTCTTGTTGCTTTTTAATTTGTTCTTCGGTTGGCGGGGTCATAAAGATTTCTTAAATACCAATTTTGCATAATTCCAATCGTTTTTCTGATAATTTAATAGACCAACACTTCTTCTCGGACTTCTGTTACTTTCATCTTTTCTCTTACAAAATCTATATGTTGTTTTGCCAACTCTAAAGCTCTTTTGTCGGCCTTATCTCGGTTTTTACTCCACGCGCTATCAAACCAGCAATCATAGATTGGGTCTAGTAAATAAACCGCGACACACCACTTGCCAACTTCTTGCCAGAATTTTGATTCAATTTTAATTTTTGTTTCCATCACAATATAATTTTACAACTTAATAATTTTCGACCTTTTAATTTTAGCGGGGTCATATTATTAGGATTATTCGGACAATTCCACTCGTGGTTTCCCTATGTTATATTTCATATTTTTATCCATTCGCCCCACTCACAACGGGGGCAACCAAACAATTTGTAGTGTCCGAAAAGCCAACATATAAAATTGAATTTCTTCATCTTTTTATTTCGGTTGGCGGGGTCATATTAAAACTTTTCTCCCCTATAAATAAGCCGATAACATTCTTGATAGAGATGGCCTTGCTCTAGGCATTGGTTCAAGCGGGCTTGTTTAATATCAACCCAATACACAAACTCGGCCTTTTTGCTTTCGTAAAATGCTAAGCATTTTTTAAGATTGGGAAACACTTTTTCATAATCTTTTCTGAAATCTCCCGTCAGGATTCTCCAGACTTCTTTACTGTATAAAGCAGTTTCTTCGCTATCTTTGACATCGACATCTTTTCCCATCGCGTTGAGGAGTGATGACAGCAGACCATTCAGAGCAAGGGACGCGGAGGTATGGGGATTATAAGAAATCCCACCCCATTCCGCTTTAAGAACTGTATTTCCGCATCCCGTTTTTTCCCATTTTTTACCTTCCATAAAATCCAAGATACTGCTTATAATCCAATTAAACCGTCTCGTAATCGTGTGGAGAAAAGAACTTTGGATAATTATCATTTTTTCGCGCTCGTGATTTGGTAATCCTTAAGCCGGGCGTTGGCCCGTTCGACCGCTTTTTCCATCTCCGCCAGGAGATCCGAAAGAATTGTCTTGTAATCGTCCCGGTACTCGGGATGGCAGCTCAATTCATCGTTCAGCATGGTCTTCACCGCCAACAGCGCGAAGGTCACCACCTGCGAGAAAGTCAGGTTTTGTTTGTGGACGACGGCTTCCAGGGGCGCGGCCAAGAGCACTAAAAGAAAAGAATCGATGCCGAGGGTGCGGGCGCGCTCCGCCAGAATTTTTATTTTTTCGTCGGAATGCTTGACATTTTTACTCATAATTTTTTCTCTTTTATTAACTCATTAATAAGCTCGGGGATGGTGAAGACGGAACGGGAATAAATGAGTTTGCTGACTTTATCGTAGTGCTTTTGGAAATAGAAAACGCCGCCTTCTTCAACCTCTATCGTATGCCGGACTACGTTGCCGGAGGACGGCTCAATATCTTCGCCGTCCGGAGGAAAATAACCAAGTTCAATAAGATGCGCAGTAAGCGCCGCCGGTTCCATATGATTAATTTTGAAAATGTGCTCTTTGATTTCTTCGTTCCGGAGAGTGCGGTCCGCCAGGCCTTTGTTGTAGCGGAGCTTGTCGCCCATCTCTTTTTTGTAAGCGTTGGTCAAAAGAAAACGGAATAAATCTTGAGCCTTTTTTAAATTATAAACGCCCAAAAGAAAATCCACGCTCTTTTTCTCCGCGGTGTCAAAAACTATTCTCACAATCAATTTTTCTTTCTCAATGGATGACATATTTGGTTATAACTTAAGCGTAGCAGGTAATATATAACCTGTAAATGGTTATAAAATGACTAATTGTGGATAACTTTTTTTGATAAAAACTTCAAGCGATACCACCCACGGCAATAATTGTCAAATGTCGGTGTTGTAAAATAAGGGTTTATTGGTCAGCTTTGGGTTGTATCTGCTATACCCCCCCCACCCGGCTTTTATAAAAAAATATATTTTTTTTTATTTATTATGTTATTATTTTAATAAAAAAAAAAAAAAATAATAATATATAAAGAAAAGAGACAGGGGGGGGGTATAATGGGTAGAATTTGACAAATCTTTCTTGCCGGTTTCTCGTTTTTGGCGGTTTTTTGGATGTTTTTTGGAGAGTTTTGCGAGGCCCGCGCGCGCGGGATCGGACGCAATTTTTGGAAATGATTTTTGGTATTGGTTAAGCATGAGGATTTGTTCTTTTATATTTATTGTGCTATACTTTATGTATGGGTAGAAAGCA
>Ga0208957_1000255_pt1 | contig 46252 bp, 76 predicted proteins | sample RifOxyA1_FD_184029 | JGI IMG/M metagenome (GOLD analysis project Ga0208957, IMG submission 184029) | Groundwater microbial communities from Rifle, Colorado - Rifle Oxygen_injection A1 (SPAdes) | ecosystem: Environmental > Aquatic > Deep subsurface > Groundwater | place: Rifle, Colorado, United... | reverse complement strand
GACATTTGCAAATTTTCCTTGTTGTCCATATGTTCAGCCTTTCAAATAATGCCGTAATTCAGGGAATTGTTTATTAAGTTCAGACTTTGTTTCAAACTTGAACTTGCTAAGCACAGCTTTCACGAAATTTCTTTCCAATTCCTGTGCTTGTGGATGGATATTTTTTCCACGATGAAGATGAGTTCTCACGATATTGGCAAGTTCTCTCCGATGAGTAACAAAAGTTTCTGAGAATATCTGCTTATCAGATATCATTGCAGGAAACTTGTGTGCTTCATGGGGCCACTTAACAGGACTTGTCTTCGTGCCTTGAAACTCAATCTCTCTTTTCCATAATCTTGGATGTGGGTCATCGCCACCAAGAATATCTTTTATATCAAATTCAACTTCTCCGTGAACAACGAGATTTTTGAACAGAAACCAAACAACGTGAAAATCATATTCAAATACAGAATTGATTTTCTTTAATTCAACTTCGTCAAAAAACTCATCAGCATCAAGAGCAAGAATGTAATCCTTTGTAGCCAACGCATAACAATACTGTCTATCATAGTCAGCATTACCTTTGTTGGTTGTCTTGAGGTAAACATCTGCAAGTGACTTCAATTTCTCTGAATCACTTGCAGACGAACCTTGATCCACAATCACGACCTCATCAATGATTGATTTTACAGAATTTATTGCTCTTTCGCACAAATCGCTTGAATTGTAAACGACCATGCACAAAGATACAGTTTTACCATTTACCATATGTTCTCCAAAGTTTAATAATTTACTACCCAAGTGCCGTAAGACGTGGCACCAGCCGTTCCAACTGCACCTTGAACACGCCAATATGGACGCCCATCGATGAGATACGAATAGGCTTGAGAAGTGGCAGCCAAGCTACCAAAACTCGTTCCATCAGCTGTTCCCCAGGTCGACAGGTCGTTAGAATACTCAACGACCACAGGAGACATCGTTTGCCCATAGTTTATCAGGGTAAACGTTTTGGCACCAGGAGCGATATATCTATCAGGAATGATAGCCGCTTTCGTGACACCAATAATTTTGAATACACCAGTTTCAAACATAGAAACCTCAAATCAAAATGAATAATTGTGAATGTTCTATTATTCAAACCAAGCTTTGTAAGTAATGCTTGCTACTTCTCCAGAACCTGAAGCCGCTGAAAACTTTATAAACGGACGACCATCTGGTAAAGCATACCAAGCATCAGCATCAGCCGCAACTGCACCAACACTTGCGAGTGTTCCCCATGTTATTTCATCAGCCGACCATTCAAATACTCCATGACTAAGAGCATCTGGTCCATGATTGATGATTTGGAACATTTTCAATGGAGCCGCAAATTTTTGCGGTGGCATTGCAAGTGTTTTCACAGTGCCAAGTGCGATAGTTTCAGACAGATAACCCATCTTTAACTCCAAACTTAATGAACAAATGTAATAAGTTCAAATGTTCTAAAAACTTTAGAAAATGATGGTGGAAGCAATCCACCATCACTTCGACTACTAACCCAAACCACCGTAGTTGAAAGCACCCGACTTGGAGCGAACAACGATACAGGTCGTGCCTTTGTCTCGGAAGATTGGACCTTGTCCACGATAGAACAAAGTTTTCCAAACTTGGAGACGTTCAGCGTCAGAGCCATAATCCTTATAGAAGTAAACTTTAGGCGTGAGCCCAAAGCCAAATCCAGCCGAATTTGCACCCGTGACGATTGATGTTCCCTTGCCAAGTTGTTCGCTGGTTTCAACGAACAAGAAGTCCTCAAATTCGCCCAAGACTTGGAACGAAGGTGAAGAAATTTTGCTATAAAGCACTTGGTTTTGGAACACTGAACCAGCTTTCAAATTACGGAGAGTTTCAGGAGTGGCGAACCACAGATACTTACCACGAGAAGTCTTGGGAGCTACCACGTTATTTTTGAACGTGTCACGAACTAACGCAACACCGCCATAACCGAGTTCACCCCAAGCCGTAGCGACAACACCGATACGGTTTGTTCCAAGAAGAGCCGTGTAAGAACCAGTTGCAGGAACTTCAATACTGAACGTAGTATTGACTAAAGTATCATAGTCAAGCCAGTTCAACATTCTTGCAGTGTGATTGCCCAAAGTCTGTTCGATTTGCCTACGGAGATTGATATCAGTCATCCAATCACCAAGCTTTTCATAGGCAATACCAGTGCCGTATTCGTATATGGACATCGAGACACTGTCAGTCTTTTGAGTTCCAAGACCGATAGAAGTTCCCGATACCAATGGCGATACAGTAGCTGGAGCACCCCAGTCCTTGAAAATCGGAACTGTGAAAGTGCCACCTTTGCCCACGCCAAAAGCGTTACGTGATTCTTGCATACCCATAGCAAACACGAGTTGAGGAAGAGCAAGTCGCAAAACTTCACGACCCATATTCTGAACCTCAAAACCATCTGCACGGATATTGGTTACATTGTAACCAAAAAGATTACCGTATCCACCCGCAGGAGTCAACATGTCAGACATATTTTATCCCTATAATTGAGCGATACCAGATATTTGAGCATCAGTTGGAGCTGGACTACCACCACCAGCACCACCAAGGTCTGGAGTTGGAGGAACGCTTGACTGATGCTTTTTCAGAAATTCAGTTTGTGCTTTATACCCTTCAGCGAGAATCGTAGCCCATGTTTGCTCAGCGTTCTGAGCGTCTGGGTCAAAACTTGCCACTTTGTCAGCAGGTAAAAACTTGCTGTCAACTTCTGGAGCTGGAACATTTGGATTTTCTTTCGCTAATTTCTCCATCACGTTTTTAGTGTGAACAGAGATTTTACCGTCACGAATTTCCTTTTGTTCTCGCTGGGTAAGTTGGTTCCATTTTTCAATTGTGAATCCTTCAGGAAGTTTTACAGAAGCTGTTTCCAGTTTCTTTTGAACATCCGTCAAGGAAGTTTTCGTATTTACCAGCTCTTGATTGACTGTGTCGTAACGCTGACCTTTCTCAACCAGAACGCCCAACTGAGTTTCGTCAACTCCGACAGGTATTCGTGATTTCAAAGAAAGATACGCATTGGATGTATCCGTCATTCTCCTGTAATCGGATTCAGAAAGAATGATTGAGCCATCAGGCACAGTATCAATTGTAAGAGTCTGTTGTCCAAATTTTACGAGTCCCATTGTACAGTTCTCCTTATTGTGGCTATTGAGTTATTTGTGTTACAGCAACTTTTATGATTTTATTCTCACGAATGTTGATTGCCATTGGTCTTTTGTCAGTTTCAGCAACCTCAAACGCAACATGCTGTCCCTTTGACAAAGTTTTGAACTTTTCGTTTGTCATTATACGTGTATAATGAGCAAAAATGTTTTGGGTGAAATCTGGACATTGAATAAATCCATATCCCAGATGGTCAGCAAACCAAAGCACAACACCACTATAATCGCTTTGTTTCTCAGATTTCTTTTCCATATACAATTTTCCTTATTTGTTTTGTTCTGCACCCTTTACTTCAGAATCAGAAGTAAACTGTTTTGATTCTTGTTTTTCTTTTTGTTCCTTAAAATCTTTGATTGCTTTGTTGATTTTTTCGTCAGTCCATTCAGGATGTGTCGTCTTCATAATTGCGAACATATCCTCACCAGCTTCAACTTCAAGCTGTTTAACTTGAGCATCAAGCAATTCATCAAGACCAAGGAAATCTCTATCAAACTTAGCTTTGTAGACAACAGTCTTATCTACATCAAAATTTTGTCCAGTTACTTTTTCATAGAACCTGACATCATTTTTCATATCAAGTGCTTCGCATTCTTCAAAAGAAGTGAAGCGTAAATTCATCGAAGTTTTATCCGATGAGAATAAAGCTTTCAAAGGTGGTCCACTACGAATTTGACCAATATCTTTCAAGAAACCACGAGTAATCAGCGATACACCACTAATACTTGACATTACCCTTCGCATTGTTTCTTGACGGTCTTTTGATTCTGTAAGGTTACCTTCCCAAACTAAATACTTGTAATCAGCTTTGTCTTTAGATTTGTCAGTTTCAAGAATAGCGTTCTTGGTTCTGACAAAATTGGTCGGAACTGTCGCACCACCAAAAGCTGTTAAAATTGGATATGAATGATATCTAATTGTTTCTTTATCAGCATTTCCAAGCTCATCAATCTCGAGATTGATAGATTTTAAATCAGTAACTTCAGAGTTTCCCGTAAGCTGGAATGGGTCACCAAAGTTCTTGTAAACAGTAAATAATGCGTTGATATCTCCAAATGGATTCTTGTTTACGTATGGAGTTCCAGGATTGACGTCAACTCTAATCCAATCTTTGTTGCGTTCAGTGCGAGTCCATTTGAACCAATAAGTATCATCAACATATTCAAGAACTTCGATATTTGTCAGCTTCTTATCCATCAACTTCATCAAATCGGGAACGCCAACATAATTATCAGTTGTCGCCATGAAGACTATTGCCCCAAGTCTATCTTCATGTAAAGCTCCAAACTCATCCATATATGGCAATGGGATTGCTTTTGAAGAGTCAATCAATTTCTTTTTGATGTAACCAAACTTTGCTCTTTGAGTATTATCGGATATTGGAGCGAAAGGTCTATCAGTTCGGACATCATACAAACTTCGTTGAACAATCGTGTAACCAGTTACAAGAGCATTCAAAGCCTTGCCAACATCAATCGTATTGAATTTGTTATGATTCCAAACGCTATCCTGTAACACTTTCATCAAATTCTTGTCAGTGCTTCCATCACGTTCAACGTATCGTTTTAACGAATCAGGATTTGGATACAAATAACTTGCAATTGTGTTGAGAATAAACTTAACGTGATTTTCAACGGTTGATGTAAATACACGCTTTGCAAATGTTTGGTCGTCTTCACCTTCAAATCGTTGCAAGAAAAGATTGTGTAAACCATAATACATATACCAGTTCTCAATTATAATTTCAGAATGAGAACGAAATAAACTCTCAATTTCAACAGCATCAGCCCAAGAACCAAGCCTTCTGTTCTTTGCCAGTGATGTCATTCTTGAGTAAATGTCAATTATATTCATAATCCGAGTTTGTTTAACACTCTAAAAACAGCAGGTTTTGGTCGTAATTGACTGGCAACTACACTGTACAGTAGTGCAAAGAAGTAATGGTCTGGATTCTTTGTCTGTGGAAACCAAGTAATCCAATCACCTTTCAAGTCTTGCTTTAATGCACGAATTGGAGCTTTCAAATGTTCATAGAAATCACGAACTGTCTTTACATCAATTGGAAATATAATTTTCTTTTCAGCAACTAAATCAAGAGTATTCAACATTAACAAACTTCTATGCACAGCCACAATATCATCATCTTGCATTTCATATTGAAGTGAAGTCTGTTCGAGATGTTGCTTGAAATATGCTAAATATACATGGTCGTGATTTTTCTGGAATTCAATTGCCTCATCTTTATCAGGATTCATATCAATAACACAACTACGAACCCTAAAATCAGAATAGATGTATTCCAAATCTTTCCAATCATCCGCCTCACGAACAGCAATTGTTTTTAACTTACCTTCATTTGTTATAGTATTGACAACAATGTGAATTTGACTACCTATGTCAACGCCAACATGGCACTCGTCAGAAGATTTATGAATAAGCAAATGAGTGCCACGAGCATTATCAATAACAGCATCAGTAAGTCTTGACCCTTTGACCTCATAAGGTAGCCCCATATCTGAATTCCAAAATTCCTGCTCTTTGACAGGATTTTTAGAATCCAGCATCATATCATTTAAGTTTGCTGTTGGAGCAAACAACTTACTGATATGGTATCCGTGACAATAATCAGAGTTCTTTGTAAGTTTAGCAACCCACTCACCAACGCTTAACCTATTCAAAGGTTTTTTACACTTACGACAAATAACTATTGCATCAGGTTGATAGAACGAAAACTTGATGTCCTTTTCATTCAAATCAAGAACATTCTCAAACCACAATAAATCTTCGTTCCATTGACCGCAACGCTCACATTGAATCGTCCAAACTCTTTGGTCTGAACCACGTTCTTTTTGAACTTCAGAACCATAATAGTATAACGCAATATCAGAACCACTAAACTTTGGCGTTGAATAATAACGTCTTTTGGGCTTCTTGGCGGCACCAAGACGTTTATCCAAAGTATTTATAATTGAGCCATCTTCATATTCAGCAATTTCATCAGCGTATAATTTAGAAGCATCAACTGAAATCATTTGCTGACGTTTTTGAGTGCCACGAAAGTATAAACTGTTTCTATTTATATTGAACTTCTTTAAGTTCAGCGAACCAGTAATATACTTCGACAAAAACGGGTTATTCATCACCGCTGGTCTTGCACGAGCATCAACAAACTGTTGCATCTGCTCACCAGCTGGAAACGTGTACAACACATTTCCTTTTTCTTTTATACAATCATGTAAAGCTTCAGCAACGTGAATCTCAGATATTCTCGATTGTGCTGATTTTAAGATAACTCTGAAAGGATGGTCATCCTTAACTATATCCACCAAACATGGCATATCAGCCATCGAGAATTGTTCACCAATATGCTCGCCAGATGATATACGCCATTTTTCAAGAAGAAAGATGAAGAATGATTCAAAAACCAGCTTATCCAGCTGCTTCTGAACTATCCGCTTCTCGTCCTGTCCATTTGGGATTTCCTGAGTTGAATCCGATGCTTCCATCAATTCCATGTTTGGCAAAATAGTATTTCAGTTTTTCTTTAATGTCGTCATCAAGCTTATCAGCACCACACATCATCGCAATATCACGATAATTTAATCCAACTTTTTCCCTCATTCTCAATATCCACTCTTTATCTTCAAGAAGTGTTTTATTTAAGAATTTGGGACACCTTTGGATGTCGCCATTTTGAACCGCACAAATCTTTCCACCAGAGCCACCACACATACTATCATTCCAGCAAATAGTATTACCATTAAGTGACTCACCATTAGCACAATTAGTATAATCGGTAAACTCAATTTTCTTAGATGTTGCAACTGGAAGTTGATTGCTAAATTTTTCTGTGAGAAGTTTTTCAACCTCATCTTTACTGAAGGTTTTTTCTTTTCCCTCATCTTCAATTGAATACTTCTTACCTTTTGGTCGAAAGAAGTCAAGAAGCGTCTTATCACCCATTTCAGCATTCAAAGCACCCATAGTCTTCAAAAGCAAGTTTGCTTTCTTGACTGTTAACTCTGTGGCACCTAAAGCCAATTCTGATGGAATATCTTCAAGAGCCTCTATAATATCATTATACAATCCAACACGATGAATTTTGTCAGCGTAAGGATGAAGGTCACCAATATAAGTTGCGACAGCGATGTATGCTTGGTCAATGAGTTCAGCATAACCTTTCCGAAAATCATAGATATCACGTCTGTCAACTAAAATCGGTTCAAGGTCACGACCTTTACGTCTGTCATTAACAAAAGTATTCAAAGAGGCGGTGTCCATTTTCAGCAAGACACCAATCATCAAAGACTTTCTATCTTCAATATCAAGTTTATCACCCTCACGTTTATAGCCGCCATAGCCAAAATCTTCGCCAAGAACACGAGCTATGATTCCTTCAGCTTTTCTTGCACGTGCTTGACTATTATTTTGAAGAACAGCTTTAATCGTGGGCATAAGAGTCCAAAAAGGCTTTTCTTGTCTTTGGACCAATTATCCCATCAACAAGAATATCATTTCCAAAATGCTTTAATGTTGATTGAATTTCTTTCGCAACTTGATATCTGAAATCATTCAGGTCAATTTTCAAACCTGGACATGTTTTCACTAATGCAGTGGAACGCTTATCATTATGATAAACAAAAATCCAACCAGTTCCCTTCAACTCACGATGACCTTTGATGGAATCAGGGAAAAGCTTGTGTCTAAAACACAAATAGGTTGCTGTCTTTACAGCTTGTTTGATGATATTTTCATCAAGAGCTACATTCATCTTAGTTTCAAATGTAGCATTATAATCAATAGAAAATCCAACAGAATCAGAATTATAACCTGAAGCATGATAAGATATAACATGTTCGGAAACCATCTGATATACCTTATCACGCATCACGTAATAATGATAACCACACGTGGGGAAACCACGCTCATTGAGAAAAAAGTCGTTTAATTGATATGGAGTCCATCCATTTGCATCAGTGCAATGAAAAACAATACGTTTAATTTTTGAAACTTCTCTTGTCAGGATTTTCTTTGAAGTGTTTATCTTCAAATTTTCCCGTAGGTCAATCAAATCCTTGCCAAAGAGATGTTCAGATATACTTTCGATTTTCATGGATGGACTCCAAAAATTAACTAATACCAACAGGTGATTTGGTTATCAATCTCAGAAGGAAATTGACAATAGCAAGAATACCAGCCATCAACTCTGGGTCAATGGTAGGAATTCCAATCAATGGACCGATGAATTGCCACGCAAGTAGCACGAAGTTTGTCCAAAGAGTTTTCGATAGATACCACGCTTTTGAAGACATGGTTACTCCTTTTTGAAGGTTAAGAACATCGTTAATTAAGTTTTGACGCACAAATTCTTTAATCAAGTCAAACCAATTGACTTTATCCTTTATTGGAACCAATGCAGGCTCTTGAACTGGCTTTAATTTGTCAAGTGGAATTTCTTTTGGTGGAAATGGCTCCAACCCTTTTGGTTGTAATTTAGATGGCATACTCATAAGCGTTGTCAATGGCGTAAGCTTGATTTTGATTTAGAGCTTGATTAAATATAATCAACTTTTCAACATTTACATTTCCAGAATTTGTATAAAGCTGAGAATGTCGACCAATATATATAGTTCCATCAATAGTTGGTGCTGTTATTGCAGAATAATATCCAGCAATTTTAGTGCCATCTAAAAATGCTTCATATATATTATTGTCAAAATCCCATGACAAGATTATTCTTTGACGAACACGCCATAAAGTATTTGACGTAAATGTTTTGACGGAAAATGTTGTTGCATTTATTTGTGCAGTTAAAACACCAGTAGAGGCTTCCATAAACAATCTTATGTAGCCAGCACTTTGCATAAAAATTATAGCTCTATCAGCTGAATTGTAAAGTCCATTTGGAATAAAAGTAACTAAAACAGCACCATTTCTTGTTAATTGTGCTGGTGTGCCTAATGATAGATATTGGTCTCCAAGTGTAATCCCAACCTTCGTCCCATTATTCTCAAACAAATCAGCTTGGGCAAGATAGTTGAGAGTGATGTCGACTGATGATAATACAAATAGAAAAGCATCATCATGGTAGCATACTCCACCGCCAACATTTGAATTTGCAAAAAATTTGGAATAAGAGGTTTGAGTAAGTTTTGTGATTTTTGTTGCTTTGCCCCAAGCATTTATTCCATGACTTGCTGATAATCCAATATTCTGACTTGCATTGTAAATTGCAAATGTTGGTGCTCCATCTGTATAATATGAATAAAATGATTGAATAATCCAATCATTAACACTAAACGATGAAGATGCCTGTACAATTCCATTTCCATTTGAAGCATAATCAATTTTTTGAGATTTAGAACCAGTTCTTATAATTGTAGTTTCTTCTGTTTTTGTACCTGTCCCAGCGTCAGCCCAATCAGGTGCAATTCCTGATGTATAAGTTCCCTCAAAACCACCGTTAGCGATTTTGTTGGCTACAAAAATAGCATTATCAAAATATACATATTTATCACCTACAGCTTCAGCTAAGGAGCACAATAAAATAGATAATGATGTTCCAAATCCAGATGGAATCTGTATCTCTGTTTCAAATTTTGTCCATCCAGAATTATTAATTGATTTATCAACTAAAGTCACAGTTGAAGCAAAATTTCTTAAAATAATACGCCAAGCTGTATTTGTTCCTATATGACCCCATACTTCAAAATGATAAGTGCTCCCTTCAGCAACTGTTATATTTTGTAAAGCAAATCCTGTTGTTGATGCGGCACCATTTGTTACTTTCAATGATTGTAAATCAAATAACTGTCCAGAAGTTATTTTTGAAAGACTTGCACCAGTTCCGCCTGGAGTCCAATTAGGAGTTCCAGACGTTTCCATATTTCCATCAAGCACTAAATTCCCTGTCTGCATATTTCCAGCACTACAACCTAATGCAGTTCCAGAGTAAGCCGCTGTGGCGTCAAATGGAAGATATAATTTCAAAGAACTATCAGCATAGGTTGAAGCAACTTTACCTGTGCCTGAATTGTAGAGGTCAGTGATTTCTGTTGTTGTTAAAACTCTATCCCAAATAGCAAAATCATCAAGAATTCCTTCTAATGGATAATTTCCAGCATAATCAGAACCAATATACATTACAGATGTTGGTGTGACAATGGTTGTCTCAGCCGTTCCACCATCAGAAGCAACCAATACATTATTTACATAAACAGTGGCAATATAAGAAGTATCGACAGCCTGTGATAAACTCCATTTAACAACTATATGATACCATGTACCAGCGACCCAGTCAGATGCACTTACTGAGGTAATAAATGTTGGAGTTGTTATTCCTGAATTATAAATTTGAAAAACTAAATTGTTTGTTGAATCTTTATGAATTTTTACTGCTTGATTTGTTGCAGTACATAAAAAATAATGACTTTTTCCATCATCACCATCCCAATATGGCTTAAACCAAAACGATATTGTTCCCTGATTGGTGTTTATGTTCGTGTAGTTGTTGCCAGAGATTTGAGTGCCTCTGGAAAAGGTGAGATAGTTGGCTTTGTTCGTAGATTGATATTGCTGACCACCCAGATAAATACCTTGACCAAGTTTGCCAGTCATCACTGGAAAACCATTATTGAGCGTAGCTTGTCCAGACTGGAATTTAATGTCCAGATTTGACTGTCGAAAATCACAAATAGCACAAGGTTTGATTATATTGTGCCAAAAAGATGAGCCAAAGTTTTGCATTACTTTTTGTCGACCTTATCTTTTTGTAATTCATCAAGTTTGCTGATAATTCTCTCAAACTTGTTGTCAATCTTCGTGAGCATACGTTCAGTCTTTTCTTCATTCAATCGCTTAAACTCCTCAAACTCAGTCTTCGTCACAAAATTACTGTAAGCCATTCCAGCGAAAAATACAAGAGTAATGAACCATATCAGAATTTGATAAGGTAGTTTGATGTGTGCAAGCTGGGAGTCAGAAGTGGATGCCATAGGTATCATGTCTTGTCAAGTGTTTCCTATAACTATTCGAGATGTACGCAAATATACCAAAAACAGGTGAAAGCATAGGAAAAATGCCGTAAGTCTTTACAGTGTAATAACTTACGGAGAATATGGGTATATTAGGAAAAATTGACGTATCTTAGACCTATCGAATTTGACCTACGTTGTAGCGTTTTTCCGCACCTTGTTTCCCGTATATATAGATAAACGACTCTATACAGGCAATTTTTAGAACTAATTAGGAATCTAAAGATTTTTATTCAATGCCACTAATTGACCTATTCAAAACTTCTCACGAGCAATTAGTCAAAGCCGCCATAAAAGCTTGTCATACAGAATGTTATATCGTAGCATCAGAAACCAAAACTTTTAACGCTGGCGAATCGCCCGATGTAATTGGTTGGAATGGACAAGGAAAATCAATTCTATATGAATGCAAAAGTTCACTCGAAGATTTCCATCAAGACCAAAAGAAAATGTTCAGAAAGTTTCCAGAGTTGGGAATGGGTGAAAGACGATATTACTTCACATATCCTGACTTACTAAAACCAATTATGCTGGAAAAGCTTGGTTGGGGACTATATGAACTACATGGAAAAAGAGTTGTCAAAGTAAGAGAATCAAAGTTTTTCAAATGCAATAAAACAAAGGAAACCGAATTATTGGTATCACTTCTACGTAGAGTTGGACATGTTATTCCATCGGACTTTGGAATTATCATTGACAACACTATGAAAGAAGGAAGTCCAAATGGATTAAGCATTCTCAAACCACAGGAATAAATATGTCAACCATTATAACACCAAGAGAAGCTTACCAAAGAGAAAAAACTGTATTTACTTTACTTCTCAAAGGAAAATCTCTCAAAGAGATTGCAACTGTAATGAATATAGGTATTGGGTCTGTTTCTATGGTAGCTATGAAAATATACAAAGCTTTTGGTGTCAAAAGTAAAAAGGAGTTAATCAACAAATTTGTCCAAAGGAGTAATAATGAACAACATAAAACTAACGGAGCTTCAAGCCAAAATAGCAATTGAGCTGAAGTCTGAACTGAGAGGCAAAGAAATTGCTCACAAGCTTGAGATAAGTTATCCAAAATTCAATAAAAAGGTTGCTCAAATTTATGAGAAGTTTAGTGTGAATTCGAGAGGTCAGCTATTGTGGAAACTTGAGCAAGAGAATATAAATCCAATGGATTTGATTAATTCAAAGTGAGGATAATATGGGCAACATTATCAGAGTAAACTACCTATTTCATCAAGACCTTAAATTGAAGATTGAAGAAATAGCCAAAGAATTAGACATAACTGAAAGTGCACTCGTCAGAGTTGCTGTTGCTGATTTTATAACCACTCATAAAAGAAAAGAGATTGAAGATAAAATTAGACAAGCTTCAATAGACTTCTATGATGTTGAGAAAAAACTTAATGAAGAATGGGATAAAATATGACTAATCAGCAAACTGACTATTTCCATGCTATACAGATAGCATGATGAAAGGAATAAAACGTGAACAACGACATTCTAAAACAATTAGTTGACAAACTTGAAAATATAACGATTGAGAAGGTTGATTGCGTTGTTATCAAGTTTAACCAATCCAATGTGAATGAAGCCAACTTTCTAAGAAAGACACTGATGACAAGTCCCCTTTTCAAAAAGTATGGCAAGAGAGGGATTGGTGTTATCATGTTGCCACAAGATATTGAACTGCAATGGCTATCTGATGTTGAGCTGAAAGAGGCTGGATTGATTAGAGCTGGGTTTGGACCATATGAAGACAAAGTTACTATCCATAAAGGTAGTGCTTGTGGTCCAAGTGAAACAAATCCTCCAATGAAGAAAACTGTTCAGGAGTAAATATGTTAATTGACAGTGAAATTCTAAGAAGTCTAATCATCAATGATAGAGAACAATGCAGAGAAACCTACAACAATAACAATATGTTGATGAAAGGATTTGGAAGGTCTTTGATGTTTATTGAGGAACTTGAGAAAGAAACTCAAGCATCTAAAAACAAAACTCTCATACCTAAGAGTGAATGTTTTGGTGTAAATGAGGCGAATCCCAAATACAGAATAAAAGATTTTGAAGAACCTCTGGAAAATTTTTCATAACTAAAATAATTGAAGGAGAAAAACCATGAAGCTCAAGATAGTATCTGATGGAACACCAAAAGGAACCACAGTAACCAATGAAGACGGGAATGTAGTCCTTGAAAATGTTACAGAGATTGCTGTTCTCGTTGACAAAGACAAGTGCACAGCAATGTTAACTGTTGTGAATCCAATTGTCGATATTAAAAACATTGAAAGAGAGGATATGACATGAACACCATCGGAACAAAGGATAACGGAGATAAGATTGTTGAGATGAGTAGGGTTGAGCATCAGATATTTACTGAATTACAAGATGTTTGTAAAGGTAAGTTACTGTATAGTGGTGATTTTCCATCTAACAGTGTTTTTCATGATTTGCATCCAGTTTTTATGGTGATTAAATCTTATGCTGTTAATAAGTCAAGGATACTTGATTTGAAAAAGACTGTTGAGAGATTTGAACAACTTTTATCCTAAACATGGCACGCATTCAAAACAAGGGTAACAGCCGGACGCTCAGTCGTTGAATGCCCTGCCCTATAACGGTTATAGAGTACATAGCAATTACTATGCCACGATTGCAATCTATAACGGTTATTAGAGTATTCTAATGATTGCATTTTATACTTGCTTTTAAGAATACATTAAACTAACTTCTTTATAGAAATTAGGGAACAGAGTACAAAGATACACGCTATACTAACTAACTACATACTAACTAACTAAAAGAGGTGCAAAATGAGTAACTTACTTTCGGCTGTTGTCGGTACAAAAAAGCAATCCGACAAAACGTATACGGAAAAATCTCCGCTATACATGTCGGTAACTTGCAAAGAAGCGGGTACACTGTATGCTTTACTTACAATCGGTACAAAGGTTACCGATAAGCAAAAACAGGAATACATTGACAAATTTGTAAGCAAGGAATTGAAAGCGGCAGACTTGCTCGCAAAATATAACGAAGTCGCAGAAAAAGCAATTACAAAATAACTAATTGCATACAATAGGTGAGCACAATCCTTGTGCTTGCCTATTGCTATGTTTATTCCTAAGGACACAAAAATGGGCTTGTTATCAGAAGTAGTAGCAAAGAGGACAGTAACCAAAACCACTGTAAGCAAGGCAGTAGTAAGAAGTCAATACGTGAATCCTGATGCCTTGACACCAATCGGTATTACTGTGCCTTTAGAGAAGCCATCAATCTTTGTTGACAGTAAAGAGAGAGTAGAGAAAAGACTGTTGAACAAGGACCAACACTTGTTAATATCCGCATTTATTAGTAAGTATCCTCACTATCAATTCAAAAAGAAAGTTCACAGCAAGTGGACGAATCTTACTAAGTATTGGTTCTTTAATACAAAAACAAACATTACTCATGTAGCCACTTTTAACGACATAAAAGAAGAATTAGAATTGGCTTGTGAAACTTCGGTTCGTGTCAAAGAGATAAAAGGGACAGACAAGTCAAATTATGGCAAGACAGCGTAACATCGGAGTATATATAATACAATACAATATACAGCCCGTTTACTACATGCTATATAATATACGAAGTATATATAGCATGTACATAAAAGGGGCTAAAACAGTGTAAAAAAGGCAATTTTCGCTTCCCAATGCATCATCCAGAGTTCTGTAAGATATGTACAGTAAAGGAATAATACTATGAAATACGATATTTTTATAGATAATCTGTTGAAAAAAGAATTTGTCTTTACAGGAGAAGAATTTTTAGTATGGCTGATAATAATGATAGCAGTAGCGTTTATCGGAACAAGTATCGTTGAAATGTGGAGACAGCGGAATAGAAATAAGACAAGGAGAAGAAGAATGTTTAACAGAGGTATTACCTCAAGACCGTAAAAATGTGCTTTTCTTCTCATTATATTACTATGCAGTATTCACTAACAATATCATAAACTACTAATCATCTACCAACAGGAAATAGGACGAACAAAAAGGAGATACAACTATGAAACAAATGCTTAAAGAACTTGTTGAAAAACAAGAGTATGTTGTCAAAGGTTTGCAAATTGCTTCTATAACCAACGACAATATTAGACTAATTTACTTACCACATGCTGAAAATGTTCTTAAAGGTTTAAGGTATTGTGAAGAACATTGTATTGATTAATATTTATTCAAACTGGAGCCATTATGAATAAATCTATTCTTCCAATAATTATGGGTGCATTAGTCATGGGTGCATTAGCCAATAAAGATAACAGTCATCCACGTCTTCCAAAACCTTTACCTACATACATATGTCCAAATTGCAAAAAGGTCAGCAACAATACACCATTTTGTTCAAGTAAGTGTTGTACAGAATATAAAGACAATTCCAAAGAAAGAAATAAATTTATACAAAAACAATTAAGAAAGGCAAACAATGTTTAACATGTCTTTTACAGAACGCTTCTCAGTCATCATGGCTTGTGGTCTTATTCTTTTGCTTTGTAAAGAATTTGACATACTTGGCGTATATACTATGACTGACTGGCTAATATCAATGGTCGGTGCAGTATTCTACCAAATCGCTGACGACCTCATTTACAGAATTAGACATATCAAATAAAACTACCAACTACAATAAAAAAGATTTGTTATGCAGAAGCAGACAACAGTTATTGACGGTCTCACATATTATGTCAATAGTCCACTACCAAGAGTGGTATGTAATAAGTATTTCCCAAATGATGGCGAAATATGCTGTGATAAATTCAAAGGTTCTGTATGCACCAGAACCAAAGACCATGAAGGTGACCATGTAGCAACAGGTTATAGCACAACTTTTGTTGAATACATTATTGCGATATGGGAAAATACTACTTACAAACGAAAGGACTGATTATGGCTTACAAGAAAAACACAGTCGGTTATTGGCTCAATCAGATTGAAGATGAGTCAGTAAAACAAAAAGCATTGACAAATGCCAAGTTACATTTACTTGGTATGCCATGCTCAAATGTTTCAGTAGCACTTCAAATTGCATTTAACTGGACAAAAGTTCCTGAAGACCCACATTTCTGGGCTAAGATTTGCAAAGACCACGCTGACAATCCAAAGTATGCAGACATATCAAAAAGAACTATCAATGAGATTGAATTGATACGTTCAGATATGTTTCTGTTCCGCATTTCCATGGTAAATAAAAATGGTCCATCACCGTCAGATTTCGATGTAACATTGTTACAAGGTGCTCGTCTTTCAGTGCTTGGATATCAATTAGCATCTGATAGTGGTGAAGATATTCAAAAATATATGAAAGACACTTTCCTCAACCTTGATTCCGAATCACAGAAACTTATTATTTTTGCTCTTGCCACTAAAATTGATTGTCCCGCAGATATTCTGTATGCTCACTACGAAGCAATGCTGGCAACAGAAGAAACGGAAAAACTCACAGCACAACTTATCAACTAATAAAAGGAGTTCTTATGTCACCAGAAGATATTGATAAAATGTCTTTACTTGATGTATTAAATGTCAAGTACAATCAAGTATGTGAATCAGAAGGTCCACGATCTCAAGACATTACGGACTTGGAAATTTTAGTCGCCAAAGAAGCAATGATTGTTATTGCACTTGTTGGTGCAGAACAATATGTCAAACAATCAAATTTCACTCAAAATGAATTTGGTGCCCTCTTTTTGGTAAGACGAATGTTGATGTTTGGTCTTCCAGAGTCAGTTGGCTATTTCCTCGTCAACGAATTATTCAAAGTATATGGACCTGCTGGAACAAAGAAAATACCAATATCACAAAACTAATGAAATCACACAAACCACTAACAATTCCTAAACTCCAGCAAATAGTTCGACAGATAAGACTCAATCGCTGTCGAACTGTTGCTGGCTACGATAGGTTGTTAAAACTCAAACAAAGGATATTAGTATGTCTATTGAAAATCCAACCAGAGCATTAGTCCTTGTATCTTTCAAGGATGGGCGTAAAGTGCACAAAACGATTGATAGTATTGATATACCGTCAGGCGTTTGTGTTGAAGATGTTGCAACTGATTATGCCAAAGACAACAAAGTAGTAATTGAGGACATTTACCAACGTAGCGACCACTACACAATTTATGCGACAGAAGAATGATTGTACATCTTAAACATACCGAACTTCGTGAGGAATATCTTACAAGAGTCAAGGTAACTTATTCCAAACAAATCTATCCAAAGTCCGACCATCCAAATAGGATTGTTGTTATCTTTGTAAACCAAATTGAACAAGAACATTTGGGTTTTAGGATTACTGTCGGCAACAAAGAATTCATGACTTCCTTTGATTCATTATTGAAGGTGATATAATGGAAATATATGAACTGTACACTGGCACAGATGAATTTGAAAGACCATTAATGTTGGGAAGACTTGATGGCAAATTGTATATTTTCAATATCATCTTAGTAAGCACAAAAACCAACCACTTCTATCCAATATATGTGAACTAATATGCCAATCGAACTTGCTGTTGAAACTAAGAAAATTGTATTTGAAGTTGGACAGAAATATCATCTTACCAACTTTACTACGTTATGGGAAATAACTTTCTTGAATGAGGAGATTGTTATTTTATCTAATCCATCATCAATAAAATATCCCATACAAATAAAATTGAAAACATTAAAAAGAAATGTTGAACGTGGTTTTCTAATCATGGAGCAATAATGCCAACCAATCAAGAAGTGTTTCAAGGTGGACATGTCTTAGATTTTTGGGCTTGCGACATCAATCCATTGACAGGTGCAATAGAATCAAACGGTGGTGTTGAATGTAGAATATCATATGAAAATGTTGTATATCATGTAATTGTTGCAGATGCACTTGACAAACATTCCACAGTTTACCAGCCAAACCAATCAGCTGAAAAGAAATAACAATTTATGAAAATAGCACTCGTCATCATATCGCAAAGTGGACATGACAAGTATTATCTTTTCAAGAACAGGAAAACTGCCTTCAACTTCTTAGCGTCAAGGTTGAGATTTCTTGCTTCAAAGTATAAACTGTCAAGTCCATGGTATTTGGCAAAATATCGCAATGAAAGAGTATATTCAAATGCACAGTTTACAGTAAAGATATTGAAAACAAAGTTCTTTAAGTTACGTGAATAGTGATGTTCACGTCTGAAATGACAAACTTGGTTTCATCGCCTTTCCAGTGTCTCGGTGAATGTGGTCTGTAAATTCCACACATTTCAGCCAGTCTTCTTGCACATCCGATGAAGACTGGAACTTCTAAAATCAGTAGCCCAACTGATTCAAACAAACAACAAGGTGAGTAGGGCATCTCACCAAACTCATATCCATATGGAGGATTTAACCATGGGTTCACTATCTGACGCATTAAAACCCAAAGTTCGTGCCACCAAAGGAGAGAAAGACTCTCAATACAATGGCATCAAACTCGTCAAAGAACATGTTGCGGAGTTGTACAACATGCTCAACTTCAGCCTTGATGTTCCTGGCTCGGCTGTTCTCGATGCGATGGTCGCTGAATTGACAGGCGAAGAAGTGCCTGAAGATTCGAAACAGTCGGCTGACGGCTCGAAGTTCATCGGCAAAAAGATGAGCATCAAGACGGAAGAGGACGCAACAGTGTTCGACAATCACATCGAACTCTGCAAAGCGTTGAACATTCCTGCCACCACGCCTGGTGCGGACACGTTCAGAATCGTTCTCCAGAAGTTCTTGGAGAAACGTGGTATTCAGTAACATCATCATCCACTGGGGAGCAATCCCCAGTGGTTTTTTATTTACTCAACCATTCTAAACATGTCCAAAAACCTGAAGGCAATCAATTGTAGAATTCGAGAGAATGGAGATATTGAATGTTACTATCAAGAAAATCCTATCTTTCTTTTGAAGAAACGAACTCTTGAGATTTTTCCAGAAAACTATTCAAAGTCACACGCCTTTTGTAAAGTAGTAAATTTCTATTTATCCGCTGTTATATACAAACCAAAGATATTCATCAGGAAAGGTGAGTATGTCTATCAGGACTACCGAAATCAAAAAATTGGGTTCGAAAAGAACAAAGTATCAATACCGATACTTTCTTGAGAATCATCTCAATCAAACAATCTATAAAACAAATGATTTTAACTTTGCCAGAAGTGAGGCATTGGCTCGCAATTTAAGATTGTTGAAAAGATTACCTCAAATAAGAATTGGTAAAAAAGTTTACAGACGTGATAAAATAATACACGAAATTGACAAAACTAAACAACTAACAATGGAGTTCTTATGACAATCTTCGACTTTCTTTGGAACACAATCCTGTTGCTTGTTGGACTTGTTCTGATAATTGCATCATTACAAGAACTTTCAACTTCAATCAAAGAAAAAGAAATTTCAATAGGCGAAGTTATCTTGATTGTTGCTTTTCTTTTGATTGCATACATTCTTTGGAGTAAAATTTACATAGTATGAAACTCTGGATTATTCCACCAAGAGTCCTCACTCTTGACTTACTTGAGCAAGAATTAAAAGACACTTCACTACTCTTGTCTCAAATTTCCATGAAGTATGAAAATGGACGCTTTGAAGGACGCTCATCATTGATGAGAAGATTCTTCAGATACCAACCCTATGTCTTTTTGAGAAATAAGATGGTATCAGCACAGATTTTTCATCTGACTGGCGTTCATCAAATGGATATCCCCAAGATAGTAGTAAAGTTTGGTGAGTGGTGGTATAATCCAACAGAGCAACTTATTCAAGAACAATGTAGTGAGCTTTTCGACTATTGGCAAGAAGTAAACAACCTTGAAAAAGTTTCTGAATTTTCATTGTTGACTACGAATGACATCAGAAGAGAGTTGTTGTTTCTCTTTGATATTTACAGGAAGAAATATGAAATGTAGAATTTTAATACATGAGTCAGCAGTAAGAGACCAAGAGATGAATAACTTTCTCAAAGGAATCAAAAATGCTGAATTCACCTTTGTAACTTCTTACAAAATAAATGATGAACATATCACTGAACTCTACAAGAAGTATGGTTCTCAGATTGATAACATCAAAGCAAAAGTAAGAACAAGCAATGTGTTTCCACCGTTCTTTCAAGACATAGCAATTTTTGGTGGAATAGAAGTTGTCAGGGGATATGAGTATTCAAAGAAATCTCCTGATACCAAAGTTTTCATAGTTCCAGAGCCTGGAGAGTTTACGTCAGACATAGGTTCTGAAGGAAATCTTCAAGGTGCACATTGGCAATTTATACACGAATACATAGCAATCAAGACTGAATCAGAAGTAAATAAACCAAAAGAAAAACATGGTAAACCAAAAAGAAAAAATCCTTCAAACATTATCGGAGCTGTTGCTCCAGCAACTGAAAGACGAGACGAGTGGGACAACGATGGGGGAGATGGAGCTGAAGAGTCTGATTATGACGCAAGGTATGACTAAAAAGCGTGTTAAGTTTCAATTGGATACAAATAAGATTGTTGATATTCTTGAGGGTTATAAACCTTCTCTCAAAAGAGAACTCAGGCAATTGAGAACAATGGGTATCATTGACTACACTCCGATAGAAAAATACTCAACAATCTGGCTTTTCAAAATTCCCAATAGGAAAACCTGTACATATCAGGGACTGTATATGTCTTTTCAGGAAGGTTTGAAAAAAGTTAAAAATCCTGAGAATGTATCTTCAGCGTCATATCAAATTCGGGAAATGTTGAAAAATGCAAAATCGTCCAATTGACTTTTTTCTCAAGTATATACCTGACCTCAAAAAAAGCCATGGCGATGAATACAAAGCGTGCTGTCCATTCCACAAAGAGAAGACTCCAAGTTTCTTTGTTAATTCTACTACTGGGCAGTATATTTGTTTCGGTTGTGGTGTTACTGGTAATGTATATACATTTCTTGATGAGGTTGGCAGACCAGATGATAAAATCCAAGTTGACAGGGATTTTGTAGATGAGCCTCAGAAAGAACAACAATTAGTTCAACCTATAAATCCTGTTATAGTTGAACAGTTCCATAAAAATCTTCTTGGAAATAAATCATTATTGGAATATGTTACTCGTGAAAGACTTGTCTCATTCTTCACTGTTAGAAAGTTTTTATTGGGCTATGACCCAATGAGTAATCGAATAGCATTTCCAATAAAATCAAGGTCTGGCAAATTTCTCAACATTAAATTACATTCATCTTTTCTTGAACCAAAAGCAATTTATTACTCCTCATCAAATGGTGGACGAAAGTTATTTCCAATACAAGCGATTCTCAAACAGGATATTGTTCTTTGTGAAGGAGAGTTTGATTGTATGGTTCTTCATTCTTTGGGTATTAACGCTATAACTTCAACAAGTGGTGTTGCTTCATTTGAAGATGATTGGAAATACTTCTTTACAAAGAAGAATGTTAAAATTATATTTGATAATGATGAGCCTGGAATCTTTTATTCAGAAGTTGTGGCAAGCACAATCAAAGAGGTTGCCAGAACTGTGGAAGTTATAACAATACCCTTTCAAGATGAAATTAAGAAAGTTGATGTTACTGACTATGTTAAACAAAAGAAAGATATTTTCAAACTACTCAAAATACAGAGGCGAATATGAGTAAGCAAAAAATACAGTTGAAAGCCAATCCAAATTGTAAGACTTGTCATGGCTCTGGCTTTTATTATGAGCACCATCCATATGGCTCGACAACTGCAACAGAAACTCTTGAATGTGAATGTGCTACTGAATTTCTTTCTGAAGAAGAATATGCAAAAGTTAGTTCTGATATTGATGATGGTAATTACGAAGTTGTTCCATCAGATGAATGGAATAATCAAATGAGTGCATTTGCAAAACAAGAAAATGAATTTGATAATCAACAGGATAATCACGACACACCCTTGGGCGAACAATACGACTCAATGGGAGAATTGGAGGATAACTAAATGAGCGACATAGTAAAAAGCGAACAAAATGCTGTTGTTCTTAATGACCCAGCTCTGATATTCCATCAACAATGGGCTAAATGGGAACAAATTGCAACAACAGTTTATAAAGCCCAAATGCTAAACAAGGTTTGGGACTCACCTGCTAAAATCATGATGGGATTTATGAAATGTCATGAACTTGGCTTACCTGCAATGACAGGTATATCTGCAATGTACATCGTCAATGGAAAAGTTGGCTTGGAAGTGAATTTGATGCGTGCTATTATTGACGCTTCTGGGCAATGTGTTGAAAAGAAAATCACTGAAAGTGATGGTCTTTGTAGAGTATACACCAAAAGAAAAGACGGTCAAGAATTCACCTCATTGTTTACAATTCAAGATGCGAGAACAGCTGGTCTTATGACTAAGGATAATTGGAAAAGTTATCCAAAGGATATGTTAAGAGCCAGAGCTGAAGCAATCAATTATCGTCAGCAATTTTCTCATCTTCTTCACGGATTGGTTTATACACCAGAAGAGCTTGGTGCACCTGTTGTTATCAATGAAACAGGAGAAGTTATTGTTCCTGCTGAAATAGTTTTCGATGAGAAACTTGAGTTTGAAAGAATTAACAATCAACTTCGTAAATACATCGAAAACAAATCCACTCCCATTGAAGATATTAAACAATTCATAGAAGTCAATCTTTCTGATATCGAGAAACTTCCTGACAACAAGAAGAGATTGATTATGAATACCTACAATATGATAGCAAAAAAACATGGAGACCAATATGTCATTGTCGGATTACATCAACAAGAAAAACCCGCAGAGTCAACAACAGAGTCAGCCAACGGCATTATCGACAGCGAGTCAACAGACAGTGTCGGAACAGCTGGAGCCACCGATACTCCAACAGCCAAAGCCGAAAGCACCACCACTCCCGCTACTTCAACAACGCCCAGCGGAAATCTCAAAACAGATGAGAGTAATGGAGTTCGTTCGTGATTCACACGGTGAATTACGAGAACTTTTTGGTACAATTGTTTTCAGAGATTTTATTGCAAATCAATATAGAGTTGATTCATTTGTAACAACCTTCATTCCAAGTGCAGATTTAAGCAGAATGATAGTAATATATCCAGAATACCAATCCACTGATTCATCAACAATACCAAAGGAGTAGTTATGCCGTTAAAAGTAACACCATCAACTCTGAATAATCCAGAGATTGAACTATTGCCAGTTGAAGAGCTTGCAACTGTCGATGGAATTGAAAAGATGGTAAAATGCCATTACATCGGTTCAATTTCGTCAGCAAAAGAAGCTCAAGCAAAAGGCGATGGCTCGGATTATTTGAAGCTCACCGTTCAGGTCAATCGTCCGTCTGATATCGTGTATATTGACGATATTCTGACTTACAAGAAACCAATGGTGAGGCGTTTATCAGAACTCACTCAAATGCTTGGTCTTACCGACAAAGCAAATGCAGGAGTTTTGGAAGCTGAAGATTTTCTCGGTCATTTTGTCATCTTCACTGTAAGACAAGATACCTTCACGCCAACAACTGGCTCAGCCGCTGGACAAGAATTGAAATCGAACAAAATCGACCAATTCATTCGTGCCGCAACTGAAGAGGAAATCAAAAGAGCAACAGATACACCATTCTAACAGTTCTGTCTGTTAGTGGTTTGGACTGTACATTTAATTGGCAAAATGACCGGTAACGGTGATTACAGGTTCGAATCCTGTCGGTCCAACAAACAATCCTAATTTAAGACAAAGGGAGGAATAAAATGGACAACGAAGATATTATCACCAAACAGCACCAACAAATTGAAAACCTAAACATACGCTTGCAATCCCAACAGCAGGAAATCAAAGAGTTGATAAAAAAGAACGATGAATTACAAGCACGACTTGATGTAATGCTCCCATTCGGAATGGGTGTTGATGCTGTCAATGAAATGGTCACAGAATTACTTAATGGACGAGAAGCCATAAAAGAACTCTCCCGCATCAGGGAGGGGGTTAAAGAAACGCTGGCATACTTAGACTCTTATCCGCTTGATACCGTTCACGCAAAAAGAAAACTCAACAACCTCATAGGAGAAAAGAAATGAACAAGAAAGAGATAATGGCGAAATATCAAGCACAATGGTTTAATGGGGAAATACACTCCATCAGAGAATTATTGGAAAAGGCGATTGACGAAGCAACGTCTAAAGACATTGACAAAATGGTTGACAGGTTTCTTGCGTGGAAATTGCCGTCAGACTTTAATCCCGATGGAGGAATATCTTTCAATTCTAATTGTTCACCCATTGGAACGAATCTATTTACGGCAACTCAGGCGAAACAGATGATTGAAAATCTCATAGGAGATAAGAAATGACACTTACTTGGGATAACGCAAAGGTTTGGCAAGACAATGCCAACATGGGAAAAGATGTTTACGCCGAACCCGAATGGCGTTTTGATTGCAATTTTAAGTTAGACTTTGACGGTGCTTTGCTGAGAATAAGCAGTAGGTTTTATCCGCCACATTACAATATAGGTGATTGGTGGGAGGGCAATGTCTCGGTGCTTTTTCTTGATAAAGAAATCTTGCGAAAATACTTTAAGTGTGATACTCTTGACGAACTAAAAAGCGAAGTTGAAAAATTTACCAGTGATTATGGTAAAACAATATCCAACCTCATAGGAAAGGGAGAATGATGAAAACACTAATGCTCCTTACGGGTGAGTCATATTCTTGTTAATGCTATTATGAAAGAAAAAAACAAATGAGCTTACTTCCAACAATCCTCAATTGGTATGGTGGAAAACAGAAGTTAAGTCGCCAAATCATATCAATGTTTCCAGAACATAAACGATATGTTGAAGTATTTATGGGTTCAGCAGCTGTATTCTTTAATAAGCCAAAAGCTCCAGAAAATATCCTCAACGACTTCAATGGAAATCTTGTAAATCTTTTTGTGCAAGTCAGAGATAATTATGATGCTTTGGCTGAAAAAGTTTATTGGACTCTTAATTCCAGAGATGAATACAAAAAGTTTTACAAGCTTTACCAGAATGATTTCAAAGGAATAGATGATGTCACCAAAGCCATGATGTATCTATTCTTGATACGCTCTTCTTTCAATGCTCAAATCCAAACAGACTTTTCAGAAAAGAATACCACAAGTTTTAATCTTCAGTTAATACAAAGACTTAAACTTGCCAGAGAAAAACTTGATGCAGTTGTTATTGAGAATATGTCATTTGAAAGAATCATCGGAAAGTATGACAAGTCTGGCACATTGATGTTTCTTGACCCACCTTATTATGTTACAAGCGAAGAAGTTGGTGCCAAATACTATGAGTTTGTATTCAAGACAGAGCAACATGATTTCTTGAAGCTTGCTTTGAAGAATTGCAAATGTGATTGGTATGTAACTTACGATGACCGTCCAGAGATTGTTAATCTTTACAAAGAATACAATCTGTATCGGTTGGGAGTTACATATCTTGCAGGTGCAAAGAATCAAAAGCTGAAGAAGGAAGAGCTGATAGTAACGAACTACAAAGCAAAGAAGCCACAACTCGATATCTTTGATGAGTCCACTGCAATGGATTTAACTTTTGAAGAAGTAACTGATGCACAACGAATGAAAGCTGAAAAAGAAATTAAGTTGAAACACGAAGCTGAATTTGAACAAGAGCAAAAAATGAAAGGAAATCCAAAGCGTGAAATTAACAGACCTGTCGAGCCAACCATCAGACAAGACGACCTCTTCGGTTTATGATTTTGAAGATATGTTTCTTGGAGCTATCGTCAGCGGTGTTACTGATGGTGAGGAAATTTCAGGGAAGACTTCAAAGCATTTCATTCAGAAGGACAACATACTTGTATTTAATGCAATCAAGAAATGTAAAGATGAAACAGGTTTTTGTGATTATATAGCAATATACTCTGATATAGCAAAAGCCATTGGTACAAAAGAAGCAAAAGCACTTCTTGACAAAATAATATCAAAAGTTCCACACGAATACAGTCCTTCATCAGCTGGAGATAAAATTGAAGAATTTTTTATCAAAAGGGAATCAAATGCTATTTTGGAGATGGTTAAAAATGCAATCCAAGCCAATCCATTCTCAGCATCTGAGATATTCTTATCAGCGGCAGAGAAGCTTGATAAAATCACATCAACGCATGTTGAATTCAACCTTGAGAAAGAATTTAACGACACAGTAAGTGGATTGTTGGAAGGAACAGCTGAGAGAATGGTTGTTCCAACAGGTCTTGAATTTATTGATTCTGTTACAGGTGGAATTGCAACTCAAGAAGTAACCTTTATTGGAGCCAGACCTGGACACGGTAAAACTACGACTTGTATTGGATTGTCAAGGTCAATACTGGACCATAATCCTGACAAGCGTGTCACGATATTTGAATTGGAAATGTCTAAAGAGTCTTTGAAACGTAAGTGGTTATCTAATCTTGGAAATGTTTCTTCTGAACGTATTCGATTGAATAAACTCAACGACCAAGATAAGAATGATTTGATTAAAGCAAATCAGATGATGTCAAAGTATAAGGATAGATTGTTTATCCACGATGATATCTATGACATCACTTCCATGAATAAGATTGTCAAAGCAAATCGTTCTGATGTAGTGTTTGTTGATTTTATTAACTTTATGGAAGGTATGCAGACAGACGACACTCGTAGAGAGATGGGACGTGTTGCAATGTCAGCCAAACGGTTTGCAAAGATGCACAATTGTGGATATGTATTCTATGCACAGCTCAATCGTAATGTTGAAGCCAGAGAAACTAAACGACCAGAAGCTGGTGACCTTGCGGAATCAGACTTGTTAACATGGATTGGTGCAGATATTATTTTATTACTGTACAAATATAAGTATACAAGAGAAAAGTCTTTGGCTAATAGATTGATGTGGATATTCGACAAAACTCGATACGCTGAAGTCAAAGATACCGTTTCATATTTTATGCCTGATGTTTGTAAGGTGCTTGATGTTCCTAAAGTTCCACAGCCATCCATTGTTCCACCTTTGAAAAGTGCATCCAAAATATAATTTCGTTTTTCCTAAGTCGAAAAAATAAAGTCAATATAAGTGCTTAAACAGGGTAAAAAAGCATACTCAAGATACGGAAAAACGCTACACTGTCGACTTTACGGCAAGTCTATAAAGTAACTGCAAAAAACAATATGAGGAAAGAAGCTATGACCTTCAAATATAAAAATGGTGCATTAACTTGCGACCAAGCACTTCCAGTGATAACAGATGTTTTGGAGGCTGAGAATGTTTTATACTATGGAAACACTCATTTCATTTGTGAAAGTATTTCTTATGAAGCGGCTGGTTTTATTGCCCTTGCAATTGTTAATCAAATTCACCTAACTAATTTCCGACACTTTCCAGTAAGAATTGGAACAGCGTCATACCATTTTATGAGAGGATAGCATATGGGACAATCTGTTTATCTCCAAGGCTCAGAAGATGTTGCAAGAGCTGGAGGAAGAATATCTGATGCGGCTGATATAATAGCAAGGTCTGCGTCAACAATGGAATCTGCTTTACAAGAACATAAACAAAGTATTGTTGATTCTATTCAAGATTTTCGTGTTGTAATTGAGGAGTATTCAGAAAAGCAACAAAAAGATAAACTTCTCAATGTTTCAGCTCAAGTTCTTATTGGAATGCTTGCTTGTCCAGAATCTTATGCAAATAGCAAAGAATCAACGATTAAAGTTTCAATAGATTACGCCAAAGAATTAATCAAACAAGTGGAGGCACAATGAAATATCTTTTCTTCGACACAGAAACCACAGGTAAACCCAAAGATTATCGAGCTTTGATAACAGACCTCGACAATTGGCCAAGGCTTGTACAACTTGCGTATATTGTCCAAGATGACAATGGCGAAGAATTGGCATTGGCTGATTATATTATCAAGCCAAATGGATTTACCATTTCAGAAGAAGTTTCAAAGATTCATGGAATCACTCACGAACAAGCAATGAATGAAGGTCATGATTTACAGCTTGTTCTCGAAGAATTTCAAGCGGCAATGTATGGTGTCGATGTAATTGTTGGGCACAATATCAGTTTTGACATGAATGTTGTCGGTGCAGAGTTTCTCAGAGCCAATATGAAGATTCCAGCCAAACCCTGCAAATGCACAATGAAATCTTCAACCGATTATTGTCAATTACCTGGAATGAGATTCGGTCAGTTCAAATGGCCCAAGCTCCAAGAATTGCACGTAGTTTTATTTGGCGAAGAATTTGAAAATGCTCACAATGCTTTGGCTGATATTCGTATCACTGCAAAATGTTTCAATGAACTCAAAAAGCGGGGAGTCATGTAATGAAGATAACCGTTTATCCAAACAATTCTTATTCTGTGGAGATGGATAATGGTGAAAATTTCTTCAAAAGTTCTATTGATTTTCCAAAACTTGTTGAAGAATATGGGATTGAAGAAAAACGTGATGGTTTCAAGTATAATTATGAAACTGGAAAACACATCACAATAAAAGATGTTGATTTTGTTTTATTTCCGACTGAGGATTTTACTCCAAGACCTGGAAGACCTTGGTCAGAAACAAGAAAAATTGCAAAGAAAAAGCTGTTAGAACATAATCCATTCACATCATACAAAAGGAAAAGCCATGGAAAAATTTCTGATAATTGACATCGAGACAATTCCCATAGACAATCCAGAACAAGCACTGGAACCGTTTATGGAAAATCTCAGAACAAGGTCAAAAGTTGACCCAATGAAAGTTGCGGCTGAACTTGCTGACAAGAAACGCAATTTCATTGACAAAGCGGCATTGTCACCATTATCTTCACGTGTCGCTTGTATTGGATATGCTGAAGTCACTATGCGTGATGAGCAAGACTTGGAGACTGTTGCAAACAAAGTTGAATACGGAATGATTAAGTTTGGTAATGAGTTTGCAATGTTAATGGAATTCAAAGCTCTTGTTGAAAAGTATCAGCATTTAGTTACTTTCAATGGAAGAAGCTTTGACTTTCCATATCTCATGTTCAGAGCGGCACTTCACGATATTCCGTTGAAACTTCCCACCTATTACAAAAACACTCGTGATGGTCATTTTGACTTGGCTCAACATTTAGCTGATTTGTCATTAATTACCAATCTCGATTCAGCTCAACAATATGTTTCAATGTCAAAGTGGTGCAGATACTTTGGATACCCAGAAAAATCAATGGATTCCAGAAACATCAAGAAATATCTTCAAGAAGGAAAAGAAGATGAAGTATATGAGTATTGTATTGGAGACATCGAAATCACTTTCAGACTCCTGAAGAAATTTGTGCACCATTATGAAAGGAGTTTTTCAAGATGAAATCTTTTGTAAAAATAATAACAATATACACTCTTGTTATGGTATGTATTGCTTATTTTGCCGCTGAATCTTTTAATGAATTTGCAAAATATGCTTCAACAATTTTTTCAGTATCAGCATTTGCAATCATATTAAGAATAATGGAGTCAAAATCATGATTATCTATACCTATTCAGGTCAAAAAATAGACCTTACAAATCCAGACTTCTCTCGAATAGTTCTTGATGATATTGCAATTCCATTATCAAGAATTCCAAGATTTAACGGTCATACCAATTATTCTTGGACAGTTGCTGAGCATTCAATGCTGGTTGCAGAACTGTGCTCATTTGATAAAGATTGTCAAAAGTTAGCATTGGTCCATGATGCTCACGAAGCTTTTATTGGTGACATTACAAGACCTGTAAAGCAAGTTCTTGGAAAAAAGTTCAAAGATTTTGAGAACAAAATACAATTTGCTTTACTCAAACGTCTTGGAATTGAAGATTATCTTGACAAGACAATGAAAACTGTCAAGCATTACGATGATATGGCTCTTGCTATGGAAGGTAATGAATTGATGGTAAACAATAGTTGGGTTCCGACCGAATTGAGTCATGTCAATTCGAAGTTTGTCAGATTGAACTACACCGAAGAAGAAGAACGATTTGAATACATCAAATACACTGAAATGTTTCACAAATTATTTGGTAAAGGAGTTTTGTAATGGCTTTCTCATTAAAAGATGTAGCCAATCGAAGGACTGTTGTTAAAACTCCAAATACAAAAGATGACAGAAAACAGGTTGAGGTGGAATTAGAATCAACCCTCAACTCTGCTTTAACTGGTGGACGTGGAAAGACAGCCAAGATTGGAGCAACATTTGAGAAAGAATTGGAAGAAACTATCCATGTTTATGAAAGTTTGAACATTGCTTATATCCAAAAATTCTTTCCAAAAACAACATTTATTCCACCAAGATTTGACCCAAAAACCAAGCAGATGAAAAAAGGTTTTATGATGTACACAAAGAAAACTGGGTTTGATTACATAGGTGGAATAATTGACACTAATCAACCGATTTTCATTGAAGCAAAAACAACGACAGAAGGGAGAATTCCTGTCTATGATGAACGGGTTGGCATTAAAGCACATCAATTGGAAAAGATGTCATGGATGGAAAACAATACATCATTCGTGGTGTTTTTCCTTTGGCAGGTTCGTAGTGCTGGCGGAGTTGTATATAAATTTACACCCAATCAGCTTATCGAAGCAACTGAAGGTAAAAAGAGTTTGAGTATTGTTGATTGTGAAGAGAGAAGATTTACAAAGATGTTGAAAGAGAAATTTGGAAGTTTAATGCTGTATGACTTTTTATATAAATTGGAAGGATACAAAGAATGAAAGTCAGCGAAATTCCTCAAGAAAAGATTGATGAAATCTGTTCTGACTTAGAAGGTCGGTCAATATCAATCGAAGATATAATGGAAGTTTACGGTCTTGAAATCGACAAAGATGACCGTGAATTATTGCGGTTCAGACTTGAAGAACAGACTGGACTTGAACAATGTGACCAATGTGGAACTTGGGTTCCAAAGGAAACATTGTTCAAGTCATTAGTGGGTGAACTTTGTAATGAATGTCAATCAACTGAGATTGAAGAAGATTAAACTCCAAAAGCGTGCCAAATGAATATGGTATCCAGCACTCTTCCATCAAATTCACCATATGGAATATATTCATCAATTCCAACAGGATTTACTGCATAAACTGAAAAGTTAGCGTGGTCATGTTCCAGTGCAAATCCATTGTTTGTATTGAAAACAGTTAATTTCACTGGAACATCTCTACGTTCACGTAGTTTGTGTACAAATCTTTGACTGCTGTATATTTGATTTCTATCACCAGTAAACAGTATAGTTTTTGCAATATCAAACCAAGGACTACCAGAAGGTTTTGGACTGTATCCCATATCGTCCAATTGCGAAAATCCTGTTGGTGCCATTATTTGTATGTCAACAATAGGTGTATCACTAAAACCTTCAGGAAAAAATACTGTTGCATTTGAATCCTTCCTTACAGTTCCAATTCCAGCAAATCCTTTGGCTCTTCCAGCGATTTTTCCAATGTTTGTTCCCCATCCAGCTGGCATCTCAAACACAGTTCCAATAGCACTTATCTGTGGTAATTGAACAGGTAAAGATGTCCAACCAGTGAATTGATTTGGACTTTTTGGATTTATGGAAATATCATAAGCCATTAAGCACCTATCACTCTATAATAAACATACGTTGTATCTGTGCTCGCATTTAGTATTGTCAAAGCGTCACCATTGATAATTGCCCACAAATTTTTTCTTGCACTTTTGAAGAAAATTTCATACTGTTTATTGTCAATAATAGTATTAAATTCCCCAATTGGCGGAGTAGTTTCTATTGGCATAGCCAATAATCCATTGCTGGCTTTATGGTATAGAAATACTGAAGGTGGATATTGATATCGTTTTGTCAATTGCAAATTGATAGTTCGATAACCACGACCATTATTGAAATTAACAGTTCCAATAATACCGTAAGCATTAGCAAGATTTTTGACAAGCTTTCTTGCCCACATTAAAGTGATATTATCGCCATCTTCAGGCATCATACCCTTTGTGGAGAAATATGTATTTCCAAAATCAATGTTTTCCATATCACATATAAGCTATAAATTTCCAATAGAGAGTTTGATTTACATTGATTAAAACATTACAACTACCCAATCCAATATCATAAAATTGGATATAATCTCTGGCATAACTTCCTATATTTCCTGTTCTTCCAATCTTAGCCGCTGTTCCATTGAATATAGTGTTATAAAAATCGAACTGTCGCCAAGGACCATTAGCATCTGTTCCAGCTGAATAATATGCTTTCAAAATTGGTGGAAAGAAATCACAACCCAAAGCAGAATAGTCAAACGCATAAACTTCTCCATAAACTAATTCTGGAACAATACTAACAGTTTTCCTTAGTCTTTGAGAAAACTGTGCAACAGTATCATACCAATCCCAAGTTATTGAATCATTAGGTTCTGGCAATAATACTGATGGAGTCCAAGGGTTGTAATCTGATGCGTAAGTTGCAAATGTCATTAGAAAAACCTAAATGATGTTCCAATTGCTGTATTTATACCTTGAGTTGTAGCAAACTGTATTCCAGAAATACTATTCGGCTGAAGTCCTTCACGTGTCACTGTCGTATATCCAGCTTTTAATGATATTGGACCACAATCATAGACACTGTCGCCAGCAACCAATGGTCTTGAAACTGTATTAAAAAGACCACGAGTCATTGCAAATGTTGTAATTCCACCAAATCTCGACAAAAATCTCAATGCCGCAATCTCAACTCTTCCAAAAGAATTAGAACCAAAGCACACATATCTATTGCTATATGCACTCTTGTCGCCAGTAATTGAGACATAAGTTCCAAATACAGTTATTGCTGACGAAAGCGTTCCAACCGTTCCAATACTATCCCCATTCCGCCCGACACAACTCCAAGTATTTTTAGAAGTTGAAACATAAGTTCCAAATCCATTACCCCACTCAGCAATTCCTTGAGCATTAACATATTCAACGGATTCAGCATCAAAGCTTATCTCAGAATTTCCAAAGCGTTTACCTTGAGAAACTATTTCAAAGGTATTGTAGTTTAATGAACCATAAGTATGTTGAACTCTAATCAAATCTCCAACATTATTCAGAATACCATATAAACTTGTTGGAATTCTTGCAGTATCAACACCAGTTCCATACCGCATCAAAGCACGATGAGCCAATACATAAGCGTCATCGTCATCATTTATCCAATATGCTTCAATTTCTTTTGGTTTACCAGCAAATTGGCTGTATTTATTATACAATTCAATTTTCTTTGAAAAAGTATTTCTTTTTTCATCAAATCCATATCTATATGTCAACCCGCCATAAGCATCTTCTGTTGAACGATTAAACTCAAAACCATCAAGGATATTTCCATAGGTTTGAGAGTATGTACTTATGTTTGTAGCTGTTTTTAATACATCTTTACCATTCAAAACTGAAACAGCAAATTTATTATCAGCATTGATGTAGAAATAAAATTGACAGGACTCAGCAATCTTTTTAATTTCTTCAAACGGAGATGATTCATCAACAATTCTCCATATTGACATTTGAGCTAATGGAGAAAATTCTGAATTCCAGTTAGAATCAAAATCATTCTTTGAAACTACCTTTGCGTTTCTTCCAAACCATGACTTAGTAACTTCATCTCCAACAGTTGCTACACTTGGATAACTATACTTGTTTGTGATATTAGAACCACAAAGAATAGCTCTGATTACTTCGTTTGGATTTCCAGAAAACAGTAAAGGTTTTCTTGCATAAACATAATCACCAATCTTTATACCAGAAACATCATCAAAAGATAATGTAGCATAAAGACCATTTACAAAAGTTCCGCCAACAGCACGATATTCTTTTGATTGATATAATGGTGAATTTTTGTTGTCCGCTGTTCCAGCAAAACTACCGCCAAAGAATTTCAAAACTCCACCAAATACAGAATCATCAGGAATCAAATTGTCATCCTGAATTTGAGTGTAGGAGTTTGTTATCTTCTCTCCACCTTTGCCAAGCTCAACAGCTATATTCAATCCAGATAAACCAACTCCAACAAAATTTCCACTAACAGCTGAATGAGCCGCAAGAACAGTATTCCAAGCAATGTTGAACCAATTAGCACTTGTTTTCTGTTTGCGGACAATGTAACTAACTTCACCTTTGTCGTCAAACATTACTTCAGTGCCAACAATTGCTTTTACAACACCATAGCTTTTCCCAGAAATGACAGTGCCAAGATTCTGATAGTCGTAAACAAATTCATTATCAGGTAAACCACGAATTTCATCTTGAGCTTTTACTGTTAATTTACCATCTTTCCAAGATGTTTGCTTGATTCTTCCTGTAAATTGAGTATGCCAAATTAAAGGTCTGTCTTTAACCATAGCACGCATCATTATCAATTTATCACGACCATCAATAGACGAAGTGTAGAGTGAGCCGTACATTTCATTGTATGGGTCGGCAAATGTCGGACTCCACTCTGACACTTCGTAATTTCCAGACCAATGTTTTTGAGCTTTATCTACATTCCCATAATCAATTACTCTTTCATGCCAATTGGTTGTTGCAAATTCACCAGAATTGTTTAAGTCAACAAGAATGCGATAATCAGGTGCGAATAACCAAGAAGTTCCAGATTGAAGCTTAACTGAAATTGTGTTTATATAGTCAGATGCTGAAAAGTTCTCAAAGTATTTTCTGGGACTCCAACGAATGTTTTCACGTAAGAAAACATCTTCAAAAAGATTGGTGTTACCTTTACGAGTTTTTGATTCATAAACTGTTGCTACATCAGATATTGTTCTTGTTCCGACATAACCACAAGCTAATGTAGCATATGCTGAATCATAATAAGTTTCACCTTTTGTGCCAACATATAAATCAACAGCAGAGTATTCTTGAATTTCAGGAAAAAAGAATTTGTAAAAAGTTCCAACTTCACCACCACCCACACCTCTGAAACTGAGGAATAATGAATCGCCACGATTTATATAACTATTTTGTGCATAATCATTCTCATCAACTCTGACGTAACTGTTAAAATATGACTTTTGTCTTTTTGTGACAGTAAAACTCATTGTTGCATTTGAATCAGCATTAGCTATCCAGCCAAAATCACCATTTGGATAATAACCAGTTCCAATAACAGTTCCATTTGATTTTATTTGAATTGCATACAAATTCTCAAGCATGGCTCTGGCTTGTGCAAAAGTTCCATACTCTTCAAATATTGGATAAGAATCAACATCAAACGTCCAAGCTCTTGGCATACTAATACAACCTTATGACAACAACATTTTTACTTGTTTTTAATGTTATTTCAGAGATTTTGTCCAAACCTTCGTATCTTGCAATCCAAATAGTATCATCTGGATTTATCCAGCTACCACTTCTTCCATCAAAATGGGTTAAAGTTAAAACAATATCGGTATGTTCGTGAATAATTGTTTTATAGGTAACTGGATTATCATTACAACTAAGAGCCAATAGTGAAAGTATCATCCACAAAAACTTAAAATTTTTCTGCATTTTTGTAAAAACTCCTCTTTTGTCATATCTCTTTTCATCCAATTACATGAATAACAACATGGCGTAACGTTACCATCAATATATCCAAGATTATTGTTAATTCTATCTAAACCAATTCCATTTATTTCTTCACCACAATAAGAACATTTTGAATTCCAATAATTAACAAATTGTTCAAATGTTAAACAAAACTCAATATCTCGTTTCTTTGCATTTTGTTTATAGGAATCAAACCTGCCTTTTGGAGATTCATGATATTCTTTTTTCTTGTTTTTTCCAGTAGATGAATAATAATCACGATTATATTGATTATATTTTTCTCTATTTGAATCTCTTTCAGTTTTCTTCCAATTATTTAGGTATTCTTTTCTTCTGGAAGACAACTGTTTGAAAACAATATTTTTTAAGCTCATATTAGTTTGCTGTTAAATTAAGAGCCAACTGTTATTGTCCAGTCCACGATTAACGACTCACCATTTTCATAAGTAAGATAGGTTGAACCTGTGAGAAGTGAGTTGTCATAACAATACCTATTAGTAAATAGCTCAGTTACACCACCAGCAGCTGGCACATATCCGTCACCCAATTCAAAGAAATTGATTTGTTTTGTGGAAGAAAAGCTGAATGTTCCACTAAACTTTGCAGCAATTGAACCAACTTGTGATTGAATTAAAGCTCCTTGAGTTCCAGCACCTGTTGTTCCAGCGTAGTCGGAATCAACAAACGAACCAGCTGATGGGTCTTTCCAAGAACCCCAAGCAATCGCATCAACAGCAATCTCGTTGGCTCTTGTCAGCAATGAATTACGTAATGCTGTATATAAGTCAACATTGATTGTGTTCTTTTTTCCATACATTCTCAATCGCTCGCCACCAGAAGTAATTTTGTATACTTCCAAATGACCGTGTATTTTTGGTAGTGTATCAAACATAAGACTCTCCTTAAAAACTTTGATTAGTTCCAAATTGTGTTATAGTAATTCCGAGATTCCAAGCATCAAACATAACTTCATCAGGTGCTTTCTGAAGACGAACATAGCCAGTTCCCCATACCTGTGAAGCTGAATATGTTCCAGGTGATTGAGTAGTTCCAGTTACCTCAGTTCCAAAGAATATAACTGATACTTGTTGTTTACCCAGCCAACCGTGGTCAGAATGCTCAACTAAATCCTTTGTTCTTGTGGATATAGCTTCAAAGTTTAAGCTCCAAGTTTTAACACGCCCTTTATCATAGCTGAACGTATTTCCATTTGGTGCACGTAAATCATCTCTGAAAACTTCATAGCCACGAGTGTTTACTTCAGCTGGCATATCTTCGTCTGGAATGAAAAAATCACAGAAACTTCCAAGAGATAAACTAACTGTTCTGATTCTCAAACCATACATTAGACGCTTCTCCTTTTGAGGTCACGAATGGCACCATCAACCTTATTCTTGAAGTCATCATATCCATATATGTTTCCAGGAATTACAAAGCTATAATTATTGTTTACGCTTTGACCGCTACGATAGATTGGTCGAACAACTTTACTACCCATTTGTTCTGTTGGAGTGCCATCACCTGAAGATGAGCCACCTTTCGGAATTGGACTAAAGTTTTGACCGAGTCCAACATCAAGAAATTGTTTAGTAATCAAAGCTGAATTGATTTGCTGAATTTTCATCAGTATCAAGTCATATTTTGATAACGTAACATCAAGCATACCATTCAAAGCAACCAATTGAACCGTAGCTATTGTTTGAAGACGGCTTTCTAATTCAGCTATTTTGTCTTGATATGACTGAATTTCAGAAAGTTTCTTTGCCTCAACATCTCCAAGTATTCCAGACAAAGCTTCTTCAGCCAATTGAGAGAATACAATATCACTCATCTTATCTGTTACAGATTGAAGTGATTTTTCAAGAATAGGAAGTATCACATTTGCACGTTCAGCTTCAAGTTCATTGATTCTTGCAAGTGTAGAAACTTCTGTATCCTCAATTAATTGATGTCCAGCTTTCTCAGCTTGAATTTCAATCAACTTGAAACGTAAATCATCAATCTCTTGCGTCAGTTTCTCAGTGGTATCTCCAAACAATAATTCATTCAAGATACCTTTTCCAGTATCCGTGAAGAATTCATATGAGATTTTAGCCAAATCATCAAATATCTGTTGATTCTTTGCTCTAACATCTCCAAGAATACCAAGATAAGCTTCTCCAAAATTCGTAGATGACTTATGTAAGAGTTGATACATCTCATATTCTTTTTGAAGAGTCTTTAAGTAATCTTCGGCATATTTCAAATGTTCTTTTGAGCCAGGCGTGGATTTGTAGAACATCTCCTCAGCCTTTTTGGTCTTACCCTTTGCAAATTCAAATAATTGACCATACTCATTGACGCCATAACGTGACATCTTTTCTTTTGTCAGTTCTTTTCTAAAATTCATCATTGTTCTACGAAGAACAAGAATTTTAGAATTGTAAGCATCAATATCTTTAGTGTCAATCTTATTTTTCTTAACAGCATCAATATACTTGACATAAACATCAATCAAGTCAGCCATTGCACCTTTCAATTTCAAATTACCTTCAGTCTTTTTAAGAGTTGATTGTTCTTCTATCAAAGACTGAATTGTAAGAGATTTCATCTGTTCATCTGTCTTACCAGACAATTCTTGATATCGCTTCAAGTGTCCAGTCAAATCAGAATAAACTTTGTTTAATGAAGTATCATAAGCTTCAATTCTTCCTGTAAGTTCAGCCCATTTTGCATCATCAAATATGGAGCCACCTTTAGCTGGTTTATCAATAATTGAAACAGTTTGCTCGATAAACTCCATGAATGTTCGCCAATCTTCCGTTGCCTGTTTAAGAGCATCTCCGCTCATTGTCTTTGACAAAAAAGCAACCATGTTTTGATTCATAGATTGAATTGCTTTTGAAAGAGTTCCAGTCATAATTCCAGACAACATCTTGAGACGATTTTCAGCAATACTATAAGCAATTGTCAATTCATGTTCAGTCATTGGTTTTCCGTTAACAATGGCTGTTCCGAATTGCTGTGCTTCTCTAAGTTTTCCAAGTAGATATTTTTCTTGTATAGAGCCAGCATTAACAAGTGGCTGAATAGTTTCTTTCAAAACACCTTTATCAGACAGTTGTTTCATGGCTTGATATTTTTCAAACTCATTACCACGAGCCACTTCTGCGGCATCAGCAAGTTTAGATATTTCAAGTTGTTGTTTTGTTATTTCAAGTAAATCTTTTTGTTTTTGAATTCTTATTTCAAGTCTACCAATTGCGTTTAATTCAGCAGATACTCTTGGAGAATTTGTTTTCAAATACCAGCTTGCTTCAGCATTTTGCATTTTAAGATTTTCAAGAATTTGCTCTTCAACAATCATCCTTTCTTGCATTGATTTCGCACCCACTCGTTGATTAAGCAAATCATCATAATCTTTTTTAATTGTGGCAAGTTTCTTTGAACTATATATTTCTCCAATGCCAACCAATATAGCTGAAAGAACGGCAAAGACACCAGTTTTACTCCATCTCAACATTATAACTTCAGCGGCTCGTAATGCTGGAATTAAAAGTGTTACCCAACTTACAATGTGCTTAAAGGACAGAGCAACACCGCCAGCCACAGCACCAATAGCCGCAAATTTAACAGAATAATTGATTAATTCTGCAATAATAGAAACTACTGATTCTCCATTTTCAACAATATCTTCAGATTGTTTATAGATATAGAACAAATCTGATTTTAATGTTTCAAATAATGGAGCACCAAGTTTTGCAGACAGTTGAACCCACATATCACCTATATTGGCTTGAATACCTTCCATTGTTCTCGAAAGTCTTTCAGCCATTCCACCAAAGTTATCCGCAATCATCTGTTGAAGTGCAATTTCTCTGTCTTGAAATTTTCTTACATAAGACTCATATAAAGCTGGGTCAAAACCACGTGTTGATAACAATAAGTTAGTTCGTGGAGAATGTGCGACAATCTTACCGAAAGCCACAGCAGTATCTTCAACATCACGACCTACTGATGAAGCCCAGTCAGCAACAAACTTCATACTTCCAACAATATCTTTACTGTATGCACGTAAAAGACCAGCACCTTCAACTAATTGTTGAATATCAAAAGGTGTCTTAACTGTTAATCGAATCAACTCTTTTTGAATTCCAACAAGCTCTGCATTATTACGTGTCAGCAATGATAGTCGTGCATTAAGTCTTTCAAGCAATTGGTTAGAATTAACAATGCTTGTCATAAAACCTACTATCAATCGTTGAGCTGTATTGATAATAACAAATGAACCTAAAGCATCAAGAACACGTGAGAACACAACTCTGAACTTTTCCCAAGCACGATGGACGCCTGACATCTCAGCTTTTTGACGAACCATTGATGCGGTCAATCTATCCCAATCTTTGGCGGCTGTTGCTAAATCTTTTTGACCAGTCTTTGTTTTTGGATTGGATGATTCAAACACATTGGCAATAGCAAATGCTTGAGAACGTTGAGCTTCAGTCATAAATCTACGATTATCAACAAATGAATAAATGGATTTAGCCATTTGATGACGTTTTGCATCAATTTGATTTAATCTTTTATTTGAAGCATCGTAAGCTGTAACATAATTTTTCAAAGCTCTTGCACGTTCAGCAAGTTCCCGTTTTACACCCAATGTTGTCGTCTTTGCTTCTTGTAATTCTCTTTTAGCTTGTTTAACAGCAAATGTATTGTCTCTATCACCAATCCCTGTAAGACCAACTTGTGTAAGATTGACTTGAGCGGCTTTTTGTTTTGCAATAGCATCAGCATAATCTCTACCCAAATCAACAACATTTTTCCTTAAGGATTGGATAATTCTTGCACCAGCGTTCAAAGACTTAATATCAAGGAATGGAGTTCTTGACAACAGTATGGACTTATCCAATAAGTTTTTGACAGTTCCTACTACTTTCTTTCCTGAAACATCAGCAGTTTCAAGATTTTTTGCAAGGTCTGTCAACTTCTTTGGGTCATATTTTGAAGTATCAGCATAAATCTCTAAAAATACTTGAGTTGCTGACCGTGAAAAACTTGGTATCATACTTTACCTATTTTGTTCCAAGCTTGTTGCAATACTGTTTGAACTTCTTCAGATATACCTATGAACGGACGTGCTGGAATAATTACACTGAAATCTCTCAGCTCATCTGTTGATGTTCGATATGGTCTGGCTTCTTCAAAGCCTTTATTTTGTTTAGCGGCAATTTCAGCATCTTCACCAGTCCAACCGATAGACATTTTGGAGCGTTTTCTTCCAAAAGAGGATGTAATGATTTTCAAGCCATCCATTATGTGCTTGCCAGTTTCACGAAGAATAAATGCTGGACCACGAGTATTGCCATCTATTTTTCTTATGGCAAGTGTTGATTCTGATAATGGAACATAAGGTGTTCCATCAGGAGATGTTCTTCTCAAGATACCTGTTTGATATTTACCGTTTGGAACACGAGAAATGACGAGCTTGCCATTCAAATGGCGAACCATAAACTTGTGTTTTTTGGAACCTTTCATTCCAGAAATTATTTCCTCACCCAACAATCTTGTCATTGTTGGGTCAGGCATATAATTTTGTTCGAAGGCAACTTCAGGAGATGTTCTTTTGGTGAGGATATTCAACCAAAATCCATTTGACCTATCTACGATTTTCATTTGGAGTTGTTTTCTGTTTCTCTCTTATATATCGGCTGAGTTCATCAACCCATACATAAAAAGCTTCAATAAATAGGTTTGGTTGGTCCATTATAGTTCCATCAAATGGAAAGTGGACAAGCTCTGTTCCATTCTCACCACCCAAACATATGTTCAATTTTCCAAGTAATCGTGTAGATAGTTCTGATTTTGGATAAGACTTTGGACAAAGACCTGAAGACCGTGTACCTTTTAATCTGATATACCGCAACACCAAATCAACTCTTTCAGTTTTATGGTGTTGGAGTAGTTTATTGATACCGTAATAAAGGTCATCAATGGACTTGATTTCTCCATTGAGTGGACCTTCACGAGTAACGGTATTATATTCAAGAATGTCTTCACCTAAATCAACCTGGTAAATCATACACAATCTGCCAGGTCGTTTGCCCATTAAATCTTTGGCAATGCAGAGGTCACAATTATAACCAACTGATGACGCATTCTCTTCAGCATCATTTAATGCTAATGAGAGTCTGATTGCCCAACGGAGTTTTTTTCTTCTTCCTCATCGAGAATTGATTGACCTCTCATCGTTGATTCGAGTTCGTTTGCCCAATCAATGTCGACAACTCCCATCAGGAATTCAACAGCGATGTCACGGTCTTTGATTTGTTCAAGTTCTTTGCCATCATAGAAAGCATTGTAGATGAACACACCCTTTTCACGTTTGACCTTAACGCCAGATTCAAGCGTCATGATTTCGTCTTTATCGTCAGGCGACAAAGCTCTTCGATAAAGAATTTCACCAGCTTTTGAAGCCTTAGAAACAACTTTACCACGTTTGAACTCTGTCAGAGAGTCCATGTACTCATCATATTCTCTCTTTGTCATCGGCTTGAAGCAAACGATTGTCGGCTTCGGGTCAACCTTCTCAGCCTTTGAGATGAAATGAAGAACGGATTTTCCAACTGTTTTAATCATTGTTTTTCCTCTTGTTATATGAATGTGCTGTCCGCCAAAAAGCGGTTTTATTTACCTGCTGGTCGTTTTTCCAATCCTTTTTCTGTGAGCATTGCCGCAACATCGTCAACATGCAGACAGTCAACCATACAAGCGGTTGTGAAAACCTGTTGAATTGGAGCAATTGCACCATTGCAATAATCATTTCCTGGTGTTGCACTATGTAACACTCCCAACGCTGTGATTTGACCAGTATCGCCTAACTGGACAATTTTATCACCATTTTTTGCTTCACGTCCATTTCGATAGTGCATAATATAATCCTTTTATTAATATGAATGTGATTTGTTTATTATATTGTTAAAAGTTATGAAGTGTTCTAAAAATTTTCGTACAATGATTTACAAAAAATACCACATCGTGATTAGATTTCATTCTATTACATATTTTACAACATGAAACAACATTATCAAGTTCATAATCTTCATTTGAATCAATTCTGTCTATTCCAATACCATTAATTTTGTCGCCACAATACTCGCAATTGGAATTCCAAAAACTTCTAAACTCAATATATGTTAGTTTAAATAAAATTCCTCTTACTTTGGCACCATTTTTGTATTGTCTGTATCTGACAGATATTTTCTTTTCATCAAAAGAATAATCATCGAGTTTTAATATGTCTCTAAGCATAAAGTCGAAACCTCTATTTTAAAGGGGTTCATGTAGCATTTTTCCTAATCTCTATTAAACGATATAGCGTATATTAGTATATCGCATTGCCTTAATAAAAACGACTTAGGAATTTAGAAATGGTGGGTGGATTACTCCACCCATCACTTAGAAACCAAACAAGTTAGTGCCAAACGTTGTTCCCGTATAGACAATAACCTGAGTGCTTGGACCAGTAGTTCCAGAAGGTGGATATGCTCGATAACCTTTAGAAAGCTGGACGATTTGGTCGCCACCATTCAAAGGAATATCGAAAGGTCTGTTGGCAATGTTTGGCTGTGAAATATAAACCCTATTTGCCACTCCACCGTTCATGTCTATCACAATTGATGTGTAGACACCTTCGGCAAGAATGTTCAAATCACGATTCAACTCCATGTCAAAATTACCTTCAGCAACATATCGACCTGTCAACGGAAATCTGTTGTATCCACGTTTTCCGAGTCTTGACTTATCTTCTGAATTGTTCGAAAACATTCCAGACCATGAATCAATATCGAAATCTTCCGAGCCAACAGTTACAGTTCCCAGATAATCCACAAATCGTGAAAAACCAGAGAATGAACCGTATGCACTCAAAGCCGCAAATCCAGCAGGATATACCCAATAACTTCCCGCCAAGAATTTGAATTCAGGAGTAACCTTCAAATCCTCACCGAAACGCAAGTCAAATGTGAGCTTATCAACGAGTCCGTTCATAAACCGAATACCATTTGATTGTGTGCCAGTCGCAAAAGATTGTCCAAAATAAAGGTCGACATTCACTGTGTATGGATGTGTTCCGATATTTGAACCACCTTGTGTAAACTTCAGCGGTTTCGGATTTGGATAAAAAGTATATGTTCCTGTTCCAGAAACAACAACATTCTGAAAATGAGCCATGAGCAAAGGCAACAAGTCATCAACACGTGGCTGAATGACGATATTACCTTTCGGAAAATACTTATCAATTGAAAACGTATCAACAGGACTTTCCCTCTGTCCAATTAACTTAGCATCACGCTCAGTCGCTTGGGCACCATAGTCGAGATTTTCACTGTCTGCATACAAAAACATACCACGATTTGTAACAGTTCCAGCTGTTCCCCAACTATCCGCCTTTTGAATTCGAATGAGCGAATCAAAACCAGGCATACAAACTCCTACGCTATGTTATTTTGGCGAACCGTATATATGAATGACACACCACTCTCACCTTCAGTTCCAGCAAGAGCAACTGGGTCACCAATATTGGTGCCAGGAAATGGGTCAAGTTGCCCATTAAACGTATTGTGCTCCAAAACGCCCGATACGTCTTGAAGTATTTCAAATATACCTTTTTGTTGTCTTCCGATTAGTGAGCCAGACAACAACCGATTGACACCTTTAGCCACAATGCTTTGGGGTGATTTTAGCCACAGCTCAATAGCCAAACTGTAATAATTCGTATAATACTTTCCAATCTTGGGTATCTTTTGCAAGAAGCCACTTTCAGGTGCTGACAATCTAATCATATAATCAGTGAAAGTCTGAACCAAGTCTTTATTACTTTGTTCAACGATTATGATACTGTCATCACGTATATACGACAATGTTGCTGAATTTTTCAGTTCGTCACGAACAAGCACAGCAAATTCTTCAAAATTAAATGGCGTTGTTAATGGCATCACCCTCTCCTGAATGTTTTATAACCAGATGACTGTCCCTGAGAAATTTTATTTACAGGAATACAAGTAATCTTCCATTCATCACCCACAGCAAGCATAGCAGTGGTGCCAGTGGTATAACCCCATCTTACATACAAACCATCTTTGACAGAAGCCCAATCAGTTCCTGTGGTGTATGTCCCATCCCACCAAGAATATCCACCATTATCAGATACTATGAATTGAGCTTTATTCGGAGTTGTTCCATCAGCTACACTATTGATTCTGAAATGAAATACCTTTTCAAAATCAGAGCCTTCATAATATCCTGTATCCCAATTAGAATAGAACGGTGCGACACTTGAACCAGCAACACGAACTGGATATCCAATACCTTTTTTAGTGGTATCAGACTCAAACGTGATATATCCGTCTTTTATGTCACATTCAATTTTTCTTGCTCTTGAACCAAACTCCGACATCCAATCAGGCATATTGCCTTGAAGTTGAATCCAATGTCGTGCAACAAGTTTGGTGTAAATGGTATCAAGAACATTCCAATCAACTAATGCTTGATTGTAACTTCCATTGGACTCAGTTCCAACAGGAGTCGCCATAATTCTGTCGAAACCATCAAGAACATTGTTGATTCGATTGAAAGACGAATTGATATCGCTTTGAAACGTAGAAGTAGCAATCTCAATGGTTCCAGTTCCACCAGCTTGAGTGCCATAATATAATGTAGCAAAACCTTCAAGAATTCTCTCAAAGTGTTCGCCAGCACAATAAGCCATTAACAAACCTCGTTTTCAAGGTCGAAGAATAGTTTTCCGTTCATCCATTTGTTCTCGAACATTAATTGGTCCATTTTAATCATCTGAACCTGTTTTTCATTGGGATTTTGAGAAGAGCCAATCTTGTGATAAATCACTAATTCGGGTATATATTGAACTTTCCAGCCACAATACCGTGAGCGGAAACAAAAATCAGAGTCGCTGTAATAGTTGAACATCCGTTCATCAAGCAAACCGACAGTTTCAAAAACCTCACGCCTAATAAGGACTGATGCGAAGGTAACCCATTTCTCGAATGTCTTTTCATTGAATTGTCCTAACTTCACTGAACCAGACTTATGAACACCACCAGGATACGATTGATGCGTGCCAGCGTGGTGAATCAAATCTGGGTCATCCATTGAACGAATTTGAAATCCTAAAATACCAACATCATCTGGAACTTCTGACAATACCTTCTCGAGATTGTCGAGAGTTTCTTTTGGAACTGTTGTATCGTTATTGAGAAGCCATATCCAATCACTTGGTTCATATTCAGACAACATCTCTTTGATTAAAACATTATTGCCACGAGAAAATCCAATGTTATTTTTATTACAATCAAATACACGTGGGTCAGCATGTTTCCAATCAAGACCAAAAAAACTTTTTAAGCAATTGTCAAGTAATTCTTGTTGTCCGTAATGTACAATAACAATTCCGACTTTCATTGTTCTGTCTCCTTT
>Ga0208957_1000254_pt1 | contig 46316 bp, 70 predicted proteins | sample RifOxyA1_FD_184029 | JGI IMG/M metagenome (GOLD analysis project Ga0208957, IMG submission 184029) | Groundwater microbial communities from Rifle, Colorado - Rifle Oxygen_injection A1 (SPAdes) | ecosystem: Environmental > Aquatic > Deep subsurface > Groundwater | place: Rifle, Colorado, United... | reverse complement strand
CCAGGCCGTAGCCGGAGACCTCGTTGACCGGAAACGGGCGCCCCGGACGTTGGCGCGGGCGGTCAGGCGTCTTCGTGCACATCACACCGTAGCGGAGCGCGTCCATCGCGTCGATCCAGGGGTGCTCGCGCGCGATCTCGCCCGACGCCTTGCGATAGTACCGGCCCTCGAGCGCCTCGATCAGCACCCGGTTCCACCGTGGGTCGACGAGGAACGCCGGGTCGCCGCTCGGCAGCGTCAGGGTCATGAGCCGCTCGAGCGCCTCGAGGCCCGGCTGCACCAGCCCGCCGACCCATTTCGGGCTCCAGCCGAAGCTCCGGAGCACCTCGACGGACTTCAGGCCGTCGTCCTTGTCCTGGTTGCCCGCCGGGTCGCAGTAGTCGCGCCGGTTCGGCCAGAGATCCCCGAAGCGCTCGAGCGTGAAGCCGAGCGTGCGCTCGACGAAGCTCCGGAGCTGCACCGCCTCGCCGACCAGGGAGCCGAAGACGCGCAGGCCGTTGTCGCGCGTGCGCTGAAACCACACGCAGGCCGGAAAGCCCTTGCCGAAGTCCCAGCCGTGGCGCATCGGCAGGGCCGGATCGGGCTCGAGCGCGCGCAGGTGCGTGTCCGCGCGGTAGGCGAGGCGGAAGACGGCCGTCAGGGCGCCGGCGTGGGCGTTCAGCTCCATCTCCCGCTCCCACTTGGTCGGCGGATACCCGACTTTCGCGCGCTCTTTCCACTCCGGCGCCGCCTTTTCCGCGTCGGCGCTGTAGTGGAGCGAAATCACGCGCACGCCCTTCACGCCGCCTCCTCCGCGAGCGCCAGCCCGACGATCACCACGGCCGTCCACGCGACCGTCGCCACGCGGAACGGGAACCACGCGAGCGACACGAGCGCGAGGCTCACGAGCGCCCCGCCGAAGCGGCCCTGGAGGGCCCGGCGGTGCGCCCAGCAGAAGCCGGCGAGCAGCCCGACGCCCACCACCCCGTACTCGAACGCGACCTGCACGTACTCGTTGTGGGCCTGGACGAAGATCTCGCGCGCCCCGCGCGGCGCCACGCGAACGAGTTGCATCGGGTCGGCGACCGAGGCCCACGCCGCAGGGCCGAGCCCGAGCCACGGCGAGGCCCAGAGCCAGCCCGCGAGCCCCTGGCGCGCGATGTCCAGGCGATTCGTCCACGCCTCGGCCGCCACGCCCCCACGCGCCCACCAGACGAGCGCGAGCGTGACGAGGGCGAGCGCCCAGGCGCCCCAGGTGCGCGTGCGCCAGCGCAGGAGGAGGCCGACCGCGGCGGCGCCCACGGCGACCGTCGAGTAGGAGAGCAGCAGGCCGACGAGGAAGACCGGCACGAGCCAGAGTGGAGCCAGCGGGGCGAGGAGCGCCAGATAGGCGCCGTAGAGCCCGTGCTGGCCGAAGGTGCCCTGGAGCAGCAGCGCCCGGCGGGAGACGCGCCAGCCGAGCCAGAGCGGGTCCAGGCCGGCCAGCTGCGCGAGCGCGTAGAGCGTTTGCGCCACGCCGCCGGCCACGAGGGCGGCGAGCGCCCAGCGTCGCCACCGGAGCGTCCCGGCGGGCAGCGTGACCGCGGCCCCGAGCGCCGCCCCGCGCCACCGGAGCGTCCAGGCCCCGGCGGCCCCGGCGAACGCCGCGCGGGCGGGCAGCGCGCCGACCGCGACGATCGTCACCGCGCCGAGCGCGATCGGGAGCACGGCCTCGGCCATGCCCGGCCAGCCGATGCGGAAGAGCGACAGCCCCGCGTAGGCGACGAAGGCGCCGAGCCAGGGTTCGTGGATCGCGACGGCCGCCCCGACGAGCACGAAGGCGGCGACCGCGAGCGCCGTCAGCGGCGTTTCGAGGATCGCCCGCGACGAGGAGAGCCAGAGCGCGGCCGACCACGCGGTCAGCCACGGCAGGCAGACGGCGAGCCCCGCGAGCGCGAGGCCGCCGAGTGCCTGCATCGGCCGCGTCATGCGTCGCCCTAGTGATCCAGCCGGTTGAAGGTGACGAAGACGCCGTAGAGGTTGTAGATCCCGTTGCCGCCCTGCGGGATCTCGACGCCGAACTCGAGGTTCAGATCGACTTGCGACGCGATGTAGGCCGCGGTCGTCAGCGTCGCGGTCGTCACCTGGGGCTCCGGGTCCGACGCGCTCGGCATCGTCGGCGACGCCACCAGGTTCTCCCCGCACGTGATGGCGGTGTTGTTGGCGTAGGTGCAGGAGGCCAGGCGCCCCCATTCCGTGAAGGTGGACCCGGGGGCCGCGGAGAACTGGTGCACGATCGAGACGGTCTTGAGCGCGTAGCCCTTCTGCACCCCGAGCCGCTGCAGCCACGAGTTGAGCGAACAGACGATCTTGAACGGCGCGAGCGAGGGCCCCGAGGACCAGTGCAGGCTCCACTGGTTCAGCCCCTGCCGGGACGCGACGAGGGTCTTCGCGCCCTGCACGCCGGAGACGGTGATCGTGTTCGCGATACAGCCCTGATAGGCCGGGATGAACGCCCAGCCGTCCGTGTCGGCGACCAGCTGGTTCAGCTTGCCGGCCGTCGTCACCTGCACGCCCGAGGTCGCCGACGGGCCGATCGTGATCGCTTTCGCGGTGTCGGCCGGTTTCACGGCGTTGGTCGTGATCTCGGCCCACTGCGCCTCGGCCGGCCACGCGACCCAGAGCGCCGCCGCCGCCATCAGGGCCACCGCCAGGACACTCGGCCAGAGTCTCCGCTCGTTCATCGCGCGCTCCTTCTTCGCCGGCCCGGCCGGCTGGTCCGTGGTGATCACCGCGCGGCCCGCCGCCGCAGCGTCCCGTCCCGCATCGGCCCCAGCAGCCGATCGAGCGCCAGCAGGCGCGCCTGGTGCTCGCGCCGCTCCGAGGTCCCGAGGTCCGACAGGTCCGCCCCGAGCTTCCAGGACTCCGCGACCGCCCGGCCGAAGTCGGCCCGCAGGCGCCCGTAGACCTGCGGGAGCCACTCGTCCATCGCCCGCCCGCGCGCCGCCTGCCAGCACTGCACGGCGCCCCGCTCGGCCTCGGCGTCCTTCGCCTCCCGCGCGCCCTGCGCCCGCGCGCCGCAGACCGCCCACTCGACGGCGTGGCTCCGGCCGTGGTCGAGATGGACGGCGTAGGCGTCGGCCAGGGCCTGCGCCCCGGCGACGTCCCGGCCGGCGCGCCACTGGCCGTAGAGCCCGGACCCCCAGAGCGCGAGCGCCGCCAGCGTCGCGGCGACGAGGACCAGGTCGATCCGATCCCGCGCCGTCATGCCGCCAGCCCCCGGCAGAGCCGATGGTGGAAGCTCCCCGCGTGGTGCACCGTCGACAGCGCCACCAGCCGCCCCGTCCGGTTCACGTCCCCCTTGATCGTCGCCAGCCCCGCCGCGTAGCTGTCCTCGAAGTCCTCGTCCGGCTCCCAATGCTGGCACTCGTCCATCAGCAGCGAGGTGAACGTGTACATCCGCGTCTGGTTCGGCCCGTTCGGCAGCGCCACCAGCTCCGCGTGGATCTCCGGGAACTCCACCTTCCCCCGAATCGCCCGCGCCCGGGCCTTGGGACTGTCCGAGAGCGGCCCGTACCGCTGCGCCTCGGCCGGCAGCGCCTGGTAGCTCAGCGCGAACCGCTCGACCAGCTCGCACGCCTTGTCGTAGTTCAGGCTCTGGATGGCGTTGCGCGTCCCCGGCCGCACCATCACCTGCCACCCGAGCAGCTCGACGAAGAACCACGAGCAGATCATCTGCCGCGACTTCTCGAGCAAGACGATCCCCTCGGACTCCCACGGCGCCCGCCGCCACGCCTCCCCGAGCACCCGGAAGTACGGCTTGTGCCGCCGCCCGTGCGCCGCGCAGATCGAGAGCCCCCCCCGCAGGGCGATCCGCTCGTTGGCCGCCTCGTCCTGCGCGCAGACCGCGCAGAGCGGAAAGGGCCGCACCGCCGGCTCCCCCTCCGGCGCGTGCTCGTCCAGGGTCTTCGCGAGCCCGAGGAACACGTAGGGCGAGGCGCAGATCCCGTCCCAGAGGCGCTGCGCCAGAGCCGCGCGCTCGGTCTTGGTGAGGCGGGGCGCCGCCTGAGAGGCTCTGGGCGCGACGCGCGCCGCCGGGGGGGCCATCAGGCCCTGACCTCGGGGGCGATCGGGGCACCCGGAGGCGCCACGGCCCGCAGGGGGGGGATTTCGGGGACGGCGACCACGGGCGGGGGGGCGATTCCTGGACGTGGTGTGTCGGAGGAGAGGACCGGCCGGTGCACCCGCCCCAGGCCCATGGGGCCCCCGTTCGGCGCCGCGGCCGCGCGCGCGTGGCACGCCCGGCACGCCCCGCAGAGCACGCAGGCCGGGCCCGCGTGGCCGCAGGTCGGCGCGACGTCGGCCGCTCGGCCGGCCAGGCGCACCGCGGCGCGCCAGGGCCAGCCGCCCGCGTGCAGCCGGCAGGCGTCGAGGGCGGAGGCGAGGCGGTCAGGGCAGGCGGGAGGCGGCAGCGCGGAGGCGTTTGGCTGCGCGCTCCGCGGCAAGGTGGGGGGCGCAGAAGGTTCGTCCTGGCAGGGCCGGGGCCACACAGCGCCGACAGCCGCCGCGCAGGCGTTGGCGGGCCTGCCACGCCCGTTGCGACTGCCTGGTGCGCTCTCGTCGTTCCTCCGGGCTGAGACGCGGTCGGCTGGCGGCGTGTTCGGCGATGTGGGGGCCGCGCTCGACCAGCCGGAGGTGATCGGGACGCACGCACTCACGAGTGCCGCAGGCGTGATGGAGCACCATGCGCTCGGGGATCTGGCCGTTGACGTGCACCCACGCGACGCGATGCGCGTAGCGGCCATTGAATCGCGCGTAGCCTGCCGGTGTAACCGATCCTGCCCAGCGCCAGCACCCGGAGAGTCTCGGCGCCCTGATCCTGACCTGGAGCGGTCGAGGGAGAATGGTGATTCGCATGCGTGAGTGATAACACGCATCGGCGCTCGTGTCAACAGATGGTCGCTATTCATCAACGCATCCGCCATGATCCGAAACAGCTTCTCGTAATAGCTATTACGACTCGTTCGGGCGCACCGCGTCACTCCTCGCCCTCCCCCTCAGCTGCCGGCAGCGCCGCCGGCACGACCAGCCCGAGCACCGCGAGCGTGTCGACCAGCTCTGTATCACTCAGGCGCGGGGTGGTGACCTCGAGCCGCGTGGTCTCAGGCAGCGCGCGGCGCAACAGCGCGTCGATCGCCTGGTGCTTGGCCTTGAGACCGTAGTGGACCTCGTTCGCGAGGGAATCCGGGAGGTTGGCGACGCGGAGCAGCTGTTGTACGAGCGGGCCGCGCAGCCGCGACCAAGCGCGCTCGCCGTCGCCGTCAGCGAGCTGGCGGAGCGCCTCGGCGTCGAGCGCTGGGACGAGCGGGGCTCCGGCCTCGAGCCCGTGCTGGGCGAGACGCCGGTCGAATTCCGCCACGTTCGTCAACGGGCTGGGCATCGCCGGGAGGCAGTGTAACCCCGGTCGCGGCCTCCAAAGGCGCTATTCCCACTTGGGAATGCCGGTATGAGATGCCAGACATAAACGTCTTGACATCGACGCCGTAGCGCACGGCCTGCACGCGCCGGATCTCATCGCTGGTCCACAGCCTGACCTTGCGCGGGTGCGAGCTGACGCGCGCGTAGCGTGTGGGGACACCGGCGCGCGTGCCCAGGATGCGGAGCCAGCGCGCCGAGATGCCGAGCAGGCGCAGGACGACCGGGGTGGACCACAGGGGCTGGAGGCTGTCGATCATCGGGTCTCTCTCTTTCCCTGCGGGGTGGCTCTGGGGTCGGTCTGATCTCGCCTCGAAGGGCGCCTGAAGGAAGCGCCCGGAGGGGCGATGTCCTGGCGTTCTGGTGTTGGAAGGGGGTCTGGGGGGAACCAAACCGGGACAGATTTCTCTCTCTATAGGGTGTCCCGGTTTGGAACGGACGGCTAGAACGGTGGATCATCTTCGCCAGGCTCCCTGGTGTGTCCCGGTTGGGCACCGTCCATGTCCCGCTTTCTATCTGTGCGCGCCCACAGCTGTTCGTTGCCTCGTCCGCCGTCTGTCCCGGAAAGCCGGATCACGTTGTCCCGCTTTTCGAGGCGCTGCAGCGTCTTCTTGGCAGACGCGGGCGTGACCTCCAGTTCTTCGGCCAGTTGACGGGCGGTCTTCGGGGTCCGAAGCGCATCGAGCACCTGTTGCGGCAGGCTCGCCCAGCCCATCTCCGCCTGCCCGGCCCGGACCGTCAGGGTGCCTGGATCGGTCCAGCGGAAGTCGAGCGCCGACGGCCTGAGCATCTCCCCCTCGTTGGCCTTGCGGTGGTAGAGCGTGAGCGTGTACCCGGGCTCGCCCTCGCCCGTGGCCTCGCTCCGCCGGGCCTCGATCGTGCTCCGAGCCAGGTTCTGGACGAACACGCTCCCGAAGGGGCGGCCTGGGGCGCGGACGTCGGCGGTCTGCTTGCTGACGTGCGCGAGGATGAGCACGGTCACGGCGAGGCTCCGGAGACCCAGGAGGGCGGGCACGACGGCCGACGCCGTCTCGGGCTCGGGGCCGCACGCGGGGGCCAGGCTGTCCGCGATCACGAGGTCCACGTGCTCGCGCGCGACCTCGGCGCGGAGCGCCGGCAGATCGTCGAGCAGGGGCCGCCGCATCGTCCGGTGGAGCAGCGCGCCGTCCACGGGCGTCGAGCCGAGGCCCCGGGTCAACCGCCAGAGCCGCGCCTGTTGCTCGTCGCGCCCGCTCTCCCAGTCGAGGTAGAGGACGCGGCGAAGCGGGGCCACCCGCCAGCGCGCGCTGAGGGGGCGCGCCAGCAGCCCGGCCAGGGCCAGCGCGAGCGCGAGGTAGCTCTTGCCCACGCCCCCGTCGCCGAACACGACGGAGAGTTGCCCGGCCGGGACCAGGCCCTCGACGAGCCAGTGGGCGGCCGGCGGCGGGGCGGGCACGAGCGCCACGGCCGGCTCCCCCGCCCTGAGGTGCCTGGCGACCAGCCGACACGAGCGGTCGAGCATCGCCCGCCAGTCCTGCCCCGGGTCCCGCTCCTCGAGCAGCCGCGCCAGCCCCGCCCGGCTCTGCGCGCTGGCGAGGTTCAGCCGCGACCACGACAGCTCGCCGGCCGCCACGCTGACCACGGTGACCTCGGCCGAGAGGCTGTCGCTGTGCTCGGCGACGCGGGCGAACTCGAGGGTCCCGCGCTCCGGCCAGACGACCCACAGACTGTCGCCGAGGGGTGTGAGCACGGGGTCGGTGGGCGTCACCGATGGGCTCGGCAGAACCAGCAGCGCCAGCCGCGCCCGTCGTTCTGATACCGACAGCGCGGGCAGATCCAGGGCTTCCAGGTCAGACCGGGAGCGTTCATCGCCCCACCTCCCCTAAGGTGGAGGGCGACGCCCTGCCGCTGAGCTTCACGGTCGTGGGCTTGGGCATCCTGCTCCTCCTGTGCATGGCCGCGCGCCGAGTCGCCCCGACGCGCGGCGGGTGCGCTACGGGGCTTCGGGCTCCGGCGGCGCCGGGGTCGGGTCGTCGGGCTTGGGGTCCGGCTTCTCGTCGCTCATCGGGGCTCACCTCCCTCCTGTGGTTGGCTTGGCACGATCTCCTCGAGCGCGTAATGGAGCAACGCCACAGCGTCTGCCTCGTTGTGGTCGTCGACGCGGCGCCATCGGCGCGCGACAGCCTCGAGCATCGCCGGCTTGTCGGCGTTGCCCTTGCCCGTCGTCCACTTCTTCAACGTCATGCCATTCACCGTGGTGTGCTCGAGGCCGTACCGCGCGCAGAATTCCTGGACCCGCGTGGCGAAGCCGAGCGCGATCTCGGCGGCCGGGCCAGACCGCATGACGAAGGGCTGCTCATAGACGACCAGGCCCACGCGCGCTAGGAAGCTGCACGACTCGGGCGCGATGAGGCCCTCGAGCCAGCGGTTGAACTTCACGTAGCGCATCCCGGCCGACTCGCCGCGCTTGACGTCGAACGTCTCGACGCCGCTCTCGAGGCGGCCGTTCTCGCGGAGGGCCCAGCCGGTGCGCGTGGCGAGGTCGAGGGCGAGGAGGTTCATCGCGGCAACCACGGCGCCATGCACGGCCCGCAGGTGACGGAGACCTGGCCGTGCCCGCAGATGGCAATCCGATCCTTGAGCCACTCGAAGAACTCCGCGGCCGGTTCCGCGCGCAGCTCGATCGGCTGCATCGGCGGGAGGTCGCGCGGGGAGAACTCGCCGCAGTCATCCCCGGCCGAGACGGCCGGCCAGATGAAATCTTGGGCCCCAGAAACCTCAGGACCCATCGCGCCCCCTCCTCTCAATCTTGTTCGTCATCGAGTTCCTCCTCCTCGTCGTCGCCGGGGTCGTCGTCCGGCTCGTCGTCGCACCGACAGTGGAAGGCACAGGCGCCGCAGTCCCAGCACGCGGCGGCTCGGCTGCATTTGGAGCACTCGGGGATCATCGCGTCCTCCTCGTGCGCTCAGCCACGCGCTTCCCCCCACACGCGGTCGAAGAGGGCGCAGATCGCTGCGGCGGCTTTGGGGGCGTAGCAGTCGTGTTCATTGAAGCCGTCTTTGCTGCGGCAGCACGCCGCAACCGGCATCCGCGCCATGACCTCCTCCCGCGTCGGCCGGCGCTCCCGCCAGTAGGCGCGCACGGCGGCGGCGAGGGCGGGCGCACAACGCCACTCAGCGCCGAGGCGCGCCTGAATCATCTCCGCCAGCGGGTCGCTCATCACCCCTCCTCCCCGCCCAGCCGGGCGAGCATCTCGGCGCGGATAGAGCGAGCGTTCGCACGCACGATCTTTGTCGGGGCAACCTGGTAAGTGCTCAACAATACACGCATAAGCTCGTCCTCGCTTGGCACCCGCGCGCGGGCGAACGCGAGGGCGTGGCGAGCTAACGCCTCGGCACACTCTCGACAGAGCAGGTGTGGCAACGCGAGATGATCGTGAATCTCCCGCGCCAGCGCCTCGACACCGTGCCGCGCCTCGACACCGTGCCGCGCCTCCACACGCGCCCGCTCCTCGGGGGTCGGGTTCATCGGCGTGTCGTCAGTCATAGGCACTTCATCCCATCGCACGCCTCCCGGAAGCGCCGATGCCACTCCTCTCTCGGGAATGTTCGGGCGTACAGGAGCGCGATCAACTCACCGGCACCGAACCCGCCGCGGCAGTCCCCGGTGACGAGCGCCTCCTGCGGGCCGTACAAGGCCACGTAGACCTCGTAGGCGAGCAGCGAGACCTTCGTGCTGACCCGCGCCCCGCGGTAGACGGGCTGTCGTGTCTGGACCGGGTGTGTCGCCTGCGTGTCGTCGGTCATGACGTCCTCCGTGCCAGCCGGCACGCCTCGCACAGCGGATGCCCGACGGACTCACGGCGCTTGCCACACTGCTGGCAGAGGAGAGATCCGGGACGAGCGGCTCGTGACACCGCAGACAGGGGCGGGTCACTACAGCACCTCGGCCAGGTCTTTGACGTGTCGGATCTTCTCCGCGAGCTTCGCCTGGAGCTGCTCGAGTTGGCCCAGGAGGACGAGCGCCGTCTGCCGGGCGCCGTTCGTCGGGAGATCACGCGGCACGGCGGGTGCCTTCCGGGCGGGCTTCGAGCGCGTGCCCCCCCCCGGTGGGCGTCGGGGGCTTTGCCTCAGAAACCCGTCCTGCCTCAAAAATCGGCGGGCTGCCTCAAAAGTCGTCCCGCGGGTTCATCGGTCACTCCCACGATCCTGGCCCGTCGCCACCAGCAGAACTCGTGGTAGGCGACCGCCCCGGCAACGACAACCGGCTCCGTGACCAGCTCGCCGCACAAGGCGCACCAGGGGGACGGGTTGCCCACAAGACCTAGGTCCCGACCCGCTGCGCCACTATCTCGTCTAGCAGTGAGAATGGCTCGTCGCGGAATGGCGCTTGAAGCGGCCATGTGAGCGGGATGCCCGTCGCCAGCAGGTACTTCCGCTGGTCGTCTGTGTACTTGCGCCCCCTGCTTCGTGGTAGGTCGACGTTCTTGGCGAAGGCGAACCGCCACGTGTCGCCGAAATAGAAGATGTTGACGGCGAGGAGATCGAAGCCACCGACGACGAGATTCGTCGTCACCAGTTCCGTGCCATCCGGGAGCGTGACTTTCCTGCGATCGCTCGCGTCGCATTGGCAGGAGCCTTGGTAGACGTCCGCGACCAGCTTAACCTTGGCCGTTTGCAGCGATTTCACGGACAGGTTCACCGGCATCCCCCGGTAGATGAATCCGAAGTCGCCGGGCCGGGTGCGGTCATGATCGTCATATCGCCGAAGCGACTGGATGCGCGGGTCGGTGAAGAACATCTTCGTCAGCTTGTACTCCGCGACGAAGCCAAACAAATATCCACGCGCACTAGGGCGCGTCGCCAGAACCTCATTAAGTTCGGCACGCGTCACCTGCCAGTCTTCGAGCACTCCCATTCTGAAGTCCCTTCCCGCGTGGATTCGTGCCGTTAGTCTTCACGAAAACGAGGAAGTAGGAGTGGTTTTTTCGCGCGTGCACCTGCCGTAGCAGGCGACTGACGGCGGGACGGTTGGGGCGGACGAGCACGAACAGATCCTTGGCAAAGAACCCCATGCCCTTGAACTCGTTAATGATCTCGACGTGCGTGAGGCGCTGCGTGTTGGCGCTTACCTCGTCCTGGCACTTCACGATTAAGACACCGTGGGGGCGTAGCACACGGGCCGCCTCGCGCCCGGCCCGGAAGTACAGGTCCAGTACGGCATCGTGATACTTCGGGCCGGCATGGGTCTGCTGACCATTCGAGTACGCCGACCGGAAAGCGGCGTAGGTCCCATTTCCGGCCAGATGGCTCGTGGTTCGGCGGAACAGCCCCTCCATGTACGGGGGGTCTAGAACCAGACAGTCCAGCACCGCATCGCGGTAGGGCAGCGCGCGGCAGTCGGCCTGTAGCGGGCGTGCCGCATGGATGGGCTTCATGTCGGACGCCACGACGCGGTAGCAGGACGCCGAAACCTTCTTCCAGAACACGCCGAGGCTGTACGTCACGTCGGCGATCACGGACCCGCACGGCACGTGGAGCGACAGGATTCTCGGAAACAACTCCTCATTGATGCCCGTGTGGGCGGAGCAGAGCAGGTCACTCGTCACGACGCCATCCGGCGACTTGCGCTTCCGCCGTCGAGATCGCGTCTCCGGCGCGGCGCTAGGCGGCATCTGGCGGCGGTTATACCCCCGCCGCGAGTGTGTCGTCAACAGTAAACTACTACGGGTAGGAGACGGGCGGAGATCAGTGCTGCTCATGTGGTGTTCCCGAGTACGGTATCGGCCTCCCGGAGCAGGACCCGGCGCGCCCACGACGAGAAGTCCAGCCGCTCGCGCTCGGCGGCGGCGTACAACCGTTCCTTCTCCGCATCGGGGATGCGCAGTCGGGCTACCTCTTTCTTCTGGGCCTTCGCGCGCTTCACCGCCTTCCGGGCTCGCGGGCGCTTTTCAGGTGGCATGGCTGGCGTCGGGTGCGCGGTGCAGCCCGATCGCGGGTGCCCTTTCTTCGGTTGACCGCACGTCTTGCACTTGGCGGTCGCGCGTGTCTTTGCCATGGTCGTCTCCTTCGCCTGCGCGGCTTCGGTCAGTTCAGCTCGTGCGCCGCGATCCGCTGCCGGAGCGCCGCCACGATCACCGCCAGGTCGGCGAGCCGATCGGCCCGGACGTGGAACGGGCGCACGAGATACCGATTCCAGGGCTGGGCGATCAGGACCAGGATGGTCTGGACCGGCGTGTGGGCGGGCTCCTGGGCCATCGGCGGCCTCCTTCGGTGGTCGCGGCTGGTGGGACACTCCGGCGGCTTCCCGCGCGCGCTGGAGGGCCACGCCGTAGGCGAGGGCGTGGCTGTGGGCCAGGTGCATGGCGAGCGCCGGGACGGTCGGCCACGCGGTCCGGCAGGGGGCGAGGGGGCACCTCACGCCTGCGATTCCTTCCAGCGGATGGCTTCGGCCTCCAGCTTGGTGATGCCGCCCACCGAGACCGCGATGAGCGCGCCCTCGAGGGTCTCGACGGGGAGCTTGGCCATCGCCTCCGAGCTGGTGACGCCGAGGAGCTTCTCCGCGACGGCCCGGCGACCGTCTGGGTCCAGCCCGGCCAGCGTGGCGCGGATCATCGCCAGGGCCGCGCCGCGGCGATCGGGCGGTGCCCCGGCGGCCGGTGTCGTCGTGGGCGTCGCCTGGCCGGCCGCCCACGCCGCCAGCTGTCGGCCCAGGTCCTCGTCGATCGGCCGGTCCTGGGGGACCATCGCGTCGAACGGCTCGCGCATGTCCGAGATCGAGAGATCCGGCGTGCCTTTCGAGTGCGGCGGCAACATCAGCGTGAACAGCGTCTCGAACGCGACGCGCTCGCCCGCGATGGGCTGCCAGCCGAGATCGATCCATTTGCCCGCGGGCGTGATCTTGATCTTTTCTTTCGCGCGGAAGCAGAGGATGACCGGACACTGCATCGAGAGCATCTGGTACACGAAATGGTTCTCCGCCGCCTTCGGCTCGACCCAGGCTGGGGCGTTCATCTTCTCCAGCCGAGCCTCGTCCCCCTTCGCCATTCGACGCGCGATCTCGTCATGCCACTCGAGGATCCCGCCCGGACCATCGTGCATGTGCGAGGCGCTATCGATGATCAGGGTCGCCGGCCTGATCTTCGCGGCCTCTTCCAGCGCCTCGGTGTAGGCAGCGGGGCGAAACGGGGCCGCTAAGTCACAGGCCACGTACGTGAATGTATCGGCGTACTGATGGCCGCGCGGCCCCTCGGCGTTGATCATGGCGACCGTGCCGCCCTGGGCGAGGCCGAGCGCGAGCCGGTGGGCGCTCATGGTTTTCCCGGATTTTGTCGGACCGGCGAGCCCGATGATCAGCGGAGTGTTCTGGCGGACAGCCGGGCGGAAGGTGTGGCTCATGCGTCGCCTCCGTCGGTCGCGACGGGCTCGCCGTTGACCGCGACGACCTGGCCGTCGTCGATGACGACGCCCACCTTGCCGGAGGTGTCGACGCGCTCCAGCCACACCTGATAGTCGTGCGCGCGCGCCATCTCCGCGATCAGGGCGAGATTGTCCGGATCGAGGAAGGAGCCCTCCTTGATCCGGATCACGCGGAGCTTCGGGTTGGCCGCCATCGCGATCGCGACGCCCACGCGGATCTGCGCGGAGGTTTCGGCCTGGTCGAAGGGCACGCCGTCGAAGGTGACGCTGCCCTCGCCGAACCCGAGCCCGGGGACCGGCATGGCGGCCGTCGTGATCGCGTCCGCCTTCGCCCGGCTTCGGGCGGCCATCGTCTCCGTCAGCTCCCCGGCCTGGGTCGCGCGGCGGGCGACGTCGGCAAGGAGCTGCTCGCGTCGGGTCCGCGCCTCGACGTGACGATTCGTCGCCTGGGCGATGGTCAGCTCGGCGCGGATGCCGTCGACGTCGACGGGCGCGGGCAGGGGCTCGGCGGTGGCGAGCTTCCGTGTGAGGTCTGCGGCCAGCCGCTCCAGGTCCGCCGCCTGGGCGTCGACGGCGTCGGCCTCCGCACGCAGGCTGACGGCCCGGGCGCGATGGGCCGCAGCACGGCGTCCCAGATCGTGCCGCTCCTGGTCCGCCTGCTCGCGCCGACCGCGCCGCGTCTCGATGTCGGCGTTCACCTTCGCCGCGTCGGCGATCCGGTCCATGAGCGCCGCGGTGTCGATCGGCTCCTGCGGCACGCCGGGCGGGACCACGATCCCGTCGGCCTGGGCGCGCAGCGTCTTGATCTCACGGTTGAGGTCCGCCCGCCGATCGAAGTCCCCGCGGTTGAGCGCGTCGAGCTGGTCGACATCGACCTCAAGCGTCACCAGCCGGCGGAGCGTCTCGAATTGCTCGCGCGGCTCCTGGCTGACGAAGGCCAACGGGTCGAACGTCAGGGCGCCCAGCAACGCATCGAGGATCCCCTGGGGCGACGTGTAGCGCGCGCCGTCCGCCTTCTCGACCGTCAGCGTCGAGCCCGCCGGCGTGAAGCGCCGTTCCACGATCAGCTCGCCCAGGTCGAGCCGGATTCTGGCCTTCGTGGCGCCCTTCCGGATCGGCACGGCCTGGATATGCTTCGTGCCGGCGAGTGCCCACCAGATCGCATCCAGGACGGAAGACTTTCCCGCGCCGTTGCGCCCCGTGATTTCAACGAGTTCGCCGGTCGGCGTGATCTCCACGGCGCGCAGCTTCTTCACGTTCTCCGCGGTGAGTTTCAGGATCTTCATCTATCGCTCCTTCCCGAACAGTTGATCAGCGAGCGGGCTACCGTCGTCGATGGCGGACGCCCCTGGCGGCGGCTGATAGGTCTCCCGCATCTCGCGCTCGAGCCAGCGCGCCGCTTCCCACGGCGGCACGTCCGCGTAGCATGTCGCCGTCGGATAGCCCGGCCACACGTTGCGCGCGACGCAGTCGCGCCAGAGCCGGAGCGCGTACTCGACCTTGCGCTGGCCGATCTCCTGCGCCTCGGGACAGAGCCCGATGACCGAGAGCGCGTAGGGCGCGAAGCTCTCCTGGACGATGAAACGGAACGTGAGGTTGGCGATGCCCCGCAGCGCCCGCAGCCCGCGCAGGTAGAACGCGCACTGGACGTCGTAGCCCATCGTGAAGAGCGTCCGCGCGAAGACGTCCGGATTCGCGCTCGCCTCGGTGGTCTTGTAGTCGTCGATCACGCGCAGGCCATCGTGCAGCCAGTCGAGCCGCGCCCGGCACCAGAGGCCGTCCTCCTGCCAGATGAGCGTCTGCTCCGGCTTCCCCCCGGCCAGTGGGCGCGGCGTGTCGTCGTGCGCGTCGAGCTGGCGCTGCGCCGCGAGGGCCATCCCCTGGACGTCGCCCCAGCGATCGGCGAGGAGCGGAATCTTGCCTGCGGCGCGCGCGGCATCGCGTGCTTCCTTGGCCGCCTTGGTTCTCCAATCCGCGGCCTCGATGATCGCGAAGCCGGACTCGCCCTCCAGAAGATAGGCGTGCGCGGCGCGGCCCAGATCGAAGCGCTCGCTGTCCTCGTGCTCGTAGGCGGGGTTGAGCCGCGGATGCGCCCACCAGGCATGCTGCGCCGAGTAGCTCAGGAGGTCGCGCGCGATCGACGACGAGAGGGACGGGGTTGGCGCGGGGTCAGCATGATAGTCAGCCGCACTGATCTGATAGATGCCGGGGGTGTCGATCATCACGCCACTCCTTTCGTCTCGACCGTCCCCAGCCAGCGCGCGAGCGGCATGGTCTGCGCGCTCGTGCAGGCCGGGCAGGTCCGGTAGTCGTCGGTGAAGATCGCCTCGCACTGCACGCAGATCCACGAGCGCGCCAGGCGCAGGTAGGCCAGCGCGAGGACGGGCGGGTCGTGGACCTGGGCCAAACGAGCCTCGAGCTGCTCGCGGAGGTTCATGGCCGCTGGACTCCACTCCCCTTGAGTTCACTCTCGATCCAGTCGAGCCGTCTCACCACCTCGGTCCGGTGACGCCACCAGGCGACCCAGAGCTTCCGCATCACCCACGGGAGCGACTCCCAACGAATGTGGAGATGGACGATCTGTGTGCAGGTGTCCTCTTTCGGGTTGCCGCGCAGAGTCAGCACGACGCGATCCGGGAATACTCGACAGTCGGGGCTGGCGACTTCCGCGTGGAACAGGTTCAGCACACGCTGCTTGCTCATTCCGCGCCTCCGATCGCCCGCACGCGCTTCAGCACGATCTCCAGCCTCTCCGCAAACTCCTCATGCCACGCCTGCGTGTATCGGCCGCGCCGCAACTCGCCGATCACGTCGAGCAGCTCCTGCTCCGCGAGCGTCGCCTCCACGACGCGGATCGTCACGTCGGTCATGGGAGCGTCACATGGTTCAGCGCCTCGTCGCCCCAGGTGTCCCAGCCGAGCCGCTGGGAGCGGGCGAAAAGCTCGAGTCGCGGGGCCGGAGAGACACGCTCCACGAGGTCGTAGAACGCGTCGGGCTTCACGGAATGCGGCGTCCGCGGCCACAGCCACAGCGTCGGCTGCGGTGCCATCGTCGTGAGACGAAGTGACCCGCGCACGCAGAACAGCCAATGCTCAGTCGCGCCACGGAACCAGTATCCGGTTTTCATCGACGGTCGGCCAGCTGGTGTGATCTTGCCCCATGTGCAGATCGTCTTTGGCGTGAATCCCCATGCCCGCGCGACATCGTGGGCCTCGTACATGAAGGCGTTGGTCGCCCACAGGTAGAGGTGGGCATGCGGCTCCGACAAGTCCGCGATGGCCAGAGAGCAGAGGTCCGCGATGGACATCGGCTGATAGCGCCCAGCGATCCCTACCCCATTAAAGGGGCTCCGAAAACTGTTTGGCCGGTGCGTCGCGCTCGCGCGCAACGTCCCGCCGTCCGTCGCGTCATACGGCCACGGCGGGTCCGCCACGATGGTCCGATACCGTTTCGCGCTCATGCAGCGTCCGTCGCACATCTCGAAGCAGTAGGACGTGCAGCGCACGTCATCCGTCGCAGTCCACGCAGCGATACCGCGTCCCGCGCACGATCACCATGGCCGCGGCGCGCCGGCAGTCCGGGCAGGTGACGGTCTGCTCTCCCAGGAGCACGAGCGCGCTCCCGTCCGGGCGGACCGTGACGAACAGGGACTCGCGGATCTCGCGGGGCAGGGGCGGCGCGGCCTGGGAGCGGCAGGCGGTCATCGCGCCGATCGCCGCCGCTCTATCAGCATGACTCGTCGCAGAAGTATTCGAATCACCATCAGCACGTCCTCTGTGCGTTGCGTAAAGTGCCCGCCGCTTGATGCGTACTCGATCTGATCAAGCGCATGCACGAGAGCCCCGACATCGCTTTTAAATCCCTGTCGTCTCTCCGCGTTCATTCCGCCACCAGGGCCAGCGCGCCATACGCCCCCACGCACGCCAGGGCCAGAAGCGCGGCCAGCAGGGAGTCCCGGAGCGCGACGCGGGGTGACTGAGGGTCCCGCGCCGCGTTCCGCCCGCCGCGGAATTGCGGCGAGGTCATGCCAGCCCTTTCTTGGCTTGCCGATCGAAGTCTACGAGCGACCACTTGTCCTTGCCGCGCAGCGCGTCCATCGCGGCGAAGTGACAAAAGCAGCAGCAGCCCTTCTGCCATTTGCCGGCCTTGCTGTCGCACGAGCAGTTGGCGATACGGCAATTCGGGAAGTGCTCGACCGCTTCCCGGAGAGCGCGATCGATGCTCATCGGTCCATCTCCTTCACCACGCGGCCGAAAACCCACGCGGTCAGTACGGCCAGGAGAGGCCAGAGCAGGAGCCAGCGCATCAGCCCCTCCCCAGCACGCGGAGCGCGAGCACGCCGAGCAGCGCCACCACGGCGCCCACCTCGACGCCGAGCCAGAAGGTCAGGAGCGGCACGGTCTCGCAGGTCGTCATCAGATCGTGCATCCCCGGCGATGCCGGATGACGAGCGACGACCGCAGCCGCGCCCCGCAGTGCGCGCAGAGGGTCGCGCGACCGAGCGGGAACCGGAGACGGCGCTGGCGAGCGCGGCGACGGGCGCGGTGCTGGTGCTCGTCGCCGAGCGCGCACTCGGCGCACGGCACGTCGTCGTCGAGCTGGACGGCGAGGCGGGGGCGGATCACCGATCCGGCCCGCCGTCGCCGTAGTGGCGCTCGCCCCTCAGCGCGTGACCCAGCTCGTGCGCCAGCGCGATCGTGTCGCGCTCTTCCACCACGACCCAGGGCGTCCGGGCCGACGGCAGGCTCGCGCAGGACGTCGGCGCGTAGAGCCGCCCTTGCTGCATCGCCTGCGCCGTCAGGAGCGGCGCCGAGGCCCCGCGCTGGGCGCAGAGGTTCGCGGCGACCGCCTCGGAGCGGGCGATGTAGATCATCACCCCGTGCCGCTGCTCGACGCGGTAGTCGACCCCATCGGTCAGCGCCGCGCAGCCGGTGAGGGTGGCGAGGGCCAGGATGAGGGCGCAGCGGGTGGTCATGAGGTCACTCCTTTTCTCAGCAGCAGCATTTCCAGCCACTCGACGCGCCGCAGCACGGTCTCGAGCTGACCCGCGAGCTGGACGGCGCCCGTGTAGTCCGGCGCCGCGCAGTAGGTCTCGTAGTCGGCGCGGATGCGGTCGATGTCCTCGCGCGTGGGCCAGGAGGCGGCCGGTCTGTACGTCATGCCCTCATTCCCTGCAAGAGGGTGCCAAGCTTACCGGACAGCCTCTTGTAACATTCGCGCATGAGCATTCTCGCCCACTTCCGCGCTGCACAGTCTCCGACCACTGACAAGTCTTGGCGGCGAGGTGGCACGACGGGTCAGGCTGGCACGAGGCGGGACGTTACTTCGGCTTGGTGTCGAAGCTCGCCTTGCAGCCGTCGTCGATCTGCACGCCGGCCGGCACGCCCTTGTCGGCGTTCAGGAACAGCATGTTCACCTTGGCGCCGGCGTACACGCCCGAGAAGCACGTCACACTCGCGTCCTTCTGCTTGGCGAGCGCCGCGAGCTGCTCCGGCGTCATGCCGGCCAGGGCCGAGGTACAGGCCGTCAGCGCGAGGGCGGAGAGCAGAACGAGTCCTGTCGTGACGCCCATCACGTCCTCCCTCCGTTCGTCGTATCCGTCGCGCGCTGCGCCGATCGGAAGTTGGCGAACCAGAACCCGATGATCCCGCCGAAGATGCCGATGTACGCCTCGGCGCCGATCAGCTCGGCCCAGAAGCCGTAGAGGAACCCGCCCGTGAGCGCGAGCGTGACGACGCCGCGCACGGCCTGATTCAGCTTGTCGACGCGGCCGGTCGGGTCCATGTCATGCCCTCCAGTTCACGGGGTCCAGGGGCGGCACTCGTAGACGAGATCCTCGCCCGCATCGAGGCGTGGCGCCACGAGCCGAGCGAGCGTCTCCATCGTCTCGTTGTCCAGGCGTAGACAGCCATAGGTCGCCCGGAGCGTCGACCCCGCGCCGAGGTCCCCTCCGTGGATGCCCAGCCCCCGGCGCCCGTTCTGCCACGCCACCAGCGCCTCGCCGCCGACAGGCGCCAGCGACAGAAAGAAGGGCCCGTAGGAGCGCGCCGGGTGCGGGTCGCGCACGAGCGTCCTGCAGCGGTAGACGCCGTAGGGGTGGTCACCGTGGCTCTTGGTCGGGTCCTCCTGGACGTTGCCGTGCGTGAGCGCGCCAGCGTTGTCGGCCTCCCCGCGACAGCGGACGGGGCCGAGCAGCACGCCGGTGTCGGCGAGGACCTGGAACTCTCCCTCGGCTTCCCGATCGAGCGGCAGGCGGGCGAGGAGCTTCACGGCGCACTCTTCGGCGGCACCACGGCCGTGCAGGCGGAGATCGAGCCGTTGATGTTCGCCACGTCACCGCCGAGCTTGTCGATCACGAGGTTGCGGAGCCGCGTGCACCCCTCGTAGGTCTGCGCCTCCACCGTCGTCGTCACCTTCCCGCCGAAGCTGGTCAGGTGGAGGATCAGCACGAAGACCCAGAGCGTCATCGGCCGGTCACGAAGGCGGCGAGGAGGCCCGCGCCCGCCTTGATCGCGCCCCAGACGACCCCGAGCACGACCGCGCCGCCCACCATCGCGTCGCGCCAGCGCTCCAGGACGCGCACCCGGCCGGAGTAGTCCTTCAGCTTCGCGGTCAAGTCCTGTCGCCAGCGGATCTCGTCCTCGTGGTGCTGCTCCACCATCCGCAGGAGGGCCCGCAGCTCCGCCCGCAGCTCGCCGAGGTCCTGTTCGCTCATTCGAGCCAGTCTCCGGGGGGCTTGGTCCGCCAGAGGTAGTACGTGACGAGGATGAGCCCGATGAGCCCGAGCCCGAGGTAGGGGTCCACTACGTCACCGCCGTGGTGACGGTCAGGGAGGCGGGGCGCGTGAGGCGGCCGGTAATCGCGGTGACCGCCGCCGCCGCGATCCCGGCATAGAACGCCGCCGTCTGCTGCCGATCCGCCTGGTCGAGCGTGCCATCGGGCAGCGGGAGCAGGCCGCGCCACGCCAGGCCGACGTGAACGCCCGAGGCGCGCTTCTCTCTCGTGTCGAGATTCATAGCAATGGCGCGTTCATCACGGCCCCGTGCCGACTTCGCCCTTATCGAACGTGGTGGCATCGTCGCTCACGGTCGCCTTCTGATGCACTGTCGCGGCGTCGTCGCCATAGAGCGAATACTGCGTGGCCGTCTGCGTCACGCGATTCCGCCATGCCTTGAAGACGTAGCCGATCTTTGCCGCGAGTGACGCGGTCGCGGCGGGCGCCGCCTGCCCTGGTTCGGCATACGTGTCGGTCGCGAGCGCGTCGACCACCTCCGCGTTCACGTCGGCCTTCTCCTGCGTGCTCAGCGCGACGTTGCCCGTCTTGGCGCCGATGTCCGCGTCCATTCGTCCGCCGACCAAGGCCGCAGGAATCCGCCCGTCCAGCGTCGTCCCCGTGTCCACGAGGATCGCCGCCGTGTCGGTCTTGATCGTGTCCAGCGTCGCCGTAGTGGCGCTCCCAGCGACATGCGTCACGTCCACTTCGGGCACGCCCACCGTGGTGGGCGTTGCCACCGCTGTTCCGAGCCACTGCGCCACGTCCACCTGCAAGGCATCCGCGCCGAAGAGCGAGTCCCACACGTTGGCCGGCACCACCATGTACGTGTGCCGGACGACGAGCGCGCCGGTTTCGGCCACCACGAGATCAAGCCGCCCGAGCGTGCCGGTGTCCGTCGCATCGACGGGGCAGTCGTACATGCCCAGCTCGTCGTGTGTGCAGGACGTGGCCTCGGTCTTCTGCGCGATGTTGCCGCCGTTCTTGGACAGACGCACGTCGGCCTGCGCGATAGTCAGCGCGGTCTCGGCGGTGTTCCCATCCGTCGAGTCGACAAACGGGCCGATCTTGAGGGTCACTGCGGTCGATTGTTTGAGCCAGCCGTCCATCTAGGCCATCTGCATCTGTCGTCGTCGTTGGTACACGATGGGGATGGAGAGACCCACCCCCGCCGGCACGAAGTACCGCCGCGGGACGCGGGGCCGGAGCACGGCGTAGGGCTCGGTGTGGAGCCAGAGCATATGACTGGCGGGCTGCGCCACACGCCACACAAATGTCTGCGTGAAGTCTCCGGCCATCGAAGTGTTGTCGAACGTGCCATAGCCCCACCACGGGCTCGTGGTCTGCGCCGATTCTTGGGCCGTCGCGTTTGTGGCGCTGCCATCCGATCGCCCGTCGAGCCACGCCGTCCACGTATTGCCGGCCCGGCTGGCGCCGACCGCATGAACCGTCGTGGTGTCGGCGATCGCCGTGTTGCTCGTTAGAATCGCGGCGATCCACGGGATGTCGAATTGCAACTGGTTAGGCGATGCAACGTCGGACGGGCGGAAGTAGAAGTAGAATTGTCGTTGCGTGGTGGTATTCGTCCAGCGCGAGTAAATCGGGATCGCCGCAGTCCCACCAGGTATGGTATTGCGCCGGATGCGCGCCAGCACCGTCCAATTGGCGGTCAGATCCTCGAATGACGCCGGCAACTGGATGCCGTCACCCACGGTCCGCGCCGTCAGGGCAAATCCGTTCGCGTTGATGACCCATCCGCTCGTGCTAATGACAGTCTCGCGACGACGCCGCACGGCATCATAGACCGGCCCCGCCGATTCGTCGAAGAGCCACAGCCCGATGAGCCCCTCGGTCAGCGGATGCCCCTCTCTAATCTCCGCCGCCCCGAACGGCGGCTTGACGCGGGGGTCGCCGTCCCAGGTGAGTCCGCTGCGCCGCACTACTGAACCTCTTCAAAGATCGGGTCGAGCACGACGTGGATCTCCGCCGCGTCCGAGTGCATCGCCGCGCCGCTGTCGTTCAGCACGACCAGCGAGCCGTACCGCTCACTCGGGTAGAGGCGCCCGATCACCTCGATGATCTGGACCGTGGTCGTCGCCTGCGCGGTCACCACGCCGACACCGATGTGCTCCAGCTGACGCACGGACGCCGCGGCGTTGGACGAGTAGCCGGTGTAGGCGCCGTCCGCGCCGCTCACCCCGCCCGCGTTCGCCGTCCCCGCCGTCGCGGACCCGGACGGCGCCCACCAGAAGTCCATGATCTCGCCCGCCACGACCCCGGCCGCAAACTCCAGCGCGGCGCGCACGGCATAGGCTGGGGCACGGACGGCGCCGAGATCCACCTTCGTGGACTGACGATAGGCGGCATCCGCCACGCTGGTCATGTCGAGCTGGACGAGTGTTGGCGTCCCGACGCGCAGATCGTTGGCGGCTGCGGGGCCGAAGTCCGTCACGTCGCGGAAACAGATCTGTTTCGGCGTACCATTTTGTTCGTCGAGGAGGATCTTGTTCGCCATGGCTTAGCTCACCAGCGCCTGCGCGCAGTCGGAGTGACTGACGCCCACACCGAACAACTGCTCGGCACGGGAGCCGATGCGCGTCAGGCGCGCGATCAGATTGGTGCGCGTCGTGGACGGGTTCGGGAAGAGGGCCTTGAGGATCGCCTGGATCTGCGCGTCGGCCACGTCGACGGTTCCCGCCGAGACGAGCGTTTTGTAGATGTCTTTCGCGGTGGCAGACAATCCGTTGTACTCGGCGGCATCGGTTGCGGCGATGATCTCCCAGGTGCCGACGAGCCCGCGCGGAACGCTGATCGTCGCGCGCGGCTCATTGAGCAGGGCCGCGAGCGCCCCGGTGCTGCCGCTGGCGACGTGCGGCGCGTAGCCGTAGGCGTTGGGGTCGGTCGTCAGCTCGGTCTTGAGGGCCGCGAGTGTCAGGGCCACGCTACGCCTCCACCGCCGCCCGGAGGCGGGGCATCAGCCGAGCCGCGCGCGCGTGGCGGCCAGGTCCGCCGCCACGGCGTCCCGGAGCGCCGTCTTCTCGGCGATCTCGGCGTCGAGGGTGGCCAGCTCCTGGACCCGTCGCCGCACCGTCTCGGCGTGCCCGGCCGTCTCGCGTGCTGCGTGCTGCGCGCGCGCCGCGTCCTGCTGGTCCTCCTGCGCGGCGAACTCCTCGGCCGACTCCCGCATCCGCCGCTGGTTCTCGGCCACCACGCCGTCAGCCTCCCGCCGCGACAGCTCCGCCCGCGCCCGCTCGGCCGCCGCCTGCGTCCGCGCCTGCTCGGCCGCGGCGTGCAGCGCGTCCCGGGTGCCGGTCAAGCTCCGGATCTCCGCCTCCAGCGCGATCGCCTCGTCGTAGATGTCCCGCAACTCGATGAGACCGCCCAGGCCCTCGATGATCTGGTGCAGCGCCGCGCGGCGTTCCTGCTTCATGGCTGAGCCTCCCGGAACAGCACGCGGACGGTGAGCTGCGTGTCGGCGCCCCCGTCCTTGACGACGGGCCAGCAGTAGGCCGGCACGTCGGCCAGCCGGTGGAGCGTCCCCGGGGCGAGCGTCGCCACGGGCACGGCCTGCGCCAGGTCGTTCACGTTGGCGCCGAGGAGCAGCAGCCGCGCCCCGGCCCAGGTGCCCCACGCCTGCGCCACGGCGCGCCCGGCCGTCGTGAGGCAGACCTCGCCCGTGTCCCCGGCGCCGAGCGGCCCCCATTCGGCCAGGCTCGCGCGCCCGAGTGCCGGCTCGTGCAGCCATCGCCGCTTCACCATGTCATGCCTCCCTCAGGCCGGGTAACGGGCCCACACCTCGAAGGTCCGGGCGGCGGCTTCGGCCGACCCGGACACGAGGCGGAGTCGCTTGAAGTTGATCGGATAGAGGCTCGTCGCCTTGCTGGCGGCCGTCTGCGTCACGTCCGAGCCTCCGGACTGGAGCGCGCAGTAGGCGTCCTCGCTCGGGCGCTGGACCTGGACCGTCACCGTCCCGGTCAGCGCCGCGGGGCCGAAGAGCATGAGCGAGTGCGCGCCGTCGGGGACGTCGATCGCGGCGCTCGCGGTCTCGCCGCTCGCGATCACCAGGTCGTGCAGGCGCGTGAGCGTGCGGGCCATCAGCGGTCCGCCAGCGCGCCGCGCTCGAGCGCGAGGTCGAGGAGGGTCTGGAGCGACCGCGGGCGCGTGAAGGGCGGCGTGCCCGCATACCGGGCGCCGACGTTCGGCAGGAGCGTCTTGGGCAGCGCGCCGAGGACCGCGCCCGTGCCGCCTTTCATCTCCGACAGCATCCGGGCAGCGTCGAGCATCGAGCCGCGCCCCCAGGCGGGCTTGTCCACGGCCCCGACGCCGCCGCCGCGCGTGACGGTCTGCGCGAGCTTCTCGAAATTCCCCGGCCCGAGTTTGTTCCGGAGCCACGCCATCGTCCTCGGGTCCTTCACGGCGCGCTGGAGCACCTCCATGCGGAGCATCCCGTTGTCGTCGATGAGGCCTGGGCGCCCGAGGAGACGCGAGAGCGCCGTGCCGCGCGCGTAGGTCTGCTGCGCCTGGTCCCAGAGCGCGAGCGCCAGCGAGGGCCGCGCCGGACCCGCCGCGCGCGCCGCTGGCGTTTCGCCGCGGCCGACGAATCGAGCCCCCGGTCGGGGTCCCGGAATCTCGCGGGCTGTGGTGGCGGCCGTCTCGAACACGAGCGGCGGGCGAGCCGGCGCGGTCGCGGCGGGCGCCGTGAGCTGGCGCGCGGGCGAGGCCGCTGCCTCGAGGGTCGCCTCCACGGCCTCTCGCGGTGTCTCCCGCACGGCGGGCACGCGCGGGATCACGGCGCCAACCTCCGGCAGCGTGCCAGCCTCGAAGCGACGCGCGGGGCCCGCGACGCTCTGACCGCCGCCGGGAGGCAGCGCCCGACGGCCGGCGCGCTCCGTCATGCCGGCGGCCGTCGCTTCGATTCCTTCCGCCATGCCGCGCTCGGCCCGGGCGATCCCGCGGCGAATGTCGCGCGCCACTTCGCCGTAGAGTTGGCGCTGGTCGATGCCCTGGAAGGTGCGGTCGAGCGGGTTCCTGCTGAACGCTCGAGCCCCGATCTCGCTCAGGCGGTCGTTCGCCTCGCGGAGTGTCATCGCTGAGCCGCCGAGCGACAGCATCTCGAAGCGCGCTGTCGGTCCGATCACGCGCTCAATCTGGCGGACGGCCGATTCCTTCATCTGCCCGAGGTTCGCGAGTCCGCCCCCCGCTGCCATCTCGCGCACGCCCCCAACCGTCGTCGCCCCCCGGAGCGGCGGCGCGATCTCCCCGACCGTCTCCCCGACCGACCGCACGTCCCGGAGGTTGATCGCGCGCTTCATGCCGGGCAGGGAGCGCAGGAGCTTGTTGGCCCCGGCCCCGCCAGCTTCGCCGAGCGCCGACGTCCCCGCCCCCAGCGCTGCGCCCGTGAGCGCGCCCTCCTCGCCGACGGCCCCGCCGGCCGCGCCGCCCGCGGTGCCGCCGAGGATGCGCGCGAGCCAGGGCGAGACCGTGCCGGCCAGCGGGACGCCGACCTTGGCGGCGCCGCTCACGAGGGGTCCGCCGGCCGCCGTGCCGGCCATGATCCCGGCCTGGAGCGGCGTCTGCGGGATGACGGTCTCGGCGACCGTCTCGCTGAACGGCCCGAGGCTCACGGGCGAGAGCCCGGTGTCCGCGGCGGTCTCGATCCCCTTCGCGAGCTGCCTGGTGAGCCACTGCGCGCCGGTCTCGTAGCCCTGGCCCAGGCGGCGCAGGAAGGACGGCGTGTCCTCCGGGCCGCTCGGCGCCGCCGCGGGTGTTCCACGTTCAACTTCTGAACGCACGCGCGCCAGCACCTCGTCCGGCGTCGGATTCGTGCCAGCGGGCGGCGTGACGCGGTACACCTTGCCGTCGGGGCCGGTGACGCGGTAGGTGGGCATCTACTTCGTGACCTCGATCGTCCAGCCGCCGGAGGGTTTCCCGCCGCCCTTCATCGCCTCCGGGCGCGTCCCCGTCCGCGAGGCAACCTCACGCACGAGGTCGCGCAGGCCCTGGATCTTCTCGACGATGACCTCCGCGGTGTCCGGGATCGGCGCGAACGTCGGCTGCAGCGCCCGGGCGCGCTTAATGTCGCCCTCATTCAGCGTGCCGACTTCACCGAGCGCCCGGACGATCAGCGCCAGCGTGCCCTCCAAGCGGCTGTGGAGCGCCGTGAGTTGTGGGTCCGCTTGCCCGTAGATCTTCCAGAGCTGCGAGGGGATCGCCTTGAAGCGCTCGAGCGGGCCCGACGGCGCCCAGACGCCCTTGAGGTCGCGCTCCATCGTGTCGATGATCCCGAGCACGCCGGCCTGCGCGTCCATCTTCGTGCGTTGCGCCGCGGTCAGGGGCGTCGTGCCCTTCACCGCGCTGCGCGGCGTCCCGAACGGCACGCCGAGCGCCCCAGCCTCCTCCGGCGAGAGCGGCGCTTCGATGCGCGGCTTCGGCGCGCCCGGCCCGCCGGCCCTCGGCGCCGACGGCGCCCCGGCCTTCGGCGCGGGGACCACAAAGGCGCCGGCCCCGAAGGCGCCCACGCCCGGCACGCTCACCTGCCGGGCCACGTCCAGGTACGCCTTCCGGTACCCCGGCATGGTGGGCGTCCAACCGGCTTCGGCCAGGGCCCCGGCGATGTCCTCGCGCGTGAGGGCCGACTTGCTCTCCGTCGCGCCGATTCCGAGCGGTTTCGGCTCGCCGAGGATGTTGCCGGCATCGTCCGTGATGACCGCGAAGGTGTCGCCCTTGCCGGGGCGCAGCTCGACCTTGAGCTTCGGCCCGCCCGAGGCCAGCTCCCGGCCCGTCCGCTTGCCGACGAGTTTCGAGCCGGCGGGGAGCGCCATCGCCTCTTCCGGCTTCATGAGGTCCCCGATCGCCGCCTCAGGCTTCACCGTGCCCGTCCGGACCATCCGCGCGAGGAACTGGAGGCGCGGGTCCGTCGACTCCTCGATCGACGTCACGCCCGGCGTCGGCTGGCCCGTGAACGCGCCGCCCTCGACGTCGCCGAACGGGACTGCGCGGCGCGTCGTGCCGAAGCGCTCGATCTCGGTGGCCGCGGCGCCCGCGCGCTCCCGCTCCCGCCCCGTCTTGATGCTCTCGCTCCAGAGCGGGAACGTCGCCGTCGGGATCCGCCCCATGCCCGGCGTCCGGTACTCCGGCGGGAGCTGCTCGGGCGTGATGAAGCGGGCCGCCTCCTCGCTCTCGAGCCGGCGCCGCAGGAGGTCCTGCTGCTCACGCTGGATCCGCTCCTGCGCCAGCGCGCGCTCGAACTGCTGATTCAGCGAGCGGCCGCGCAGAACGACGTCGCCGGCGCGGAGGAACGATTCGCCGGTCGGGTTCCAGGGGTCAGCCATAGATCGGCGTCCCCCACTGCGTCATGCCGGTCTGGCGGGGCTGGCGATAGGGCGTGCTGTAGATGCTCCCGGAGGAGCCGACGCCGTAGCCGCCCGCGGAGGTGCCGGGCTGCATCGTCGGGGAGGGCTGCCCGTAGGGCGAGGTGCCGTAGGGCGACCCCGCGCCCTGCCCGCCGCCACCCATGCCGCTCATCGCCCCATAGGTCGCCCCGAACGCGCTGATCCCCGAGTTGACCCCGGCCTCGGCGGCCGTCGGCGCCGTCCGGCGGTCGCGCCAGTCCTGGTAGGCCGCCTGCGTCAGCGGGTTCCGGAGGAGCTGCTCGTCGATGCCGATCGTCGAGCCGATGTTCTCCCGCTGGAAGCGCGTGATGTCCTCGATGCCGCCGAGCGTCCGCTCCCGGCCCCCGAGGTCCACCTCGCGCAGCAGGTCCGAGAGGCTCCGCGCCTCGCCGAGCGCCGAGGCGCGCCGCTGGTCGGCGGTCGCCCGGGCGCCCATCCGGAAACGGAGCAGCGCCTCGTTCGTGAGGTCCGCGCCGCGGCCCTGGCCGACGAGACCCACCTTAGACAACTCGTCGCCGACCCCGCGCATGTACTGCTGCTCCATGTAGCGGGTCAGCTCGTCGTCCTCGGGGCTCCGCGCGATGTCGAGGGCCTGGCCGATGAACGGGGAGAACTTCTTACCGTAGTCGGCCGCGTAGCCCCGATCGGGGCGCGCGAGCAGCTCGTCGAGGAGCGCCTGGATGTCCTTGTTGCGCCCGAGCCCGAGGTCCTGCAGGCGCGAGCGCGTGGCCGAGAGGTTCTTCAGGGCCTCGATCGAGTAGGGGTCCTGCTTGAACCGGGCCCCGGCGCGCTCCCGGGTCCCGTAGGCCGCCGCCCCGCCCGCGAGCGCTGCCGCCGCCAGCCCGCCGATCACCGCCATGTCAGGACTCCTTGGCCATCAGGTGGCCGACCATCCGCCAGCCGAGATGTTCCCAGAAGGCCACGCCCGGCGCTTCGCACTGGCCCGTCATCGGCACGCCGCGCTCCTCGGCCCACGCGGCCATCGCGGCGTCCAGGCGCCGGGCCACGCCCTGACCGCGGAGCGCCGGGTCCACGTAGAGGCAGACCCCGTGCACGGCCCGCGGGTAGGGACCGAACGGAATCTCGACGTAGGCGGCGGCCCGGAAGCCGCGCGGATGCCGCCCGACGAGCGCGACCCAGACGCGCTGGTCCGGGTGCCGGAGCGCCCCGAGCGCCCAGTCCCCGAAGCCGCGGCGTTCGGCGTCCGGCATCTCCCGGCCCGTGCCGCGCACGAAGGCGGCGTAGAGGTCCACCACGGCGCCCAGATGCCCGAGGTCCGCCAGCGCGATCCGGACGGGCGGGGCCGTCGGCGGCGCGGCCGTCTGGGTCGCCGTCATGCCGCGTCGTCCTGGCCGCGGCGGTCGATCCAGCCGTGGGTGATGACGTACTGGACGTCCGCCGCGCCGCTGGCGCTCTGCCGCGTGCGGATCTGCGCCGAGGTGTTGGTCTCGACGGTCTTGACGGCACTCGGCTGATTGTTCGCGCTCTCGCTCAGGAGATCGAAGGCCGTCGCCGACGGCACCGTATCCGCCTGCGTGAGGGCCGTGGCCAGGGCGAAGAACGTGGCGGTGGTGCTGTTATCGACCGCGAACGTGATGATCGCGCCGAGGACGCGGCCCGTCGGGACGGCGAGCGTGACCGTCGTCGCCGCCGTGCCCGGATTGGTCTGCGCGCCGTCCTGGGACGGCACGCTCCGCACGAACCGATCGCCGGTCTGCGTGAAGAGCACGATCGCCCCGCCCGAGCGGATGATCGAGCCGATCAGCCGCTTCTCGGTGTAGTTGGTCGGCATCGTCGGGGACGAGGCCGAGAGCGAGAAGAGCGCGTCCACCACACCCGTGTCGATGCGCTTGATGAGCCAGACGTGGTAGGTGTCGTTCGCGATCGCGCCCGTGTCCAGGCCCCCCGCGCCAGTGCCCACGGCCCACGCGGCGTCGAGCTGCTTGGTGAGCGCCGCGGCGAGCACCAGGTCGTCCAGGTCGTCGCCGCTCCGGGTCCAGCCCGCGGCGATGTCGATGTCGTTCGTCGGGTCGGTGCCGTTGTTCGAGAGCGTGAGCCCCGCGATGCGCCGGTCGGTGCGCCAGGGTTTCCGCGTGATCTGCAGCCAGTTGCCGGAGCCGAGCGAGTAGAAGGCGATCACGTCGTTGGCCTGCACGACGAGGTTCCGCGCGTCCTGCAGGATCAGGCTCGTCCCGTTGTGCGTCAGCGTGAGACCCGCCTGGAAACGGAGGAACACGGTGACGCCGCTGTTGCGCGTCGAGAGCGCCGTCACGCCCGTCGAGCCCGTGATGAGAAAGACGTTGCCGTCGGTCGGGATCGTCAGGCTCGACGCCGAGGCGATGTTCGTGCCCTGGACGAGCTGGATCGGCGCCCCGCCCGCGCCGCCCGAGTGGGCGTGGCCGGAGGCGGCGAAGACGATGACGTTCTCGGCGAGGCTCGAGATGTTGTCGGCGTCGATGTTCCCGTTGTAGTCGTTGTAGAGGGTCGTTTCGTTCGATGTCACCTGCGCGGGATCGATCACCGTGCCGGCGGTGTACGTGTAGGGGCGCGTGATGAGGGCCATCGCTAGCCGCCGCCCCGCTGGCGCATCATCGTGACCATGCCGGTCACGGCCTCGAGGAGCCCGGGGTTATGCACGAAGAACGCCGCGAGCGACTGCACGAGCATCCCGATCTCGCCGTGGGTCTTCAGCGCGGTCTGCGTCTCCAGCTCGCCCGCGACGGTCACGATCTGGACGAGCGCGACGATGCGCGCTTGCCGCTCGGCGTCGCAGTAGAGGAGCGTGCCCTCGTGCAGATCGATCCGGCAGGCGAGCGCGGCGAGGTCGGCGTTCATGCTAGAGTGCTCCTGCGATGCCGGACGATCGAATCCTTCGCGGCCCCGCACCCTGCCCGTGTGAGCACGCTGTCCGCGCTTTCTTGCCGCGTCTGGTCGGTGGGCTCGCGCGCTGTGACATGTGCGGAATGGAGTTCATGCGCCCGCGGCAGAACGACCTCGACGAGGCCGACCGCCGGAGGCGTGAGGCGCTCCGTGATGCGCTCCAACAGCAGCGGCAACTCAACGCCCTCTACAACCTCTTTCTGGACACGGCGGCGATGACGAATCTTCTGCCCTTCTGGCCGGCTCCCGACGTCGTCGTCCCCGACAACGCCACCGCCGAACTCGTCGAGTTGGCCCGCGCCGGGAAGCGCGCGGAGTTCGACGTTCTGGCCGCCTGCCTCATGCCGCGCGAGCAGATCGCGACGTGCTGGGCGGGGACCCGCGTGCGACTCGGGTTCGGCGACTAGACCCCTCACGGCATCCTCGGGATGACGCGCACCTTGCGGGTGAAGTCCCGAAGCTTCCAGTCCGCCGCGACGTTGTGCGTCAATTGCAGCTGCACCGTGCGCCCCACGATGCGGCTCGTCCAGTTCAGCACGTCCTCCGTGAAGGAGGAGCCGCCCCAGAGGTCGGTATTCCAGATCGCGGAATTCCAGAGCGCGCCCGAGACCGACCACGAGAGCGTGTCCGAGACCGTCGAGGCCCCGGCGTCGACCACGGCCGAGACGCCGACGGAGCCGGTCGCCTCCTTCAGGTAGCCGAAGGCGAACCCGTTCCAGATTTTCTGCCGGAGCTTGTTCTCCGGCGCGTCCTCGGTGACTTCCGCGAATTCCTTGGTGTGGATCTCGCCGACCACCGTCTCGGCGCCGTCCTGGTAGAGCGACGCCTGGTCGAGCTTCCAGACGGTGCCCGCGCCGTCCTGGCAGCCGTAGAGCAGCAGGCCGTCCGCCGGGCCGTCCAGCAGCACGAAGGCCAGAATCGCCAGGCCGTCGTGCGGGCCGTACCAGTCGATCGTGTCCTCGCCCGCGAGCACCGGCAGGAGGTCGCCCCAGTATTGGAGCGTGTTCGTCGAGCCGCCCGTCGTGGCGAAGGCGAGCTTGTAGAAGCCGTTGTGGTAGACCGCGCAGGCGTCGACCAGCTGCGCCGAGGGGATCTTCAGGAGGTCCGGGTAGATCCGCAGGCCCACCTTCTCCGGCGGCCCCACCGAGCGGATCAGGTACACCATCCGGTCGGCGCCGAGGAACAGGAGCCCGAGCGGGGTGTTGACCAGCGTCTTCGGCGACACGCACCCGATGGAGCCCGAGACCTGCTCGAGCGTGGCGTCCACGTCCCCGGCCACGTAGTAGAGCTGCGTCTCGGTGCCGACGACGAGCATCTCGCGGAGCGCGTTCGCCTGCGTGCCGAAGGTCGCCTTGCCGAGCGCCGTCACCGGCTGATCCGCGCGCCAGAACTGCGTGGCGCCGATGACGCTGTCCGAGCCCGCGTCGAAGTAGTAGATGTGCTGTGGGTTCGTCGCCGTGCGCGCCGTGACGAGGCGCTGGCGGAAGATTTCGAGGAACTTCCCGTACTGCGCGTCGGTCGCCCCGGCGCTCACGGACATGTCCGTCCGCGTGGCGAAGTCGCTGCTGATCTGGATCGCCACGGAGCCGTCGCCGGAGGCGGCGTACACCGTGCCGAGGAGCGGCCAGTTCCGGAAGTACCAGTTGACGCTCGTCGGCAGGGCCGTCGGCCCCGTGATCTCGGCGAGCGTACCCGCGCCGTCGTCGCCGACGTAGAGGCGATCGGCCGTCGCCCGGTTGCCGGCGACGATGAGCTTGCGCGTCGCCGCCGTCCAGGCGCGGATGCCGTTGTCGAAGCGGTTGACGCCACTGACCGCGCTCGTGTTGTACGTCGACGAGCCGAGCCGCTTGCCGAGGATGCGGAGACTGCCCCGCGGCGGGTAGTAGTTGCGAAGCTTGCGGAAGCGGTTGTCCGCGATCTGCGTCGCCTCGGTGAAGAGGTCGACGCCGGCCAGGCGCTCGGTGAGGACGACGGACTCGTTACGGGGCACGGCGGTGCGCCTCGAGCGCGTGGGCACGCGGCACGACCGCGAGCCGGCGGGGCCCGTGCTCGGGCACGATGACCGGGCGCCTGGCCCCGTCCTCGAGCCCGCGGAACTCAGCCGCCGTCCCGATCACCTCGAGCTGGGCGAAGTCCTCGGGCGACCACTGCACGGCCGTCCCATCCGCGGTCGCCAGCGCCTTGATCTGCTCCGTGAGCGCCGCGCACTGCTCCGGCCGCACGTCCGCCGCGCAGCGCCGGCAGGCGGGCACGGCGTGATGCTGGAGCGTGTTCAGGCGCAGACCGAGCGTGGCGTACTCGGCCAGCACGATCGTGCGCCCCTCAGCGTCGCGGAGCACGACCGGGGTGCCGCAGCAGAGGCAGCGGACGCGGATCTCGTCGGCCATCAGTCGTTGACCGGCATCGTGAGGTAGATCCGCGGGTCGAGCGCCGAGGGGTGCGTCACGCCTTCGTCCAGGAACACGCGGCGGCGGTAGGTGGGGAGCAGACCGGGCAGCTCGAGCCGGTTGTCCCCATAGAGGATCGCGTACTCGCGCGTGTAGCGGGTGTCGTCCTGGTGGAAGAGCTGCGCCACCTTGACGGCCTGCACGAGGATCTCGTCCGGCGCGTGCGAGGACCAGAGCGGCGTGTCGCCGACCGCCACGGCCGCCGGGAGCTGGTAGTAGTCCGCGCTCACCGTGTACGCCTGGTCGGTCTTGGGGTAGACGTACCACGTCCCCGTCACGGGGTCCGCGACGATCCGCTGCGGCGGGCCGGTGGACGTGTTGCGGTCGGCCTTGGCGATGTAGGTGCGGTAGGTCCACTCGAAGAGCGTCACGATGGAACTGCCCGAGTCCGTGTAGCGCCCGCAGGAGCCGTCCTCGTGCTGGTAGGTGTCCAGGAACGTGCTCGGCCAGTCGGCCGTGTTCGACACGCCGCCCGAGGCGAAGGCGATCGTCGCCGTCTGGCGCTGCCACGGGTACTTGCGCCGGTACTCCGCCTCCAGGAAGCGGTTGAGCCAGGCCAGGCGATGCGTCGCGCTGATCGACGTGTTGCCGGCGAGCTCCGCGGCCTGGTCGATGATCGACTGCGCGGTGGCCATCTACCCCGGAGCCTCCTGGGCGTTCTGCGCCCGCGCGAGCGCCTCGCGGACCTCGTCGTCCGTCACCTGCTCCACGGGTTTCCCGAGCCGCCGGGCGATCCGGCGCCGCTTCTTGTCGGCGTGGAAGTCCGCCTTCTCGCTCCGGACGCGCGCCTGCCGCGCCGCGATCGCCTCCGAGGCGCGCGCGACCTCCTCGAGGATCTCGTCGTTGAGCGACACCATGCGCGCCTGGCACGGGAGGCCCATCTGCACCTCGATCGCCTCCCAGATGTCCGCGGCCGAGGCGCTCGCCGGGAGGTTCGCCTGCACGGTGACCGTCTCCGGCTGCTGCGTGGCGTTCGTCACGCGCTGGAGCGTCACGAGGTAGCGCGGGCGCTGGCGGTGGCGCCAGACGAGGAAGCCGACGACCAGCCCCACCGTCGCGAGCAGGACGAGCGCTTCGCCGATCATGCGCCGCTCACCATGCCGGGGTACTGCGTGCCCGAGATCACGGTCACCTTGTCCTGGTGGACCTTCGGGATGAACTGGTTGATGTACTCCTCGTGCGCCTTCTGGTCGGCGTACCGCACCTCGGCCGCCACGGACTTCGGCAGCCGGTGCCGGCCGGGCGAGAAGTCGAGCTCGACGGCGTGCATGATGTCGCGGCCCTTCTCGTCCTTGCCGATGGGATAGGCCGAGGCGAAGTGGACCCCGCCCTTCATCCGGATCACGACCTCGACGAAGTCCTCGCCCCACTGCTTGGGCCAGTAGTTGAGGATCCGCCACAGATCCTGCTCGCGCTCCGACACGCCGGCGCGCGGCGGGTAGCGCGCGATCACCTTCGCCCACGGCATCACCGCCAGGGCCTTGTTGCCCTTGGCGCGGTCGTAGACCTCGGCCGCGGGCCATCCCAGGCGCACCCACGGGGGCAGCGCGTAGAAGTCGCGCGGCTCGTTCTTCGCGGCGTCGAAGCCGAGCTCGATGTGCTGGTCCATGATCGCCTGAAACGTCCGCTCGTCCGGGTAGTGCAGCTGCTGCCAGAGGGGCGGGGAGCTTGCGCCCCCCGCCGTCCCGGCCGCAGCCCGCTCAGGGGCTGCCATACGTGACTCCTCTCAGGCGCCGGCCTAATAGTTGCTCGTGCACTCCACGCGGCGCAGGTAGTTCTGGTTGCAGATCACGCTCTTGAACATGAGCTTCCAGCCCGCCTTGTGCCGCTGCGCCAGCGGGTCCGAGTCCGACGCGGAGGCCCGCACGGCGTAGGTCTGCAGCGACATGCCGTCGAGCGTCACGACCGCGAAGGCTTCCTTCCCGAGGACCCAGACGACGTGCGTGGTGACGCCCGTCGCCGCGATCGCGGGGTGCTGCGTGCCGGAGGTCGGCACCGTGGTGATGTCGTAGGTCGCGCTGGCCGCGTTGCCCGTGGACACCTGGTAGAGCGTGCCCGACACCGTGCCGGCGTAGACGTTGTAGGTGTAGCCCGTGGTCGAGGGCATCGTCACCCGGACCGCGTGCGTGTCGTTGCCGTCGTTGGCGACCGTCGTCGTCGCCTCCTGCGTGCCCCCGTTCTCGAACCCGGTGGTGGTGTCCACGCGCGTCGTGACCGTGTAGACGGTCGTGTTGGCGACGATCGAGCCGGCCGCCGCCACGTCCGCCGCCGTGGCCGACGCCGCGCCGGTGAAGGTGTAGAGGAAGTTGGAGCGGATCCATCGGACGCCCATCCAGGTGCCGATTTCCCCGTTCATCAGGAGCTGGAGTTTGCTGTACTGCGCCGCCGCGACGAAGGTCGCGTCGGAGGTCAGGTCCTGCTCGACCGAGGGGTCGAGGACGCCGACGAGCAGATCGCCCGAGTACGGCCGCGCCCCGTTGTTCCGGAGGTTGGCGACCGTGGTGCGGATCGTGCCCGTGGTGATCACGTCGCCCGCGGCGAGGTTGCCCCGCGTCGTGTTGCTGGTGCCGGCGTACTGCACGTTGGTCCCGGCCAGGAGGACTTCCTGCACCTCGCGGTCCCGCGTCTCGGCCGCGGCCAGGGCCAGCAGCGCGACGGCCTTCTGAAAGACGTTGTGCTTGATCGTGAGGTTGGCGACATCGGTGATGACGACGACCTGCCCCCACTGCTCGACGGTCGCCGAGACGGTGGAGATCGACATCTGCGTCGAGGCCGGCGTGACGCCCTCGGTCAACGTCGACTGCGGGAGTGCCAGCCGGTCATAGGTCGTGTACTGGAACGTGGTGGACATTTTCGACGGCAGCCGGGCGGGGTCGCCGAGCTGCGCCATCTTGACCTGCTTCTCGGCCACCATCAGGGTCTTGTCCGCGATGTAGGCCGACAGCATGTCGTTGGTGAGGGTGGTCGAGGTCGTGTCCGCGCCGCCCGCGATCGGGAGCAGCACAAAGGCGCCAATCCGCGTCGCCGGCGAGCGCGGCAGGCGCTCGCCGACCCAGAACCAGACTGCCGCGATCATCCGCGTGAGCCACATCATCGTCGTCTCCTGTCTCAGAACGGCGCGTCCCCGAACTGGCGCTCGATCGCCTTCACGCGCTCGGCCGGGGAGCTGATGGCCCCCAGGTCCAGCGGCTCCGACGCGCGAGCGCCCGCCTTGGTGACGGGCCGTCCCCCTGTCTTGCCGGCGCCCCGTCGGGCGTCCGCCACACGGCCGGCGAGCCGGTCCGCTCCCTCGGCCTCAGTGACGAAGTGCTTCGCGTACTTCGGGTGGCCGCGGAGGTACTGGAGCGCGTCCTCGCGGAGCGCCCCCTCGGGGCCGTACTTCTGGCCGAGCAGCCGGACCATCGACTCGACCAGCCGCCGCGGCTCCCCGCGGCTGTACTCCGGGTGGTTCGAGTAGAAGTCGGCCTGGTCGCCGAAGAACTGGATCCAGGACTGGAGCCCCGCGATCTGCTGCTTCTGGGCCTCGATCAGCTTCGTGACGCCGCCGAGCCGGTGCCCGACGTAGCCCCCGAGATGCTGGTCCAGCTCCTTGAACTCGCCCGGCAGCGCCTCGTCGCTCCCCGGCCTCGGCTCCAGCCCCTTCAGCCGGCGATCGAGCGCCTCGATCGTCTGCCGCAGCTCCCGGTTGGCGTTGGCCAGCGCCTGGTAGCGCCGCTGGCCCCGCGAGCGCGGCCGGCTGTCAAGCCCGTCCGCTGGCTCCCCATCGGGTCCGTCGCCTTCCGCCCCCGGCTCGGTCTCCTCCCCCTGCGCCGCGCCCTCGGCCCCCTCCGCCCCCTCCGCGCCTTCGTCACCGGGCTCGCCGTCGGTGGCGGCGCCCGCCAGGTCATCGGCGGTCTCCGTCCCCTCGGTGCCCGCGGCCGGGTCGTCGTCCGATCCGCCCGCGATGGGCCCACGCCCTCGCGCGAGCAGCCACGCCGCCCGGTCGGTCACCTCGTGCCAGTCGCTGTTCCTGTCCATGCCGACGTCCTCCCGGTTTAACGCCTCGGCGGCGCATGCAGCGATGACGCCCGCTGCTGGCGAAACTGGTCCAGCTGCTCCCGCTCCTGCTGCCAGAGCAGACGCGCTCGGGCCGGGAAGCTCAGCAGCTCGGTATTCTCGTCTTGACGCCCCCGGAGGTAGGTCAGCTGGTCGGTCGTCACCGGGGGCTGGCCCTCGAGCGGCTGCGCGAGGCGCTTGACGAGCCCCTCGAGCTGCCGGCCGAGATTCTTCTTGCGCTGCTCGCGGACGCGGCAGAGCAGGCGCCAGGCGTCCGACTCGGCCAGAGCCTGCATCAGCGCGATCTTCCGATCGGCCTCCGCGATCACGAGGTCCAGGTCGAGCGCCGTCAGCTCGCCCGGGGGCGTCCCGCGGAGCACGTCGAGGCGCGTCTTAGAGCGTCGTGTCGCCATGTTCGTCCTCGAACGCTTCGACGTGATTCCGGATGCTGATCTCGCTCGGCTCGATATCGAGCGAACGCCCGTCCTCTCTCTCGGACAACCCCTTCACCGTGCCCTTGAGCCGGATCACGCACGACTTGCCGATCCTGAGCGCCTTCATATCGCCGGACGTCTTCAGACCCTTCTTGGGCCACGACAGATAAATCATCGGCTTCGACTTCGTGTTCGGGCTAGAGGGCATCATCGCCATGCGCGTCCTCGAAGTCCTTGATGCGCTGCATCCGCGCCATCCTCGCGGTCATCGCCGGCGCCTTCATCGGCTTCTTCTTCGCGCGGTCGGCGGCGAACTCGGCCGGCGTGTGGACCGTCCCCGTCGGGCCCTTCGCCTCGACGACGGTGCCTGTCTTCTTCGCGGCGCTGCCGCCGCGGACGGCGAGGCGAACCTTCTGACCCGTGCCCGTCGTCGTGACGCGGTAGCGGACGTTCTTCAGCGGCATCAGGGGCCTCCCGGCGCGCCCCCGGGGGCGGCCAGCATCGCGCGCGCCGGTCCCATGCCGGAGTCCGCACCCATCCGCGGCTTCATGCCGGCCTTCGCCCCCGCCGGGGCGGGCCCCCCGTTCGTGCCGCCCCCGGGCATCGCCGCAGACTGCTGGAGGAGCGCCGCCTGCTGCTTGACGAGCAGCTGCGTGGCGTGCGCCTGCTCGTGCTGGAGCAGCGTCTGGTGCTCGGGGCTGTCGGGCGGCAGCGCGCCGCGGGCGCGGGCGTGGCTCGCGATGTGCTCGGCGTCGTTGTCCTGCGGGGAGACCTGAATCGCGCGCCCCATCGCCACGAGCTGCTGCTCGAGGTCGGCCGGCACGGACTCGGGCGTCGCGTCGAGGATCACGCGGTCGGCGTCCTTCAGGCCCTGCGAGCGCCACCACGTCTTGAGGATGTACGCGACGTTGACCGACTGCCCGGGCGGGAGCTGGAGCCCCCGCAGCACGTTCATGAAGACCAGCATCTGCGCCGAGCGCACGGTCTGATTCTGCATCGTCGAGGTGCCGAGCCACTCGTAGGCGTAGTCGCCCGCGAAGGTCTCGCGGTTCACCACGATGGCCGCGCCCCGGCTGCCCGCCATGCGGAGCGTCTGCTCGTCGGAGAGGAACAGGGCGTTCATCTTCGCCATCCACCCCAGGAGCGGCTCCCAGAAGTTCTCCTCCTGGAACTCGACGAACTCCTTGGCTTCGGAGCCGGCGAGCATCTGGAGCATCTGCATCCCGCCGAAGGTCCGGGCGCCGCGGGGCTGCGCGGAGGCGGCCGGGCTGCCGCTCGCGGCGGTCGGCGAGCCCAGGTTCTCGTTGATGAGCTGGTGCAGGAAGGCGAGCTTGTCCTTCTGGCTGTACGCCGCCTCGGGCGGGCGGTCGAAGCTCACGGCGTCTTTCGGCGCCGGCACCTTGGCGCCCGGGTAGATGGCGATCGCCTGGTAGTCCTCGACGACGTTGGGGTCCACCAGCACGATCGGGTTGTTGGCGAAGCTCGAGGCGTCCGCGTCCTGATTCGACACGTCGTTCAGGTGGATCTGCAGCCGATCGGTCGCCTCCGTGCGCGCGTGCGGCCAGTGCTCCCCGATCATCTCGCTGTCGCGCACCTCGAGATAGGGCGCCCGGCCGTAGGCGTTGCGCTGCAGGCGGATCGGCACCTCCTCCCACGCGAGCGTCAGGATCACGGGTTCGGGCCCGAGGCGGAAGCGGTCCTTGAGATCGAAGGCCGACAGGTAGCAGTGCGTGATGAAGGCGAACTGGCCGTCGGTCAGCTCGTCCTCGGTGATCCCGAGCTGGCGGAGGCGCTGCTGGCGCTGCTGCAGGGCCTCGCTCCCGCTGGTCCCGCTGCCCGCCGCGGACTTCGCCCGCGCGAGGTTCGTGTAGTTGTCACGGTCGGCCTGCAACTCGTCGAGGCTCACCACGGCGTCCTCGTACACGAGCAGCGCGTCCTCCAGGCGCAGCCCCGTCATCGGGTAGACGCCGAAGCTGAAGAAGTCCACGGGCTCGAACTCGGGACCGTTGTAGAGCACGCGGCGGCGCTGCGTGACGCCGAAGCCCTTCCCGTCCGGACCCGGGCCGATCGCGCTCTCCGTGCGCTCGACCGTCTTCCACCCGACCCGCACCGGGGTGAGGCCGCAAATGAAGGCCTGCCGGTACGTCGGCCGGGCCAGGCGCTTGACGGCCATCTGGCGGAGCTGCTGGCGCAGGAGGGCCCGCTGGCCGTCGAGGTTCTTCTCGAACTCCGGGGCGGTCGCCTGCAGGTCCCACCACTCGTCCGAGGGGAACGTCTCGCGGATCGTGCTGCTCACGAGGCGCTCGACGCCCCGGCGCACGGCGGGGATGTAGGTGTTCGCGCGCCCGACGTAGAAGCGGTCGTCCGTGACGAGCGCCCACTGGTTGTAGCGGCGCAGGGCCTTCTTGTCGATCGTCTGGCGGTTCCGGCGGACGTGCGTCAGCATCGGCAGCGCGAGCTTCACGGCGCGCCGGGCCGTCTCGGCGTCCCTGGCGTGGTTCGTGTAAAACGCCTTGGGGCTGTCGAGCGGGATCGGGCTCGCGCGGCGGATCTCCACTACGGGAAGACCTCCGTGACCAAGTAAAAGACGATGGTGCCCTGACTCAGATTCGTCGCCGCGCCGTCGCCGAGGTTGCCGGTGCCGCTCGTGATCCGGTAGGTCACCGTCGTCGTGCCCGACCACGACATCAGCACGCCGTTGAACAGCGCGCCGTTGGCGCTCCGGGCGGCCGCGTTCATGGTGGCCCCGAGTTCCGCATCCGCGTCGCCGAACTGCGCGGCCGCGGCGTCGAGGTCCATCGAGGCCAGCAGTTGCGTGCCGCCCGCGCTCGTGCCGAGCGTGCCCGAGAGCGTCGCGGTCGTGCAGACGGCGGTGCAGGCGTAGGTCGTCGTCAGGTCCGCGATGACGGCCTTGAGGAACGCCTTGGCGGGGAGCGTGGCGATGGTGAGGTCGCACGTCGTCGCGGCGGCGACGCAGTTGGTGGAGAGGACGGTGACCTTGTAGACGACGGAGCGGGCGGAGCCCGGGGCATTGACCGTGACGCCCGTTCCCGAGCCCGCCGTGACCTTCGGCGCATCGAGCCAGAGGTCGGCGGTGGCGTTGACCATCGCCTGCTCGCTGTCGAGCGCAAGGTAATACGCCGGGTTGGCCCCGTTGGGCACCCCGATCTGCATGATGCCCTTGCGGGAGCTGGCCGTCGAGGTCCATTGGTTCGTGTGGGTGAGGCGGAGGACGTAGTAGGGATAGACGAGGTCGTCCGTCGCGCCGAGCCCGAACGACATCCCGATGCCCGCCCCGGCCGTGGAGCGGAAATTCTGAATGTTGAATGGGTTGACGACCGCGTTCGTGTCGACCATGATTTGCAGTCGGCCGTCGGGATTGCCCGTGCCGTTCGTGTTGTCGTTGCCGACCTCGCCGACGTAGATAGTGCCCGTCGTCGACACGACCAGAGGGGTCGCCGTCGCATAGCCGAGGTTGAGATTGCCCACCGACGACCGCACCGTCTGGGAGGCCGCGGCGCCCTGAAGCGCGAGATACTCGCCTCCCGTCGCCGTGCCGTACACACGAAATTCCTGCGAGACCTCACCATTCACCAGGCCGAGGACGGCGGTGGAGATCTGCGTCAGCCCCGTCGCGGGCCACTGAAGACTCGGCGCCGCCGTCGTGCCGGCGGGGAGGAGGATCTTCTCGTCGATCGTCAGCGTGTCGAGGGTCGCGTCCCCGCTGATGGTGACCGGCAGCGGGTCCGCCGCCGTCACCTCGGTCGGCCCCGTCGGATCCGCCTTGGTCCACATGAGCAGCGTCGAGAGGGCGGACCAGCGCGGGGCGTCGGCCCGGGCGGTGGCGAGCCCCCCCAGACCGAGGATCAGCAGGACCGCGAGACCGCGGAGCGCGAGACGCCGGCGCATCAGTAGCCCTGGACGGGCACGGGGTTCGTCGTACTCGCCTCCACGGGTCCGCTCGTCGCGTGCGTCCACATCACGAGCCCGGACTGCGCCCCCCAGCGCGGGGCGTCGGCCCAGACCGCCCCCGCGCCAGCCAGGGCGGCGCCGAGCAGGAACGCGAGCAGGAGATCGAGCCCGCGCGTCATGGCTTCAGGATGTTCGTCACGCGGTAGGTGCCGCTCGCGGGCGTGCACGCCGCCGTCGTCTGCTTCGTGTAGGTCAGCGCCAGCGTGTTGAGCGCCGACACGCGCGCCCCGCTCATCGGGCAGGCGGCCGTCTGGGACGGCGGCGAGACGAAGACCGCCCCGCCCGGGAGCAGGCCGCTCACGGTGTAGGTCTCCTCGAAGGAGGTCTCGGTGTTCAGCGGGCCGCCCGCTGCATGCGCCGCCGGGGTCAGCGACGGGGAGAAGATCTGCATCAGCACGCCGCCCGGGAGGACCACGTCCTCCGCCACGACCACGGCCGGCGCCGCCACCGCCGCCAGGAGCCCCAGAATCGCCGTCCATCGCCTCATCGTCGTGTCCTCCGTGTGCTCATCAGGTGCGCGCCGTGGCCGCGCCGAGCACCACGCAGGCCGGCACGGCGATCGAGGCCAGATGCATCGGGTGCAGCCCCACCACCAGCACGGCGAGGGCCGCGGCCGCCCCGCGCCAGGGCGAGCGCCACCAGGCCGCTCGGTGCGCGAGGATCCAGAGCCCGAGGACCGCGAGCGCGAGCGCCCCGCCCTCGAACCCGAGCCGCACGAGGTCGCTGTGGGCGGCGGCAAAGAGTTCCGGGGGCCAGCCCTGGCCTGCGGCGACGATCTGGCGCGCCGTGATCGCCTGGGGCCAGGCCCCGGGCCCGTAGCCCGTCAGGAGCGTCACGGGGACGGCCCAGAGGTCGTCCCACGCGAGCCGCCAGACCGCCAGCCGGTTCAGCGCGCTGTCCGGGCTCCACCCGCGCGCCCAGACGGCGCCGAGCGCCCCCAGGACGCCGAGCGCGAGCGCGCCGGCCCGCGCCCGGCGCGATCCGGACGGCCGGAGCGCCAGCCCGACGATCACGGCCGCCGCGGCGAGCCAGGAGCGGCTCAGGACGACGCCGACGAGCAGGATCGGCAGGACGGCCAGCGGGGCCAGGGGCGCCAGCAGGGCCAGGAACGCCCCGAGGTACTTCGGATTGCCGAGCGTGCCGTGCCAGACGACGTAGGGCGGCGCCTCCGAGCCCCACCAGAGGGGATCCCACCGGAACGCCTGCCCGAGGGCATAGAGCGCCTCCCCGGCGGCCGTGGCGACGAGCAGGACGCGCAGGATCGGCCCCGCGCCACGCTCGACCGCGCCCCGCGCCGCCACCAGGACGGCCGCCCCGCCCGCGAGCCACAGCGCGGTCGCCAGCGCGATCCAGTCGCGCGCCGCGACCGCCCCGAGCGCCCCCCAGAGCACGAGGAGGCCGAGCCAGCGGTCCCCGCGCGTCAGGGCGGCGCCCCCGAGGGCCAGGAGCGCGGCCACGAAGACGTAGAGGGGCGTCTCGAGGATCGCGGCGCCCGGCGTGGCGACCGGCGCCACTCGGACCGCCGCCGTCCAGGGCAGCAGCGCCGCGAGGAGGCCGACCGCGAGCCCGAGCGCCCTCATCGCCCGTTCACCAGGTAGCCCGCGCCCCGCATCGCCTCGTCCCACGCCCCTGGGCCGCCCGCGACGTGGCCCGCCGTGTCCGGGCGCGTCGCCAGGCCGTAGCCGGAGACCTCGTTGACCGGAAACGGGCGCCCCGGACGTTGGCGCGGGCGGTCAGGCGTCTTCGTGCACATCACACCGTAGCGGAGCGCGTCCATCGCGTCGATCCAGGGGTGCTCCCGCGCGATCTCGCCCGACGCCTTGCGGTAGTACCGGCCCTCGAGCGCCTCGATCAGCACGCGATTCCACCGCGGATCGACGAGGAACGCCGGATCGCCGCTCGGCAGCGTCAGGGTCATCAGCCGCTCGAGCGCGTCCAGGCCCGGCTGCACCAGACCGCCGACCCATTTCGGCGCCCAGCCGAAGCTCCGGAGCACCTCGACGGACTTCAGGCCGTCGTCCTTGTCCTGGTTGCCCGCCGGGTCGCAGTAGTCGCGCCGGTTGGGCCAGAGGTCGCCGAACCGCTCGAGCTCGAAGCCGAGCGTGCGCTCGACGAACGCGCGGAGCTGCACCGCCTCGCCCACGAGGGAGCCGAAGACGCGCACGCCGTTGTCGCGCGTGCGCTGAAACCACACGCAGGCCGGAAAGCCTTTGCCGAAGTCCCATCCGTGGCGCAGCGGCAGGGCCGGATCAGGCTCGATCACGCGCAGGTGCGTGTCCGCGCGATACGCGAGGCGAAAGACGGCGGTCAGGGCGCCGGCGCGCGCGTTGAGTTCCATCTCCCGCTCCCACTTGGTGGGCGGATAGCCGACTTTCGCGCGCTCTTTCCATTCCGGCGACGCTTTTTCGGCGTCGGCGCTGTAGTGGAGCGAAATCACGCGCACGCCCTTCACGCCGGCTCCTCCGCGAGCGCCAGCCCGACCACGACGACGGCCGTCCACGCGACGGGCGCCACGCGGAACGGAAACCACGCGAGCGAGACGAGCGCCAAGCTCACCAGCGCGCCCCCGCAGCGACCTCGGAGCGCCCGGCGGTGCTGCCAGGCGAAGGCGCAGAGCAGGACGACGCCCACCAGGCCGTACTCGAACGCGAACTGCACGTACTCGTTGTGGGCCTGGACGAACAGCTCGCGCGCGCCGCGCGGGGCGACGCGGACCCGCTGCATCGGATCGGCGATCGAGGACCACGCGGCGGCCCCGAGCCCCTGCCACGGCGCGGCCAGGAGCCAGCCCGAGAGCCCGCGCCAGGCGATGTCGAGGCGATTCGTCCAGGCCTCGGCCGCGACGCCCCCGCGCGCCCACCAGACGAGCGCGAGCGCCACCAGCGCCAGCGCCCAGGCGCCCCACTCACGCGTGCGCCACCGGACCAGGAGCCCGAGCGCGGCGGCGCCCACGGCCACGGCCGAATACGACAGCAGCAGGCCGACCAGGAACACCGGCAGGAGCCAGAGCGGCGCCAGCGGCGCCAGCATCGCCAGGTAGGCGCCGTAGAGCCCGTGCTGGCCGAAGGTCCCCTGCAAGAGCAGCGCGTGGGGGGCGGGCTCCCAGCCGCGCCAGATCGGATCGATCCCGATGAGTTGCAGGACGGTGTACCCGGTCTGCGCGACGCCGCCCAGGACCAACCCGCCGAGGAGCCAGCGGCGCCACGGGATACGGCAGGCGGGCCCGTCCAGCGCAAGCGCCAGGCGCACACCCCGCCGCACGACGACGCGCCGTGCCCCCCACGCCCGGAGGTCGAGGACCGGCGGCACGCGCTGGAGCCCGACGATCATCACGGCCCCCAGCGCGATCGGGAGCACCGCCTCGGTCATGCCCGGCCAGCCGATGCGGAAGAGCGAGAGCCCCGCCCAGACGACGAAGGCGCCGAGCCAGGGCTCGGCGAGTGCGACGGCGGCGCCCGTCAGCCCGAAGGCCGCCACCGCGAGCGTCGTCAGGGGCGTTTCGACGATCGCCCGGTGCGCGGACAGCCACGCGGCGCCGGCCGTCACCCCGGTGAGCCACGGCAGGCCCACGGCGAGCCCCCCGAGCAGGAGCACGCCGAGGGTCTGGAGCGGGCGCGTCATCCGAGCCGCCTAGTGGTCCATCCGGTTGAAGGTGACGAAGACGCCGTAGAGGTTGTAGATCCCGTTGCCGCCCTGCGGGATCTCCACGGCGTACTCGAGGTTCAAGTCCGTCTGCGAGGCGTGGTACGCCTGACTCGTGACCGTCGCGGTCGTGAGCTGCGGCTGTGGGTCGGAGGCCGTCGGCATCGTCACGGCGCCGGCGAGATTCGCGCCGCAGGTGATGCCCGCATCGTTGGCGTAGATGCAGGAGGCGAGCTTGCCCCAGGCGGTGCCGGTCGTGCCGGGCGCCGCCGAGAACTGGTGCACGATCGAGACGGTCTTGAGCTTGATCCCACGCTGGACCCCGAGGCGTTGCAGCCAGGAGTTGAGCGAGCAGACGACGTTGAACGTCTGGTTGGCTGAGCCCGAGGACCAGTGCAGGCTCCACTGGTTCGCCGCCTGCCGCGAGGCCACGAGCGTCTTGAGCCCCTGGATCCCGGTCGCCGCGCCGCGGTCGGCCACGCACGCCGCGTAGGCCGGCACGAAGGTCCACCCGTCGGTGTCCTCCACGAGCTGCCGCAGCTTGCCGGCGGTCGTCACCTGCACACCCGAGGTCGCCGACGGCCCGATGGTGATCGGGGCCGTCGTCACCGCCGGCTTGATCGCGTTCGTCGTGATCTCGGCCCACTGGGCCTCGGCCGGCCAGGCGAGCCAGAGCGCCGCCGCCGCCATCAGGGCCACCGCCACCACGCTCCGCCAGAGTCTCCCGTCGCGCATCGTCGTGTCCTCCGTGCCGGCCGCGCCGGCGTGCCCGTGTCTCATCGTGCGGCCCCGCGCCGCAGCGTCCCCGCGCGCATCTCGCGCACGAGCCGATCGAGCGCCATGAGGCGCGCCTGGTGCTCGCGCCGCTCCGAGGTCCCGAGGTCCGACAGGTCCGCGCCGAGCTTCCAGGACTCCGCGATCGCGCGCCCGAAGTCCGCCGTCAGTCGGCCGTAGACCTGCGGCAGCCACGCGCCCATCGCCCGCTGGCGCGCCTGCTGCCAGCACCGAACGGCGCGCCCCTCGGCCTCGGCGTCCTTCGCCGCCCGTGCGCCCTGCGCCCGCGCCGCGCAGACGGCCCACTCGACGGCGTGGCTGCGGCCGTGGTCCAGCTGGACGGCGTAGGCGTCGGCGAGCGCCTGGTCGGCGCGGACCGCCCGCGCTCCGAGCCACGCCCAGGCGAACCCGCCCGCCAGGAGGGCCAGGGTCAGGACCGCCCCGACGAGCACCGCCTCCCAGCGGTCCCGGGCGGTCACGCCGCCAGCCCCTGGCAGAGCCGGTGGTGGAAACTCCCCGCGTGGTGCACCGTCGAGAGCGCCACCAGCCGCCCCGTCCGGTTCACGTCCCCCTTGATCGTCGCCAGCCCGGCCGCGTACGAGTCCTCGAAGTCCTCGTCGGGCTCCCAGTGCTGGCACTCGTCCATCAGCAGCGAGGTGAACGTGTACATCCGCGTCTGGTTCGGCCCGTTCGGCAGCGCGACCAGCTCCGCGTGAATCTCCGGGAACTCGACCTTGCCCCGGATCGCCCGCGCCCGCGCCTTCGGGCTGTCCGAGAGCGGCCCGTACCGCTGCGCCTCCGCCGGCAGCGCCTGATAGCTCAACGCGAACCGCTCGACCAGCTCGCACGCCTTGTCGTAGTTCAGCGACTGGATCGCGTTGCGCGTCCCCGGCCGCACCATCGCCTGCCAGCCGAGCAATTCCACGAACAGCCACGAGCAGATCATCTGCCGCGATTTCTCCAGCAGCACGATCCCCTCGGACTCCCACGGCGCCCGGCGCCATGCCTCGACCAGCACCCGGAAGTAGGGCTTGTGCCGCCGCCCGTGCGCCGCGCAGACCGAGAGCCCCTCGCGCAGCACGACGACCTCGTTCGCCGCCGCCTGCGCCGCGCACACCGCGCACAGCGGGAATGGCCGC
>Ga0208957_1000250_pt1 | contig 46794 bp, 71 predicted proteins | sample RifOxyA1_FD_184029 | JGI IMG/M metagenome (GOLD analysis project Ga0208957, IMG submission 184029) | Groundwater microbial communities from Rifle, Colorado - Rifle Oxygen_injection A1 (SPAdes) | ecosystem: Environmental > Aquatic > Deep subsurface > Groundwater | place: Rifle, Colorado, United... | reverse complement strand
GTTGTCGAGGCGTTCGTTGTCTTCCCGCAGTGCGTCGGCGTCCTGGAGGATTGCCTCCCAAGCGTCGGCGTGGGGAATCAGCCCGCAGCACGGACAATCATCCCGGTAACATGGCCCCACGGTACCATTGGACTTCGGCCCCCAGTTCGGACAAGAGGCGCTCTGCCACAGCACTCTCAGCGTCTCTGGCCCTAGTTTGTCACTCATGCTTCACCTCCCCTGCGGCGAGGCGCACCTCTCCACACGATGGCCGCGGTCCCGTCAATGATGGTCTGTTCGAGACGCTGTACGAGGTCCTCGTACATGCTCTCTGGTATTTCCCGATAACCCTGCCAATCACACCCTTTCGACCACTCCATGAATGCCCGTCGGAGTGCTGCTCGCCATCTGCGGCTATCCCGCCATTCAACATAGAGCAGGAACAGCGCGAAGACCAAACCATAGACCACCAGCCCAACTAGTAGAGGAACGACCCATTCACTCATGCTTCACCTCCCCTGCGGGGGCGAGGGCGGCTATAAATGGTTCCGCGAAGACCGCATCAAGGATTGACCTGGGGACGTCCGGGAAGAATGGTTGTTGCTCCTCGGGACTGGTGTAGCCATCGTCAATCATGCGGATACACCGCTCGCGGATGTTATGAGCCAGCGACGCCTCCGGCGCCTCCGCCCGCGCCTGCGAGGCGGCCCGCAGGGCTAGCTTGGCGCACACCTCGTCAGGCGACATGCGATGGTCATTCTCGTAGATGTTGTAGCCAATTGTCTCGTCGTACACGTTGCTTTCAATCACATGGCTGTACCTCAGCACCGCCTCGGCGTCAATCATGCTTCACCTCCTGACCCAGGCCCGCGCAGACCGGGCAGACGTAGCGCAGCGTTTGTTCCACCTCGTACCATCCGGGATCTAGCCACGCGCAGATCTTCCGAGGCGAGGCCGACTGAAATGGCCCCTTGCCCAGGAAGGACACATAGAGACCACCGTCCCCCTGACAATTCTGGCATAGCATGTCGCTTAGTACCTCTATCAATCGGAAGACAACAACCTTATGGGCAAGGTTCCACTTCTTCACGTCGGAAACGGCCTGCGCCGGTAACGAATACGGCGCCAGATACCGCGGCTGGTACGCCGCCACACTCACGCTATCCATGCTGCCCTGCGGCAGCAAGGGCGGCCATGTTCCACATAAGGCTGATGGCGAAATTAGCGACATCCATCTCGTCTCCGTTCCTCACGACATTCCATCTCGCCAATGCTGTCCCCATCCAAATATCCAGCGCCTCCACCCGCGCCTGCGAGGCGGCGAGGGCTTTGTAGCCTCGCTGCATCAGGTCGCCGGTATCCGTTGGCCCAGACAGTCCATGCTGGGCCAACCAATCGAGCATCTCGGCCAGCACCATCTTGGCGTCGGGCTTGTCGCTCTTCGCACTCTGTAGAGAGTCAGTCATGCTTTACCTCCCTCGCGCCCAACGTAAGCCGGATTGCGTTTCGGAGTTTCAAGTCCCCGGTAGGGATCATAGGTTTTCCCTCCTCCACCTCGCTGTCGGACTCTCGGCCGTGCTAGTCCCCTCCGCCAGGATGGATGCCGCCACGGCGACGACGCTCTTGGGAGAGGAGATCGTCAGCTTGTCGTTCCGCATCCGCTTGATAGCGTCCTTTAACAGAGCCCGGATCTTCCCCTCATCATTCTCGCATGAATCTGCAAGTTCCGCAAGCGGCAATCTCCACAAGACATAGGCTCTCTTGGCGCCCTCGGGGTAGCTCTCATTGGGCACCGGAAGCCCCGACTCGGAAGAAAACGCTTTCACCAGTTCGCCGATAAGCGGCGCGCGGCCGTTAGGCCGCTGGAGGTCTTTTTCTTTAAGTATGTTTCTTTCTTTAGATGGCGTACTACTGGGGTGCATTACATAAGGCACAATCGTACTACTTTGGTCAACAGCAGTAGGTCGTAATCTTGTCCAGTTCACGCTCCACTCGGTCACTCCCTTTCCCTTGTTGGCGGTCAGCAAGTGCCAGTTGTCAGACAAGCTCTGGCCGGCCTCAAAGGCAGCTCGGCGACTGAGGCCTGTAGCTCCGGCGAGAAAGGTGACAGACATCCTCCGCTTCTTGCGCTGGAAGCCTATGGTTTGGCGGATGACGGCCATGAGCACGCGCAATTCGGAGGCTTTCAGTTGGGGAAGATACACGTCGAACAGGTCGTTAGGGACCTGTGTGTGGTTTGGAGCCTCAAAGCCCATTCAGTCCTTCTTGGCCCACTCGGATTTGCGCCCCTTAGACTTCAACCAGACTACCGCTCCTCCGCACCTTGGACAACCGATCCGCCGGAACGCGCTACCTAGATCCTCGGGACCCGGCACCAGGACAACAGCATCAAGCTGGCCGAAACGGTGTCCGCAGTAGGGACACTTCGGATACACCGCATGAGGACTGCGAAGAGGTGTGCGCGTGTCGCTCATGTCTCAAAACGTCGGCTCTCTGCGACAAATGCCGACGTTTTGGCAATCAGCAATAGCGTAGCCGAGAGGTCAACTTGGAGGATTTCGCTAAGCCGTGTCGCCTGTCGAACGACGAGATCCGCCTGGCCAGACGGCAAAGCCCTGAGAGCCAAGCGCACATCGGCAATGGTCATCTGACGAACTACGCTCTGGCGAGAAAGGCTAGTTTCTCTCATGCAGGACCTCGCAGGCTTGCCCCAGGAGCCTCGAATTGGCCCCCGGGAGCGTTTTCTGGCGGTTGCAGGGCGTTCTGGTTGGGCCGATCCCTGTCCCTGCTAGCCGTGCCTTCTGACAGTTTCAGCGTCAGATGCCAGCCGCATTCGGGGCACGTTACCATGAGCGTGCCACGGATTTGCTCGTGATCGTGTATCACCGTAACGCACGCAGAACACCACCAGTATCCGTCGCGACCCGTGAACCAGTCGCCCTCTTCCTGGCCCTTGCCACAGTTGTCACAGATGGGCCAGGGGGCCTCTGGAACAAGGTCGTTCTCCTCCATGCCCAACGTCTCCTCTCTTGCGCGCCTGATTCAAGTCCCCGGCAGGGATCTGTTTTTCTCCATCATCTCCAACAGGTGAAGTCTGTATCTTCCCAATGCCCTCTGGCTTTCCACCAAGGCGTCGTAGCAATCGGCGAACGCCTCGGCCCACGGGGCGTCCGGCCTGACACTCGGCCGAAAGACTGCCGACTGCCGCAATGTCCGATACTGGTTCATGCACTCTTCTGGCGTCATGCGGCGTCCCTCCTGGTAGGGTCCGGGCATCATGGGTAGTACCACCGCTCCCCGTCGGGGAACTCCCGCGCCAGCCGGTGGGGGCGGCCCTGGTAGTACCACCGCCACCCGCCGGGCCACTCCCGCCGTAGCCGGTCGGGGCGACCTTCGGGGTATTCTTCGCTACCGTCGGGGTGGATCACTCGCTAGTCTCCCCCAAGAATTTCGTGAGCCCCGCGCCGCTGCTGGCGGTGGAATAGGCAGAAAAGTGCCACTCAAACGCCGAGGCCGGAACGACAACCTCGGCATCCAGCAGCCAAGCCACGAACTCTTGTTCTCTAAATCTGTACTGCTGGGCTTGTTCGGGGCGCTCTGCCAAGTAGACCCGCATCAGTTCCTCCACATCCATCTCCTGCGCCGCGCGGTAGAGGCCATAGGCGTAGTCCGAATACTCTCCCCGACTGAGAACGAGAAGAGAGTTCACGGGGACGTTCTGTGTCGGGTCCGGCATGATGGTCATTTCTCCCTCCCTGGGTGAATACATTCTGTAGTCCGGCGCATACTTTTCGTATGCGCTAGGGCCTGCCCGTCCGTGCGATCTTGCTGTCCCATACGACCTCGTGCTCCCGAAACTCCCTGGCAAGGGTGCGCTTCTTGTTTCGGGAATAGACATGCCCCACCAGGAAGAGGAAGAGTGCCGCAAAGACGCCGCCGTGGTCCTCCGTCCCCGTTGGGTCTATCCGGTGGGCCATCTCGTGTAGCACGAGGTGCCGACGGCGTTCGCCTCTCATCATTTGTCCGCTGCCGTCCCTGCCCAGACGCGACGTGTCGCTGCCGCGTCCGTCCTTGACGGCGAATGTTCGCACACGAGGATAGCGACTGCGCCACCAGGGCGCGGCCAGGATCTCGTTGGCAAACGCCTGCAACTCTCCAAGTGTCCAGTCGGTCTTCTCCAGACGAAAGACGGCGGCCTGCGCCTGGTACAACCTGTTCTTCTGGGGATCAAGTGCGTCGTGAGGCATAGATCTCCGCCATCAGCACCGGAACGTGCGCCAGCACGCGACAGTGAACTGCGACCCGAAAGTCCAGGGGCATAGACGAGGGCGTCTCCACCACGATAGATGGCGCGACCAGGGACATCTCATCATCAATGCTACCGTCCTGGAAATCCCAAATGATGCCTTCCTCAATGTCCAGTCTTGGCTCGTCCTTCTCCCACCACGCACGGAGATCCTTGGCGAACGTTACGCCGGCCGCGTAGAGCATGTTCCTGACGGAAATGGCATAGCCCGTTCCCTCGTGCCCAAAGAGATACACGGATGGGGCCCGGTCGTCCTCGTGCAGGTCGAGGAAGAGTCCAATCGTCCTCCCGTTCGTCAGCTCCTCCCGGAATGCGGCGTTGGCGGCCACGCTGCCGGCCGCAAACGGCGACCGTGGCTGGCCTCTGGCGATTCCGGCGGGATTGGCGTTTGGCACGACCAGGTAAGGGAAGGTCCACGTCCTCTCGATTTCGGGAAGCATGGAAAGGACGGCAACCGTAGGCGCCGGCTCCTCTCCGTGCAGGCCAGCGAGGACGACGACGCAGGGCTGCTCATTGTAGAATCTTCCCTCAAGCGCCGTGATGCCAAGAACGGATATGGCGTTCATGTCCGTGTCTCCCACAGCCTCCGCAACGCACCCGCCTCCAGCCGCCGATGCCCCAAGAGGCCAGCCTTGTTGGCCGACCGCGGCGGAAGTAGCATCCTCCGCCGGCGGGCACGGACGCAGTACCAGTCGCTATGCCAGATGCGGGCCATTGTCCAACGTCTCCTCTCTTGCGCGTCTAGCTTCAAGTCCCCGTGCGTTCACCCACGATGGCCAGGCCGGCCATGTTCGCCCCACAAAGTGGAGGGGCTATGTATTCCCTACCCTACCGGGGACTTGTGGCTAGGCCCGCGGAAGAAGTATCGTTGGGCGATAGCAATAGTTCGGCTTTTCTGGCCCAGTCGCGGTATGTCCTGCCGTCATCTGTGTTCAGCGGCTTCTGCCAATAACGTATCGGCGGGTCCTCTAGGTACAGGGCAAGTCTACGAAGCCTGCTCGGATCGTCGTGGGTCATTCCGAGAGCCACGTTGCAGTTGTGGCACAGCCATCCTCGAAGGTCTCCCGTGGCGTGGTTATGGTCAAGGCCAAGTTTGGCCTCCGTTCCGCATCCGTGGCAAAGGCTGGGTTTTGTGTCCGCTATCAGGGATGCGATGTATTTTAGGAACGTGTGCCCTCCGGCACGGAGCTTTCCACGTACTACGGACGGGTAGTTTCTCCTGTTGCTGGTCACATTGCCTCCACGCCCAACGTCCCTTGGGCCGGGTTGCTAGCCACAAAGCCGGTTGTGGTAAAGCGACCGTCCGGTTCGGGTCTTTAGCCACATTGCTAAGCAACTGAGTTGGTCATCTCGCCAACTATTATAGTCACTTTAAGTTACCGGGATAGTTCAGTCCCTCTATGCCGGACTCGTCACACGCTGTAGTGTATCGTGGGCCTGTAGTAGTCGGAACCCTCGATCTTCTCGTATCCGATTCCAATGCACAGCCCCCCCATTGCCGCCGGAGGATAGGCGGCGGCCTCTGCGTAGGTTGCGCGGCTCTCCAGCGCCGGCTCGTCCAGGCGCAGCGGGTCGCGGCTGATGTAGCCCCGAAGCCAGGCCCCCGTTCTTGCCACGAGTTTCGTCCGGTGGAAGTGAACGCCGTCCGGGCTGACGTACTGCCGGTCTATGGGGGCAGAGACCTTCGCGTGGGAATGGCCCATCAGGTACACGTCGGCGTCGATGAACTTCAGAAGGTCCTCGACCCGGTGCAGGTGTCCGCCCTGCGTTCTGGAGGAGCCCATTCCGTGATGGGCGTAGATGATCGTATCGGCCTCCGGATGTAGCCCTGGCATCCGATACGGCCTGATGCGAACCAAGGCCGATGTCCCGAGAAAGGGAGCCTGGAGGGCTCTGCATAGCTGCTGGTCCGCACCGGTTCCATCGGCGTAGTCCCAGCGGTGGTCGCCCTCCAACAGGCCGATCCATCGGCCCTTCGTGAACTCCATAAGGCGGGCCAACTTCTCGACCTGCTCCTCGATCAACTCGTCAACCTGCTTCTTCACCTTGTCCCGAAGGAGAGATGTCAAGGCCCTCTGGGAGGCCGAGGCGAAATCGATGTATTCGCCCATTCCCAGGAACATTGCTCCTCGGTCCATGCCCCAGCGCAGATGTTCTACGAACTTCTCTTGCGGCCAACCCTCGGTCAGGTAGTGAACGTCGCCGACGGGCATGACGAGGCATTGCTGATTCTTGGCAAGTACGAAGGGGGTCTTCTGCTTGATCTTTCTGGCTTCCGCTGTCAGAACGATCATTCGTCCTCCCTCTGTCTCATCTCGAAGTATCTCTGAAGGATGCGCCGAGCGTCTTGTTCTGATACCGTCTTGAGGAGCCTCTTCCTGAACCTCCCGTGTATCAGCGGGACGATGCCCATCTGGCGCATGATGGGTCCGATGACGCCGTGCTGAGGGTTCCGCAGGCCCAAGGCCTCACACAACTCAGAAACGCTCACCCTTCCCCTCATCAAGTCGTCGGCCTTGGACCTAGCAGTTGCCATTTCCTGCGAGAGGTTGAAGCGTGCCATTATGCCGGACCCCGCAAGCTGTCAATGTAGGCCTCAAGCATCGTAGTAGTCCCGTCCCCCCTCGGGGTCCTCCCGCCACAGTCGGTCGGAACGGTCGCGGGGGTATTCTTCGGAGCCGTCGGAGTGGATCATGTGCTCCCTGCCGACAAACTTGTCGGGTCCAGCATGATCTTATTACCATCCCGAGAGCGCGTCAATACCCAAAACGGCGACCGCCCTCCGGGGTTAGAGGGCGGTCTAGGAGGAGGAGAGGAGTATGGCTACTCCTGCGGCTTTGAGATCAGCTTGTAGAAGGCCGTTGCGACCGCGAACACCTCGGCCAGGATGGCCGCGATGTTTTCCAGGTTGGGCACCTGGAGCTGGCCCTTGGCCGCCATGTACACCAGCGCCAAGGCGAAGGAGACGGCGTAGGTGATGAGAAGGGCGCGATTCCCCTCCCAGCCTAGCCAGTTCTTGATGGCGTTGACGAGCGTTACGCCCGCTACACCACCCAAGAACGCAAACAGAAGATCGGATTCCATGTGAACCTCCCTTGCAAGGTTGGCTGTATTCTACCATGCCGGACCTACCTGTCAAGAGGCTGATGGCCTCCAGTAGTACCAGCGCTCCCCATCGGGGGACTCCCGCTCCAGCTCGTCGGAGCGGCCTGGGAAGTACCAGCGCTCCCCATCGGGGTCCTCCCACCACAGATGGTCGGGGCGGCCCTGGTAGTACCAGCGCCTCCCGTTGGGGGACTCCCACTCCACATGGTCGGGGCGACCCTGGTAGTACCAGCGCCTCCCGTCGGGGGCCTCCCACTCCACATGGTCGGGGCGACCCTGGTAGTACCCCCGCGACCCATCGGGGTCCTCCCACCGCAGATGGTCGGGGCGGCCCCGGTAGTATTCTTCGGAGCCGTCGAGGTGGATCATGTGTAGTACCAGCGCTCCCCATCGGGGTCCTCCCACCACAGATGGTCGGGGCGGCCCTGGTAGTACCAGCGCCTCCCGTTGGGGAACTCCCACATCAGATGGTCGGGGCGACCCCGGGGGTAGTGTTCGGCGCCGTCGAGGTGGATCATGTGTAGTACCAGCGCCTCCCGTCGGGGGACTCCCGCGACAGCTCGTCGGAACGGTCGCGGGGGTATTCTTCGGAGCCGTCGGAGTGGATCATGGTGTACTCGCCCACAATCTATCCGGGATGCGCGGCTAGTTTCAAGTCCCCGGCAGGGTGCTAGTCGCCGGATCGGACGGGCATCCCCAGCCAGATCCTTTGGCGTGGCACGACAGCCCAAGGCAGATCGGTTTTCGGGAGCGTGCTGGTTCCGTGGTCGGGGTGCATGATGGTGATGGGCTCGTCGCAGACCAGGACGGGCAGCCCGTTGACGCGGAACACATCAACGTTGGTCACGTCAACATCGTGCATGTGGCCCGTTGTCTCCCCGACGGCAACCGTTAGCAACTTGCGGCCGTTGACGGGTCGGGCAGTTTGGTCCCGCTCGGCACTCCGGGGCAGTGGGCGCACTAGGACGAAGTACACATCACCTTGACGAATCCAGTCTCCTACACGCAAGCTATTCATTTTTGGCTCTCCTTTGTGGCCTATCGGGTTGTGGCTCCTGGCTTGTGGTGTTCCCTTCGTTGCTTTTGTAGTACCCCCGCGACCCATCGGGCTCCTCCCACTCCACATGGTCGGGGCGGCCTGGGAAGTACCCCCGCGACCCATCGGGGTCCTCCCGCGACAGCCGGTCGGGGCGGCCCTGGTAGTACCAGCGCCTCCCGTCGGGGGCCTCCCACGCCAGCTGGTCGGGGCGACCCTGGTAGTACCCCCGCGACCCATCGGGGTCCTCCCACCGCAGATGGTCGGGGCGGCCCCGGTAGTATTCTTGGGAGCCGTCGAGGTGGATCATGTGTAGTACCAGCGCTCCCCATCGGGGTCCTCCCGCCACAGATGGTCGGGGCGGCCCTGGTAGTACCAGCGCCTCCCGTTGGGGGACTCCCACTCCACATGGTCGGGGCGGCCCTGGTAGTACCCCCGCGACCCATCGGGGTCCTCCCGCGACAGCCGGTCGGAGCGGCCTGGGAAGTACCAGCGCTCCCCATCGGGGTCCTCCCACGACAGCCGGTCGGGGCGACCCTGGTAGTACCCCCGCGACCCATCGGGGTCCTCCCACCGCAGATGGTCGGGGCGGCCCCGGTAGTATTCTTGGGAGCCGTCGAGGTGGATCATGTTTCGGCCAGCATGTCGCCCAATTGTACGTTGAATCCTGCGGGAAGGTCAATGAGCCAGGTGCTAGCCGCTTTGCACGATGCGATTTCCGGCGGTAAAGGCAATATGACGGGCTTTTCTCCTTTCGATGGATCTCCGTCCACGAGGAACGTTATGAGCTGTGTTCCTACGGTGGCCCGGTAAAGCGTCCCGATGACCGGATCGCTGTCAAGTATAGCAGGATGTAGCTGCTCAAGCAATTTCTCCAGCGACATCAGGGCCAGCATGGCCGTCGAAATTTCCGTGTTGGACTGGGCTAGTATCTTCTCGGCGGTGATCTTGTCTGGATGCCGGACGATCCAGGTCGGCACGCGCACCCCGTTGAGAAAGTATAGCGGGCGTCCCTTGGCGGGAATGATGGCGGGACCATTTGACCTGTGGATTCGTCCGTTGAGGGCATAAAGGACGGTGCCGCTGGCATAGCGGGCGGCTGGGCCATCATCGTTGTGGAGGACGCCGGGGATCTTGTAGAACCTGTAGCCCCCGTCCTCGAAGACCAGGGCGGGGTCAATGGGATCGTAGAGCTGGCCAGCTTCGTTGAGTGTGCGCTTGATGACACTGGTCATTGTGTGGCCTCCTTTGTGGCCTAGTCTAGGTAGTACCGCGTCCCGTTGGCGGTCTCTGTCCACAGCTGGTCGGGGCGTCCTGGGTAGTAGTACCGGCTCCCATCGGGGTATTCCCGCCGCAGCTGGTCGGGGCGTCCCGGGTAGTAGGCCCGCCTCCCGTCGGGGGTCTCCAGCCACAGCCGGTCGGGGCGACCACGGTAGTAGTACCGCGTCCCGTTGGCGGTCTCTGTCCACAGCTGGTCGGGGCGTCCTGGGTAGTAGTACCGGCTCCCATCGGGGTATTCCCACCGCAGCTGGTCGGGCCGGCCCTCATAATAGCCTCGCAACCCATCGGGGTATTCCCACCACAGATGGTCGGGTCGGCCTTGGGGGGAGTATTGTTCGGAGCCGTCGGCGTGGATCATGGGTCAGCCTGGTAGTATCCGCGGCGGCCATCGGGGCATTTCCCAGCGCAGATGGTCGGGGCGTCCTGCGTGGTATTGTTCGGCGCCGTCGGGGCGGATCATGTCTCTGCCAGCATGTTGGGTCCAGCGTGGTTGTTAGTGTAGGCCGGTCTTTAGTGTCCAGGCCGCACCGCAGGCAGGTTTCTGCCTTTCTTTGGGAGGCTTGGCGTACTGGGTGTTGGTTGACTGGCAATTGGAGCAACGTCGCAGAAGGAACAAGTTGTCAGGTACGGGCGAGCGGGTTGTGCAATGCCCGCATACGAGAGGCGCATACTTGCGGTCTGTGGAGGGAGCAAAGGCGATCTGTGTCATTGTTCGTCGCTCCTTTTTTTGGCAGGGGTGCCCGTCATGGGGTAGCCTTGGCGATGGCGGCGGCAGCGGAAGCTCTGGCGTCGTTTCCGGCTCTGGTATCTGGGAAAAAGTGTAGAGCGGTGCGCGCCACAGACAACAGTGCGCCAGCGGCAGCATGGAGAGGACACCAAGCGATATAGTGCGCGCCTGCGGATTCTCGCATGACCTTACACCCGCAGGAATAGTCGTTGAGAGACAGGTCGGGGGAAGCAAGGCGCATTGCATCGACCAGCTCGCGATCCATACGGATTCGTTTTGGTGTGTGCTGTGTGGTCATGGGGTTCTCCGTGCCTAGAGTGTAGCATAGATCTAGGCGAGATGCGCAGGATTGGTACAGGAGTCCCGGTTGTCTGAACGTGTGGGATTGACAGGTGACATAAGCTGTGCTAGGGATAGAACGCATGAGCGACGCTGGTGCAGATGATACCTCTCGCCTGACGAACCATGGCGAGCAGGACGAGCTTCAAGTCCCCGGCAGGGTCATGGGTGTGTTAGATAACGGTACCCTCCGGGGCTCAGGCGGCAAGTTCCTGCTTGGTAGCAAGCCCTCGACCGCAATAACGTCAGGGTGGTTGTGGACGTTGGCGCCGGCGGCTGGCGGGTCCGGCGTGGTGGTCTCCAATGAGGGAGAAGGGGGATAGTGGGAGCTGCTGGCTTGGGAGGTGTGTGCTGAGCCGGCGTGGCGGGCAGGCTTGTGCTGGCGGGAAGGCTTTGTGCGGGGGGGTAGCGCCCGAGTGCCCGGTGCCCGTGCGGCCACCTGGCCCGGCCTCGGGTCAGCAGGCTCGCAGGCTCGCAGGCCACAGCTGGTCACAGCTGGACAGGCTGGCTGGCGCGGCAACCGAGGGGGGGTATGCAGGCGGGCGGCCATGTGAGCGGGGGGCAGGGGGGAAGGCCCCCCCGGTACGTCGAGTTCCTCTTGTGTGTATATGATATATAGTTCCTTCCCCGCTCGTTTTTGCAGGCAAAATGCAACCAGGCAACCCGTTAGCACGCAAACTCCGCCACCATGCCGCCAGCGCACGTTTGCGGTCCCCGTTGCGTCGCGGACAGGCATCTGTTGACAAGCCGCCAAGGAGGCAGTACACTGGTGTCGCGGGCGCGTGAAAGGCGTTAATACGGCTCATCCCGGAGCACGAGAGACAAGCGGGTGCAATTCCCCACCCCGCGTCAGAGGCCCAGGTACGCCAGGCCAGGAAGGAAATCAACATGGACGACAACTCGCAAGACCAGATTCAGGTCATACCGCCCTACGTCAGCGTCGAGGTAAGCAGAAACAGCAAGGGCTACAACTGGTCCGCCAAGGCCGGCCACTACCCAGACCCCGAGTCCGCTCTGGAAGCTGTCAAGCAGGCCGAACAGCAGCTCGCACTTCAGTACGGGGGCCGCCTTGAGGGGCAGGACAAATGAAACAGCAGAAAGACCAACCTAGGGCCGACACGCCCATCCACTCTTATGGCACTCCCTTCCGCCTCCCCGGTGCCTATCGGCCCCGCAGGTCAGACCCGTTTAGCCCATGGGCGTACCTCTGGATAGCCATTGCCATAGCCGGCGGCGTGCTCGGTACGCTAGCCGTACTCGGCTGGCTCTTTGGCACCATCGTGATGTACCTCCGATGAGACGCATCGCGCGAGCGGCTGCGGCCATGGCCCTCCGCATCCTCGGCTGGCGTCCCGCTAGCTTTGCTCTCCTGCGGCTTCCCATCGCGGCGTGGTTCATGCTCGCAAGCGTTGTGTTTGCTGGAGCCGGCATTCTCCGCTCTCCCGCGCCAGCCGTTTTCCGCGACATGGTTGTGGCCGTCGTTGCCGACAAGTTGGCAGGTCCGCCCGTGCCATTTGGCTTCGACTACACCCGGTCCCATCCCTTGGACCCGGCGAAGACCTGGGGGCTTTATGTCAACAGCGAGTACCTGCTAGAGAAGGTCACTCTTTGGGTGCCACAGTTTGCCTACGAGGGGATCTCTGACGGCATCTACCCACAAATCACGGCGATCCAGCCGTTTCCATCCGAGCGCTCGTTTATTGTAGCGGGGACCGCGGGACGACTTGACAGCGGGTATCCCATCGTCCTTCTCAACGAGAGATTCTTCCTTGAGGGCTGGGAGATAGATGAGCGCGACATCTACACCACCCTTCTACACGAGCTGACACACGCGCAGGGCGGCAACTTCACCTTCCTGCCCCCGCCGGAGTCGAGGTCGGCCGGATGGATTTACGAAGAATCTGCCCGCCTGGAATCACTCACCTCCGCCACGACCGTCGAGATGGCGGCCGCCCTCTGCAACCGTGGCGACCGGGTGGCCTGTGGCTCCTTCTGGATTCAGATACGCGACTTCGCCACGAGGTCTCTTCAGGCCAAGGCGTACCGCGGAGGATATGGCTGGGCTTACGAGGCGTTCGCCGACGTCTATCTGAGGAACCACCAGGAGCGCATCCAGCGTGACAAGTCCATGCGCTTCTGGGAGCCCCGCATGTGGGAGTTGCGCGGGATTCTCGAAAGGTACGGCGAACACCCATGGGAGCAGGAGGTCATGGCCGGAGTGTGTGGTCGGGTCCTGAGCGCGGGGACCCATCGCCTGCTAAGCATAACGGCCGGGGGGTTCTCTACGTATCTCGTGGCGGGCATCAGATTCGACGACACCCGCTACATGCTCGGCCCCGTGGGCGTGACATTCCTGAGGGCATTTGGTTGCCCGTCCTTAGGGACAACCCGAAGCTCGTGGAGTACCCGACATGGAAGACATAACGCACACCGACAAGGAATGGTACAGACAGGAGCGGGGCGGACCGTGGGTGGAGTGCAATCCGGGGCACGTTCCGGCCCCCTCAGGAGATCCCCGCGAATGGCCCGATCTATACGCGCTTCGGGCCGATCTGCGCGCCGCGGCCGCCGGAGGACGAATCCTGTGGCACGCCTACACGAGCGTCTACCGAGCATGGAAAAGACTGGCGGAACTGCGAACGGCGGAGAACCGCCTGTTCCAGCTCTTTATGGGCGACGGGTTTCGTGGCATTCGAGTGGCGGCGATTCAGAAAGAAACCAATCTGCTTCACGAGGAATACCGGCAGGCGGCCGAGCAGGCCGGTGCCGCCAACGCCGCCCTGCCCGAGGCAATCAAGGGGCAGGCATGATGCGCACCTGTCGATATTGCGGCGTCACCGGAAGCCTCAGCAGCCTCCATCCCGGTTCCTGTGGCGAGTGCGGCGCGCCACTGCCGCGGCCCAACTCGCCGCCTCCACTGCAATACGTGTTATGGTACGCGACACAATCCACTTGCGCCACGCCAATGAACTCCTCCCTACCCTGGGAGTCCGTCTTCGTCGTGAAGGCCTCTTGACATAACGCCCGAACTCTGGTAGTGTTTATGTTATGCCTCCGGCCCCGCAAGGGGAGGGCGGTCGCTTCGTCTCGCTCACGTCTGAAAGGGCCAGAGAACTCCAACAGAAATCCGTAGAGGCCCGCAGGCGTAGCCCGAGGACGGAAGCCCGCGCCTCCAAACTCCTGGAAGATCTTGCCGGCCTCTCTTGGGAGATGGCCGACGAATCCCTGAGGACGCTTGCCGTTGCGGCCGTCTCTGGCGGCGGCGGCGCCGTCACGGCCCACCGCCTTCTCCTACAACGACTGGGAAGACTCACGGACAGCGCGCCGCAATGGGACGCCGCCAAGGGCGATCCGTGTCCCACCTGCGGAGGGCAAACGCTGGTTATCAGCCTGACCGCTGACGACTACGAACGATTCGAGAGACTGCGACAGGAGGAAGATGATGGCGAAGAAGAGGAACCCGCCGCCCCCGGAACCGGCTTGGCTGAAGAAGTTCCGGCGGGGAGCGGAGGACCTGTACAGTAAAGCTGTCAAGACCGTAGGAGAATGGGGAAGACGGACGTTCGGCGGACAGGGAACGGTGGAGGGGCCGGCTCGCGGCAGTGCCGTCGATCTCTCCAGGACGTTCTGGGATTGGATGTCGCGCGGCATCAAGACCCGCGATGCCTACGACGCTACGGGCCGGGCCGAAAGCCGGCACGGCGTCGAGATGGGGCGCCACATGAGCATGAACCCCCACAAGAAGATGACCATGCGCACCATGCGCGTCATGCACATGAAGGACAAGGCGTCTTCCTCGCCAACCCCACCCCCGCCAGGAATGTGGCCGCAGGGAACACCGCATTACTTCGACAATCCCTATGCGCCGTTTCCCGGAATCCGTAGCGGCGGTCGGGGCACGATGATTCGTCCCGGCGTAGGCAATGAGCGCCCAAATCCGACCAGGCAAAAAAAGAAGAAGCCTGCCCGTAGGCCGCATGGCCACTAGAGCATGGCCGTCTTCGTCCTCCTCGCCCTCGTGTTCCTGGTAGCACTTCTGGCGACGTCGGACGCGACGTTCTTCCGGCCCATCGGATGCCCCAGGTGCGGCAACCCCCTGATCGAGCACCTGCAAGAACAGGTTCCCATGCCGGACTATTGCCCGCGATGTGGTCATAGGTTGTAAGACACGTGCGCCGCGTCTTTATCCTTGGCAACGGCCCGTCGCTGGCGGATCACGACCTGTCTCTTCTGGCGGGCGAAGAGACGTGGGCCCTGAATCGAATCCACCTGTTCTACGGACGCACCGCCTGGCGCCCGAGGCGCTGGTGGTTCACCGACCACCCACAGATCCGATGGCAGCTAGAGGAAATCCTGGCGCGCGTTCCGCAAGAGAAGGAGTGCTGGATACGCTCGGACGTTTGCGAAATGCTGACCGGAAGCTATTGTCCTTTTGGCAAGGACAACCTGGCATTCTTGCCAAACCTGCCAGCCAACGTGCATCCCTGGACGTTCTGCAACGAGCACCTGGCATCCCGTGCGACGGACGCCAACTTTCCGAAGGTCTACCATTGGCCTTCCGACGGATCGCTATGCAAGGTAGGCACCGGCGTCTCCGTAATGATCGCCCAGGCCATGCTGGAGGGATACGACCAGATCAACCTGTTGGGTTGTGACGCCCACTTCAGCCCGGAGAGGCACCACTTCGACCCCGACTACCTGAAGGGCCACGAGATTCTATCGGAGGAATACTGCGACATGCTGAACGCCCGAGTCGTCGCGGCCCACCAGCTGATGTCCGCCGAGGCCGCCAAGCGCGGCGTCGCAATCCGCAGTGTTGGTGAACCGGGGGCGTTGCGCGACGTCTACGAGCACGTCTCTCTTGCGGAAGCTCTGTGAGGGCCTTCGTTCTGGGCAACGGAAAGAGTCTCGCCAACGCCCCGTGGGAACGATTGAGAGACGAGGTGACGTTCGGAGTGAATAGAATCCACCTGGTCTACCCGAAGACCGCCTGGCGACCGACCTTCTGGGTCGCCGCCGACCGATCTCAGTATGGCCGCCAGGGAGACGACATCGAGTTTCACGTGTTGCAGAGCTATCTCTGTTACATCCGAGCAGACATGATGAAGGACGTTCGTTTCTACGACCCCGAGTTCGGGGGCAACCCGATACCCGATACGGTGCGCCTCTTCGACCACTGTGGACACATCGAGGTCACGCGCAACCCCTCTACCGGCTGGCACCTGCCCTCGTTGTGTTCCATGGCCGGATCGCTTTCCGTGGCCATGCAGCTGGCCTTCGTGATGGGCCATGACCCTGTGTACCTGCTGGGTTGCGACATGCGCTACCAGGCCCACCGGGTCAATCACTTCGACCCGAACTACGTTGACTACGACATGTACTCGGCTGAGCGCGTCGCCATGACGACCGCCAACCTGATCGCCGGCCACAAGCACGCGCGTGATTCGTATGCGAGGGCCGGCAGGAAACTTTACGACGCGACGCAGGACGGCGGACTCACGATCCACCCGAAGGCGGATCTCGCCGACGTATTGTAAAGAGGGAGTAGACAAATGGTCAAACTAGACGACATCCGCTTCCAGGCAACCGGAGAGGTTCGCTGGCCCGACGACCATCCGAGGGCCGACGAAAACCCTCCCGCAGAGAAGGACAGTGCCGAGGAGAAAGAGACTTCTCAAAAGGATGACGAGGAATGACAGTACAACTTCGAGAGGACGCGGTACAGAACAACCGTCTCGACACCATTGACACTGCCATCGGGGCCACTGGAACCTTCCGGCTCTACACCGGAGCCCAGCCGGCCAACTGCACGTCGGCCAACACGGGGACTCTGCTGGTGAGCGGGAACCTCCCCAACCCGGCGTTCGGGGCGGCATCCGGCGGCACGATGGCCAAAAATGGCACCTGGTCGTGGACGGCCTCGGGCGGGGCGGCTTCTACGCCCGGACACTTCCGAATCTACAACAGCCAGGCCACCATGGACGGCACCACCTGTCAGTTGCAGGGGGATGCTGCTATTGGCTCGGGAAGTCTGAACATGGACGGAACGATCACCTCGGGGCAGACGGTGACGATCAGCGCCTCCACCTTCACCGAAGGCAACGACTGATGAACACGCATTCCGCCCGCCTCGAACGATGGGTGGGGGCCGACAGGCTGGAGCAAATCAGTCAGTCTACGCTCGGTTGGTACTGGAAGCCCATCCCTCTGTTGGACGTGCCGGGGGGTGTTTCAGTCTGCGGCGACGGAGACTTCATCGGTCCATTCGATAGAGGCTCCTACTGCTCCGCCGCCGACGCCATGGAAGACGCTCTCCTGGCAGAGGCAAGGCACTGGCGCGCACGACACGACCGCCTGACACTGATGGCGGGGTTCACAAGCATCTCGGACGCCCTTGCTCGCGCTTCTGGCGGGAATGGGCAGATGCGTACATTCAACAAGGTTGGGCCTACTGGGGTCGTTGCCGTCACGTCTAGCCTATGGCGTCTTGGGCCACAGCCTCCCTCCGGCGCGGCTCCCGCCGCCGCCGCTGGGGGTACGGCGTATACGAACGCCTCTACCGGCGCGCTTGGGCAGGCGAACCCCGCTTCTGGCACGCTACATCTCGTGGGGGCGGACGTTTCGGCGTCCGTCATCAACAACAGCCTTCTCCTATACGACCTGCTGTTCGGCTGCGCCAAGACGGTCAACTCCAACACAACCGAGGCCGTGACGGGAGTGCCGACGCGCTATCAAAGCGGTATAGCCACCGCAGCGGACTACATCGGCGGAAACTTCTTGTTCATTCAAGTCGGCGGGACGGCCCTGGCGGCGACGGCGCACAACCATACTGTCGTCTTGTACACGGACCAGGGAAGCGCCAGCAGCACCATGCCGTCGTTGACCGGCAACGCGTCGGCCATCGTGGATCGGCTTGACCACCCGACTCAGCAATGGTTCGCGCCCCTGGAGTCTGGCGACGTTGGCATCAAGGCCCTCACGCAGATGCAGCATTCCGCCGCGATTGCTACGGGCGTCTTGTGGTACATGATCGGCCACCCCCTCGGGTTCATGTCCTTCCCGGTCATCAACTCGATGTTGCCCTTCGACTGGCTGACGAATCGCAATCAGGCTCCCCGGGTATTCGACGGTGCTTGCCTTGCTTTCCTTGAGCCGCAGAAGCCCGCCACGGGCGCGACAACCTACACCGGAGGCGTTTGGTTGACCGGCGCGGCGTAAGGTGAGCGAGTGGCGGAGGTTCCGATGGGATAGCGGGTGCCTCGGACGGAGCGCGATTGCCGACTTCTGGCAAATAAGTACGACCGTCCAGGACCCCGAGATTCCCAACCTACCCCTGGAGACTCCGGCAACCGGGGAGGTAACAGGGACGCTCGCGGTAACGCTCGCCGGGGCAACGCTGGCCGGAACGGGCACCGTTGCCGTTTCCGGCACTCTGGCGCAGACACTAGGGGGCGTGACCCTCGTCGGCACCGGCACCGTCACCGAAGGCGGTGTTACCGGAACACTTGCCGTAACGCTTGGTGGTGCGACCCTGGCCGGAACGGGGGCGGTCCCCGTTTCGGGGGCGCTCGCGGTCACACTTGACGGCGCGGCGCTTGCGGCCACGGGCGCGGTAGGAATTGACGGAGCGCTATCGGTCGCGCTGGATGGCGTCGCGCTCGCCGGCGCGGGAGCGGTCGCGGCAACCGGCTCCTTCGCGGTCGTGCTGGATGGCGCGGCCCTCTCCGCTACGGGAGAGGTAACAAGCACTCCGGTTTCCGGCACGCTGGCGGTAACTCTGGACGGCGCGACGCTGGCTGCCACAGGACACCCCGGCTACCTGTATCTGACCGGGACCGCGAGAACGAACAACTACGTCCCGCTCGTTGGAGGGCACATCATGGTCTTTGTCACCTCAACGTTGACGCTGGCCGGAGAAGACACTACGGACGGCGCCGGCGAGTACGCCGTGCTGGTTCAGGAGAACGTTGAGCACTTCGTTGTCGTTCAGGGCGACGGGTATGCCGGCGTAACGGACGACGCCGTGATCGCCTGATGGCAGACATCGTTGCCTATCCCGTTGCCTCGGGCTCAGGCGACATCACCGTCTGGGGCATAAGCGGGGCGGCGGCGGCAGAGCCCTCGGCCGGAGGAGGGATTTCCTACCGCGGCCGCAGCGCACGCCAGCAGATTCAATTTGACGCCGTGCGGGCCATTCGGTCGCAAAGGCTCCAGAAGAAGGCCCGACGCGAGGAACAGAGGACGCAAGCCCTGGAACGGGCGCAGATCGTGAACGAGTCGCGGAGGAAGATGTGACCAGTATTGCGCGAGAACATCAGGTCTACACCTGGCGCGAGGGCAGATGGGTCTATCGCGAACGGGCTAACTCGCCCGAAGAGGCGCAGCGCCGGGCCGACGCACTGAACGTCCACGACCCGTCCCCATTGGCTCCCAGCCCGAAGCCGCCGATGAAGATGCACATACGAAAGCCCTTCGGGGGCAAGAGGTAGCCATGCCTGGCAAGTCCGTGCGCGACTGGCGCATGTACGAGGCACTTCGCGAGAAGGGACTCAGCAAAGAGTCGGCCGCCCGCATCACCAACGCCTCCGTGAAGAGGCGCAAGAAGAGGAACAGGCATCGTGCCTCGTAAGAAGTCGGCCCGCCGAGAGATACGCGTCCCTCCAGAGGAGACGCACCGTATTGTGGAGCTCGTCCGCTCGGATACCCCGCGCGGGTTCGAGGTCTACTACATGTTGCTGATGGGCCGCCGTCTGCCGCCTCACGCCCGGAGGTGGATCAACACCGCTTACGCGGCTCGCGCCGCAGGCATGGGCACGCTGATCCGTGCCTTCCGCGGATCGACGAAAACGACGACGCTGACGAACGCCTTTCTTTCCTACAGGTGGTTGCTGAACCCCGAGAGGCCGAACCTTCTGATTCAAGAAAGCGACGACATGGCGGACGACAACACGCTCGTCGTGTCACAGATTATGCAGCACGCACCCGTGGTCCGTCTTGCCTTCCCCAACATCCAGCCCGATTCAAGGTGGGGGAAAGGCGGCTACGACATCATCAGAAGCGACATGCCCAGGCACGCCTGGCTCTCCTCGCGTCGGATCTGGGGAAAGGACCCCGGTCTTCTGGGACGCGGCTGCTACAGCGGCGAAGTTCTCGGAAAGCACCCCGCGGGCTGTCTGGTCGGAGATGACATCAACAACAGGAAGAACACCTCCTCCCATACCGAACTGGCGAAGGTCAATGAGTACATCCGGGAGACCATCTATCCAACCCTGGAGCCTAACGATCCCTGGGAGATCTGGGTGGGAACGCCATGGACGCTCAATGACGGCCTTGCTTATGTTGAGTCAACGGGGCAGGTGATGGTGTGCAGCACGCCCGTTCTGGAGTTTGTGACCTCCGACACTCCAGGGGCCCTCTGGTATCCCCAGTTGCAGGCATGGGTTCTTCTGGCATGGCCGGACGGCTTTGGCCTGGAGAAGATCGAGAAGGCGCGCCGTAGGTCCGGCGTGATGGGCTTCGCCCGCCAGTACCTCCTGGACCTGGCCGCCGCGGCCGGCAAGGAACTGAAACTGGAGTGGCTACACGAGTACGACCACACTAGGATTTCCGAGTCATGGCCCGCAGTGATCGGGGTGGACTACGCCTCGACGGCCGATAAACTGAAGAGTCGCGACCGCGACTATTTCTCCGTGTCGGTTGGCCGACTCGTCCCCGGCGGCGGGATTGTTCTGGTGGGGGGCTATCGCGACAAGATCAGTCAGGGTGAGGCCGAGGACAAGATCAAGTCGATAGCGGCCATGTACGGAGATCGCCTGGTTGCGGTCGGCGTAGACATCGGCGGGAAGGGAGAGGAATACTTCAACCGGCTGGTTATGACGACGCAACTCCCCCTGATCCCAGTGCGCCACAAGAACATCAACAAGGGCGAGCGGTTTCAGAGGATGATGGCGCCCCATTTCCAGATGGGCCGCGTTTGGGTGAGCGACGAACCCAGCGAGTATCTTGGAGACTTCCGTTACGAATGGGCCGGATGGCAGGCCGGCGCGCCCCACGACGACACGCTGGATGCGACCTGGGGAATGCTCGTGGCCGGACAGGACCACCTGGCCATGTCGATAGCTCCCGAGTCGGCCGATGGCGAGGCAGAGGTCTGGGGCGCGAGCGAGGCCAATCCCTTCCTGTCGCTAGGAATAACGCAGGGCACACCGCAGGCCGTAATAGGAGCGTTGCATGCCTGACACGAAACTTCCGGACGTCGGCTGGTACATCGAGCAGTTTCAGGATCTCCGCGAGGACTACACGGATCTCCGAGACATGCAGCGATGGATGGACAAACTCGACCATGTGGAGTATGAGGCCCCGGAGGCGTTGCGGAGGCTCCAGTGGTTCGTTTCGTTCAAGTCCCCGCAACCCAGAGTATCCCTGGACGCAGGAACGCGCGCGCTCTCCACTCTCCAGGACGACCTCAGAATTGAGACTCCGACGGTGATGAAGGCCGTCCGTCGCCAACTCGGCGGGGAGGGAGACCCCGACAGCGGCTACGCTAGACAACTAGCCGGAGAATGGGAACAGAGCCTCCAGTGGCAGATGCGCATGGCTCTTCGCCGCAAGCAGACACTCAAGTCCGACATGGCGCGCTCGGCCCTGAAGTTTGGCGAGATCACCGGAAACCTCATCCATCTTCCGACGCAGATCGGGGCCATCCGGGCTCTCGGGGGGAATGCCGCTCGCCAACAGGCGGCCCTCGCCAACGGACAATTCGCGCTGGCCCTGCGCAATCCCCAGGATGTTTACACGCGCTACAGCGAGTACATGAACGAGATGGTGTGCGCCGCCACCCTCAAGGAGGCTCAGCAGATCGTTGACATGTGGGGCGATCGCGCCTCCGATCTGAGAGCAGCCATCCAGGATGGCCACATCGCACCCAACGACCCGTTCATCGAGCTGGACTGGACGGATCGGAACTCCCGAACCGTGCTCCTGTTCGCCGGTGACGACGACAATGCCGTAGGAGGCGAACCTTCCTACGTTGTCCTGCCGCCGCAGGCGCCGCAATACCCGTTCATGTCCTGGCTCTCGGTGGTAGGAGGAAGCGAACTGGAATACGACCTACGATTTCGGCGATCACCGATGCTGATGGCTGTGTATCTGTCGGAGTTGTGGATCAAGCAGAACGTGGTCGGGTCACTGATGATCTCCGAGCCCATTGCGACGTTTGGTCGGCCCGGACTCGTGAAGAAGGGGCCGGGGGCGGCGAACATCATCACCAGGTATGGAACGCCTGGCGGAGAGTTCATCGCCGGACCGCTTCAGGACGTGAAGACTCTGGAGAAACAGGGCGTAGATCCGGGATTGCGCGAGGTGTATGCTCAGTTCTCCCGCGTGATGGACGAATCCACCATAGCTCGTGTCCTGGTGACAACGGAGTCGCAGCCTGGAGAGCCGTATTCTGGCTTCGACCTGCGGATCAAAACGGCCCTGGGAACGCTGATGCCCTTCAAGCAGATGATGGAGGCGTTTCAAGAACTATCCTACCGGACCAAGATGCTGTACTGCCACTACTCCGGCGTTCCGATTGAGGGCTTCGGTCAAGAGAAGAAACTACGGGGCAAGAGGTATCAGATCCTCCCAGAGGACATCGACCCCGCGGTGCTCTATCTTGAGGTCAGTCAGGAGGCTTATGCGCCTGTGGACCGTATCCAACAGGTCAACGCCGCGCAGTTGCTCTCTCGCATGAATTACCCGAACTACAAGATCCTGGAGGAACTGGGTTCAACCAACCCCGAGTCGGACATGCGGGTCTACGTCAAGGAGCAGCTATCGAACGCCTACCTGGAGGGCAAGAAGCAGCAGATTCTCGCCTCGGCCGGAGATCAGTTGCGCCAACTCATCGAGCAGAGGGCCCAGCAGCTTCACGAAGAGATGATGCAGCAGGCGGCTGGCGGGTCCGGCGAGGCGACGCCGGAGATGGCGGCTGGGGGCGTCGTTCCGGAGAACATGACTCCTCCGGGAGAGGGCATGAACATGGAGGGCATCGGGGGTCAGGGATTTGCTCCCCCGGCTGGCGGCACGCCCCCAATTAGGGCGAACCCGAAGGGCGCTACGTTCGAGGGTGCCACGGGCCGGACGCGACGCGGGGAGGTGGGCCTTGGCCGGTGAGACCTTCCACGACTGGGATGTGATGGAGCAGGAAGCGGAGAACTACATCGAGGAGATCGCCCGGGAGTGGATGGACGAGATGGTTGGCGACCGAGCCGTCGAGGTGGGGATGGACGACCTCGTGGCGGGTGCCGAGAGTGCTCCGGAGGTGACGGGTGGCGACGAAATCGCAGTCTACTAGCGCGGCAAAGAAGACCCTTCTGCCCTATGCCTCTGCGGCAGACTGGGACTACGCCGTCGCGCACCCCGACAGGTACAACCCTCCCCCCTTCCCGCGTCCCGCGGCGGCGGCGCCCAAGAAGAAGGTGCTGGCTCCTTGGGCATCGGCGCAGGACATTGCTTACGCTGCCGCTCGACCGGAGAGGTATGAGGGACGGGGCGGAACGGTCGGTCGCGGCGGCTCATCCGGCGGAGCCATGAGCGCGGCGGATCAATTAGCCGCGGCTGCGCGCCGCGCCGGGCGAGGCCAAAGGATTCGCCCCGAGACGCAGTTCATTCAACTGCTGACCTCTGGCGGCTATGGGGCCGTTAGGCCGGCAAGGACGTACGGGCGTGGCAGCCCCTCGCAAGCCGAGGTTCCGGAGCCGGAGGTTCCTGGACTCGGTACCGTCACGGCCGGCGCAACGGTCAGGCAAGCCGGAACGCCGCGCCAGTTTCTCGGAAGTTTGGCCACCGACCTAGGACCGGCAGCCGAACAAATAGCCTCCGCGCTAGGGCGGGGCCTTCGTCCCGGCGTCGAGGCCGTCAGGGGCCTGGGCGAGGCGTGGTATCGAATGTTCCCCGAGTCTCCTGGTGGACCGGGGCCGGCGAACGACAGATTCGCCCAGGGCCGCGAGCGTCGTGCGGCCGAGATTGCTGCATTGCCAAGAACCGGACTTCAGGCCACGGTGGCGACGCCCGAAACCCTCGCCGCCAACCGCGGCTGGAGTGGCCGGGGCCGGACACCAGCCGAAATCGCCTGGGCGTCCCGCTACACGGCCCAGGCATTTGCCGAGTACGAAGCATCGCCCAAAACACTGTTGGACGCGACGCGCTTCTTGCCCGACGCCATGTCAATCGAGGTCGCGTCGGAGATTTTCCATCTATTCGGCCTCGACAATGCGCAGGACTTCCTGCTCGCCTATGACTACACAGAACTGGAGCCGGGCCACTTCGTTCGGAACGACAGGACGACGGTCGTCTCCGGCTCCGGCGGCGCGCCTTATGTGGTCAGGGGAAGAAGTGGACGCAGCGGTGGTGGAGGCGGCGGCGCAGGGGCGGGAGGCGGACGAGACGCCAATGGCCTCCTCAATTGGGTCATAGGACTATGACGGAACAGCCGCTATGACGGAACAGCCGAAGCGCAAGGTCATACGAGGCGAAAGACGCCCCGACCTGGCTGGCTATGCGGTCGCCCCGACCAAGCCGAAGCCCTGGACGTGGTACGCCCCCGGTTACGAAGAGGAACCTCGCACCATCGAGGAGATGCCCAACTATGAGCGGCTGACGCGGGGCGAACGCCGCCTTATGAACTACCTTCCCGGCTTCGCGCAAGGACCTATCGGGAAGGCCCTCGAATACGTCAACGGCTCGTGGCTTGGCAGGAACCTCCTGCCCTATCTGGATGTTCTTGCAGAGGGAACCGAGAGGCTAGGCGGTCTGGCCGCGCAGGCGGCCGCGGTCTACGCGGGAACGCCAGAGGAGATCGGCCCGCGCTGGGAGGATTTCAGTCAGAATCTAGGAGCGGCCTGGTACGCAGGTTCGCTCTCCGCCGACATGGCCAATCTGCCCAGCTTCCGGGATGGTCGGTTCTACTTCCCTGAGGACCTGGGTGGCATCGACGGAATAGTCCGAGCCCGGCAGACAATCGTTCAACTCACCTCACAGGGGGTTCCCCTCAAGGACGCGCTTGCTCAGGTGCGTGAGCAGTATTACTCAGGACTCGGAGCACTTGCCATTCGGGGACAAGTTCAGGACGCCCTCTTCCATATCGTCGCCGACCCGCTGAATATCCTCTTGCCGTTCCTGAGGCCCGTCGAGCGAGTGGCCCTTTCCAAGATCGGGCTGGCTGGCGACAAGGCCGTCACCGAGGCGTTCAAGGTGGAACACCTGGCGGAACTGGCGACGAAACTGGACGAGGCTCGCCTGGCCAACCGCCTGGAGGACGTGGCCGACATAGAGCAATCCATCGGCTTCTTCTCCAAGGTAGATACGCTGACGCCTGGCATGGAGCGCGTCGCGAAATTACTGGGCATCGTTCCCATGGAAGGCAAGGGCGCGCTGGCCAGGTTCCTTCGTAGCAAATGGAACCCCGTGGGCCTGACGCCCGCTTCGCGGGCGGTAGAGTTCGGCAACATCGTCGCCGACCGCATCATCTCGCAGGTCGTGGGCGGGTTCGATTCGCCGGATGAGATCATCCGCGTCATGCGCCGCGTGGCCTCCGGATTGCAGACCCCGGAACTGGGCCACATGATATTAACGGCGGAAGGACGCTCCGTGCGGGCCATGATACAGCATAGTCTGGCCAAGATTGAGCAGCACGCCAACGCCTTCGACATGACCACCTTCGAGCGCACTCTGTTCGAGCGTCTTGCCGCCGTCGTCGGCGAGGACGATCCGGTACGTCTCTTCGTGCGGGTTATCAACAACGAAGAGAGAGCCGTCATGGGACAGGTGACGGACGGTATTGGGCGCATGGGGGCCGATGTCGCCAGAGAGATCGAGGGTCTGATGGCCACGCGTGGGCTGACGCTGGCCGACCTGACGCCGGACTTCCTGCGAGCACAGGCCGAGGTATTCGGCGACTACCGCGTCCTGAACTCCGACATTTTCAAGGCCGCCGTCATCAACGAGATCATGGACGTGTCGGCCCAGCACGCTCTCGTTCAATTCGGCGTGAAGGCAAAGGGCTTTCTGGCCCACATGTCCGACGCATTCAAGAAATACGAGACGCTTGCCTTCTTGCGTATCAATCCGTCCTATGCCATCCGGAACTTCTTCAACAACGAGTTCACGGCGATAGCCCGCGGCTCTTTCAGCCTCCTCAGTCGCGAGATGATAGAGGATTTCTGGGGCAAGATGGGCTTCCAGCCGCCGCGGCTGTGGTCGGGATTCGGTGCGGCGGAGATCCCCGCGCACCTGAAGCAGATCCCTGGCGGCGGGGCGGCCATGGGGGTCCAGGCGCTGAACGTCCTGGAAGCACAGGTCGAGGAGGCGTCGCGCGGCACGACGGGATGGCTGAACCGGATGTCGGCCTGGGCGCGCAAGATCAATCTGGGTAGTTTCGATATGGGCCAGTGGGCTGCTCGGCACGAGGCCAACGCCTCTGCCCGCATGAGCACCATAGGCACGATGCGAGGTATGCACCACTTCTGGCGCCCCCCGGAGATTCCGGCGCAACTTGTAGCAGAGATCGGGGAGGCTCCGGCCCGCGCCTGGATCGCGGCATTGAAGGGCGTCCGAAACGACGCCGAGATCGCCGAGGTCTTTGCCGACGCCTCCAGGGTGACTGTCGGGGCTATCATGGACCGCGCCTCCAGAGAACTGGGGACGGATTTGGGTCAGATTGTCAGTCCCGAGGCGGCAACGCAATATGCCGAGAGACTGAGCGAGGCCGTCCGTTCGGGCGGTGGAAAGGCTGTTCGCGAGACGGCCGAGGCCATCCGGGGAGAATTGCGACAGTTCATCCAGAACTCCCTGGGAGAGGAAGAGGCGCTACGGCTTGCAGAACTGACGGCTCGCGTGGAGACGGAGGGTCCGCTAGGAATGGCCTCCATTGTCGGAGACGCCTTCGACAACTTCCAGGGTGCCCATGCCCGGTGGGATCTGGATGCCGCCAGGCTGGCGGAACAGGCTCGCGCCGCGGAGGCGGCCGGCACGAAGGGACTCGTGGGCCTTGCGTGGCGGGAACTTGAGGCCCAACGAGTTCCTTTCTGGAAGAACGAGTGGAATCGCTTCGACACCAATCTAGAGGCGATACGCAAGGGACTGAAGAGGATCGCCGCCCAAATGGGGCCGATGCCCGACATGGACGCTGCCTTCAACAAGTTGAGTCGCTGGCGGACGGACTGGACCGGCTTCTTCAAGTCGAAAGGCGACACACTGGCCGAGTTCTTTGAGGCAGTGAAGGCCGGAAAGCCGGCTCGCAAGTACGAGGTCATCGCCGAGGAAATCTCACAGAGGTACGCACAGTTGGCCGGGCAGGAGGACCTGATCCTGTCCGAGCTGGACGCGGCCCTCGGCCGCATGGTGCCCGAAGGGCAGCGGCCGCTCTGGATGGCCTGGCGCGACGCCTCCAGGCGGTTGCGCATCGCCGACCGAGAGGCCGTTATCCGGTTCCGAGACAACCCCTTCGGCGACGGGCGTCCGCTCTACATGTACTCCCGCGAAGACATGCAGCTCGCCTACCAGAACGAGAGAATCGCCAGGATGGCCCGATTGCAAACCATGGTGGCTAACGAGCGCCGGGGCGTTGCGGCATTGGCGGGAGACCCCCAGGCGGGAATGGCGTATGCGGCCGCTGCCGCGCGACATACCCAGGTTACGGGAGGCGGGGTTGTGAACGCCCTGCGTGGGGCGCAGGACGCGTTCGAGGTGGAGATCGTTGACAAGCTGGAGGGCGCCGGCGAGGTCGCATTAGCCCGCATCCGCTGGGCGGAGAGAACGGAGAGTGGACGCATCCCATTCCAGATTTCCGAGACCCTGATGCAACAGGACCCGGAGACGGTCCGCCGCGTACTCCTGCACGAGGTTGGACACGTCCTTCCCGAGATACGACCTGGAGACGAGTGGCAGTCTCTCTTTGGTGGAGACCTGGAGAAGATCGCCGATGCCGTAGCGCAGTACACGATAGACCCTGAAGTTCTAAGGGGCGCTTCCCCGGATGTCTACGCATACATCCAGAGAGTCGTGGGAGAGGAGGCGGACGTCAAGAGGGTTCTGGACGCGCTGACGCCCTATCGCGATACGGTGCAGTTTGCAGGCATTCCGAGGCTGGGCGCTCTCGTCGGAGACCAGATGTGGCGGGGCGAAGGCATGGATCGCCTGTTCTATGAGCGCGGAGACAGCGTGATCGACGCTCTTCGGGACGCGGCCCTGGCCGAGATGGACGAGCCGGCCCGCGCGCTACCGCTAACAGAGGGAGGGCGGGCCATGCTTGGCGAGTATGTCGCCTCCACCAAGGCGGCTCTCTCGACCGCGAAGTACAATGCGGTGCGGTTCGGAGAGTGGGTACGAGATGCGGGCCTCCTGAACTACACGCGGCGTATGAACTTCAATGCCTGGCTGGACGTGTGGTTCCCCTATGAGTTCTGGACGACGACCTCGATTTACAAGTGGGCACTGCACTCAATTGACCGCCCGGCCATGCTGGCAACCTACCTGAGGATGCAGAAGTTCCTGGCAACTGCCTACCGGCCCGAGCCCAACCTGCCACAACGCTTACAGGGGAAGGTTCGCATTCCCCTTCCCTTCTTGCCCTCCTGGATGGGCGACTCCATCTTCGTAGACCCATTGGGTTCCGCCCTGCCCTTCAAGCAGTGGGAGATTCCATTACAGGCGATCACCGACCAGAAACTCGGCGACGCGGCGGCCACCCGGCGCGTGCTGGAGGAGTTGCTGAACGACGGCAAGATTGAGCAAGGGGACTATGACCAGGCCCTTCGGGACCAGAGCGGACCTACATGGGAGCGGGCGATGAGTCTCGCGCGTCAGGACGACGCCGACGAGCGACAGAACCCGTTTGACATCGCCTCCCTTCTGACTTCGCCCCACGCGCCCCTGGTGTGGGCCTACAACGCCCTGAGAGGGCAGCCGCAGGAGACCGGGCCATTCTTGCCCCTTACCCGCACAATCAAGGGCGCAACGGCCCTTTTGGGCATCGGGCCTCCGGGCGGCGTGAACATTGAAGGGTCCGTCAGGAGGGCCCTGGGTCTCCCTGCCTTCGACCAATGGGACGACTACCGGGTTGACAGAATGATTTCCAACATGATAGCGATGGGCGAGGTCTCTGTCACGGATGGTCGGCGCGCCATGTCGGAAAGGGCGGGTCCGATATTCGAGGAGGCCAAGCGCAAGGCCGGGATCGAGTTTGGCGTGGGCGCGATGGGAAGCCTCATCGGTATGCCGGCAGGAGCCTATCCCGAGGGCGAGGAACGCCTGCGGGAACTCAGGGACGCCTACCAAGCGGCGTGGAAGCGTTACGAGGCCGGCAATCTGGACGCGGTGAACGCGTTCTACCGTGAGCATCCAGAGTACGAGGCCCGACTGGCTCTGTTCAAGAAGCCGGAGGAGAGGTTGCGGCAGTTCCTCGTGGACGAGTTGTGGACGCGCTGGAACGAGATGCCGAAACTACATCGGGATGAACTTCGCGACCAGCTGGGCGACCTTTTCCAGACCGCGTTCCTCTCGCGCGAGACAAGATCCTACGACGCGATCTCGACCGACATGCTTGGCGTATGGTTGAAATATGCCGGCGGACAACCCCCTGGCAACATGACGATGGCCAAGAACGTCGCGCCGATTGACTACAGCAATCCGGACATCGCATGGAGGCTGCAGGCATTCTATGACACCCGCAACCAGACCTTCCGATACAGCGATGTGATCTGGGATCTTCAGTCGGACTACTTCAAGCTGGATCGCGGCGGGGCTCGTCGGGCGTTCATTGCGAAGAATCCGGTACTGGCGGAATACTGGAACTGGCGGCGCGACTTCATGGAGCGCAATCCTGACCTTGCTCCCTACCTGGAGGACGACCCGGCCAAGTTGCCGACCTACGGATCGCAGGCGGAACTGGAGCGCATACGGCAGGCTGCGCCCCAACTCACCTGGCTGGAATGGTCCAACGTGCTAGGAGGCACCACCTCCAGATTGCTGATGGACAATTTCCGGGGTGGCCCGATGGAGGCCGCACTGTTGCAGAAGCTAGGCATGGTGGGCGAGCGCATGGGCCTTTCGCCCCAAGAGCTGATGATGAGGCTGGAGGCGGCATGGGCCGCGGAGGGGCCTTGACATAACGCCCGAACTCTGGTAGTGTGTTATGTCTACAACTGAATAGGGAGGGAATTGGCAATGGCACCTACCGAGGAGAGCGCCCCGGAGGTCCCGGTCACGGAAGAGGTCATGCCAGACCTCGAAGTGCCGGAGGATTCGGGGGCCCAGCCAACTTCGCGGAGCGGTGCAGTAGACGTCAGGGCTTTGGCCAAAGACGTCGCTGTCAGCGTCCGTGAGATCTTGCTGGGTGACGAAGAGTTCATCAAGCGAAGTCAGGCGGTCAAAGACAAGCGGCTGAAGCTCCTTGACGAGGACAACCCCGCGCTGGTACAGCGCGTGGTCAAGTACCTCAAGAAGTACGATGGCGACGAGGAAGAGGTTGCGCGCCAGATTCGTCTGGACGCTCTCGCTGAAGGCGCCCGTGCTTCCGCCAAGGAGCCCTCTGGAGAAGCCGATCCTGGCCGGTCGGAACCCAGAGGACCTGAGCCCAAAGAGGACCTTAAGTCCTGGGTGTCGCGCCAGTTGACCGAAGCCGGCATTCCGTTCGACCACCCCGATTACAAGGCCGTCCTGGCCGAGTTCAAGCAGGGGCAGTTCGATCCAGCGGAGTTCCGGGGGGCCGTTCGCGGCCTCGTGGCTCGCCTGCGCGCGAGTGCTTCGGTAAGTCCCTCCGCCGCCGTCTCCGAATCAACGGGGGCGGGCGTGACTGTGACGCAACGGTCACTTGTCGAGTCCTACACAAAGGACATGAATGCGGCTACGGGCGACCGAGAGAAGGCGCGTCTCATCAAGGCCAGGTACCGGGAAAAGGGCGTTGATGTGGACCGGGTGGATCTGACGCCCCGTGGGTCTTCCAGGCCCTCGTTCCCCAAGAGGGAGGTTGACACCGTAAGCCGCTAAGGAGAACGCCTCAATGGCAGCCGGATCGGGACAGATCAGCTCCTACAACAACACTGTCCCGCAAAAACGAGTTGTGACAGACCGGATCATCACGAAGGAGCCGATGTCGATAGTTGCAATTACGGCTCTCGGTCTGCACAACGAAGACAAGTTCGCGTTCGTCAATACCCCCGGTACGGCCTACGATTGGCTCGAAGACACCTTCGCGCCCGTCAGTGACACCGCCGTCTCGGGACTCACCTCGGCCTCCACGCTGACTCAGGTCACCGTCACGACCTCGGGACTGTTCCAGGTCGGCGACGTGATCCTGATCGACGCCGAGTACATGTGGGTGTCCGAGGTCTCAACGACTCTGCTGTCCGTCACCCGTGGATACGGCGGAACGCAGGCGACGCACGCCGACACCTCCGTCGTGTACCTGCGCGGCCGAAACCGCCTCGAAGGCGCCGCGGCCGGCAACGGGTACTTCACCGTCGTCAGCTCGACCACGAACTACTCGGCCATTCTTCAGAAGACGATTGAGATTGCACGCTCGAACGCTCTCCTGAAGAACTACGGCATTGAGAATGTCGTGGAGCGCGAGATCGATAAGGTCATGGACGAGCAGTTGATGCAACTAAACTACATGGCCTACCACGGTCAGCGGAAGGCGGGCAGCGCGACGACGCCGCGCGGCTTCGGCGGCATCCCGACCTTCGCCACGACCAACAAGAACGCCCTCTCCTCGACCCCCGCGCTTCTGCGCAAGCACATCGAGGACGAGTTCCAGGACATCTTCGACAACGGCGGAGTCACGGACCTGATCCTCACAAGCGCCTGGGGGAAGCGGAAGATCAACGACTTCTTCCAGGGCTTCATCCGCACCGAGCGGGACGAGAAGTTCGGCGGGCACATCATCGACTTCCTGATGAACCCCGTGACGGGCGATGTCGCCAGGGTCTTGGTTGACCGGCACTGCCAGTCCGACCGAGTTTACCTGCTGGACACTCGATACCTCGGCTACATCACCATCGACCCGTTCTTCGAGGAAGAGCTGGCGAAGACGAAGGACACGGCCTACTACGGTCAGGTCGTGGGAGAGTACGGGTTCGTGCTGGCCTACGAGAAGGCTCATTCCTACATCAGCGGCTTCAGCACCTCGGTCTAGGGGGTGAGCAATGGCCGCCTCTAAGAAAGCCTTCTTCCTGCAAGAACCCGATCCGACTAGGGCCGAAAGCGGCATGTGGCCGGAGAACCCTCCGGCGTTGCTCTGGGGTCAGGGCGACCCGGCGGCCATCGAGCCGTTCACGCGGGTGAACAAGGGCTCGATCTACGCCAACGTCAATAAGACAGACGACCTTCCGGCCGTCTGGATGAAAGTTGACGAGGGCGGAGACGCGGCCGACTGGGTGCTGATGGATCACAAGCACGTCACGATGTCGGCTCTGTACGACATCTCGGCGGCGGACTCGGAGCAGGTCATCCTCTACGCCGACCGGGCGCTCCTCATCACGAGCGCGTTCCTCCTGTGGAACGAGGCTACGGGCGCCTCGGGCGCGGCCGAGGGAGACATCACCATCGGCACCGCGTCGGCCGGAGCGCAGATCGTGGCCGCCACCACCTACGCCGTCTCAAAGGCGACGGGCTCGATCCAGAGCCTCAGCCTCGTGGGTGGCGCGGTGGCTGCCACCGGCTCGGTCTTTGCATCGCACGACGTGGCCGCCGGCGCCGCCGGAACGTACTTCCTGGTACTGATCTGGCACTACACCGCCTAACGCGGTGACAACACCGCCTGGCGCGGTGACAACCGAATAGGAGAGACGCCCGGAGGCCGAGGCTTTCGGCCTCCGGGCCGCACCTATCTATGACCCGGGCCTTTGTTCTGGGAAATGGACCGAGCCTGAATCTCGCCCCGCTGGACAGATTGCGCGGGGAGTTCGTCATCGGCATGAACCGTCTGGACCTGATGCGGCTTGAGTTCGACCCGCAATGGTGGATCTTGGTTGATGTCAGGAACGAGGACGGCTGGTGGGACTGGCCCAAGATGCTCGCCAAGAAGTCGATGTTCGTCTTCCGCGACCACGACAGACCATTTATCGAACCCTACCATCCGAGCAATGTGATCTTTGCGCCGCGTTGCACGCACATCGGAGGCGACTACATCCCGAAGTCCTGGCACCTGCCGACGCCCTGCGAGTACGGTGGCAGCATGTCCATGGCGCTCCAGGTCGCCGCCATACTGGGCAAGAATCCAATCTACCTCCTCGGGGCGGACCTCTATCACTACCGCGGCCCCGAGGAGCCGGACCTGAACCACTTCCACCCGGACTATTGTCGCTACAGCCCGCGGGTGAAGCCCGAGGACTGGGAAAGGCTCAATGAGCGTTTGGTCTACAGCCACGAGGTTGCAAGACGGTCGGCGGAAGCCATGGGCATAACGATCTACAACGCGACCGAAGGCGGCGCGCTGGAGGTCTATCCCAGAGTTTCCTTGTCCGAGGTCCTGTAGTGGACCGTTTCTTTCAATCACAACGGGGCTCGTGCCTCATTGTGGGCAACGGCCCCAGCCTCAACGACATCCCGGACGCCTTTCTGCGCAAGTACCCCAGCTTCGGCTGCAACCTGATCTTTCTGCGGCAGACGTTCGCGCCGACTTTCTACGTAACGGTCGATAGGTGGATCGTGGACGGCTTCGGTAGCGAGATCCTGTCGCGGTTCATGGCGATACCGAAGTTCGTTCCCAGGCCGGAACTTGACGACTGGGGCGGCGCGAGCGTGTATCGCTTTCTGCACAATCCGGGTGAGTTATCCCTGCTGGAGCGGGACCTGAGACCGGACTTCATGCGGGAGACCGGCATCGCGTGGCGAGGCGTGAGCCACGCCATGCTGCAACTGGCCTTCTTCATGGGCTTCGAGAGGTTCTATCTGGTAGGCTGTGACAACACACCGGATGCTAAGCATTTCTATGGCGAAGAGGTGAACGACCACCAGGTTGACCGCGACCTATGGGAGTGGGGATTTGATACGCTTCAGGTCTCCTTTCTCCCAAAGCCGATCATCAACCTGAGCACCCGAGGGGAGATAAGGTGTCTTCCGCGGGGAGACTGGCGACAACTCGCAGAACAGGAGCGCCTGTGAGTCTCAAGAGGCTGTCCGTGACGAACGGAGTGGGCAGGTTGGAGGCCACGAAGAAGGACGACCGCATTCCCATCATTCGGGCCGTGATAGATCGCATCCTATCCAAGATCCCCAAGCATCCGGTCCGCGCGCAGAGGGACGGTCACGAGAACGAGAGATACGAGCGCGGCCAGTTGCGCATCCGAACGGAACCCGTGTGCTGGGGCATCCCGATGGACGAGATGGTGCCCTCCAGGTTCCTCTCGAACTTCCTCGAACTCCAGCCGATGCCGTGGGACGACTGGATCACCAACCTGAACACGTACATCTATACGGCCAGAAACTACATCCACGACAACTTCTTGAAGGGCAAGGCGAACTGGCTGGTGGGGCTGGACTCCGATGTGCTTCCGCCGCCGAACTTTCTGGAACGGCTGCTGGAACACAAGAAGGACTTTGTTTCCGGCTGGTACAAGAAGAAGAGCATCAAGCTGGAGCCCGTGGTCTACGACTGGCGTGGCGACATGACGCTTGACGGCAAGGGCAAGTTGTATGCCGTCCGAAACTCCGTCGGGGAGGGGTTGGAGAAGGTGGCCGCCGTAGGGCTTGGATGCTATGTGATGTCTAGAGAGCTGGCCGAGAAACTGGGTCCGAGTCCCTATCGGATGGCATTTGAGGGAAAGGACTACGCCGGGGAGGACCTGTACCTGTGCAACAGCATCAACGAGTTGGGCTACGGCGTCTGGGTTGACTGGACGGTAGCCTGCGCCCATACGGGGCTGGGAGTGTATTAGATGCCTACGGCAAACCACGACGGAGATAGGGCTTCTGACGGAATCGGGAACGGGAATCTATCAAGGAGAACACGATGCTAATTGAGCGAAGTCATTCTAAGGTGACGGTCACAATTGCCGATGGCGCCGCCACCAGTGAGGCCATCTACATGGTTCCGTGGGCTGGCGGGTATGTGCTGATTGCCAACTCGTGGACGGCGGCCAACCTCGGTTTCCAGGTGGCCGAGGGGGCGGCGGGAACGTACTCCATTTTGCGCGACGAGGCCGGCTCCCCGGTTCAGATTTCCGGCATCAAAACAGACGGGGGTCGCGCTTATGCGCTCCCGCCGGAACTCTTTGGTGCCTTGTACTTCAAGGCATGGTCTAAGTCCACTACGGCTGCCACGGAAACGGACACAAATCAGTCCGGTGACATCAACCTGACCTTCGTCTTCAAGAGTTAGCCATGCCCAAGGGAACTGGATGGCGCGGCTCGCTCTTCTTGGTGCCTGGCTGGCGTGAGACCTACTTGCTGAGGGACGAGTTCAACTCGCCTCTTGCCGCCGGCTCCGTGAACGGCACGGCGGCAGAGCCGGGGCCGGGCATACGGACGGTGACGGATACGAATAGCAAGATTAGTGTTTCGTCGGGGGCGCTAGTCTTTGGGGCCGGGACAGGATCGAGCGATGGCATTTGGTATAGCTCCCTGGCGCGCGCCGTTGGGAAAATGGTGCTATGCCGGCTAGTTTTCACCACGAAGCTCCTGGAGTTTGGGTGGGATGTTTCTGCTGGAATCAATGTAACCGATTCTATTTTGTTCAACACTGGCGACACACTATCAGTCAGACTCGATGGAACAGTCATGGCCGTTGGAACAGCGGCGGCGTCAACTTATTACTTGGCCGCCGTGATGCGGGCCATTGGCATGTTCTGGTTCATCAAGGGCGGATCATTTACGAGTTGGTCTCTGCTATTCTTGAGCGCCACAGGGAGTGCTGCGGGCGTTCCTGGAATCCGATCCGACACAACCGGATCGGGGGATTTTTATTATGTCCGCGTCCCTCGTCGCCTATGGCTCCCCGTCCCCCTCGCCTCCGACGGCTTCCCGACTGCGTTTGGAACCACAGACGGGACGGGGCATGCGGAGACTAGTGGACTGGGCGCGGGCGGTGGCGGGCTGGCGTGGGCGGCGGCGCTTGGTACTTGGGGAATCTCCAGCGCAAAGGCGAATTGCTCCGCGCTGGATGGAACCAAGAACATCGGCGTGGCGCACGTCACGACGCCAACAGTCGATGTGCTAGCCTCTGTCGGCGTGACGCGTGCGGCAGGCGCGGCTGGACTGGTGCTTCGATACACAGATGCCGACAACTTCCTCTACGCCTACCACGATGGGACGAACGCCGCTCTGGTTGAGGTCGTTGCGGGCACTCCGGCCAATGTCGTAGCGCCGACGGCGGCCACATATTCCGCCGGCGCCGATCTCGTCGTCATGCTGGACGGCGCATCGGCCAGATTGTTCTACAACGGCGCTGCCGCGGGCACGAACGGGACGACGAACATCACCACTGGGGCGAAGCATGGCCTCTGGTCGAACAACACCAACCCAACTCTGGACAACTTCGTGGTCTACGCACGTGGGGTCGGCGGAGAGTACGCGTACTTGGATCGTTTCTTAGTGGGAGAGTGACGGGCAGGATGCTCCCGATTTATGTCTTTCGGTGTCCGCTGGACGGCGAGGAGATTCAACGCTCTCTGCCCATGGAACTCAGGGACGGCATTGCCGTAACCTGCCCAAGCTGCGGCTCCCTCATGCACCGCATTCCATGTTGGACGGGGGTGGTCGTCTGGGACGGCCTTTGGCACGACTCCGCCATTCGCTCTAAGGACACGGATGGTCTAGGCCCACAAAGGGGATTCTAGAGGGGATTCTGACATGACCCTACAAGAACTGCTGGTCTCGGCATACGCCAAGCTGGGGCAACTCCGGGAGGGGAGGGCCACCGGAGGCGCCGTCGGCTCCGTGGCAGACTCCTCGCTTGCCAACCTTGGTTCGGACGGCGACTGGGAGCAATCTCCGATCTTCATCACCTACGACGCGGCAGGTGCCGGAGCTGCGCCACAGGGAGAGTTCTCTGTCTGCTCTGTGTACACAGACTCTACCGGAACTTTCAGCGTCAGCCCGAACTTCACCGTCGCCCCGGCCTCGGGGGATTACTATGCCTACGCCCTGAGCATCTTCCCTCTCTACACGATGGTCCTCATGGCCAACCAGGGACTTCAGGGCCTGGGCGATGTACTGCTGGCCGACACCTCCCTCACGAGCGTTGCGGGCCAGCGGCGCTACAGCATTCCCGTCGGCCTGAAACGACGCCGGCCCCTGCTCGTTCAGGTTGCGACACTCGATGACGCTGACGATCCTGCGTACTCCGACATTCCAGATTACGACTGGGTACCCGCCGCGCCGGGCAGCACAGGGGCCATTGAGTTGGTGCGCCAACCGCTTGCGGGCCAGACCCTTCGGCTATGGTACAAGGGCAAGCACGCCTCTCTGAACATCTATTCCGACGTGGTTTCGGAAACCATTGAACCAGAGCTTGCCGCCGTGGCGACGGCCTATCAGGCGGCCAAGTGGCTGAACGGCGCCATGGCCGGCGGAGACAACTACTGGATCTCGCGTGAGAGCGAATTGAAGCGCGAGTACGACGAACTGCGCTCCGCGATGGCGGTCCAGCTTCCGCCGCCTCAGCCACAGCTCCTCGTGACGGGCATCGAGGACGACATCCGGCACAGTCGTTTCACGGGCGACGAACTTTCCTGAGATGAGCCGCGTCAACGTCTCGCCCACCATAGCGAATCCCACCCATGAACTGAAGCTATCAGACGGCATTCAGTCCTGGGGTATGCGTCTGGATCGGGGCGCGGCCGGCATTCAAGAGCGGCCGCAAAGAGGCTCTTCGCCTCTCTTCGCGAGCATGGAACAAAGGACATGGATAGGGGGCAGAGGACTCGAAGAATGGGCAGACGATCCCCGGCGCTATCTTGACGCCCAGAACCTCATCACCCTCGTCCCTGGTCGGGCTTTCCCGGCGCCGCAGTGGAAGTTTGCCTCGGGACTGCGGACTACCTACGAGAACCTGCCGGGGAACATGAACTGGCTCCCCTTGATTGGAACCCAGAGATACTTTGCGGCGACCTTCACGGTGGGCGGGAGCGCCTTTGATGCGCAGAAGGTCTACATCTGGCTACGCAAGCAAGGCGCTCCGGGGACGCTGACAATTCAGATTTGGACGGACGTTGCTTCGGCGCCGGGTTCTCTTGTGACCAGCGCCTCGGGGACCGTCACCACGTCCACCATCACGGACATCCTCTCGGTCTTCAAGAGCGTGGATGTCAGCGCGGCGGCCAACCTGTCCGCCAGCACCGCCTATTGGGTCGTGGTCTTTGGGGCTTCCACCGACAGCAGGGCGAACCATTGGCGAATCGGTTACGCCTCCGGGTCTTCCGGGCAGAAGTCTTCTGATGGCTCCTCCTGGTCGGCCTCGACGGCCAAAATCTATTTCCGTGTCACGGACGCGGACGTAGTGCGGAGGTTCCGCTACTTCTTCCTCGATGGGGGCCTGTATGCCGTTGACGAAAAGGCGAATGCGGCGGCGGCCCAGGTCTACATGAACGGCAAGAGGGGCAAGGCGACCTCGGGTGGCGCGACAACACTGACGGACACCAACGCGACCTTCGGTTCGTCCTCGGCCTATGTTGGCGCGTCGGTGAGGATCATCAACGGAACCGGCGACGGCCAGACGCGATCCATTACCTCCCATACGGGTACGGCGTTGACTGTGCCGGCGTGGAATACCGCGCCCGACTCTACGTCAGAGTACATCGTCTACAAGACCGCCATCTGGGTCGAGATCACGGGCCACGGCCTGACGAAGCCCGTGAGCGACGTGGCGGTAGCCAACGGCATCGCCTATTTTGCCCAGGGCACGACCGCCATGCGGCGGATGAGATTCAACGCCGCCGCCGCCCCGCCGGCGCACGAGTTCGAGGCGGAAGTCTCCTCCACTAAGGCTGACCTGCTGCACTCCTTCTACGACACGCGCTCCTCGACCGTCCAGATGTGGCGAGCCATTCACTCAACTACGGCGGTCTCGCGCGTGGCCCCGGCGGCATGGGGTGCGGGCCATACCTGGGGAAGCGACATTCCCGTGGGCGGCAAGGACTTCCGGATCACGGAACTAGCCGACTTCAACGGCGCCCTACAGGTCTTCAAGGAGGACAGCCTGTGGAATGTGATCGCCGACAAGGCCGACCGATACAACGTTGGCCTGGAAGCTGTTGCCGAAAGAACGAACGGGGCGGCCTGGGCGGTACAGGACAATTTCCTGTACTTCTCATGGTCCCATTCCGTAGAGAGACTCTATGGGGCGGAAATCAAGGACGTCGGACCGTGGTCGGGTTCCGGACTTCCGGATGGGCGGCGCGGCCCGATAGCCGCCATAGAACCCGTGGTGGGCTGGCTCTTTATGACGGTGGATGCGCAATCGTGGGCCGGCAAGACCTCCTGCGTACTGGCCTACGATCCAGCCAACGATGCCTACTGCGAACTCTTCCGGGCATGGGAAACCAACCTGAGTTGCCAAGGGATCAAGTGGCAACCCTGTCCGGGGACGAATCCCTACCTATGGATCAACGTGGGGGGGGAGATGGTCTACCAGGTTTGGGCGCACGACACGCAGAACCTCTTGAAGGACTCGACCGTTGCCTTCCAGCACGAAGCCGAACTTATCACCGGCGTCTACGACATGAGACGAGCCACGCTCCCCAAGTTGTTCAGTCGGGCATTCGCCATCGCCGACAATCTGGGCGGCACCACGCTGCTGGGCCTCTACTTCCAGTTCGACGGAGACATTGGATCGACGACGTGGATTCCCCTGGGCGACGAATACGTCTCCCCCGAGGCGTCGTGGGGCATAAGCCTGGGGAACTTACGCGCCGGTCGTTTCCGCCTCATATTCAACACGTCCACGGCCACAAGTCCCCCGGTGGCCCGAGCCTTCACGGTAGAGGGCTATGCGCGCCCTCCAGTGAAGTACGAGTACACATTGAGGGTGAAGGTGTCAAGCCTACAGCGCACGCTGGCCGGTACCCCTGACGCGAGGCCCGACGACTTCCTGGATTGGGTCAAGCAAACATCACGCGGTATGTCCGAGGTAAGTCTGTCCTCTATCTGGGCGCAACTGCAAGGCAGGACCGTCCTGGTAGAGCCGCCCAGCGTGATACGGACATTCACCAACAACATCCTGCATTGGTGGGGCGGTGTCATCGTGATAACGCTGCTGGAGGTCTAGATGCCGGGCTCCAACCGGGGCGCTAGAGACAAGATTGCCTTCGGCGGACCGCCAGTATCAGATGGCAACCGACGAGACAGGGTCATTCTCCCGCCGCCAAGGTGGGTCGGCCGGCCCATTGCGTTGACGGCCCCCGACCGCGCGGTGAACCTGACCTCTTTGGGAGGCTCGAACAGCATGAACACAACCTGGATCATGGAAAGTCCCCTCGCCATGGTCGAGGGCGAGTCCATCACATACACTGTCACCTACCTGGGTGCCGCGAGCGTCAGCAGTCCGACGACCAAGGCATACAAAGACGGCACCGATGTGACAACTACGGTCTTTCCGACCAACGCGCCCTCGGCCTCTGGTAATGTCGTCACTCTCTCTCCGGTCACGGGACTGGTTGGGGGGCAAACCTACATCGTTGCCCTGACAGCTACCGTGGACGCGCGAACCGAGATCCGCAAACTGAAGATTCTGGCAGTGAGTGACGAGGGGGAATAGACGTGCCTCCTCGCAAGATCGACCCGCGGTCTGAGGCGAAACCGCCGAGGGACGCCCCTCCAGGGGTGGATGACTCACGGATCGGCCCTCTTCCTCCCCAGCCCGACAACGAGCCTCTACCACGGACTCTTCCGGGAAGACATGGGGACTGGGTGAAGTGGCTAGGAAGGGATCTGAGTGCCCTGGACCGCGAGAACTTCGAGCGCGACATCCGGCGCATTCTGCGTTCCGTTGCCATGACCGATAGCCTCTTTCCGCGGGGACCGGGAACCCTCTCGCCTCCGCTGCTAGTGACCGGCGGCGGGAGTGCTCGGCTGGATCGCTCTGGCGTGAACGTCTACAACGGAAACGTCAACACCATCCGCCTCGAAGACGACGGTGACGCCTTCTTCGGCAGCAACCTAGCCGCGCCCGCAACCACCAGCTTCATCGTCTTCTCCAACGCCCAGACCTACAACAGCGAGAGCATGGGCGCCGGGGACCTGCTGCTGGGAGACAACGGCGCGAGCAAGGCTAACATCTTGTGGGACGCGTCCGCGGGAAAAATGTTATTCCGCGGCGGCCTGGTGGATAACGTCATTCTTGATACCGACGGTGCCCTAGAAATTGACAGTACCGGATTTGACTCGGCGGCCGAGAAGCGCCCGCTGCGCATCATCAACACAACGCATTCCCACCACCTGCAACTCACCAACTTCGATCTGAACGTTACCCTGGCCGGCGGGTCGATTGGGATGCGCGTACCCAATCCCGGAGGGGCCGTCACGTACCCGTCCGTTGCCACCTCATTTGTGGCGGACACGGCTGGCTCCCCGAATATCCACTATGTCCTCCAGAGCGTGGCTACGTCCGCGACGGACAACGTGCAAGCCTTCGTCGTGGCCGACGTGACGAACACGCTGGCAAAGTTCTATCTTGTGGGGGCAGGAGCGTTCGCGGGCACAGAGAGACTGGGCATCGGTCTTGCCCCAAGCGTTCCATTGCAGGTCAAATCCGGCGTGTTCATCCAGGCGGGGGCCGCCGGAGCCACGATCTTCAACGAGGACTCCTACGACATCGACTTCCGCATCGAGTCCGACACCCGCGCCAACGCCGTCATCTTGGACGCCGGGCTGCACGCTTTCCAGATCGGCGGCGCGACCGTCTCCGATGTTGCCGGGGACATAGCAGACTTTCGGGCCGCGACCATTGTCTTCAACGAGGGCTCGAACGACATAGATTTCCGCGTTGAGGGTAACGGCACTGCCAACTTGTTTATCGTGGACGCGGGCCTGGGGGCGGTGCAGATCAGCAGCAATACGGTGCCTCTCTTTCCCGGCGACATCGCCACCTTCGGCGGCGCGACAATTGTATTCAACGAGAACTCAAACGACTTTGACTTCCGCGTCGAGTCCAACGGCAACGCCAACATGCTTATTATCGACGGCGGGCTGGATGCTGCGGCTATCGGCGGAGCTGCGGTTAGCGGTAAGGCCCTGTCCGTTTATGGGGATTTTCAGGGCCGGGGGTTCATCGGAGCCACTAGAACGGCCCTGACTATAGCCACGGGGGCTGTGACTGCCACGGGCTCCTTCCATACAATTGACACGGAGGGGGCAGCGGCCACAGACGATCTGGACACTATCAATGGCGGGTCGCTAGGTGATATCCTAGTCCTTATAACGGCAAACTCCGCCCGAGATGTAACGGTACGAGACGCGTCGGTATCAGGAGGAAACATCAACACAGCCGGGGCGGCGTCCTTCACACTAACCAGCGTTGCTGCTACGATGATGCTGATGCAAACTGTCACTGGTTCCTGGCAAGAGATTTCCAGGTCGGCTAACTAGGATGTCACAATGTGGAGTATAATGGACGCAGGAGGTTCCACATGAAACGTCACTGGCTCGTGTTTTGCGTTGTTTTCCTGTTGGGTGTCGCCACGGGGCTTGTTGTGGCATGGTACATTGTCCAGACCCTGCCCGCGCTGCCGCTTTTGCTGAGCGCGGCCAATTTCGGGACAGCCTGAGAAAAACAATCATGACAACCCTGCATCTGAACCCAGACGAGGCACAGTTCCTTTACCGCGTGTTGGACCAGGTGAACGTCTCCGGCCCGCAGGCGAAGGCACTGCTGTTGAGCATCATGGTGGCGCTGACAAGTCAGCCGCCGTCAGCATTGGCCGCTCCGGCCGAAGAGGGGAAGACGGAATGAGTTTGTTCGTCGATGTCAGCTACCACGAAGGGCAGATCGACTGGCGGCGTGCCTACGACGCCGGAGTGCGCGAGGCATACATTCGCTTCGCCACGGGCGGCAAGCGGAACGCGGGCGACCTGGAGTTCGTCCCCAACTGCTATGGGGCCTCGATGTTGATGGAGCCCGACTTCCGTTGGTCCGTCTACCATGTCCCGGCGATTGCGGACAAGGACGACGTGAAGTTTCAGGCAGGATTGTTTGTCGAGGTTCTGAACATTCTCCGCCAGTGGACGGACCTGCGGTACGAATACGACATGCCGCCCTGTGGCGATTGGGAGGCGTTCCAGAGCCTCCTCGTCTCGAAGAATCGAGCGTTTGCGATCTCCTATTATGAGGAAGTATCCGGCGGGATCGGACTTGCTCCCGGAGTCTATACCCGTGCTTCGTGGTGGAACCGATGGATGGGCACGAAGCCGACGGGCATCGAGAAGTACAGCTTCCTGTGGCTGGCCCAGCCTGGCCCCGGCGGAGTTGCTACGAGCATTCCGCCCACTGTGCCTGCGGCCTGGAAGGCGGCCGGCAAGTCGTGGGATCTGCACCAATTCAGCTGGAAGGGCATTGTGCCCGGAATACCGGGCGAGTGCGACCTGAACCGGAGAGCTTCGTGACGAAGACCACCGTCAGCCAGCGGGAACTCTATCAGGGCATGGTTGAATTGCGCGACAAGCTCGATGACTTCAAGGACTGGGCCGATAAGAGGTTCGTTAGTAAGCAGGAGTTTGTTCCGGTACAGAAGGTCGTCTATGGCCTTGTCGGAGCGACATCCCTGGCCGTCCTGGGCGCGCTGATAGCCATTGTCCTGAAGGCCCCCTGATGCCGGAGTTGACATTGTTGCGCAGGCTACGCCGCTGGCTTACCGAGTTCTTGTGGTCGCTAATGGGTCCGGCAGAAGAAGACATCGACCCGCCGAGGTTCTAGCCGAGATTCTAGTAGGCATTCAGTGCTTGACAAGAACGCCTCATTGGCGCTATACTCTTTAGGCTTACGTGGGTAGTCTCCTCTCCTCCAGGCTTCGCCGCCCCTCGCATTCGGGGCGGCGTTGCTTTTGGGCCGTGGTCGGAGTGGCCCGACGGGACACGGGGGTACTACGCGCGCTCCGCCTCCTTCATCATAGACAGCTCCACCGAGAATATCGCGCTTGGCGGATAGTACAACCATGGCAACCCTCGCCCGGGAGCCGCAACCTCTACGCCGAACTGCTTGACCGCCTCGTACACCGCACACGCCTGATCGTAGTCTGCGTACAGCATCTCGTAGCTCTTCGCCCGTCCCGTGAAAGTCACGAGGATTCGGTACACTTTGCCTCCTTTTTCCGCCGGTGCGGATGCGGCCTCCCCTTCCTCGCGTCGGACATCCTCTTCCGCATCTCCGGCGTATAGAGGGTAGGATGAGCCTTCCGGCCAGCAGATATGTTAGCCCTTATCGCCGGACCCTGCGGCCTGCCGTGACCTAGCCGAGCAAACCGAGCCCGGTGTGCAGCAGACAAAGCGGCCTTGTGCTCTGCGCACAATGGCCGCCGGCGCCCATCGACTCCAGGAACATGGTTGCGGCGCGACATCTGTCGCTTGCTCACCGCCTGCTTCAGAACCCTTGGCCGAGTTGTACGCTTGCCCGTACGCTTGTCGTGGCGCGTTCTCACATCATTGGAAGAAGTTACGACATCTTCCATGCCCTCATGACGCCAGATGGCCCGTCGCATGAGGGCATTGGCGGCCCTACGACGCGCTAGGGGGATTGTCATTCCCCTGCGGCGAGGGTCTCATCAATGCGGGACACCAGCTCGTCTACGACGTACCAGTGCGTCATTCCCTTGCCGCCAATGCCGAGGGCGGCCTTGTCCTCAACGGCCACTAGCGCCGCCCGGATCACCTCAAGCAGCGCCAACAAGGTTTCCGGTCCCGCGTCCGGTTTGGTTCTCAGGGCCGCGTCTACCACGCGCCCTGCGCAACTCCAGCAAACGGCTTCGCCATCGTGTTCCGAGCCGTATCCGAAGTGGAAGGAAATGTTGGTTGTCTCTATGCGGCAGATGCTACACAGATCCTCGCCCTGTAAGCGCCGGTGGGCTTTTTCGACCGCCCCCAGCCGCTCCAACTGCGCCTCCCATGCGTCCGCGGCGGCACTCAATTCGGCATAGTCTGTCGCCCGCTCCCAGCCACACCGCGCTCTTGCCCACGCCCTCAGCGTCGCGGGCGTCTTTGCGGTTTCCGGCATGACGCTCATCCTCTCTTCCTCGTCCTCTCAATCTTCTCGGGCGTCCTGGACGTTCTTTCCAGCTCCTCGTACCTGGCGTCTCCCAGCCTCTTTCTGCCTAACGCCTCTAGCTCCGCCTTGTGGCCGTCAAGGTACCTGTGGCAGCCATAGCATAAAGCAATTCCCGCGTCGGGTTCGGTTCTCGTTCTCTTCCGACCACGCGAGAACAGATGCGCGGCATGAAGAGCGCGCGTCGGCGGACGGTGGTGGGTCCGGCATCGTTGGCACGTCCATTTGTCCCTCTTCCGAACCAGATCTGACCAACGGGCATCTGCCGCTGTTCTCTTCATCCTGCCGGACCATTCACGTCACCAGCTACGAACATGGCGACGGCGCCCGCCATCGTGACGCAACCCAATTTCGCCATCGCGTGCGCTCTGTGCGTCTTGGCGGTCTCACGCCCAATGCACAAGCACTCGGCCGTTTCTTGGACGCCGAGGTCGGACGCGGCGCAACGGAGCACCTCGGCCTCGCGCGACGTGAGTTTGTTGGACTTAGGACGCCACATGGATCGCTACCAGGTCCTTGTACCGAGAGCCCGGCTTGGCCTTCGGCCCGGTCTTCTCCCGGCCCAGAACCCAGTCCGCCAGCCATTCGACTTCGCGCTCCACGGGTAGCTTGATCTCCACGTCGCCTATGGCCTCTTTCAACATCTCCCACATTTCCACGCGGCCAGCGGTGTGTTGGATCTCGACGAACTCTCCCGGACCTACTTTGCCGCTCTTGAAGTGAACGAGCGGATAGAGCTTGAGCACGTACTTGTCCCCGCCCTCGTGCGAAAGCTTGTACTTGGCAATCTGGCTGTGACCTTGCTCCGGCTCCGGGCTCTTCTCTTCTGCCGGACCCTCCACGTCAGCAGGCGGCCCAAACGCATCCGTGGCGGCGCCTTCTGCCGCTTCCTGCATGATTGGCTTCAGCTTCAATTCCAGATTGCGTCCGACCGCCGCCTTGCAGTAGGCGAACATCGCATCCCCGATGGCGTCGAAGTCGGCGCCAATGGGCACGTCGGCCTCGATCCCGAAACTGCCGGATTCAGCCGTCTCCCGATCATTCCAGCTCTTCGGACTTTGATACGAGACCCCGATCTTCGTCACCACAGCACCTAGCTTCTCGTTCGTCATCTTATCCATCTTCTCCTCCCGTGTCTATGTCAGACCTGACATGTCCACTGACCTGTAGGGCGTCTATTGTTTCCTTCTCGATGGACGGCCAGTGTTCTCCGCTTCTTCCAATGGCAACAAGCCAGTTGACGAGCAGGTTTTCCAACTCCTCCACCCGCGCCTGCGAGGCGGCGAGGGCGGCTTCCATCCCGTGGATTCCATAATCCTTGGCCGGGTTGGAGTCGCACCTGTCCCATGCTGGATACCACTGCACTAGTCGTTCCTCGGGCTTGTCAGTCATGCTTCACCTCCCCCGCGCACTCCCCGCCCTGCCGGGGACTTGTACCACTCGTCGCATCCGAAGGTGCGTTGGGCGACCGTGCGGCGGCAAGGGCGGCTCGCCCCCTGACGATCAATTCTTTCGGCAACACGGCACCCACCATCTCGTTCACAGCGCAGGCACCGCTTGTGTAATCCACTTGGTCCAAGATGACTGCCAATGCGCTTCTCAGCGCCTCCACTCTGGCCCGAAGTTCAGCAACCTTCCCGGCGGACCAGTCAAAAGCGTTGTCGAGGCGTTCGTTGTCTTCCCGCAGTGCGTCGGCGTCCTGGAGGATTGCCTCCCAAGCGTCGGCGTGGGGAATCAGCCCGCAGCACGGACAATCATCCCGGTAACATGGCCCCACGGTACCGGGATGA